>Ga0302314_10018245_pt1 | contig 11714 bp, 5 predicted proteins | sample III_Palsa_N2_3_FD_200533 | JGI IMG/M metagenome (GOLD analysis project Ga0302314, IMG submission 200533) | Peat permafrost microbial communities from Stordalen Mire near Abisko, Sweden - III_Palsa_N2_3 | ecosystem: Environmental > Terrestrial > Soil > Palsa > Peat permafrost | place: Sweden...
GACCTGGAGTTTCCTCCGGTCAACGGCCCTCTTGTGTCTGTCGGGACGACAGGATTTGAACCTGCGACCCCCTGACCCCCAGTCAGGTGGTGAAGGTCCATTCCCACACGAAATATGCGTTAGTGCACGTCAGTCACGTTCGATACGTGCATTACTGGGCGCTTCGTTCACCAGCGCTCACAGCAGTTGGTCCCTGGCTGGTCCCTGGAGAGCCGAGGCCCGCACGTTCATCACGGTCTGCACGGACCCGAATGGCCCGAACGTCCGCGCCTCATTCTGTTCGATATCAAGGTGCAACTGCAGCAACGCTGCTTGATCCTACCACATCAAATGAGTCCAACGGCCATTGAGCCGATGTCGACCTCATAGTCCTGTGGCTACTCTTGGTTATCTCCGTCAATCTGCCGACATCGGCTCAATTGAGGGAAGCAGCTTCCCCGCATCACCGATCTCTCTCCCATACTGCGCGCACAACCACCATCCCTGCTGGACTTGCCCCTTGCAAGGGCGCAGCGGAGCCCCTTCTAGGCGTGGGGCCAATATTTCACGCCCCCTGCCTCTCGGGAATGTCCATTCTCGACTGATCGCGCCCTTGCCGACGCCTCTCGTTCAACACGGAACGGCGAACCTCGGGGGTTCACAAGCTGAGGCCGTCCTCATGGACGGGGCGTCGACGGCGCCTTGTGCTTGACAGGCGCGTTCTCCTGGTGATGGAACCCAGTCATCGGCCTGTACTGGCTGAGGTGGTGGTGTAAGGCGGGCCGCGTCGAGAGGGTCGTCGGGGTCCCGGCCCAGTAGAAGGTCCAGTAGGGCTGGATGCTCTTGAAAGATTGTGCAGGTCTGCACTGACGGGCTCGACGACGCCGGGACCTGCGACGGGCCGGGCAGCACTGGCACTTGGGCGGGCAGTCTGGTCAGCGGGCCCGCGTCGGCGGCGATCTGTGCGGTTCTCTCATCCATCAGGTGGATATCGGCCCCGTAGGCGCCCGCGGCACTGGCAGCGGATCGCCCGCCCCTGTCGAGGTCGCCGCTGTAGGCCATGGGAACCCCCTGTGCCTGTGCGAGTGCCAGCAACGCATGCTCGACGGCGGTGAACGCTCCGCGCGTGCAGACGAGGGGCCCTGTGTGGCGGCGGGACAAAGCCTCATCGGGGATCGAGGGGTTCTCCACTACCAGCCAGCGCTGGGCGGTGACGAACTGTGGGGGGTGGTCCGTGAGGTCGGACAGGTTCAGGTGCATGAGGCGTCCGTCGGCTCTCGCGGTTCTGATCGCGCGGTCGGTGGGGCCGTCACCGATCGCGTCGATGTTCAAGACCATGACCGTCTGGCTGAGGCGATCGGCGTGGATCCCGATGTCGGCCAGGTAGGTGCGCTCGGCGAGCGGGTTGTCCGGGGCGGGGCGGCCGAGGATCTCGGCCGCCATCTGCACGAGCCGACCTCCGTGGCCGGCGTCGTTCAGGTCGAAGTAGTGCGGGTCCCCGGCGCAGGTGAGACCGATGCGGGCCAGATGCACCGGACGGGGCAGGGGCAGCAGCGAGCGGATCCGTGCCAGGGCCTCGACCAGCGCCACGGTAGTGCCGACCGTGTCTTTGGAGACTCCCGCGGCCCGGAGCTGGGCGATGAGGAGGGGATTGTCGGGCAGCGTGTCGGCAGCATAGTTCCACAGCTGCTGGCGGGCCTGATCGGTCTGCCGCCGCGATTGCGCGTCTTCGCTGATACCGATGAGGTCGTCGACGAAGACGTACAGCTGTGTTGGCGTCATGCCCAGCGCGTCAAGCACCTTGGCCACGGGGATCTTGACGTAGCCGTCGGCGTCGGCGCGCAGCCCGCCTCGGTGCGCCTTGCCGAGCCATCCGGCCACCACTGCCCGTCCGGCCGGAGCCAGCCCGACTCGCAGGGTCTTGATGGAGCCGGGGTCGGCGCCGTGCTCCAGCCGGCTGGCGACTGCGTGCCACAGCGTCCGGACGTCGGGGTCGAGGAGGTCGCCGCGCGGCATCTGGGCGGTCATCGCGGCCCCTCGACGGTGACGGCGATCTCCGCAGGTACCGGTGCCGGGCCGTGGCCGTCCCAGATGCTGGGGGTGCTGATGCGCAGGCCGCCGTCCAACTTCGTGATCTTGTTGATGGCGATCGCGCCGGTCTCCCGGTACAGGAGTGGCCCGTGGCTGGGCAGGGTGGTCAGCAGGTCCATGTCCCAGGTCCGCAGCAGGCCCAGGACCTGGCGGAGGTTCGCCACGTCGAAGGCGGCGTTGAGCTCGTCGACGAAGACGGTGCGAGGGCCGTGGTAGCCATCTGCGGAGTAGAACGCGCGGAGTGCCGCGAGTAGCGGGAGCATGGTGACCAGTCGCTTTTCTCCGGCGGACAGCTCGTTGAGTGGGTTGCGCTGCTTGGTGATCTGCTTGAAGACCTCGTTGCGCTCTGGATCGTCGCTGCTGTATGTGACATGGGTGATTTCGATCTTCCACTGGAACCAGTTGCGGTAGTCGAAGACCTCCCCGATGCGCTGCTCGGCGCCGGATATGCGGCCCTCGTGTTGGAGCTGGCCGATGAAGAAGTCGAACAGCTCCTGGAAGTCGCCGTCGGAGTTCGCGCCCTGGATCAGGGTGATCGCCTTGACGGATTCGGGGTCCGGTTTCTGGTCCCATGCCAGCCGGACGCCTACGTTCGCCACGCCGGTGCGCAGTTTGTCGAGGTTGGCCTTGATGTCGGCGACGATGTCGCCGGCCAGCAGGATCCTCTGGTTGATGTGCTTGCGCAGGTCGCGGGTGATGATCTCCTTGAACTGGGTTTGGATCTTTTCGGTGAAGTCCGTCTCCAGCTTGGTGATCTGCTTCTCCATGCGGGCCAGCGCATCTGGTAGCGGCTCGTTGGTGGTGTACTGGCTGTCGCCGCCGGTTCCCAGCGTCCGTAGGATCACCCGGTGCCACTGGGTCTCGGCGACGCGCTCGACGTCCAGGCTGCGGCCCAGGCGCAGGAGATGGTCGCGGGCTTCCCGTACGGCGGTGTCGAGCAGCTGGAGTGCGGCGGTGGTTCGCGTTGCGGTAGTGCGCGGGTCGACGCCGGCGGGCAGGCTGCGGCCGTCGATGATGGCTTGGGCCACGCGGAGCGCCTCGTGGTCGCTGTCGGGGCGGGCGAGGTCTTCGGAGCCGGTCACGTCGGCGGTCAGGCCGAGATCGAACAGCTGCTGGAGAGCCGCGACGGCGAGGTCCTGCTTCTCCTTGTGGAGCTTCGTTGCTTCGGCCAGGCCATCGAGCCGGCCGCGGTATTGATTGATCGTGTCCTTGGCCGCCTGGGCTGCCTGGTCGTGGCGGCGCGCGGCGTGTTCGTGGTTCGTGTGCTGGCCGCGCAGGTCGGCGATGCGCTGGTTGAGTTCCTGGAGTCCCAGACTGTGTGCGGCCAGTTGGCTGTCGTAGGTGTGCCGGGCGGCGTCGGCCTTCTCGCGGTGCAGCCTGGCGCTTTCGGAGCCTTCGGCCGCCACTTCCGCGGCTTTGTCCAGCCGGTCGCTGCATTCACGCACGCGGGAGGCCGCTGCGGTCGTGGCGGCGGCACGGTTGATGGACTCCTCGAAGCTCTCACCGAACTCCGTGAGCCCGGTGCGCAGCAGCAGGGCCTTGTCCGGGTCGCTGGGCAGTGTTCGGGTAGTTCCTCGGACCATCGTCGCTGCGTTGCGGAGCTTCTCGGCCTCTTTGCGGGCGGTGAGCCGCTGGTGGACGATCTTGCGCTGCTCGTTCACCCGGTCGGTGACGGTACCGGCGGCCTGGTGTGCCCTTTCCGCCTCGTGGTGTGCTGCATCGGCGTTGGTGATGGCCTCGTGCGGGAAGGCTGCGAATTCCTCGGCGGCCTGCAGGTCTTCGGCTTCGGCCGTCTGCCAGGCTGCTGCGGTTTCGGCCCGCTGTTCGCAGCACGCGTGCGTCTCACGGGCGCATCGGTCCAGATCGTCGCGTGCTGCCGTCGCGCTGCCGATGGCGGCACAGACGGAAGCTGTGGCGTTGGGAAGGCTGCCGCAGATCCGCAGCAGGTCTGCCAGCGGCTGCGGGTCTGCGGCGACGCCGATCACGGCGCAGGTGGTCGCGGCCTTGTCACGAGCTCCATGGGCGGCGACGTCGGCCGCGTCGGCGGTTTGGCGGGCGGCGTTGCGGTGGCCGTCTGCTGCGGCGACGGTAGCGGCCAGCGCCGTGTGTGCCGACTCGACGGTTGCCTGGTGTTCCTGGTGTGCGGACGAGATTTTGACGGTCAGCATCTGCCGTACGCCAGCGACAGCCTGGTCGCGCCGGTCGGTGGCGGCGGCGATGTCTGCGGCGCGGGTCGCGGTGGCGTGGCTGATGGTGTTGTCGGCGTCCTTGGTCGCCTGGTCCGCGCCGGTGCGGGCCTGGTTTGCGCGTCGGTCGGCGTCGAGCACCGCTGCATGGTCCGGCAGCGCCTGGGCCTCGTCGGTGGCTGTCGCGATGTCGTGATCGATACTGTTCAGGTGCTCGCGGGCAGTGGTGAGGGGTTCGTCGAGGTCACGCAGCTGCCGGGTCAGCTCTTCCAGGAGAGCCTGGCGGGCGCGATCGCGGGCGGTGGCTCCGATGTGGCGGGACTGCCAGCCGATCGGTGAGCGGGCGTGTATCAGGCCCGTGTGTATCTCTCCGCCCTCGTCGGTCAGGACCAGGCAGTCGGAGCCGGTGTCACCGTCGCCGACTTGGATGGATTCCAAGATCGCACGGACGGTGTCGGTGTTGACGTGCTCGCCGGACTCCGCGACGAGGTAGGAGGCCAGTGTGGTCGCTCCTGCTCGGGCGCGGCCGGGGCGCAAGTGGGTGTCGCCTGCGCTGATGTGGCCGTCGTCGCAGACCCAGGCATCCAGCAGCCCGGCGGCCACCAGTGCCCCTTCGATCCGGTCGCGGGTGTCGGGCTCGGTGCCGGGGGCGAAGTCGACCAGCGCCCACAGGGGGGCGCCCATGCGGCCCTCGCGGGTGCCGCGCCAATCCGGGGCTTGGGGGTGCGGGTCACTGTGGCGGGCCTGCTCGATCTGGGAGGCGACCTGCCGCTGGTGGCCGACCAGGGCGTCCAGGTGTGCCTGAGCGGTGGATCGTTCGCTGTTCAGCCGAAGTCGGGCCTCCAGCAGCGCGGTGCTGACGGCGGTGCTGAGCGTGTCGGGATCGAAGCCTGCGCGCCTGTCGGCCGGCGGAAGTGGCAGCGCGTGTTGGGGAAGCACCCGCAGTCGCTCGGCCCAGCGGTGGACGACCGTGAGCCATGCGGTCTCGGTCGTGGCGGCTGCCCTGGCGGCGGAGTCCGCCTCGGCCTGAGCTGCCTTGGCCGACGCCGTGGCTCCGGCAATCGCGGACTTGGCCGCGGTTTCTGCCCCGGCGATCGCGGTGACGGCGCTGTCTTCGGCATGCGCGACCTGCTCGTCGGCGGCGTGCTGGGCACCGGTGATCGCGGCCTGGACCTTGTCGTCGGCGACCCTCTTCAGCTCGTGGGCGTGCTCGTTGGCCGCCTGGATCCGGTGCCGTGCCTCCCGGTCGGCCCGGACGGCTTCCTGGGAAAGACGTAGGGCCTGCTGCTCAGCCTGCAGTGCCCGCTCGACGGCGGCGGCGGCGTCCTGGGCCTGGGCGCGCAGCGCGTCGATGGCCTCCGCGCAGGAGTCGCGGGCTGCGGCGATGGCCGCGCCGGTGTTCTCCTGGCCGAGTCCGTCCCCCGCGGCGATGCCGGTAGCAAGATTCCACAGTCCGGCTACGGCTGGCACTGAACGGGGAAGCTGTTCGGACAGGTCGGCCAGGAGACCGGACTCGTTCCTCAGCGCTCGTACCGATGCGGTCAGTCGCGTGCGTGCCGCGTCTTGGCGTTGCGCCGCCTGTGCCGCGGCTGCTTCTGCCGCGTCCGCGCGTTTCCTGGCACCGGCCAGGTCGATACGGTGCTCGGCATCGGCGTGGGCACGGCGGGACCACTCGGTCAGGGCTCTGGAGTCCAGAGGACGGGTGGCCAGCAGCCGCGGCTCCGGTGCGTGAAGCTGACACAGGCTGGCGACGTAGCTCTCCAAGCTCTCCGCCGATTCCTGATGAACCTGGTTGTCTCGGCGCTGAAGGTCGTCGGCAACGTCCTGCAGCCTGCCGTACTCAAGGTCGAGCTCCTCGAATGCGTTAAGGGCTTTGGCGTGCTCTTCGTCTGCGGCCTGGAGGCGCTGGGTGACGGTGGACAGCTCGTCCAGGCCGGCCAGCAGGTCCTTGATCCACAGGCGTTTCGCCGCCCGGAGTTCGATGGTGCTGTCGACCAGGCCATCGACTGGTTCGGGCTGGTCGCCGATCAGCGGCGCACACAGGTCCGCCAGCGGCTCGTGGTGGGGTGTCGCCTCGACCTTGTCGGCGAGCGCGCGCGTGACCTCCAACATTTCACGCAGCCTTCGGCGCAGGTCATCCAGCCGGGCCAGATCCACGGTGAGCAGGGCTCTGGTGTGTTCGGCAGTGGCGCTGTCGCGCGCGGCCCGGTCAGCGAACTGCTGTGCGACGGACTCCGCGTCGCGGGCCACCTGCTCCAGGTGATCGAGCTGGGAGCCGGGGTGTTCGGCCAGCTGGTCGGAAGCGGCCTTGAGCTCTGCTGCGGTCATCGCGACACGAGCCGATTCGGTTTCCGCGAGGGCGGCCTCCTTCTGCCACTCGCCCTCCCGGGCCTGAATCTGCACATCGAGATGGCGCTCGGCTGCCTCCGCCAGGCGGTAGCTGGCCGAGTCGTGGGTCACCTGTGCGGCGACCGACGTGGCCTGGGCCGCGGCATAGCGCTGGTAGGCGTCAGCGACCTCAGCGAGCAGGTCCCTCTCGCGGCGGGCGTTCTCCAGCCGCTGCTCCAGGCTGCCGGTCCGGGTGAGCACGTCAGCCAGCCGTTTGACCGGGCCTTCGTCCAGGCCGGGCAGGGCCGAGGTGAGGATCTTCGCGAGGAAGTCGTGGGGCAGTTTGTCGTCGCTGACGCGCACGGAGCGCAGGGTCCGCTGGACCCGGGTCAGCGCGGTGACCTGGTCGGCGCTGAACGGGGCGTACATCTTCTGGCGCACGGCAGCGGCGTAGCCGTCCTCTGCCTCGACGACGCTGATGCTGTCCCCGACGGCTTTGCGCAAGTCCTTGGAGGAGGTGAACAGCCGTCCGCCCAACGCCTGGAGCTGTTCGGCGAGCCGGGCGATACCCACGGCTTCCCGGTTCTCCGACAGGGTCAGTTCGGCTCCCGCCCGCCCCTGGTCGACGACGAACCAGGCACGCTGCAGCCGTCCGTTTTCGGCGGCGGACTTGTACAGCCACAGACCCGCCGTGAAGTACCGCACCTGCCCGTCCGAGCCAGGCTCGCGATAGCCGTATTCGTGCCACCACACGCCGGTGCGCGGCCCGCGGGGGCGGTCACCCAAGTGCAGGTCGTCCAGCTTGGCCCCGGTCTGGGCGCTGACCGACAGCGCGCGCTCGGAAATGTCGCCGTCGGTGAGGGTCGGCGAGAAGATGCACAAGTTCAGGGTCTTGCCGGACCCGTTGGGGCCGACCAGGGCGGCCGATCCCTCGTGGAACAAGAACTCCTCGATCGCCCACTGCCAGGAGTCGACCACGCCGCAGCGGGTCGCCTGCCATCGGCCTTCGGCATGCGGACTCGGGTCGATCAGACGTGCGCCCCCGTCCGCGCCGGACGCCCGTCGACCAGTGCTCAGCGAGGTGAGGTCGAGTACCGTGGCCGGGCCGTCATTCGTCGTCATTGCTCGGGTCCTCGTTCTCGTCACGGCGGTTGTCGAAGTTCTGGGATACGGAGACGTCGACCTGCCAGAAGTCGACGGCCCCGGTGGGCTCCCACAGGTCGGGCATCGGGCATCTCAGAATGCCGACATCGGTCAGCACCGTCGCGGCGATCCGGGCCAGGCGGCGCGTGGCGCCGGGCTTGTCGTAGCGCGCGGCCCACCACGGGGTCGCAGCCCGCTGCAGGCCCAGCCACAGCTCGGCGTCCTCCACCGTGACCGGCGCAGAGGGGTCGGGGCGTTCGGTGATCTCTTTGAGCAGGAGCAGCGCGGCCTGGTGCTCCTGGGTACGGCCGAGCGGGAACTCGATGTCGCTGCTGGCACCCCCCGGATCGGCGACCATCCACCAGTCCGGTCGCACGACGCACACCAGCCCGGCATCCGCCGCAGCATCCAAGGCGAAGCGGCGACCGTGCGGGGTGGCCAGAAACCTGGTGCTCTCCTCATCAGCGTCCGCGGCCAGTACCGGTTCATCCAGCACCAAGCGCATCGCGGTGTGCCGCCGCCGTTCTCCACGCTGGTGCGCCGAGGCGCGGTCAGGCAGATCGGATTCGTCCCCGCACAGCGCCGAGACGTGCGAGTCCGGATCACCGATGTCGATCGGCAGCAGACTCGGGGACGGGCACGCCAGCAAGGCGTTGAGCCGCTCCCGCCGGGCCATGATCACCATGTCGGCACCGCGGTCCTGGGCGGCGACATCCAGCGGGTCGCTGCTGGAGATGACGTGCCATTCCTCCAGCAACTGCAGCGCCTGCACCAGCGCCAGACGGTAGCCGTTGGCCCGGCCGTGCTGGTTGCCGCCCGCATCGACCGGGTGGAACCCAGGAAGCGTTCCGGCCTCGGCTTCGGTGGCGCACACCGCGACGATCTCCCGCTGAAGTTCGGTGAACTCCATCTCCGGCTGTCGCCACAACTGCTCGCACACCAGACACAGAACCGTCAGCACCAGCTTGGATGCCGGCCGGTCCCGGCCGCGCAGCATGACCCGGCCTGCCGGCGGATCACCTCGACGCTTATAGAGCCTGACGAAGCCCTCGTGGGAATGGGTGGTGAACCGCCAGCCGGCGGTGTGGGCGAACCAGCGCGCAAGCTGATCGCCATGGCGGACGGCATACTGCAGCAGATCCACGTCGTGCTCCACCGTCAGCAAAGGCCGACGCAGCAACGCCGCCATCGCCGCAGCGGCCTCCGGCTCCAGCTCCGCACCGGTGGTCGGAGCATCGTCCGGCCACCACGGGTCGTTCGCGATCACAGCGCCGCTCCTGTCGAAGATCCGGGGTCAGCCGGGTAAGCGCTGGTGATGTGCACCCGCAAGTCGTAAGTACGCAGGACGCCTTCGTCGAACCGCAGCGCCACCACCCGTGCCGGGGCAACCGGCCACAGCCGCAACTCACACAAGGCGTTGGCTGCCCAGCCACTGCCCTCAGCCGGGTCGAAGGCGTCCATGGCCTGTTCGATCAGATCGATGAGCACCGCCGCGTGCTGCAAACTCAGCCCGTCGAAATGCTCAAGGCCCACCGGCTCCTCGGTGAGCAGCTCGCGACAGACCTGCTCCAGCCGGGCCAACTCCACAGCCTCCGCGGCGAGCTTGAGCTGCTTGGCCGCCGAAGTGTCAGGGATCAGCCGGGGGGCCGACCGCCGAGCGCGGCCGGGCTCGAACCGTCTGAGCGTCGTCGAGACTTCGACACGGGTCCCACCAACGCCGTCCGTCGACTCCGGAGCTTCCGCGAAATCCGGCCGTCTGGGATGGCGCGCCGACCACATGCCGAAAGCCGCCGCGAACACTTGCTGCGCCTGCTGTTCGTCGGTCTGGACATGCAGCATCCTGGCAAGCTGCCGGAAGTCAGCCGCCAGATCGCTGCCGCGGGCGTGGGCATGGAACCGTCGCTCGATCGCGCCGAGCAGGGTGCGGATCGCCTCCAGCGCGTCACCGACCATGCCGTCGATCGCACCTCCGGTAGCCAGCCAGCCGTCCAGCATCTCCAGCTTGGCAACCTCGTCCGCAATCCACTGCGGCTTCCTGTCCGGGTTGAACAGCCCCGCCGCGTCCACCGCCTGCTCGGCGACCCTCGCATGCCCGACCTGCAGCAGCCGGGCGGCGCGCTGCCGGGCGGGCTCCAGGGAGTTCTCGGTCTGGCGTACGAACTCGTCCAGCACCATCACGATCCGCTGCCGGCTGGCCAGGAACACGTCGTTCTGGGTGACGTCCTCCTGGTTCAGTGACGCCAACGCCTCATAGAAGTCGCCGGCGGCAGCGCGCAGTTGATCCAGGTAGCCGCCGATGGCGCTCAGTGCGGCCTCCAGCCGCAGCGCGGTCCCCGTCCCGGCGTCATCGTCGTCCGGCTGCGACCCGGTCGGCCCCTCGACGGCCCGCAGTACCTGACCGATTGCCTCGTTCAACGACACCAGGAGGCCCGGCGGCATCTGCAAGGGACGCTGCAGAGCAGCAGTGCCCTCCTGGACCTTTTGGACCGACACCCGAGCCTCGTGGGTCAGCGTCCAGCTCTCCTTGCGCCGCCGCGCGTCGCTGTAACTGCTGGAGGTCAGGTCCCAGTCGCGGAACGGAACGACCAGCTTTTCCTTGTGCAACTGCTCCAGCACGGACCGGAGGTCCTCGTTGGAAGGGACATCGTCCCAGTCGGTCGCCGCCAGGAGGTTGCGCAGCTCGTCGAGGCCGACCATCGGCATCCGGGTGCCGGCGTCCAACAGCACCGACAAGACCGCCAACTTCCGTGCCCGCAACGAGTCATCCGACGTGGCCGCGAAACTCCACAGCCCAGGCCGCACCGACCTCCACCAAGCAGCCGACATCAAACACACCACCATTAGTCAGAGCCTTGACATATTCATGCCTTGCCCTTAATCCGAGCAATGGGGGTCACCGTACATGGGGTCACTGACATGCGGTGATCTCGAAGGGCCGACTTAAGCTCGCGTGGCATTCGTGATATGTCGTCGCGAGGCCTGGGCTTCAAACGCGCCAACCAGGCCCGGCAGGCGACGAGTCGGCACAGCCAATGCGGCAGTCTATGTCGATTTTGCGCAGCATTCCTATGCAGGTGGTGATTTCCGTCACTGCAACCGCCTGATGTCGTCCTGAGGGTGCTGACGAAGTGGTACGCACCACCAGGTGGATCGAGCGGTAGTCGCGTGCGGGTCTTCTCCAGGGACCAACCTTCTGACCTGTACCGCAGCCGGTTCAGCCGCACCGTCGAGGCAGGGAGGGAGCGAGGCAGGCAGGCTCGTCATCAATTGTTCTGGCGAGAATTCCCCAGAGCAGAGCCGAGGAACGAGACAAGGCGCTGCCACCATCCGGCCTTGAGGGGATATGTGAAGGATGATCAGTGCTGCTCATACAGCACAGCTTCATACTTGACGCTCTTTCTGCCGCATTCAGGCCGACCAGACTGGCAATCAGGTCATAACCGCTCATGAATTTCACCCGCTGTCTGCGGGTCGCAGTGATGACGGGCACGGGAATACATGAGCTTCACTCGAAACGAACCGCACCAATACCAAGATGCATCCCGAGGAGGACGACCGCGCAGTCGAGCGGCACTGCGCAAGGGTCGCGGCGCTCGTGAGCTGCGTCCACCGCCAGCGCTGGGGCATGCTGGTGTCGTGAGCAGGTATGCGGAGGCGAAGCCTTACGTGGTGCCGCAGTCCCTGGCGGAGCTGACAGGGCCGGCGCAGGGACAGGTGCGGTTGCCGCGGCACATCGACTGGGGCCCTGAGTACAGCTATGACCTCGCCGACGTGGCGGACGTCTCTGTCATGTACGAGCGGGTGATCCGTGAGGCCAGATCCGCCGACGACCTGAGTGCCCACCTAGTACTGCAACGGGTCTTAGGATGACGAGGCTTCAGTTCTGAGGTTGTGGCCTCGTCGTCTGTAGTGGCTGGTGCGGGCTTGGTGCTGTCGTCGGCGTCGCCAGTGGGACCAGTGCAGGATGTGTTCCACGTTCCGGCGAAG
>Ga0302314_10018247_pt1 | contig 11714 bp, 8 predicted proteins | sample III_Palsa_N2_3_FD_200533 | JGI IMG/M metagenome (GOLD analysis project Ga0302314, IMG submission 200533) | Peat permafrost microbial communities from Stordalen Mire near Abisko, Sweden - III_Palsa_N2_3 | ecosystem: Environmental > Terrestrial > Soil > Palsa > Peat permafrost | place: Sweden...
ATTAGCCACATCAGACTCCGCACCGGCATGTACATCGGCCGCATCGGCGATGGCAACAATCCCGCCGATGGCATCTATGTCCTGCTGAAGGAAGTCGTCGATAACTCGATCGACGAATTCATCATGGGGGCCGGCAAGAAGGTCCTCATCACGCGCACCGATGCGAGCGTGACGATCCGCGACTTCGGCCGCGGCATCCCGCTGGGCAAGGTGATCGACTGCGTCAGCCAGATCAACACCGGTGCTAAGTACAACGACGACGTCTTCCAGTTCTCGGTCGGCCTCAATGGCGTCGGCACCAAGGCGGTCAACGCCCTCTCCAGCCGCTTCGAGGTCACGAGCTTCCGCGAGGGCAAGTTCAAACGTGCGCTCTTCCAGCGCGGCAAGCTGGTCGACGAGGCCGATGGCCGCAACAAGGACGAGCCCGACGGCACCCTGGTATCCTTCACTCCCGACCTTGAGATCTTCAAGAGCTACACCTGGCACGACGAGTTCATCGTCAAGCGCCTGCAGTACTACAGCTACCTCAACGCCGGGCTGGTCATCGACTACAACGGCCAGAGCTTCACCTCGAAGAATGGGCTGTCCGACCTGCTCGCCGCCGAGATCGGCTCTGAACCGGTGCACTACGAGTCGCTGCACGAGAAGGGCGAGAAGATCGAGTTCGCCTTCACCCACACCAACACCTACGGCGAAAGCTACTTCAGCTTCGTCAACGGCCAGTACACCAACGACGGCGGCACGCACCTGACCGCCTTCCGCGAAGGCGTGCTCAAGGGCATCAACGAGTACGCCAAGCACAGCTATGCCGGCGAGGACGTGCGCGAGGGCATGATCGGCGCGATCGCCATCAAGCTGCAGGACCCGGTCTTCGAGAGCCAGACCAAGAACAAGCTCGGCTCGGATGTGCGCAGCTGGGTAGTGCCCTTCGTCAAGGAGGCGGTCGAACGCTGGATGCACTCCGACAAGAAGGCCGCCGAGAGCCTGCTTGAGAAGATCAAGACCAACGAACGCATCCGCACGGAGCTTGCCAAGATCAAGAAGGAGGCGCGCGAGCGCGCCAAGGGTGTGGCGCTGCGCATCCCCAAGCTGCGCGACTGCAAGGTCCACCTCAACGACGAGAAGGATCCCCAGCGCGAGGAGTCGAGCCTGTTCATCACCGAGGGTGATTCGGCCGGCGGCTCGCTGGTCCAGTCGCGCGACGTCGAGACCCAGGCGATCTTCACCATCAAGGGCAAGCCCCTCAACTGCTACGGCCTGGGCAAGGAGACCGTCTACAAGAACGAGGAGCTGTACAACATCATGTCCGCGCTCGGCATCGAGAACGGCATCGCGGGTCTGCGCTACAACAAGGTGATCATCGCCACCGACGCCGACGTCGACGGCATGCACATCCGCAACCTGCTGTTGACCTACTTCCTGCGCTTCTTCGAGGAGCTGGTCACGCACGGGCATGTCTACATCTTCGAGACCCCGCTCTTTCGGGTGCGCAACAAGCAGACCACGACCTACTGCTACTCCGAGGCCGATCGCGACAAGGCCAAGCTCGAGATCAAGAATCCCGAAGTTACGCGCTTCAAGGGTCTGGGCGAAATCAACCCGAAGGAATTCGGCCAGTTCATCCGTGGCAACGACCTGCACATCCAGCAGGTCACCGTCGAAAGCATGGCCGAGGTCAAGAAGGCGCTCGAGTTCTACATGGGCAAGAACACCCCCGAGCGCAAGGACTTCATCATCCAGAATCTGATCTACGAAGTGACCTGACCGGTCACGGCGCTGAGCCTGTGTCGAATTTTTCACGTTTCTCGCCTCCTTCTTCTCCTCTTTCGCCTTTTTCGCCTCCTTCGCAGTCCCACCGTCTCGTGCTCCAGGAATCCCTTCAATGAGCCATGTCGAACCGCTGATGCGGCGCAACTTCCTCGAATACGCCTCCTACGTCGTCATCGACCGTGCCATCCCCGACGTGCGCGACGGCTGCAAGCCGGTGCAGCGCCGCATCCTGCATACCCTGTGGACGGTCGACACCGGCAAGTTCATCAAGGTGGCGAACGTCATCGGCGATTGCATGAAGCTGCATCCGCACGGCGACGTCTCGATCGGCGACGCACTGGTGGTCCTGGCCAACAAGGGCTCGCTGCCGGGCGACGACGAGCTGTCCTACTTCATCGAGCGCCAGGGCAATTTCGGCAACATCCTCACTGGCGACGGCGCTGCCGCCTCGCGCTACATCGAGTGCCGCCTGACCCAGCTGGCCAAGGACACCCTCTTCAACACGGCCCTGACGCAGTTCACGCCCAGCTACGACGGCACCAAGCAGGAGCCGGAATTCCTGCCGACCAAGCTGCCGGTCATCCTCATGCTCGGCACCGAAGGCATCGCGGTCGGCATGGCGACCTCGATCCTGCCGCACAACTTCGGCGAGCTGCTCGGCGCCCAGATCCGCTACCTGCACAATGAGCGCTTCCGCCTCCTGCCCGACTTCCCGCAAGGCGGGCTCATGGACGCCTCGGAGTACGCCGACGGCAAGGGGCGGGTGAAGCTGCGCGCCAAGATCGAGAAGCTCGACGACAAGACCCTGGTGATCCGCGAGATCCCCTTCGGAACCACCGTCGACTCGCTGATGGCCTCGATCGAGACCGCCACCGAGAAGGGCAAGGTCAAGATCAGCGAGATCGTCGACCGCACCACCGCCCAGGTGCAGATCGAGCTGCACCTGCAGCGCGGCACCTACGCCGACGAGGTCCTGCCGCAGCTCTTCGCCTACACCGAATGCGAAGTCGCGGTCAATTCCAACATCATCGTCATCAAGGACCAGAAGCCCTGCGAGATGACGGTCAAGGACCTGATCGCCTACCTGACCGACCAGCTCAAGGAGCGCATCCGCCTCGAGCTCGAGCACGACCTGGCGGGCCTGTACTCCAAACAGCACCAGCTGACCCTCGAGCAGCTCTTCATCGAGAACCGCGTCTACAAGCGCATCGAGAACGCCAAGACCGAGGAGGCCGTCTCGAAAGCCGTGTACAGCGGCATGGAGCCCTTCAAGGCGCAGTTCGTCCGCGACATGGTCGATGAGGATGTGGTGCGCCTGCTGGAGATCCGCATCAAGCGCATCTCGCAGTTCGACATCGACAAGAACCGCCGCGACATCGACGACATCCTCAAGGCGATCAAGGAGATCAAGGCCAAGCTCAAGGACCTCACCGGCACCACCATCACGTGGCTGGAGATGATCCTGGAGAAGTACGGCAAGCTCTGGCCGCGCCGCACCAAGGTGCGTTCGATGGAGGAGATCGACAAGAAGGCGGTGGCCAACGCCAACCTGCGCCTGGCCTACGATCCGGAGACCGGCTTCTTCGGCTCCGCGATCCGCGGCGGCGAGCGCGAGATGAAGGTCAGCGAGTACGACAAGATCATCTTCATCACCGAGGACGGGGTCTACAAGATCATGGCGCCTCCCGAGAAGACCCTGATCGAGGGCAAGCTCAAGTACCTGGCGACCTTCGACGATGCGAAGGGGCTCGACCTGACGGTCATCTACCGTGACAAGGAGAAGATCCCCTGGGCGAAGGTGACGACCATCAAGAGCTTCATCAAGGATCGCGAGTACGAGCTGATCAAGGACCGTGCAGGCAAGATCCTCTACCTGTCCGAGACTCCCGGCGGCACGGCGACCTGCGAATACCTGCCGGCCAAGGGCCAGCGCATCCATGAATCCGTCACCGATCTGAGCACCGTCGAGCCCTGCTCGGTGGGCGCGCGCGGAGTGAAGATCGGCGACAAGCCGACCACCAAGGTGACGGTCGAGAAGGGCGGCGGCAAGAAGTAGCCGCCTGCTCGCGGCCGTGCAGATCGGCGATGGAAGGTCCAGTCCTCATTACAATGCGCCGTCACGGCGGCGAGGTCCCGGGCATAGTCCACCCCAAACCCGATATCTGTGAAATACATAATCGTCTGATTTAACATGACTTATGTCACCCCCCCCCAACCGTCCGCCGATGACCACACGTCTGAATTGGTAGGTCAACCAGACCGCTCGTCGACCGCGCAATAGACAAATCCGCTCTCGATCGTCATCAGAGTATACAGAGACGTGGATCCTGATGCCGATATCCGTGACCTTCTGCGCTGCGACGATGCAGATGCCCTCATGCTGATCCATCAGCGTTATGCTGGCATACTCCATGCCATCATGCTCGCCGTGCTCGGCCGGTCCGCGGATGCCGACGATGCCCTGCAGAACCTCTACATCACCATCGCTCGCCACCGAGCGCGCCTGGCGGCGTCCGAACACCTCGTCCGCTACCTGGCGAGCATGGCGCGCAATGAAGCTCTCCAGGTCATGCGTGCCACCCAGCGACGGCGGCGGGAGCAGCCAATGCCGTCTGATTTAGTCGCCGGGCACGGGGATCCGACCATTGCCGAAGCCGGTCCCCAGATCAGCACCGCCCTGATGGCACTACCGGCGGCCCAGCGGGAGGTCGTCCTATTGAAGATCTGGCAATCTCAGACCTTCGAGGCCATAGCCGCCTTGCTGGGCATCTCTCCCAATACCGCCGCCAGCCGCTATCGCTACGCAATGGATAAACTACGCAACGTCCTGGGCGAGCTCAAATGACCACGCCCTCTCCCCATTCCGAGGCCTTGGCCGCAGCGCTACGCCGTCATCGGCTGGCGATGCCGCCGCACGCGCAGGACGCCACGGCGCGCGCCCGCGCCATCTGGGCGCAACCAACGGCATCGACCTGGCGCGTCTGGCCGCTGCTGGTGGCAGTTGCCGCGCTCATCGTCGCCGATCTCGGTATCATGCAGATGGTCAACGCCGCCACGGGCCGCCCTCTGCAGCTACCGTCATCGTCATCGTCTGCGTCCACCGCTCCAACACTTATGCCAGGAATGGTAGTGAAGCCGACACACGGCGAGCGGCTCACGCTCGCCATGATCGAACGACACATCCAGGAATTGAACCCATGAGAGCCTGTCCACGTAAGCCCCGCGGCCTCCGCACGCTGCTGGTCCTTGCCATTGGGGCCGTGGTCCTGCATCTTGCCGCGACTGCCTGGACCGCATGGGATCTGCATCGCGCCGACGAGGACTTGGTCGCCCACCACCGTCCCATGATTCCCGCTCAGGTCATCCCCGTGGTCAGCGATCAGGACAATGCCGCGTTCGCCTATACCCGAGCCATGGTCCTGTTGAGCCTGGACAGCGGCGCGATCTATACCGATCGCAACAGCGGCAAGGAGTCGCCGGCCTATGAGCGCATCGACGCCATGGCCAGCATGGACACGCATAGCAGCACTCCGGTGCCCACCGTTGCGGCGTCGATTCGCACCACCATCACCATGGATCCGGCCAGCTGGACCGGGCCGATGCGGAAAGACGCCTGGACGGTCCTGGCCGGCGGCGATTTCATGCGGATCCGCGCGGCCCTGCTGGAGGGTGCCAGCAAGCCTGCCTGCGCCTTCCCTGTAGCCTGGGATGAGGGACCCAACTGCGTCCTGCCGATGCTCAATCCGCTGCGACAGCTGGTACGGCTGGTATGCTGTCACGCGTTATTGAGCCAGGAGCACGGTGATGACCAGGCCATGCATCAGGACTTCGCGATTGCGATGCAGATGGCCGTGCACTGCCGCCAGATCCCCCTCATGATGGCCTACCTGGTGTCCGTGTCCTTGGAGCGCAACGTGATCGAAGCCATCTCAGTGGCCTTGTCCCATGCTCCGCTGGGCGATATGAGCGCAGTGCAGCAGCAGCTCTCCCGCATGGTCGACTGGCCGCAGGCGGCACGGGACCTGGATACGGAGCGGGTCGTTCTCGGCGGCTATTTCTTCAGCGCCGAGCATGCCCCCTATTACGGCAACCTCGTCATGACCCCGCTGCGGCTCTTCGAGCAAGCCACCTACTCCCGCACCATGGGCATTGGCAGCAATGCCCTGGAGGCGGGGGCCCCGATGCCCGTGGTCAGCGTGCCGCATCTGGCGGTGATCACCCGTATGCTGCTCCCCGCCCTAAGCATGTTCGACGCTTCCGTCTCACGCGCGGCCAGGACCCGCGCCATGGCGCTGACAGCGCTGGCCTTGGAAGATTGGAAACGCACCCATGGAGCCTATCCGACACGCTTGGCGGACCTGGCGCCGAACGCCCTGGCTCCTGGGATCCTGGAGCGCATTCCCTTCGTGATCTACAGCAGCGACACGACATCCTGGACGATGGTCACCACGGCGGGCGCCATGGCCGGCCATGAGGTCCCCGTGCCAGCGTCCCTTGCCGACATGCCCTCACGCCGCACGCCCCCCTCGTCGCCAGTCTACGCCTGGCACTCGGCTGCCGGGCCGGTCGGCGCCAACCTTCCCGCATCCTCCAAGCCGTAGCGCTGGCGCTGGCCGCGGTCAGGAGCGGTGCGCGAAACCCTGCCATAAGAACGGCACGACTTGCCCGTTGCGGTCCTCCATTAGCACCTCGGCGGGATTTTGCAGCAGCCAGCCGATGCGGCTTAGCGGCTTCGGAAATGGCCATGCCAACTGGACGTTCGGCCAGTGCTCGGCATCGACCGCCAGCAGCAGCTCGAAGTCCTCGCCCTCGCAGCACGCCGCCCGCGCGGTGTCGGACATCGCCGGCACATCGTCGTGCACCGGCACCTCGCCCGGCAGGAGCAGGAAGCCGCAGCCGCTGGCCGTGGCCAGCGAGCGCACATCGGCCGCCAGGCCATCGCTGATGTCCATCATCGCGTGCACGTAGGGCTGGCCCGCCAGCCACTGGCCTTCCTGCAGGCGCGGCTCGGGACGCAGGTGGCGCTTCGATGCGAAGCTGCCGCCCAGCGGCCCGGTGACCACCAGCAGGTCACCGGTGCGTCCGCCCGCCCGGGTCAGGAAGCGCCCCGCCACCCGTTCTCCCCAGACCGTCACCGAAATGGTCAGCTCCGACGAGGCAGTGGTATCCCCGCCCAGCAGCGGACAGCCATGGCGCTCGAGCTCCCGGATCAGCCCCTCCATGATGGTCATGGCCGGCCAGTGTCCGGGACACGACAGCGCCACCACCGCGCCGACCGGCCGCGCGCCCATCGCCGCGAGATCCGAGAGGGCCGCGCCGGCCGCCTTGCGGCCGATTGCGGCGGGATCATCGCTGGTCAGGAAGTGCCTGCCCTCGACCACGGTGTCGACGCTCAGGCAGCTCGGACCGCCAGGGGTCCACACGCAGCAGTCATCGCCGATGCCCAGCACGCCCGGCGGATCGGTGATCCGGCCGCGCAGCTGCCGGATGAGGCCACCTTCGTCCATGCGTCCCGAGCTGCGCTCAGACGACCTTGGCGGGGGCGGCGGTCTGCACGGCTTCCAGGATGGGATCGAGCGAGGCGCGCTGCGCCGGGGGCAGCTTGGCGCGCAGCTCATGACGGCGGGCGATGACCGCTTCGCGCAGCTCGCCTACCAGCGCCTCGAGCGCGGCCACACGCTCCGGGTTGGCCGGATAGACCGGGTGGTGCAGATCGTTGAGGGCGGCCAGATTCGCGCGCAGATCATCCTGCAGGCTCTCGAGGGTCAGGTCAAAATCGGGCGGCGTGGTCATGGCAGCAGCTTTGCCAGTCCAGGCGGAGGGTCAACGACGCATCGCTCACCCGCGCACGGGCGGTGGTGCTCCGGGGGATGCCGGCAGGCCCGTCAGCGCGCGGCCGGCTGCGGCTCGCCCTCGGCCAGGGTCAGGACCTCGACCCCGGTCTCGGTGACCGCCAGGGTGTGCTCGAACTGCGCGCTACGCTTGAGATCCGCGGTCACCGCCGTCCAGTTGTCGGGCCAGGTCTGGTGCTTGAAGGTGCCGAGGTTGATCATCGGCTCGATGGTGAAGGTCATGCCCGGGACCATCGGGGTGCGCGCCTCCTTGTCGAAGTAGTGCGGCACCTGCGGATCCATGTGGAACTGCTCACCCACCCCATGGCCCACGAAGGCGCGCACCACGCTCAGGCCATGGCGTTCGGCATGCTCCTGGATGGCCCGGCCGATGTCGCAGATCAGCGCACCGGGACGCACCACGCCGATGCCGCGCATCAGGCACTCATGGGTGACGCGCACCAGCCGCTGCGACTCCTCGTCCACGGTACCGACCAGGACCGTCTCGGAGAGATCGCCATGCATGCCATCGAGATAGATGGTGACATCGAGGTTGACGATGTCGCCATCCTCGAGCGGCCGACCATCCGGGATGCCATGGCAGATGACCTCGTTGACCGACGTGCAGAGCGACTTGGGGTAGCCGTGGTAGTTGAGCGTGCTCGGATAGCCGCCGAGGTCGATGTAGGCCTGATGGGTGATGGCGTCAATCGCATCGGTGGTCACTCCAGGACGCACCGCGCGCTTGGCGATCTCCAGGACCTGCCGCGCGGCTTTGCAGGCGCGGCGCAGGCGGACCAGCTGCTCGGGGGTGCGCACCATGGTGCGCGAGCGCGGGCCGGGCGGCCGGCCGCTCTCGGCATAGTCAGGCCGGACGATGTGGGGCGGCACGGTGCGCCGCGGCGAGAGGGCGTGCGCACGCACCGGACGGAAGCCCTCGCCGGGAGCGGCATGCGTCTCCTCGCTGCCGAGCAGTTCGCGCAGGCGGTCGCGCGCCTGGTGGCAGCGCTTGTACTTCTTGCCACTGCCGCACCAGCATTCCTCGTTCGGTCCGAGCTTCACCACATCCTCCATGCCTATCATCCTATCCAGGCCGAAGCTGCGTCCATCCTCGGCAGTCGCGCACCCAGGTCGGCTTCACCACTTGCCGGCGCCCCAACCGCCCCAGGCTCAGGCCATGCGCTCCTCCGTGACCTCCTCCGACGCGCCGGCGGCGATCGGCCCCTACTCCCAAGCCATCCGCCATGACGGCATGCTGTGGTGCTCCGGCCAGCTCGGCCTTCTGCCCGACAAGGGCGTCCTGGTCGGGGAGTCGACCGTGGCCCAGGCCGAACAGGCCCTGCGCAACCTCGAGTCGATCTGCCGCGAGGCCGGCACCAGCCTGTCCAAGGCGGTGCGCATCACCATCTTCATGATCGACCTCAGTGAATTCCAGGCGGTCAACACGCTCTACGAATCCTTCTTCGAGGCCCCCTTCCCGGCCCGGGCCACGGTCCAGGTCTCGGCCCTGCCCAAAGGCGGGCGCATCGAGATCGACGCGATCGTCGCGCTCTAGCCAGACCTGCCGCAACCGCAGGCGGTGGCGGCCGGGACCGTCAGTGGCTGGCGGGTGCCGCCGGCGCGCCCGAGACGGCGATGCCCGGTCCATGCAGGATGTTGACCAGGATGCCGCCAATCAGCAGCACCAGCAGCAGGCTGATCATGCCGCGCATCAACAAGGCGCCGAAGAACGGGATGTCCGCCTCGCGAAAGGCCCCGGCGCGCACCCGCATGCGGTAGTACCCCAGCTGCACGAAGCCGAGGATGACGCCGCACACCGGCACCAGCAGAAACGCACCGACCAGGGCGAGCAGGGGCGACATCAGGCCTTGGCGGCCGCGAGCGGGCGCCAGATCCCGCCGTGCGGCAGCAGCTCCTGCAGCGAGCGCACCTGGTAGTCGGCCTTCTTCAGCTGGCGCAGCGACTGCACCAGCGCGGCGGCGGAGGACAGGGTCGTGAAGTAGGGCGTGCCCGAGACCGCGCAGGCCGAGCGGATCTTGCCCTCGTCGGAGCGTCCGCCGCGGCTGTTGGGCGTGTTGATGACGAAGGCCAGCTGCTTGAGGTGCGCCAGGACCGTGTCGCCGCCATCCTTGACCTTGTTGAGGATCGTCACCGAGACGCCGTTGCGCTCCAGGATGCGGCCCGTGCCACGCGTCGAGAAGATCGTATAGCCGAGATCCGAGAGCTCATAGGCCAGCGCCACCATCATGCGCTTGTCGTTGTCGCGCACGCTGATGAAGACCTTGCCGCTGAGCGGAATGGCGCGACTGCCAGTGCCCAGCTGCGCCTTGTAGTAGGCCTCGCCGAAGGTCGGCGCGATGCCCATGACCTCCCCGGTCGACTTCATCTCAGGTCCGAGCACGGTGTCGACACCCGGGAACTTGTTGAAGGGCAGCACCGACTCCTTCACGCAGACGTGGCGCGGCTCGCTGTTGCGGCGCGCCTCGTCGAGATCGATGCCGAGATCGGCGATGGTGCGACCGGCCTGGACCAAGGCGGCGATCTTGGCCAGCGGCAGCCCGGTGGCCTTGGCCACGAAGGGGACCGTGCGCGAGGCGCGCGGATTGACCTCGAGCAGGTAGACCTCCTCGTGCCGGACCGCGAACTGGACGTTCATGAGGCCCCGGACATTGAGCTCGAAGGCCAGCGACGCGGTGATCTCGCGCATGCGCTCGACGATGCGCTCCGCCAGGGAGTAGCAGGGGATGACGCAGGAGGCGTCGCCCGAATGCACGCCGGCCTCCTCGATGTGCTCGAGCACGCCGCCGACCAGGACCTGGACGCCGTCGCAGACCGCGTCGACGTCGACCTCGATGGCGTTCTCCAGGTACTTGTCGATCAGAACCGGCGAGCCGGCCGCGACCTCCATCGCCTTGCCGACGAAGTAGTGCATGTCATCCGGCGAATGGACGATCTCCATGGCCCGGCCGCCGAGCACGAAGCTCGGCCGGACCACGACCGGATAGCTGATGCGCTCGGCGACCTGCATCGCCTCCGCCAGCGAGCGCGCGATGCCGTTGATCGGCTGCTTGAGGTTGAGCCGCTCGAGCACCGCCTTGAACTGCTCGCGGTCGCCCGCGCGGTCGATGTCCGCCGGGCTGGTGCCGATGATCGGCATGCCGGATTTCTGCAGCGAGGCGGCGAGGTTCAGCGGCGTCTGGCCGCCGAACTGCACGATCACCCCGACCGGATGCATGACATGGTTGATCTCGAGGACGTCCTCGGCGGTCAGGGGCTCGAAGAACAGGAAGTCGGAGGTGTCATAGTCGGTCGAGACCGTCTCCGGGTTGGAGTTGACCATGATCACCTGCCAGCCGGCGTCGCGCAGCGCGAAGGCCGCGTGGCAGCAGCAGTAGTCGAACTCGATGCCCTGGCCGATGCGGTTGGGTCCCCCGCCCAGGACCATGATCGACTTGCGCGTGGTCAGCGGCGCCTCGGACTCGTCCTCATAGGACGAGTAGTAGTAGGGCGTGATCGCGGTGAACTCGGCCGCACAGGTGTCGACCAGCTTGTAGGCCGGGCGCAGGCCGAAGCCCCAGCGTGCGGCGCGCACGGCCTCCTCGCTGACCTGCCACATCACCGCCAGCTGCTTGTCGGAGAAGCCTTCGCGCTTGGCGATGCGCAGCTGCGCGCGGTCGCAGCCTTCCAGGCCGAGCGGGGTCAGCACACGCTCGAGGTCGTAGATGGCGCGCAGGTGGCGCACGAACCACGGATCGATGCAGGTGACGTCCTGGATCTCCTGGTCGGTGGCCCCGGCGAACATCGCCAGGCGGATCTCGAGCAGGCGGCTCGAGGTCGGCCGGGTGATGGCCTTGAGCAGCTCCTGCTTGCGCGACGCATCGGCGTAGTCCTTGCCATTGCGCGGCCCGAAGCCGTGCGCGCCGATCTCAAGCCCCCGCAGCGCCTTCTGCAGCGATTCGCGGAAGGTCCGCCCGATCGCCATGACTTCGCCCACCGACTTCATCTGGTAGCCGAGGGTGTCGTCGGCCTCGGTGAACTTCTCGAAGGCGAAGCGCGGCACCTTGGTGACCACGTAGTCGATGGTCGGCTCGAAGCAGGCCGGGGTCTCGCGCG
>Ga0302314_10018250_pt1 | contig 11711 bp, 6 predicted proteins | sample III_Palsa_N2_3_FD_200533 | JGI IMG/M metagenome (GOLD analysis project Ga0302314, IMG submission 200533) | Peat permafrost microbial communities from Stordalen Mire near Abisko, Sweden - III_Palsa_N2_3 | ecosystem: Environmental > Terrestrial > Soil > Palsa > Peat permafrost | place: Sweden...
CCGTGACCACCGCCAACGATCCCTGGGGTCGGGTAGACGCCGACGGGACGGTCTACGTGCGTACCGCCGATGGCGAGCGGGTGATCGGCTCGTGGGCGGCGGGGAGCCCGGAGGAGGCGCTTGCCTTCTTCCGGCGCAAGTTCGCATCGCTCGAGACCGAGATAGCGCTGTTCGAGCAGCGCATGGCGACGACGGAGATCGCTCCCGCACAGGCCCAGTCGACCGTGAAGCGGCTGCTCGCGGCCGTGGCCGAGGCCAACGCGATCGGCGACCTCGACGGGCTCCGCACCCGCCTCGAGGCTCTGACGACCACGGTCGACCACCGCCGTGAGGAGGCCAAGGCCGCCCGCGAGCAGGCACGCGTCGAGGCCCGCGGCGTCAAGGAGCGGATCGTCGACGAGGCCGAGCACATCGCCGCCGAGGCGACGCACTGGAAGGCGAGCGGCGAGCGGATGGCCGAGCTCCTTGAGGAGTGGAAGGCCGCGCCGCACGCCGACCGGGCCATCGAGGCGGTGCTGTGGAAGCGGCTGTCCGCGGCGCGCAACTCCTTCACCAAGCGCCGCAAGGCCTACTTCTCCTCCCTTGAGGTCGAGCGGGAGGCGGTCAGGTCCACCAAGGAGAAGCTCGTCGAGCAGGCGGAATCGCTCGCCGACTCCACGGACTGGGGCGGGACGTCGAGTGCCTACCGCGAGCTGATGCGCCAGTGGAAGGAGGCCGGCCGGGCCGGCCGCGACGCCGAGGCCGACCTGTGGAAGCGGTTCCGCGACGCCCAGGACAAGTTCTTCGCCGCGCGGACCGAGGTGTTCGCCGCCAAGGAGACCGAGCTCCGCGCCAACGCCACGGTCAAGGAGCAGCTCCTCGTGCAGGCGCAGGCGCTGCTGCCGATCACCGACTGGCGCGCCGCGCGGTCTTCGCTTCGCCGCATACAGGAGCGCTGGGAGCAGGCGGGCCCGGTCCCCCGCGAATCCCGCGACCAGCTCGAATCCGGCCTGCGCCGCGTCGAGGAGGCCGTCAAGCGCGCCGAGGACGCCCAGTGGAAGCGCTCCAATCCCGAGGCCCTGGCCCGCGCCGAGGCCACGGTCAGCCAGCTCCACTCCGCGATCGAGTCGCTGGAAACCCAGCTAGCCAAGGCGCAGGCGCGCGGCGATCAGGCGGCCATCCGCAAGGCGGAAGAGGCGATAGCCGCCCGCAGGTCCTGGCTCGTGGAAGCCGAGCACACCCTGGCGGAGTTCAGCGGGTAGCGGCTGCTGCCCCGTCTTATCCCGCCGCGGTGACGGAGGTGCGTGCTCGTGCGTTGTGTGACGATCCTGGCGGCGATTCTGGTCGCGTCGTGGCTTGCGATCCTCGCGTCGGCCGCCGCGCAGGCCACCTCCGCCGGGCCGGCCGCGATGTCTGCGCTGGCCGGGCGGTTGCCCGGGCCAGTGACCGGCTGCCCGGCCGGGCAGGGTGCCGCTGCGCCCACGGCCACGCCGTGGGCGCAGCGGGCGCTGAGCTTCTCCAGCGTGTGGGGCCTGACCGAGGGAGCCGGGGTCACGGTCGCGGTCATCGACAGCGGGGTGGACGCCAACCCGCAGTTCGGTGAGCGTGTCACGGTGGGCCAGGACCTGTCAGGGGAAGTCACCGGGATCCCGGCCGGTGCGGACTGCGTGGGGCACGGGACGGCGGTGGCGAGCATCATCGCCGCCGCGCCGCGGGCTGGTGTCTCGTTCAGTGGCGTCGCGCCGCGGGCACAGATCCTGTCCATCAAGATCACCAACTCGGAGGCTATCCCCGGTGGCGTGACCGCGACCGCGATCCGCGATGCGGTCGGCCTGGGCGCCAGTGTCATCAACCTGTCGCTGGCCGACGCCGATACGCCCGCGCTCCGGTCGGCCGTTCAGTTCGCGCAGGCACACGACGTGGTCCTGGTCGCGGCGGCCGGCAACGACAACGCGAACGGCGGCAAGGGCCCGTTCTACCCGGCGGCCTATCCGGGGGTGCTCTCGGTCGGCGCGATCGCACAGGACGGTTCGCTCGCGTCGTTTTCCGACACCCGTACTCCGGTGACGGTCACCGCGCCCGGGGTGGACGTGGCGAGCGCGTACCCGGGCGCGTACCCAGACGCCTACTCGCTGGAGGACAACGGCACCAGCTTCGCGACGGCCTTCGTCTCCGGGGTGGCCGCACTGGTCCGCGCGTCTCATCCCCACCTCAGCGCCGCGCAGGTGGTGGCTCGGATCGCGGCGACCGCCGACGGCGCGGCCGGACCAGGCACGGGCCACGGGCTGGTGAACCCGGTGCAGGCGGTAACGGCTGTGCTTCCCGAGGACGGAGCCGGGGCCGGGGCGGTCGCGCAGCACGTGCCGGTTAGCCGCCCGACGCCGCCCGACGTCCGGGCCCGGACGGTGGCGATGGCGATCGCGGGCAGCGCGATCGCGTGCGTGCTGGCGGTAATCGCCGCGACCACCGTGATTCCGGCGGCCCGCAGGCGCGGCTGGCGTGCCGGCGGCGCGTAGCCGTCTGGTTACCCATGCAGGGCTGTCTGCACGAGCCGGCTCCCGGCGCGCCGCTCGACCAGGTACCCCCGTCCGGCAGGCAGGGCCACCGGGCGCACGCCGCCAAGCAACTGCCCCTCGTCCTTGCTGCCCGACATGATCAGCCCCGGCGACCCCATCTCCCGCATCCGCTGGATCACCGGCTCGAACATCGCTCGCCCGGCGCCACCGGCCGAACGGGCGAGCACGACGTGCAGGCCGATGTCGCGGGCCTGCGGAAGCAGTTCCGACAGCGCGATCATCGGGTTGGCGGAGTTCGCCACGAGTTCATAGTCATCCACGATGACGAACAGGTCCGGGCCGGACCACCAGGACCTCGCGCGCAGTTGGCCCGGGGTGAGGTCCGGCGGCGGCAGCCGCTTGAGCAGCGCCTCCCGCGCGTCCTTGAGCAGCGCGGATGCCGTCACCGATGAGGTAGCGTAGCCGATCTGGTGCGGTACCTCGGAGGAGTCGAGCAGCGAGCGCCGGTAGTCGACGAAGATCAGCTTGGCGTGCTCGTCGGAGTACGTACCGGCGATGCCCGCGGTCAGCACTCGCAGCAGGTTGGACTTGCCGCACTCGGTGTCGCCGAAGATCAGGAAGTGCGGGTCGGCGGCGAAGTCCGCACCCACCGGGGCGAGCGCGTTCTCGTCGATACCGAACGGCACCATGCTGCCTGGCACTGGTGGCAGCGCGGCGGCCGGCAGCACGTCCGGCAGCATCCTGACTGCCCGCGCCCGCGGCCCATGCCACGCCCCGGCGACGGCGGCGGCCAGCGCCCTGGTGGCGTCTGGGCTGTCCGGACTGGTATCCGGGGAGCTGACTGCCGAACCGTACGCCTCAGCCAGGTCCAGCCGCGGCACGGCGGCGAGGAAGTGCAGGCCGTCGCGGGTCAGCCCGCGGCCGGGTGCGTCGGCCGGCACGTTGGCGGCCGCCGCCCGGCCGACCTCCGACTCATACGGGTCGCCGAGCCGCAGCTCGAGCCTGGTGCCGAACAGGTCCCGGATCGCCGGGCGGAACTCCGACCACTTGCTTGACGCGGCGGCGACGTGGATGCCGTACCCAAGGCCGCGGGCGGCCAGCGCGGTCACAGTCGGCTCCAGGTCCTCGTAGTCCTGGCGCAGCGTGAGCCAGCCGTCCACGACCAGGAAGACGTCGCCGAACCCATCGCTGGCCGCTGCCAGCTGGCGGTAGGCCGCGATCGACTCGATGCCGTGCTCGGCGAACGAGCGTTCCCGCTGGTCGAGCAGTGTGCGCAGCTCCGCCACCGTGCGCCGAACCTGGTCGCCGCTGCCGCGCGCCGCTACCCCGCCGACGTGCGGCAGCCCGCTCAGCGCGGACAGCGTGCCGCCGCCGAAGTCGAGCACGTAGAACTGGACCTCCGCGGGCGTGTGCAGCAGCGCGAGCGAGCTGACCAGCGTCCGCAGGACAGTGGACTTACCGCTGCGCGGCGCGCCGACGACCGCCACGTGCCCTGCGGCGCCGGACAGGTCCGCCCACAGCGGGTCGCGGCGCTGCTCAAACGGCCGGTCGATGATCCCGAGCACGGCCCGCAGCGTCCCCTGGGCCTCGCCGCTTGCCGTGCTCAGCCCGCGTGACGTGACGGCGAGCGGCGGCAGCAGCCCGGCCAGCGATGGCGGCTTGCCAAGCGGCGGCAGCCAGATCTCGTGCGCGGCAGGCTCGCGGTCGGCGAGCTGCGCGACCACCACGTCAAGCAGCGATTCCGCGGCCCGCGCCGCCCCGGCCGATGCGGGGGCGGCCGGGGCGGCGGCAGCCAGTCCGGCCGCGGCGGGCTCAACCGGCTGCGACGGCACGTACGCCGGGCCGAACGGGGCGATGACGGGCCGCATGCGCTGCTGCCCCGCCTCCCCGGCATCGCTATCGCCCTTTACCGCCTGGCCGGAGACGTAGGCCGCCTTGAACCTGGTCATGCCCGACGTGTCCACCTTGAGGAAGCCGTTGCCCGGCTGGGCGGGCAGCTCGTAGGCGTCGGGGACGCCGAGCACGATCCTGGACTCCTGCGCGCTGAAGGTCCGCAGCCCGATCCGGTACGACAGCTGGGTTTCCAGGCCGCGCAGCCGCCCCTCCTCCAGCCGCTGTGAGGCAAGCAGCAGGTGCACGCCAAGCGAGCGGCCCACCCGGCCGATCGTCACGAATAGGTCGATGAACTCTGGCTTGGCGGCAAGCAGCTCAGAAAACTCGTCGAGCACCACGAACAACGCCGGGATCGGCGGCAGCGGAACGCCGCCGTCCCGCGCGGCGGTGTAGTCGCGCAGCGAGGCATAGTTGCCTGCCTGGCGGAAAAGCTCCTGGCGGCGGACCAGTTCGCCGGCCAGCGCATCCCGCATCCGGTCGACAAGCGGCAGTTCGTCGGCCAGGTTCGTGATGACCGCCGACACGTGCGGCAGCCGCTCCAGGCCGAGAAACGTCGCGCCGCCCTTGAAGTCAACAAGCACGAAGTTGAGCTGCTCAGGCGAGTGGGTCATCGCCAGGCCGAGCACGAGCGTGCGCAGCAGCTCGGACTTGCCCGAGCCGGTCGCCCCGATGATCAGACCATGCGGGCCCATCCCGCCTTGCGCCGACTCCTTGATGTCCAGCTCCACCGGTGTCCCCGCGGCGTCGCAGCCGAGCGGCACCCGAAGCAGGTCCCGCGGTGCGCGCGGGCGCCACAGCTCGGCGACGTTGACCGCATAGGGGTTCGGCACGCCGAGCAGGCTGGTCAGCGTGGTGCTGACGGTGAGCGCGTCATCGGCCGCCGGACCTGAGGACGCGGGGCGCAGCGGAGCCAGCTGCCTGGCCAGCGCCTCCGCCTCCACCTGGGAAAGCGCGTCGGGGACCCCAAGGGTGGTGTCGCCGCGGTACATCTGCTCACGCGTCACCCGAAGCCGCAGCGTTGCCGGGTCGCCGAGCGCGAGGTGCCCCGCCACGTCGATGAGCAGCACGCCGTCCACCCCGGCCAGTTCCGCGCCGGCCTCGGCCGTCACTCCGTCGGCGACGATCAGGTGAAAGGGCAGCGACGGGGTGACGGCGGCGGGCGCGAAGCGCGGCCTGTCATGCAACTCGGGCGCGAGCATGCTCGCCAGGTAGCCCAGGCCGGAAGCCATCAGCCGGACCGGGCCGACCGCGTCGGACTCGGTGGGGTGCATGTTGTGCGGCAGCCACTTGATCCACTCCCAGTCGCCGATGCGGCTGTGGCTCGCGCAGACGCTGATCCGCATGTCGGCGGGCGAGTGCGTGACGGCCACCTGGGCGATCAGCGCCCGGATCAGGTCACGGACGGCGTCGGCATCGCCCTCGGCGCAGACGCGGGTGAACGAGCGCAGCCGCACCGAGACCGGCAGTGCGGGCACGCTGGAGAAGCTGGTGATGAACCGGCGCAGCGCGCCGGCGCACAGCGGGTCGAGATCCTCAAGCGGCCTGGTGTCCGGCGGGATCAGCCGGATCGCAAGCGCCTGGGGGCCGGTGGCGATCCGCACATTAAGGAAGTCGGCATCGGCCGTGGTGCGCTCCCACAGCCGCCCGGCCAGCACCCGCGACGGCAGGCTCGCCGGGTCAGGGCCGTAGTAATCGAGGACCTCCCGCTGCGCGGCCGCCGCGCGCCTGGCCTTGTCCCGCGCTTGCGACAGGTGGCGCAGGTAGTCACGGCGCAGCCCGTTCAGCTTGAGCTTGCGGTCGCCGCGGCCGCGCATGACCTGCCCGGCCATCATTCCGACCATGCCGACCGCCATGGCACCGCTGCCCACGTAGAGGATCGCGCTTGCGTGCCCGCCCGCGACGACCGCGATCATGCCGATCGCCATCGCGCCCATCGGCAGGTACATCAGTGCCTGCGCGAGCCCGTCGGCGGCCTGCTCGGGCAGCTCAGGCGGTGACTGCAGCCGGATCTCGCCCTGCGGCATCGGCTGCGGGCGTCCGGCGTCCGGCGTCCGGCGGACCGTCAGCGTGCCCATCCACCGCCCCCATCATTTCGCTCTATTACCGAACGTATGGCGTAAACCATGCGTTCAATGCCAAAGACAGTAAAATTACTACCCAAGACGTGAAATCGCACACGGGCGGCGGGGAGGCTACCATGAGAAGGCACGCCAGCCAAGCGCCTCGGATATGCATTGATGATCTTGAGTGCCAGCTGATCTTGAGTGCCAATGGCTTATGGCGACATGATGAACGGCGACATGATGAACCTGGCGACCGCCGGTGACGTCTGCAGAATCACTGTGGTCGGCCCGCGTTACCGGGTGGATGTGGCGCTGCCCGCGACTGTGCCGTTTGCCGACCTGTTTCCCGCGATCGCGCACTTCTCCCGGCTGGACGCACGAGAAGCGCCAGGCGGCTGGGTGCTGCAGCGGCTTGGCCAGCGGGCGTTCGCGCCCTCCATGACTCCGGCCGCCGCGGGGCTGCTCGACGGGGAGCTGATCTACCTGCGGCCGCGCGTGGTGGAGCTGCCGGAGATGATGTCGGACGACATCGCCGACGAGATCGCCGCGGTGCACGACGGGCAGGGACGATGGGCGAGCGGCGATGCCCGCCGGGTGGCGTTCGGTGCCGGCGCGCTCGCCCTCGCCGCGGGCGCTGTCGTTATCGCGCGGTCCGCCGTGCCGGCCCCGGCGGCCGTCGCCGGCGCGGTGGCGCTGCTCCTGCTGGCCGCCGCCGCCTCGGCGGCCAGGGCGGCCGGCGACACGCTGGCAGGCGTGGTGCTCGGCTACGCCGCACTGCCGTACGCGTTCCTGGGCGGGTTGGCCGCCGATGGGGCATCGCACGCCGGCGGCCCGCTGCACGCGGGGGCGTTCGGCGTGCTCGCCGGGTTCGCGGTGACGGCGCTTGCCGCCGTGGTCGCCGCCACCGCGGTGACGCTCCCGGCATTCCTCGGCCCGGCCATCGCGGCGATGTTCGGCGCGGCGGCCTGCTGGCTGGACTCCACGTGGTCCGGGCTTGGCGCGGCCGGGGCCGCTGCGCTTGTGGTGACCTCCGCGCTCGCGTTGATGCCGCTCGTGCCCAGTCTGGCCTTCCGGCTGGCCAAACTTCCGCTGCCGCCAGTGCCCGCCTCGGCCGACGACCTGCGCGACGATGCGCTGCTCGCGCCCGTCCCCGATGTTCGCCTGCGCGCCGTGGCGGCGGACCGGATCGTCGCAGGCGCCATTGCCGCCGTGGGCCTGACCGGCGCCGGCGCGGAAATCACGCTCGGCTATGGGCACGGGGCGCTGCCCCGGGTGATGGCGGCCGCGCTCGCCTGCGCGCTGCTGCTCAGATCCCGGGTATTCCCCGGCCGCGCCCAGCGGTTGTGGCTGATAGCCCCCGGCTACGCGGGCCTCGCGCTGCTCGGCGTCGAGGCAGGCCGGCTCACCGCCCTGCTCGCCCTGGTGGCCGGAGCCGCAGTGGTCATCTGGGTGGGCGCGTGGCTGCCCGGGCACCGCCCGTCTCCATTCTGGGGCCGTGCGGCGGACGTGGCCGACATGCTGCTTGTCGCCTCGCTGGTGCCGCTCGCGCTCGGCGTGGCGGGGGTACTGAACTACCTGCACGGACTCGGCGGGTAGGGACAAAGGCCCATGCCCGACCGCAAGCACCTCCTCCAGGCGCACCAGCTGATGACGCGGCGGGCGTCACTCGCGCTGCTGTGCGGCGAACCGGACTCGCCCAACCAGCCGCTGCGCCGGATGAACACCGCCACGGTCACCAGCATCATGGCGGGCGTGATCGTGGCCGCGGTCTTCGGCGTGCTTGGGCTGCTCGCCCCGGCGCCCGTCACCGGGCTCACCAAGCCGGGCACGCTCGTGGTGGACCAGGACACGGCAACGCCGTACGTGCCGTGTGACGGCGGGAAGCTGTGCCCCGCGCTGAACTACGCGTCGGCCCTGCTTGCCCTCGATACCAGCCCGGTCGCCGCGGTCGTCGTCCACCAGGATTCGCTGGCGCGCTACCCGATCGGCCCGACGATCGGCATCGCGGGCCTGCCGCAGGACCTGCCCACCGCCGGAGACCTGGTTCAGGGGCCGTGGTCGGTGTGCACGGCGAACGGGCAGACGACGCTGGTCGGGGGCGAGTCGACGGGCGGCACGGCGCTTGGCCGTGCACAGGCGGTGCTTGCGACGACGCGGGGCGGCGACTGGGTGCTGTGGAACGGCGAGCGGCTGGCGGTCACGCAGCAGGTCATGCGGGTCCTGTTTGGCGGCGAGGTGCAGCCGGCGACGGTGCCGGCGGGCTGGCTGGACGCGCTGCCGCGGGGACCGGACTTCGCCGCGCCGGCGATCGTCGGCGATGGCAACCCGATGACCGGACCGGGTCGCACGACGGCCAAGGTGGGTCAGGTGTTCCACCAGGCATCGCCAGCGCAGTACTACGTGCTTGAGGCCAGCGGGAAGCTGGCGACGATCACGCCTACCCAGGCCGACCTGCTGGAGACTGATCCGGGCGCGCCGGGACCCGCGCAGATCACGCTCGCGATGGCGACCACGGACCTGTCCAGTGCCACGGTTCCCGGCGGGGGGCTGCCGCCCACGCTGCCGCAGGTCGCAACGGAGGCGACGACGCTGTGCGCGGTGTACGGCGCCGGGCTCAGCCGTTCGCTGACCACCGGCGGGACCGTCCCGGCCGGCGCCGCCGCGACCACGGGCCGCGCCGGGGTGAACGCCGTCTGGCTGCCGTCGGGGCACGGCGCGCTGGCCGGCGCCGCACCGAGCGTGCAGCAGCCGTCCTCGGTCACCGGCTGGTTCCTCATCTCTGGCGCGGAACGCTTCGCGCTGCCCCGCCCGTCCGTCGCGGCCGTGCTCGGCTATGACCTCCAGGCATCGGGGACCGTGCTGCCCGCGTCAGTACTCGACCTGCTGCCGCAGGGACCGGTGCTTGATCCGGCCGCGGCGACGGCCCGGGCCGCTGCCGGATAACTTTTCGGCCAAACGATCTTTGGCTATGTCCATATCCTGCGCATACGCCGCCGATCTGGCATCTCATCCGCAAGCAAGATATAAGAACATATTTACCTGACGATCGGTGAACCGTGGGGCTAGTAGCGTCGTTCAATAAGTGCGACCCATTACTACCGTTATCAGACCACGAGGGATAGGAGGCGCCCGCATGGCAACGGGAGAGTCGGCCGTCAATAGAGCGACGATGGCCACGGCGGCACAGCAGGTTGAGTCGGCGGTGACGGTGATCCGCGGGCTGCAGGCCAACATGAACGGGTACAACGGCCAACTCCAGTCCGGCTGGCAGGGACAGGCGTCGTCCGCGTTCGCGAACACGTACGAGGCGTTCAGCGCCGACTTCGCCAAGGTGCTCAACGCGCTGCAGGGCATCCAGGAGAGGCTGGTCTCCACACACGGCACGTACGTGAGCACCGAGGAAGCCAACACCGCTCAGGTGAGCCGTGTGCAGAGCGCGCTGGGAGGCTGAGCGATGAGCGAATACACGCGGGTGGTCTTCTCGTCCATGGAGCAGGGCGAAGCCGACTTCAAGCAGACCTACACCTCACTGGTGAACGAGGTCTCGTCGCTTGAATCCCAACTGCAGGGCAACCTGTCGGAGTGGATCGGCTCGGCCCAGCAGGCGTACCACGAGGCGCAGGCCCAGTGGAACGCCGCCATGGCGGACATGCAGCAGGTGCTGTCCCAGCTCGGCATGGTGATCGGGACTGCCAACAGCAACTACCAGTCGGCCGAGGCGGCCAACACGGGACTCTGGTCCTGAGGCTATTGCCTGAGCCGGCAGGGCGGGTGGCGGGAGAAGCTGATGAGCGCATTCGGGGACGTGGTGCAGGCTCTCATCGGTTCGGAAGCGAGACTGGCGGACGAGCTTGACGGCTCGCCGCCGGCGCCGGTTCCGTCGGTGGGCAGCAGGCCAGGCAGGATAGCGGTCGCGCGCGCGTGGACCGCGCCCGACGCGAGCGGGCATGGTCAGGTGACCGTCCACCGGGACGTGCTGCGCGGCGCGGCCGCGGGCATGCGCTCGGACCTGCGGGACCTGGACGGGGCCGTACGCCGACTTGATGGCGTACGGCAAGGCGAGGGCGTCTCGATAACCGGAAACGTGGGCCTGGTCGCGGGCTGGCCGACGGCGGTCGCGTTCAACGGCAACGCGTCCGCTGCCTTCACGGGCATCGCGGCGGCCAGCCAGCAGACCGGCACGGCGCACCAGGACACCTCGAGCAAGCTGGCCGTCAGCGCAGCGGCCTATGACCAGTCAGAATCCGACAACCTGCGGGCCGCAAGAAGCGTGGGCACGAACCTCTACAGCGTGGCGGGCATGGTGGCCTCGTACGGGAGCGGCCGCAGGCCCAGAGCCTCCGCGCTCGGCGCCCAGCCCAGCTACCCGGTCAAGACCCGCGCGGTGTCGGGGTTCAGCGGCGCGGGGATGTCGGCCGCCGCGATCATGGAGATCCTGCACGGCCTCAGCCCAGGCGACGTGGCGGCGGCAGGGGCCGCCCACACCCGCCTGGGCACCACGCTGGACAACGTCGCGGGGCGGCTGGCCGCCAACGCCCGCACGCTCGCCCAGAATTGGTCGGGCAGCGCCGCGCAGGCGGCCATGGGCCAGTTCAAGCAGTTGCATGACCACATGGTCACGCTGGCGCAGCAGGCGCTGCAGGTCGGCTCGGTCCTATCCTGGCTCGGCGGCGACGTGCTGCCGCAGTTCAAGTCGCTGCCCGACCCGCGGGTGTCGCCGGCGTCGCTGGTGCTTGGTGACGCGCTGACCGGCATGGCCGTAGGGAGCACAGTCGCGGGGAGCCTGATCGTGGGGACCCCAGTGGCGGGCCTGCTTGGCGGCGTCACGGGTGCGGCCACGGGCCTGCTCGACGAGCTTGACGGCAGCGCGCAGGCGGCCGCGGATCACGCGGCGCAGGAGTACATCGCCAAGCTGAGCGGCTACCTCGTCATCGCGGACCAGTCGCTGCCTGACACCATCGGCGCGGCCCCGGCCGCGGGCAGCGGCCGCGGCAGCGGTCCCGCGCCGGCCGTTCCCGTCACCGCCGGGACATCCGCCGGCGGTTCCGGCCTCGGCGTGCGCCCTCGCCCTGTCGGTGTCGGCGGGAACGCCGTCACGCTGACCGGCGGCGGTCGCGGCGGCGGGTCGGTCACCGGAACGGGCGGAGCCGCCGGGGGCGCCGGCGCGTCCCTCAGCGGCACCGCAGGCGGGCCGGGCAGCGCTGCCTCGCCGTCGCCGACCGGCCTGCAGGGGGCCACGATTCCCGGCGGCCCGCTCTCA
>Ga0302314_10018252_pt1 | contig 11711 bp, 10 predicted proteins | sample III_Palsa_N2_3_FD_200533 | JGI IMG/M metagenome (GOLD analysis project Ga0302314, IMG submission 200533) | Peat permafrost microbial communities from Stordalen Mire near Abisko, Sweden - III_Palsa_N2_3 | ecosystem: Environmental > Terrestrial > Soil > Palsa > Peat permafrost | place: Sweden...
TACCTCGACGAAGCGCAGGTCCAGGTTGGCCCGGCCCAGCTCGGTCACCGAGGCGACGGCCCCCGCCTCGTTCATCTGGGCCAGGTGGGCCTCTATGCCGGGAGGCCCCACCACGGAGAGGGTCCGGCCCCCGCCGTGCTCGGCCAGCGCCTGCAGGAGGAAGGGCCACCCGAAGCAATGGTCCGCGTGGAAATGCGAGACGACCACCACCTCCACGGCCTCGAGAGGGATCCCGCAGCGGCGTAGGTGCGGCAACGCGGTCGGCGACGGCTCCACCAGGACCGATCCGTCCACGACGAAGCTGTTCCAGTAGCGGCCTGGCGGGGCGAGGAAGTTGCCCGTCCCCAGGAAGGCCAGCTCGGTCACGACGTCACCTGATCACCGGGTGTCGGCCAGGGAGAGCAGTGCCGCCACCAGGACCGGGTCCCCCACGACCGCGACGTCGGGGACCGGGAGGCGCCGGTACAGCATGAGCACCAGATCAGAGGCTGAGGCCCGCAGCTCCGAGACCCGGGCGGACCGCTCGGCCGCCCCGGTGCCGGCCACCCGCCAGCTCGCCCCGGTGTCGGTGGCGGTCAGCGTGACGGCGCCCGGGAGGGAGGCCAGGTCGGCCCCCACCATGATCTCGATGAACTCGGGCACCCCGTCGTCGGCCAGCCCGGGGTGCAGGGGCTCGGAGGCGCCCGTCACGCCCTCGGCGTCCCAGCGGTGCACGGACACCTCTTGGGCCTGGTGCCGCCCCACGGCGCCCGCCGTATGGGGCTCGGGCCACCAGGCCCAGCAGGGGGAGTCGGGACCAACCTCGCGCAGGGCGCCGACCAGGGAATAGGTGCACCAGCCCAGCCAGGCCAGCAGATCGGCGTCTTCGGGAACGGGGGTGAGCTCGCCGGCGGATCGCTGCTGCGCGTCCTGCGCCCGCACGTTCTGACCCCAGTACCACTGCTCGACGCCGATGTGGTGGGCCAGATCACGCACCGACCACTCCGGCGTGGTCGGCACCCTCGCCTCGAGGTCGAGTGCCGCCACCACCTCGCTCATGCGACGGCTCTCGGCAGTAATGATCTCGAGCCGGTCGCCGAAGCCGAAATGTTCCGGCGGCTCGCTCCCGTCCACGTCCACGACGGTCATGTCACGGCGCCTTGATCAGCAGGTCGCCGCCGACGTAGGGGGCCAGGCATTCGGGCAGCAGCACGGTCCCGTCGGGCTGGCGCCCGTTCTCGACCAGGGCGGCCCAGATCCGCGGCCATGCCAGCGCCGAGCCGTTGACCGTGTGCACCAGCTGCAGCGGGCCGCCCCCGCCCCCGGCCCCGCCCCCGGCCGACCGGAAGCGCACATTGGCCCGGCGGGCCTGGTAGTCCCGATACCAGCTGACCGAGCTGACCTCGAGCCAGCGATCGACCCCTGGCGCGTAGACCTCCAGGTCGAACGTGCGGGCCGACGGGCCGCCCAGGTCCCCGCAGCACAGGTCGAGCACGCGGTAGGGCAGCTCGAGGTCACGGAGCATCGACTCGGCCCGCTGCAGAATGTCGGCCTGGGCCTCGAGCGCGCCCTCGGGGGTGGTGTAGGCGAAGAGCTCCACCTTGTCGAACTCGTGCACCCGCAACAGGCCCCGGGTATCCCGGCCGGCCGAGCCGGCCTCACGCCGGTAGCAGGCCGTCGCCGCGGTGAAGCGCAAGGGGAGCTCTGACTCCTCGACTATCTCGCCCCGGCGCAGGGAGGTGAGCGGCACCTCGGCCGTCGGGATCAGCCACAGGTCGTCACGCTCGACGTGATAGGCGTCGTCGGCGAACTTGGGCAGGTGGCCGGTGGAGGTCATGGTCTCGGTGAGCACCACCGTCGGCGGCCGGATCTCCTCGTAGGCCGGCGCGTGACGGTCGATGGCGAAGGCGGTCAGCGCCCGCAAGAGCCGTGCTCCCGCGCCTCGGTAGAGGGGGAACATGGACCCGGCCAGCCGCGCGCCGCGCTCCATGTCGAGGATCTGTAGCGACTCGCCGATCTCCCAGTGCGGGATCTCCTGGTGTGCCGCCCTTTGGGGCGCCGGCCGGCCTTCGTCCTGCCCCGGCCACCACCGGCGGACTTCCACGTTGTCGTCCTCGCCCATGCCGTCCGGCGCGTCCTCCGCCGGGATGTTGGGCAGGTAGAGCAGCCCCGTCTGGCGCTGCTCCAAGAAGGCCTCGGCCTCGGCCGCCGCGACCCGCTCGTCGTCGCCCAGCTCACGGCTCCGCCGGCTGAGGTCGGCGGCCCGGGTGTCGTCACCCGCCTTCTTGGCCTGTCCGACCAGGCGCGAGAGCTCCTTGACCTCGGCCCGCATGTCCTCGGCCACCCGCAGCCGCGCGCTCCACGCCGTGTCGGCCTCCAGCACCGCGTCGACCTCGGCCGCCTCGACGCCGCGCCGGGCCAGCGCGGCCTTGGCCGCGTCGGGATCGGCACGGAGCACCCGGATATCGATCACTCCTGCTCAAAGTAGTCTGCGACGCCGTGCCAGCCGTCGAGGTCACCGGCCTCACCGTGCGCTACGGACCGGCCGGCACGCCGGCCGCGGTCGACGGCGTCAACCTGGTCGCCGCGGCGGGCGAGGTCCTCGTCGTGCTCGGGCCCAACGGCGCCGGCAAGACCTCGACGGTCGAGACGCTCGAGGGCTACCGGCGCCCGGCCGCCGGCGAGGTGCGCGTCCTCGGGCTCCGTCCCATCGCCGACCACGCCGCGCTCAGCGGCCGCATCGGGGTGATGCTCCAGCGCGGCGGCGTCTACCCCGTCCTGGGGCCCCGCCGTGTCCTCGACCTCTTCGCCGCCTACTACGCCGACCCGGTGCCGGTGGACGAGCTCCTCGACCTCGTGGGGTTGCGTCCGGTCGCCGGCACGCCCTGGCGCCACCTCTCGGGCGGCGAGCAGCAGCGGCTCTCGCTCGCCCTGGCCCTGGTCGGGCGCCCCGAGGTGGCCTTCCTCGATGAGCCGACCGCCGGCGTCGACCCCGAGGGCCGCATCGCCGTGCGCGCCGTGGTGGCCGGGTTGAAGGAGCGCGGGGTGTGCGTCGTCCTGACCACGCACGAGCTGGGCGAAGCCGAGAAGATGGCGGAGCGCATTGTGATCCTCTCGGCGGGCCGCATCGTCCTGGAGGGGACGCCGCAGGGCCTCACCGCAGCGGCCGCGCCGGGGATCGTCACGTTCGGCGCGCCACCGGCGCTCGACGTCATGGCGCTCGCCGCCGCCGTCGGACCCGGGGCCACGGCCTCCGAGACCGCGACGGGCCGCTACCGGGTCGAGGCGTCGGAGGTCGAGACACCCGCCGTCACCGCCGCCGTGGCGAACTTCCTGGTGGCGCGCGGCGCCACCTTGACCGACCTGACGACGGGCAAGACTCTCGAGGACGTCTACTTCGAGACGGTAGGGGTGGCCGACGAGGCAATTCCTGAGGCGTCGGGCGAACGACCGAACCGGAGGCGGCGGTGAGCACGACCGCCGGCGCCCTCCGGCCGCTGCGCGCGCAGACCAGCGCCGAAGTCTTCATGACGCTGCGCCGCGGCGAGACGCTGCTGCTGACACTCGGGATTCCCGTCGTCTTCCTGCTCTTCTTCTCCAAGGTCTCGGTGGTGTCGACGCCGACGGCGACCCCGGCCAATTTCTTCGTGCCCGGGATCTTGTCTCTCGCCGTCATGTCGACATCGATGGTCTCCCTTGGCATCGCCACGGGCTTCGAGCGCGGCTACGGCGTCCTCAAGCGCCTCGGTGCCACCCCACTCGGCCGCCCACGGCTGCTCGCCGCCAAGATCCTCACGATCATTGCGGTCGAGCTGGTGCAGGCCGCCGTGCTGCTGCCGGTGGGGCTCGCCCTGGGCTGGAACCCTGGGGGCGGCGGCCCGGCGGCGGTGGCCGGCGCCATCGGGGCAGTGTTGCTCGGCTCAGCTGCCTTCGCCGGCATCGGACTCTTCATGGCCGGTACGCTGCGCGCCGAGGTGAACCTGGCCGCGGCCAACGGCCTCTACCTCATCCTCCTGCTACTGGGCGGCATGATCGTCCCGCTGGCCAAGCTGCCGAGCGGCCTGGCGAGCTTCGCCAAACTGCTCCCGGCGGCGGCGCTCTCCTCCGGGTTGCACGCCACGCTCGGCAGCGGGGCTGCCGTCCCGATCGAGTCCTGGATCGTGCTTGCCGTCTGGGCCGTCGCCGCGCCGCTGGCGGCAGCGCTCACGTTCCGCTGGGAATGAGGGCGCGCTCCTCGGCGGTAAAGGACGAGGGCGTCAGCTCGGCGCCCCGCACGATTTTTGCGATCGTGCCGTCCCCGTTGACGAACACCGCGTAGGGGTCGCCGCGGAAGTAGAAGAGACCGCTGGTGATGTCGGCCCCCGGGTCGGACGCGACCGGGAACGTCACCCCCGCCTCCTGAATGAAGGATTTGGCGATCGATGTCTTGTCGAAGCTGTCGACGCCGATCACATGGATCCGCGACAGCGCACCGTGGGCCTGGTCCTGCCTCCGCACGGCGGCCGCCAGCGGCGGCAGCTCCTGGTGGCAACTCGAGCACCAGGCTCCGAAGAACAGCAGGACGGCCGGAGTGCCGTTCCCACCTCCGTCGGCCGGGACGGACACCTGGGACGACCCGGTCGGGCCCAGGTTGGCTCCCGAGAAGGAGGGCACGGGGCCACCCTGTCCGGGCGCGCTCGTGGTCGTCGAGCTCGTGCCGATGTTGGTCAGCAGCCCGATGAGGAGGACGATCAGGAGGCCGATGCCCAGGCCGATGAGGATGAACCGCTTCCGCGGCTTGCGGGGCGGCTGCGGGGCGCCCGCCCCTGCGGCGGTCTCCGCCTCACGCGCAGGCGGCAGCAGCGGCTCTCGAGATGGGACGTCGGTCATGCCGCGGGGACGTTAGTGAATGTGGTTGCGGATGAGTACGTCGCCTGCCATCGCCACGAACAGCACGGTGAGGTAAGTGATGGAGTACCCGAAGACACGCATCGCCTCGCGTCCGGTTGCCTTGTCGCTCTGGGCCAATCCCCACAGGCGGGTCACGAGGTAGAGGAATCCGGCGCCGAGCACGGCGGCGCTGATCATGTAGATCCAGCCCAGGTGGGCCACGGGTCCGAACAGGAACGACACCGCCACCAGCGCCACCGTGTAGTAGACGATCTGGGTCGTGGTGCGCTTCATGGATGCGACGACGGGGAGCATGGGCACGTCCGCCGCCCGGTAGTCCTCCTTGTAGCGGACCGCCAGCGACCAGAAGTGTGGCGGCGTCCAGATGAAGATGATGGCGAAGAGCACCACCGGGGCCCAGCTCAGGCTGTTGGTCACGGCCGCCCACCCGACGAGGACCGGCACCGCGCCCGCCGCGCCGCCGATGACGATGTTCTGCGTCGAGCGGCGCTTCAGCCACAGCGTGTACACGAAGACGTAGAAGAGCGTCGCCGAGATGGCCAGCACGGCCGAGAGCAGATTGACGGCGAGCCACAGTTCGACGAAGGCCGCCACCTCGAGCGCCAGGGCGAAGACGAGGGCGGCGGTCGGCGTCATGGCGCCGGTCACCAGCGGACGGTTCTTGGTCCGGTTCATCAGGCGGTCGATGTCGCGGTCCACCACCATGTTGATGGCGTTGGCCCCGCCGGCCGCCAGCGCGCCACCGGCCAGGGTCGCCGCCATGAGCCAGATCGGCGGCACGCCGCGCTGGGCCACCACCATGGTGGGCAGCGTGGTCACCAGCAGGAGCTCAATGATCCGCGGCTTCGTCAGAGCGATGTAGGCACCGACGGTCGACCGCGACCACTTGGCTCGCCGGCCTGGAAGGGCAGGCGCCTCAATGGACATGTCCGTGCAGCCTACGGCGGAGGGCACGCCCGGGACCAGGCGACGGGCGCCGGTACGCTTGCCGGGAGTGTCGCGGCGCCGTACCCCCACCGTCTCGCCCTCGCTGAGCCACCGGCTCGACGTCCTGGCCCTGGTCCTGACCGCCCTCATCGTGCTGACCGGAGCGGGGGTCCGCCTGACCGGCTCCGGCCTGGGCTGCGCCGACTGGCCCGAGTGCTCGGTCGGGCACCTGACCCCCGCGCTCCAGTTCCACGGCCTGGTGGAATTCGGGAATCGCCTGGTCACGATCGTCCTCACCGTTGCAGTGGCCGCAGCCTTCCTGGGCTCCATCTTCCGCTCCCCACGGCGGAGTGACCTGATGTGGTTGAGCGGAGGGCTGGTGGGCGGCGTGCTGGCCCAGGCCGTCCTGGGCGGCATCGTCGTCTACACCAAGCTCAACCCTTACCTCGTCATGGTGCACTTCTTCGCCACCATGCTGCTGCTGGTCGACGCTGTCGTCCTGGTCCACCGCTCCACCCGCGACTACACGCCCGGCGCTGGTCACCTCCTCGTGCCCCGACCGCTGATCCGCCTGTTCTACGGCGCCCTCGCACTCCTGGCGCTCGTCATCGCGGCCGGCACCGCCACCACCGGTGCCGGTCCGCACGCCGGCGACGCGTCGGGTCAACAGGTGGCGAAGCGACTTCCCATCGCTCTGCGTGACATGGCCGAGCTCCACTCGAGCCTGGCCCTCCTCCTGATCGGCGTCACCATCGGCCTGGTGGTGGGCCTTCACATGGGCGACGTCCCCGAGCGGGTGCGCCGCGCCGCGCGCATCCTGATGATCGTGATGGTGGCCCAGGCCGGCGTCGGGTACACCCAGTACTTCACCCATCTGCCGGCGCTGCTCGTCGAGGTCCACATCCTGGGCGTGACCGCACTGGTCATCGGGGCCACACGGACTTTTCTCGCCTGCACCTACCACGCCCCCGAAATGCTGCCGGCGCCCGTCGTCCTCGACAGGCCGGAGCCGAGCGTCGCGATCGGTGCCCATTAGGCTGTGTCGTTCCGTGCTCTTCGGCACGGTTCCGGCCCCCATCGTCTAGCGGCCTAGGACACCGCCCTTTCACGGCGGCAGCACGGGTTCGAATCCCGTTGGGGGTGCTCGGTGCCTGGACCTTGAGCGCGGTCAGGTCCCCCCGATGGCCACCACCGGTTTGTTGAGCGGCTTCCTTCCATTGAGCCGAAGAAGGGCGACGTCCATGGGCGGCCTGGCCCTCTCTGGGTCAGACTGATCGGTGGAGAGCCAACGAGGGAGGGACAGGGCGATGCGGTTCAACCACATGGAGTTGACGTTTCCAATGGGCAACCTGACGACGGCGCTGCGAGAAGAGATCGACGCGTTCTACGGTTCGATCTTCGGCTGGAAGGGGTTCGACACCGACGTCGTTGGGCAGTCCTGCCATCTGTTGATGCCCGACCCCGATCAATTCATCCTCCTGGCCGAGAGCGAACGACCGATGAGCTCGCCGGGCTACGACCACCTTGGGCTGCTGCAGGACACGCGCCAGGAAGTCGATGACCTGCTCGAAGCCTGCGAGCGCTACGCCGAGAAGGACGACCGGGTGTCGATCAAGCGCTACGAGGATCTCGTCTACCCGGGCTTGATCGTCCACGCCTTCTACGTGAAGTACCTCCTGCCGATCTACTTCGACGTGCAGAGCATGGAGCGCTCGTAAATGCGGTTCGACCACATGGAGTTGACGATTCCGGTCGGCAGCCTGACCACGACGCTGCGCAAGGAGATCGACGACTTCTACGGATCGATCTTCGGGTGGAGTGGATTCGACATGGACGTGGCGAGTCGGCCCTGCCGTCTCCTGATGTGCGGCTCGGACCAATTCATCCAACTTCTCGAAAGCGAGCGCCCGATGCACTCGCCGGGTTCGGACCACCTCGGGCTGCTTCTGGAGACCCGCAAGGACGTCGATGACGCGCTCAAAGCCTGCGAGCGGTACGCCGAGAGTGACGATCGAGTGTCAATAGAACGCCGCCAGGACCTCGCCTATCCGAACCTGACGGTGCACACCTTCTACGTCAACTACCTCTTGCCGATCTCCTTCGATGTGCACAGCCAGGAGCCTTCGTAGACCTCCGCCTCACGAGGAGGCGGGGCACGCTCCCGCCGTCACCGAGATGTACACCTGCGGCGGATGCCCGACCGTCTGCACAGTGAGCTCGCTGGCGCCGGGCTTCGACGTGATCTTTCCGTTCTTCACCGCCGCGCACCACCCGGCCGGGTAGTGCTGCGACGCCGCGATGAACACGGTCGTTACACCGTTCGCCGCCAGCGTCGGTGCGTACACCATGCTGAACGCCCCCGTGAAGGGATTGAAGATCGTCGAGTTGGGGTCACCGGCGACGGCCTGCGGATAGTCGCGAGACAGCACGGTCACGACGGGAGAGTACGAGCCGTCTGGCTGCACCAGCCCCTCCGCCGACGAACCGGTGGGGTCGTCGTAATACTTCCACGCCCAGTAGATCCAACCCAGGTCGTCCAGCCCGGCCCACTCGACGGCGAAGCCAGCCAAGGGGATGTTCGTCGTGGCCCCGAACTCACTCATGAAGATGGCCGGCCCGGTCGGCTGGGCGGCCGAACCCATGGAGAGCCGTGTGATGTCCTGTTCCGACGCGGCCGTCTGTTCGGCCTGGAGGCACTTGAGCAGGTCGGTTGGATTACCCGTCACGGGGCTCCGGTCGCCGCAGTAAGTGTGGAAGTTGAACACCACGCGCTTGAACGGCAGCGGGCCCAGCTGTGAGGGGATGTTCCCTCCCGTCACCCAGTAGATGTCCGGTTCGACGAAGGTCAGGTGATGGCTGTCGACCGACTGGATGGTCGGGATCACACCGTTGTTGGGATCTCCGGGCGGGCAGGTCAACGGGCCTGCCCCGTTGGCCAGGTCGGCCGGGTGGCCCTTCCCGATGTAGAAGCACTCCAACTGTCCGGTGTAGGTCGACGACGAGGCGACCTGGGTCTCGGTCGAGAACGGCTCGTTGAAGGGGTCGTAGCCGACGACCCACGGGTTGTTCTTGAACTTCTGGGCCACCGTCTTCCACACCAGGTCGTAGTTGCCCTGCAGATTGCCGACTACGTCATTGGCCCAGAAGTGCCCCACTGCCGTCTGCAGCGTCGGGTTCGAGTAGTTGTTCGACCAACGGCCGCCCTTCGGGACGATCGGCACGTTGTTCGTGCAGACGGCCCAGTCCGGAGCTCCCTCGCCGCGGAAATTCTGGTTGTACACGTCCTGGTGCATGTCGAGCAGCGTGTAGATGCCGTACTTGGCGAGCAGCTTCACGGTGGCAGCGACGTGGCTCAGGTACTGCTCGGCAACGGTCTGGTTCCATTCATTGACTGCGCCGGTCGTCTCCGGAGCTCCAGGCGCGCAGATCTGGGGCTGATTGGGCCCACCAGATCCGGGCTCGAGCGCCTGCCACTCGATTCCAAGGCGCACGACGTTGAAGCCGAGCCGTTGCATTTTGGCGGCATCCGTCGCATCGAAGTTCCACGGCTCGCCCGGATCGGGGTACGCAATGTAGGGCGCGTGTTTGTACACGACGTTGACGCCGTGCATGAGAATGACCCGCCCCTTGGAGTCGTAGAGATACGGCCCTCCCGGGGAGCTCAGGTAGCTCGGGGCGCTCGGTCCGATCCCCTGCGACTCCACGCCACTGCTGCTCTGGTACTGCACGCCCTTTCCTTGGAGCATCACGACGTGCGGCGTCAGCGCATCGATGTTGGGCTGGTTGATGACGTGCTGCGGCGTCGTCGTCGCGGTGGTCGACGGGCCGACGGGCGTCGGGCCCGCGGCGGTGTTCGTTGTCGTGCTCGCCGGGACCGACGTCGTCGTGGTCGCGGCGTCGGCGTGCCCGGCGCTGACCACGCTGAGCAGAGGCCCGCAGACCATGACGGCGATGCCGGTGAGGGCGACCGATCTCGGATAGGTGAATCTGAGCCCCATCAATTCCCTTTCTGCGTCGCCACGAGCCGCGCCGAACCGCCGACTGTACCCACCCTGCCGCGCAGAATCGCGCACACGGATCGTCCGACTCGAACCCGCGCCCACGGGACGCCGGCCCGACAAACACCAAGCTGAGACAGGCCGGAGCCCGGCTAAATCAGGCGACCGCCGCGCTTTGCCCGGACGAAAAGGTCGGCCGATGCTTGCAGGTCACTTTGCATCTGAGTCTGGTTCTCCAACAGCTCATCGGCCCAGAGCATCTGTTGCGTCGTCTGTACCCGGTCTGAGCGGCGCTGTGCCCGGACGTCCTCGAATGCAGTGCGCAGGACCTCGTGGAGCACCTCAGCATGCGGGAGTGGTGTGTCGATGACGTCGTGCCGGTCGGCCAGAACGTCTGCAAAGCGCTCGTACCAGCGCTGCGTGGCTGCGTAGGAGTCGCGCAGGACGGCCTCGGCCACGGCCACCGACTCGAGCTCGGGTTGGCCCGGATCAGGCGCCCGGACGGAAAAGGTATCGAGGATGAAGGCGCCCAGGCGGAGCCGGTTCGAGCCGGTGTACAGCCGGGAAATGGTCTGCACCGACACCACCTTCGCTCCGCGCTCGGCGAAGAACTGACGGTAGGCGTCGTCGCAGATGAGGTAGGCGCGGTGTGACGCTTGCTGACTGGCCGCCGTGTCCACGTGCCGGCTGGTTACCGTCAACCGTTCGACCACGTCGGCCAGGTACGCCGAGCTGGCGGCAAACGCCGTCGAGAGAGCTCGCCCGAGCGCAGCGGTGGCCCCCCGGGGCCAGAAGAGGATCCCGACCACGATGCTGACCCCGCAACCGATGGCCACGTCCTCGATCCTCGTCAGCCCGACCTTCCACCCGATCGGCTGAATGATGTTGAAGAGAATGATCACGACCAGGGTGAACGCTGCTTGCCCGGCGGCGAACGAGATCATCGACGGAGCCATTCCCGAGAGCAACACCACAAACGGCAGGACAACCCAGAGAAAGACCGAATGGTCGGCCAACCCGATCATGATCACGGACCCAGCGATGAACCCCACGGTCGTGCCTCCGATGGCGCGGAGTGCAGTGGCACCCGTGCCGAGTGCGCTGGAGCGCAACACCGACATGGTCCCGAGCACGACCCAGAAACCGTGCGAGACGTTCGTGACCTCGACAACTCCGACAGCCAGGGCCAGGCCCACTGCCCCGCGCAGGGCGTTACGGAACCAGACGGAGCGGAACGACAGATGCGACACGAGCCGATGGGCCAGGGCCTGTGGAGCGGTCTCGTCCGCCATCCCGAGACGGCGGCCACTCGCCGGCTCGGCTCCGGCCGCCTCCAGCGTTGCATCGGCCACCATCTCGGTGGCGATGCCGAGGGCGCGGGCGTGGAAACCCGGATCGAGCGCTCCCGCGATGCTCTCGTTAGTCGCGAGCTCGAGCTCAGGCGCGGAGACCGGGGCGGCCTCCGCGTCGGTCAAGGAGACCACATCGGCTTCGAGGGCGGCGACCATCAGCTGATCGAGCCGCTGTGTCGAGCTCCGCACAGCCTCGATCCGCGCCGGGTCGTGAACCGGGTGCCCTTCGCCGTCACAGAGCAATGCCGCGATCTGGTGCATCGTCTCGGCCACCTGCTCGGTGACAGCCCTGGCCGGGCGCGGCTCGGACGACCACTGCGCGGGCTGCATCATGGTGGTGGTGTCGGCGACCCACTCGAGACGTCCGACGAGCTTGGAGAGTGCCACGGCACCCGATGCCGCGCCGGTCGGGGGGTAGGGCGTGCCGGAGAATTGGTCAGCCAGCTCCTGGAGCTTGACGGCGACATCGTCGTGCGCCGCCGCGTCGTTCTCGCCCCGAGACCTGGTACCGACCAGGCGGGCCACCTCAGAGGCGGTGGCCGACAGCCGGCGCCTGAGATTGTCG
>Ga0302314_10018253_pt1 | contig 11710 bp, 3 predicted proteins | sample III_Palsa_N2_3_FD_200533 | JGI IMG/M metagenome (GOLD analysis project Ga0302314, IMG submission 200533) | Peat permafrost microbial communities from Stordalen Mire near Abisko, Sweden - III_Palsa_N2_3 | ecosystem: Environmental > Terrestrial > Soil > Palsa > Peat permafrost | place: Sweden...
AAAAAACGGAAGCTTCCGCATTAGCGGGCTGTTGCCGGGCGCCTACACGTTGGAGGCAGAGAGCGAACGCCTGGGCCGCGGACGGCTGGAGGGTGTGGTCGTGTCTGCCGGTCACGAGGCGCACGTGCAGGCGGCGATGGCGTTTGAGCCTGTTGCGCCGCGACCGGCGGATGCAGTGGCCGCTGCGGTTGAGTCACCGGCAACGGTTGACCCTCTGCGGGAACTGGCGCAGGTTGAAACCCGCGCGGCGAAATTGGCGCGCGAGAGGACTCAGACCGAATCGGTGGTTGCGCTGGGCTCGCTGGACACGGAGGCTCTTCAGGGGCTGGCCGCGCGCGCGAGAGCGTTGCCAGTTGAGAAGCGAGGAATGCCTTCGGTTGAAGGGCAGATGCCTACAGACGCTGTGCCGAGTGAGCCGTTGGCGACCTTGAATCTGAGTGGGCGCGGTGAATCAGGAACCGCGAATGTGGAGGCTGCAACCAGCGCGCAGCCCGCCCCCCTGGCTGCTGCCGGCGGTTCGGCAACGGTCCAGGCAGCGGCATTGGGTGCGCAATCGGCGATTGCATCTCTCCAGCAAGTGAGCAAGATGGCCCCGAAAGCCACCGCGCATGTCGATCCAGTGACGGAGGCGGTTGCGGCCACGGTGACGGCGGAAGAGCTGCAGAGGCTGCCCGCTGCCGGGAGGCGATGGCAGGATTTTGTGCTGGATACTCCCACGGCGGCTACCGCGGCAGGTGGGACTTCGCCAACGGTTCTGCGCGGGGCCGGAAATGACCCGCCGGCGACCAGCATCGACGGGACGAGTACGCGGATGGCATTTGGCGGCGAGGGTAGCGCGAGGCCGGAGTCGCAAGAGGCCGATGGCCCGGGTGGAATCGGCCGGAATGGCGCGGTTCAGGCGTGGGCCGGCGGGCATGGGGCGCCGGTGGCGGAGGCGGCGATCCGCGAAGTAGAAACTGTCGCGGGAAATGCCGAGGCGGAAGGGGCGCGCTCGGCCGGCGGGCAGGTGAGCGTGGAGACGGCGCGCGGGACGAATCGGCTGCATGGCCAGGGATTTCTGTTTGACCGGCAGAATACCTGGGGCGCGCAGAATCCCTTCACCCAGTGGGTGCAGGAGACCACGCAGGCGACGCCGAGCACAACGCCTGTGTTTACGGCGGAACGGTACACGCCGCCGGACCGGGAGACGGTGGGGGGCTTTGGGGTGGGCAGCCAGATCAAGCGGGACAAGCTGTTCTGGTTTGGAGCGCTCGACAGCTACCAGCGCGACGATCCGGGGCTGGCTGTGGTGAAGCATCCCGATGTGTTCTTTGCGCAGCCCTCGAACGACCAGATGCAGGCGCTGAGTGCGCGGCTGGGCCTGAGCAGCGCGAACCCAGTAACCGAGGGGCTGGGCGCTTATTCGGGGATGCTGACGACGCTGGATGGGCTGCTGGGGCCGGCTCCCCGGCATGCGGCCCAATGGGTGGGGTTCGGACGCCTGGACTGGCAGGCGGCTGAACGGCATCGCCTTACGCTGGAAGGCACGGGCGCGCGGTGGATTTCACCGGGAGGCGGATTGACGCGGGTTTCTGAGACCTATGGGACGAACAGTTTCGGGTCAAGCGAGGCCAGCGAGGAGCTGCTGCTGGGGCGTTGGGAGGCTTTTCTGACGCCCAACCTGCTGGCGGTGACGCAAGGCTCGGCTGGGCGCAGCATCCTGAGCGTCCATCCGGAGACGCCGTCAGCCTTTGAGCAGACATTTCTGGCGCCGAATGTGTGGGGGCAGTTGCCGCAGATCGCGGTCGATTCGCGCTACGGATTCACCATCGGAAATCCGTCGCGGTTTGGCGCGGGGAGCTATCCCGACGAGCGCGCGACCCAGGCGCAAGAGACGGTGGAATGGGTGCGTGGAAATCTGCAGGTGAAGGGCGGCTTTGCGCTCAGCCACAACGCCGACGCGACCAGCCTGCTTCGCAACCAGACGGGCACTTACAGCTACTCCAGCGTGGAAAACTTTGCCTCGGACGCGCTGGTGTTCGCCAAATATGGGCTGGCTGGGGAGCTGAACCTCGATGACCAGCACAACTGCGATGAGACGGAGAAGGTTTGGCGCGATTCAGGCGGGAATCTGCGCGGGCTGGGCGCACTGCCCTGCTACTCCTACTACTCGCAGACGCTGGGGCCGACCAACTGGAACCTGAGCACCAACGACTGGGCCGGCTTCTCCACGGTGCAGTGGCAGCCGCGCAAGCTGCTGGTAGTGAGCGGCGGGCTGCGCTGGGAGCGGGAACAACTGCCGCCGCCGATTGCGGCCACGGTCAACATGGATTTGCCGTCGACCGAAAAGCTGCCCAGTCTCGGGAATGACTGGGGTCCGCGGATCAGCATGGCGCTGGGCAATCTTGAGCGCCACTGGCCGGTGCTGCGGGTGGGTTACGGGATGTACTTTGGGCGCACGGAAAACGCTACTGTGGAGACAGCGTTGACGCAGACTGGGAGCGCCAACGGCGACCTGAAATTCTTCCTTCGGCCCACAGACGACTGCCAGAACTGTGCCGGCGGGGCGCCGCCGTTTCCTTATGTGTTGCGCGGGCCGCCGGGGAGTGTGGTAAAGCCGGGGGCGGTCGAGTTCGCGCCGAGCTTCCGCAATCCGGAGGTGCATCAGGCTGTTGCGGCGCTGGAAGAAGCGCTGCCTGGGCATGTGGAGGTGACGGCAAGCGCGGTGGTGAGCCTGGGAAGGCGGCTGCCGGTTTCCGTCGACACAAACCTGGGCCTGCCTGCGCAGACGATTACCTACGACGTGTGCGACCAGACTCCGACAGAACCCAACAACGGCAAGTGCGGCAATAGCGGCCTGGGTCCCATCAAGGCGGCGCAGATTACGGTTCCCTTTTACGCTTCCTGGAGTTCGTTGGATTGCCCCAGCGGTTCGCCTTCGTATCTTGCCGGGCAACTTGGATGGTGTAACCCGAACTACCAGCAGATTGACCAATACACGAGCAAGGCCAACTCGACCTATGAAGCTGCGGTGCTGAGGGTGGTCCGCTACGGACGGCGCGGGCTGACGCTGCACGCCCACTACACCTACGCGCACGCCGCAGACTGGAATCCGAACGAAAGTCCGCTGAATCCGGCGGCGCTGGCGGCAAACAGTTTCAGCCAGGAGTATGGGACCAGCGATTCGGATGTTCGTCATTCGGCCGCCGCTCTTGTGATCTATGAGCCGACGTGGAAGCTGCGCGGGAAAGCCGGGTTGGCGGCAAATGGGTGGATGGTTTCCGGCATCGCGCAGTTCCGTAGCGGACTGCCGTACACGATGCGGACTGCCGGCTCGCTGGCCGAGGAGTTCACTTCAAGCGGTTCTCCCATTGTTGGGCTGGGGCCGGGGATGAATGGCTCCGGTGGGGACAACCGAGTGTACGGCATGGGCAGCGACCACCAGGTCTATGACATCGGGCGCAATACTTTCCGCTACCCGGCCACGTGGAAGGCCGACTTGCGGCTGGGAAAGATATTCGACCTGGGACAAATGCGCCAGTTGGAAGTGCTGATGGAGAGCTTCAATCTGTTCAACCACCAGAATGTTACGGAGCTGGAAACTACTGGCTATTTCATCGAATCCGGCACCCCGCCGGGCGAGTTGGGGGGAGCGGGCTCTCCGCCGACGTTGAATTTCCTTACCGGCCTCAAAACCAATGCGACCACCGGACTCGCGACCACGGCGTTCGGCCAGCCGCTGAATGTGAATGCGACGAACTTCTATCGGGAGCGGCAGATACAACTGGGCTTCAGAATGAGATTTTGACTGACCGCCTCGATCGCGCGAATCGGGCCTGCAATTCCCGACAGGCCGCGAGGGCGCGTACTCATCACGGCCGGGCGGGTGCTGTTTCCGTTATCATTTGACCCATGAAATTGGCGGTCATCCGGCGGTGGGCTGTTGCGGGACTGATGTTGGCGTTAGCGCCGTGGGCCGGGGCACAGACCGATCTTTCTTCCCAATATCTGTGGCAGCCGGTTCGCATCGGAGGCGGCGGGTGGGTGGTGGGCATGACGGTGCATCCGTTGGACCCGACGGTTCGCTACGCACGGACCGACGTGGGGAATGCTTACCGGTGGAATAACGCAACGCAGCAGTGGACCCCGATGCGGGTGAGCAACGCCAATGGTTCGGGGGTGCAATCGGCTGCGGAAACGGAAGCGCCGTCGAGTTATGGCGCTGACAGCGTGGCCGTCGATCCGACTAACACCGGCGTTGTCTACATGGTCTTTCCCACGGAACATGGCACCGACATTCAGACTCCGACGAATGATGTCGAGATCTACAAGAGCGTGGATGGCGGGAGTAACTTTACTCCGGGAAAGATGTCGGCGGCCGCGATACTGGGCAATCCCAACGGCCCCAACCGGATGGATGGGGAGAAGCTGGCGGTAGACCCGGGCAACTCCGCGGTGTTGTATTACGGGAGCGACAGCCAGGGGCTGTGGCGTTCCACGGATGACGGCGCGACTTGGACGCAATATCCGCTCAGCGGCTCCACGGGGCCGCCGACGAACATCGAGTTCGTCAATATCCAGTTCGCGAAGGCGCCGGGCACGGTGACGGTGAATGGCGTTGTGGTGAGCAAGACGGTGTATGCCGTCAGCATCAACAATAGCGGCGATGGCGGGGGCGATGTTTACCAGAGCACGGACGGAGGACAAAGCTGGACGGACATTTCGACCGGCGTGACCGATGCGGCAAGCGGCGAGAGTCTGAGCCACCAGGCGCTGAGTTCGAGCATTGACAGTACGGATGCACTGTATGTCGTCGAGAACTCCGCGACGAATGGAGGTCTGCGCGCGTACTGGAAGTACGCAACGGGTATGTGGACGCGAATCTCATTGCAAGGCTCCATCAACCAGGCATTGACGAGCGTGGCAGTGGACCCGACCAACGCACAACGCATGTACGCGCTGGGCGCGGACACGAGCCTGGCCCGGTCAGACAACGGTGGCGCGACGTGGATCAACCTGGGATCGCCGCACTATGCAAACACGCTGGGATGGCTGCCGCAAACGGTGGGCATGAGCGGCGGCGAGTGGCATAGCAACGGCGGGCTGAAGGTCGATGCAAACGGCAACCTGTGGTCGCCGACCGGGCAGGAAGGCACGATCACGATCCCGGCTGCGACGGCAAGCGAGGCTACCGCTGCCAATCCTCCCAAGTGGACCATCGTTTCGACCGGCATTGAGGAACTGGTTTCGATGGACATGACTGTGCCGCCGGGAAGCAATGACACGATCATTGCTATGGCCATGGATACGACAGGCTTCTATATCCCCAATCCCGATAATTTCAGCGCGGTGCAGATTCCGCTGCAACAGGAGATTATTTCGCAGGGCACATCGGTGGCGTACGCGCCGGACGTGCCGGGTTATATCGCAATTACTTCGAGCAACGCGTACACCAACGGCACAAACTACTCGGGATACTCGACCAACGGAGGCATGAGCTGGACGCGCTTCGGGCCGGCGCTCAAAGATAGTTGCGGCACAGGCCTATGCGACATTCCTGGCGGAATGATTGCGGTAAGTGTACGCGGCAGCCGCGCGCTGGGCAGCGACCACATTGTGATCTATCCTCCGGACGATTTTGCGCCGCAGTACTCAACTGACGGCGGCGCCACCTGGCACGTGACGAGTTCGTTTCCGCTGAATGCCGATGGGTTGACGATCAATACGACGAATTACAACAGCTTTCTCTATCCGCAACTGAATCAGCATTTGTTGCGGGCCGATCCGTTTACGGCTGACAGGTTTTACCTGAAGTTCACGCACGCACCCGACCTGCTTTATGTTTCGACCGATGGCGGGCAGACCTGGCAGGGGCAGGCGAACGCGAACCTTCCCGACTTCGCCTGGTCCGGGCAACTGGTTGTGAACGGAAAGGTGCAGAACGATCTTTGGTACGCGGATGGATTTCAGGGCTCGTCGCCGCACGGGATTTTTCATTCGACGGACGGCGGGCAGACGTTTCAGCAGTTGCCGGGTATCAGCCACGCGATCGTCATTGCGGTGGGAGCGGGAAGCGGGAAGGCGGGGGACGCGGCTTATACGGTTTATTTCTACGGCTTGATGACCAGCAGTCCGGATTGGGGCATCTTCCGGTCGACCAACGGCGGCGCGGGCTGGGATCGGGTTTCGTATTATCCAACCGGCATCTACGATGTTCCGCGCACCATGGCGGCGAGCCAGGATAAATTCGGCAAAGTCTATGTCGGGTTCAGCGGCAACTCATTCGTCTACGGACAGATTGCCGGTACGGGGACGGCAGGTCCGCCGCTTCCGGGGGCGCCGACGGGGCTGACGGCAACAGCGGTCTCAGGCACGGAGATCGATCTTGCATGGGCGGCGGCTTCGGGAACCGTGACCAGTTACAGCGTCTTTCGCGGGACGGCAACGGGCGGAGAATCGTCAACGGCAGTGGTGACCGGGCTTACTGGGACGACCTATGCGGATACGTCGCTTAGCGCGGGGACAAAGTTCTTCTACGAAGTGGCGGCGGTGAATTCGACCGGCCAAGGGCCCGACTCGACCGAAGCAAGCGCGAGCACGCTTCAGCCTTCAATTTCGCTTGCAGCGGCGACGGGGAGTTCCACATCGGTCACCGTCACGGCAGGGCAGACGGCCACGTATCAGCTTGCGCTGACCTCTGCAAATTATACCGGCACAATTACTTTTTCCTGTTCCGGAACGCCCACCGGAGACACATGCACTGTTCCCACGCCGGTGACCGTTACGCAAGCGAGCGGGACAACGGCGGTGAGCGTTTCAGTGCAGACAACGGGCGCGTCTGCCAGCGCGGTGCGCGGGCCTTTCCGCGGGATCCTTGCGTTGGCCGCCGTATTCCTCATTCCGGCTGTCTTCCTGCGCCGCAAATGGTGTGCGATGACGGTCGTAATTTTGACGGCGGCTGCGCTGCCTGCTTTTGTGGGCGGATGCGGAGGCGGGGGTGGAAGCAATTCGAGTCTCCCGCCGGCCCCGGTGGTCTCGACTCTCACGGTTTCCGCTTCAGGCCCGGGAGTGACCATGGCAACGCAAACGCTGACGCTGACGGTTCAATAGGCTCGCTGCGACCCGGGAAAGCGAAGATTCCCTCGCGAATGCGAAGCGATTCAGCGTGTTTGCTGCCAGCCGCAAAACGGGTCGGCGGTTACAGATTTGCCGTCGAGCAGAAAGCAGGCTGCGCCGTTGATGTCGGTGGAGAAGGTGCGGACCTTGGCGGCTTCAAGGGCTTGGAGGACTTCCTGGCGAGGATGGCCATACCTGTTGTGGAGTCCGCAGGAGATGACGGCCCATTGCGGCGCGACCCGGGCGAGGAATTCGGGGCGCGTGGAAGTGATGCTGCCATGGTGGCCGACCTTGAGAAGGGTGCTTTGGATGCCCGTCTCGCCAAGCATGGCCTGCTCGATGGGGGCTTCGGCATCGCCTTCCAGCAGGACCGAGGTTGCGCCATAGGCAATGTGCAAGACGAGCGAATCGTTGTTGGCGGGCTCGGGGCCTGGCTGATAGTTGCGGAACGGCGCGAAGACGGCGATCTGGGCGTCGCCGAAGGGGAGCGCATCGCCGGCGCGAAAGATGCGCAGGCGGACATGGAGGTCGGCGGCTTCATTCAGCAGGGCGTTGTAAGCGCCGAATGGTGGGTTGTTGCCCACCCAAAGCTCGGTGGGATGGAAGTTGCGCAGAACGGCGGGAAGGCCGCCCATGTGGTCGGAGTGGGCGTGGGTGAGGGCTACCGCGTCAAGGTGGTGGATGCCACGTGACCAGAGAGCCTCCGACACGACTTCTTCGCCGATGTCGAAATCCTGCGGGGCCTGGTGCGGGCCGCCGCCGAAGCCGCCGCCATCGACGAGAAGTGTTTTGCCGTCGGGGGTAATCAGTAGCAGGGAATCGCCCTGGCCGACGTCGATGGCTTCCATGAGCAGGGCATTGTGGGGGTGTTTGATCGGGCGCGGAGCGACGACGACGAGGGCGGCAAGAAGCAACGCGGCCCAGGCTCCACGGCGGGGCCATCGGGCACCGCGAGCCAGAACCATGGCTGCGGCGAGCAGTGCGCAGAACGCTGCGGATTGGATAAGCAGCGGAGCGGGAATGCGGAAATCGCCCAGCGCGAGCGAGCCGAAGAGGTGCACGAGCCAGGTTCCGAAATGAAGAGGCAAAGCTACGAATATTGCTGGGACCACAGCCGCGGCGGGCCAGACAACGGCAGCGATGAGCGTGAGCAGCGCGGCGGGCATGAGGAGCACAAGCAGCGGCAAGATGAACAGGTTGACGGGCAGAGCAAAAAGGGTGACGCGGTGGAAGTAGAGCGCCATGGGCAGCGTCATGGCCAGCTCGACGACGCAGGAGACGACAACCAATTCGACGACGCGTAGAAAGAGGCGTACAGAGAATGGGATTACGCGCCAGGCGGCGCGCTCGAACCGGGTGCCCTCGAAGGCCGCGGAGAAGACGCGCAACGTTTCGCGGAAGTGGGATAGTTTCGGCGGCAGTTTGGGATCAATGGCGGTGAGGCGCAGGTCGCACGTTGCGATGACATAGGGGTGGATGGTGTTTTCGAGGAGCGGCGCAGCGATGCCGGCGATGGCGATGACGGCGAGCAGGGTCATTTGCAGGCTGGAATCGAACAGGCTGCGAGGGCTGACGGCGAGCAGGCAGAGGGCGGCGAAGCCAATGGTGTTGAGCGGGCTGCGTTCGCGGTAGACGAGGCGGGCGAGCAGGTAGAGAGTGACCATCCAGAGCGAGCGCTGCACGGGCGTCGCGAAGCCGGTGAACAGGGCGTAGGCGAATGAGGCGGCGATGGTGATGAGCGTGGCCGGGAACTGCGGGATGCGCAGGCGGCGGGTGATCCAGAAGATGCATCCGGCGACGATGGCCAGATGGAAGCCGGAGACGACCAGCATGTGGAAGGAGCCGGTGCGTTCAAAGCCGACGCGCAGGGAGGGCGTGAGGTAAGTGCGGTCTCCGGCGACCATGGCGGCGAGCATGGCTGCATCCTGGGGCGAGAGGCGAAGCGGTGCGGGCAAGTCGCGCATGGCGGCCGGCAGAGCGAGGATGCGCGCGGTCGAGGCGTGCTGCAACGTGCTCAGGCGGCAGGCGAGAGAAGACTCCGGCGAGCGGCCCACGCGCTCCACTTGATCGAAATTAAGAGTGGCTGCGGAGGTGATGCCCTGGTCGAGGAGATAGTCTTCCCGGCTCCAGACGCCGGGGTCGTGGTAGGTCTCGGGCGGAAGCAGGCGGACGACGGCGCGAAGGCGGTCGCCGCATTGGAAGGGCCGCGGGGCGCGTTGAGCCGATTGGTTGGCAGGCCAGCGGATAGTGAGGCGGACGCTCCCTGAAGCGGGGGCTTGCGCGTCGGCGTCGTCACTTACGACTTCGAGGGTGGAGACGCGTAGGTCGATGCGCTGAGACGGGCGCTCAAGAGTTGCGGGCGCGTCGAGATCCTGTTCGAGTTCAGAGCGGATGGGGCCGGCATCGACGACCGTTCCTTCGACCGTTCGCAGCAGACCGTCAGACAAAGCGGCGAGGGCAGGCGCGGGAGCGGGATGGGGCTCCATTTGCGCGCACCAGGCGCCGAGCAGAACCCACAACGCGGCCAGCGGGAGAAACGCGATGCGTTGCGCACGAAACGCCGCCAGGACACAGAGGACGGCAACGAGAACGATCGCGATGAGGACAAGGCTAGGGCGGAGCCAAAGCCAATGGGCGAGCGTGATTCCGGCGGCGAAGAGCCAGGCTGCATGGAACAAGGGGACGAGACCCGGCCCAGCGCGCTGAGTGCCCGAGTCTGCGCGGTCGTGGGCTTGTCCGAGGTTGGGCGTTTCGGTCTGCATTGCGCCCTGAAGTTGAACTGGTTCTATGGGCGTCAAGGGTAATGCATTTTTCAAATCGATGTCGGGATGACCATATGAATGGAGCGAATTTCGCGGCTCGGGGCTCGGACGGATGCCAATGAAGCGGCGTCAGAAGCGGCGCAGATGGACGACTGTTTCAAGATGGAAGGTCTGCGGAAACAAGTCAGCCAAAGTGAGGCTGTGGATCTGGTAGCCGGAAGCGATGAGAGGGCGGAGATCGCGGGCAAGGGTGGCGGGGTCACAGGAGACATAAACCAGCTTGGGGGCGGCGATTTCGGCCAGGAGCGTGGCGATCTCCGGGCCGAGGCCGGCGCGGGGTGGGTCGGCGACGACGAGGTCGGGCTTCTCTTTTGATCGCCGGCGCAGGAATGCGAGGGTCTCAGCGTGAATTGCTTCGCCCGTTGTGCCTTGCAGGTTGTGTTCGAGGGCTACTTTTGAAGCGGAAGCGGACTCGACGGCGATGACGCGCTCAAAGCTGCTGGCGAGCTTGCGCGCGAACAGGCCGACGCCGGCGAAGAGGTCCCAGGCGAGCTTGCCGCTCTGGCCGGCAGTGACGCGATCGACGAGGGCGTCCACGAGCCAGCGGTTGACCTGGAAGAATGCACCCCGGTCGACGCGATAGTCGAATCCTGCGGCACGGTAGGTGAGGCTGGGTGAGCCCCATGTCCATTCGGCGATGGTGCGCATCTGTTTTCCGGCAGGCGCCTGGGCAATGAGTTCGGCGCCCATCAAGGCAGGGATGCGCTCCGCGAGAGCGCGGGCCCACTGCACAAAACGGCCTGGATCGCGTGAGGACGTGGATGCGCTGGCAAGGAGCGCCGATTCGTCGGCGTTCGAGAAGAATGAGATTTCGGTTGGGGCGGAGGACCAGGGTAGAGCGCGGATGGTCTCTGCGCTCGCGAGAGCGGCCTGGACGAGCAGCGGCGCGGCGATGGGGCATTCGCGGATCGGGATCACGACGTGCGAGTTGCGGCCTCGATAGCCTGCGTTGCCCTGGGAGTCGAATGCGAGGCGGATGCGGTTTCGGTAGGCCCAGGGGTTGGCGGCGAGGACGCTGATTTCTTCCGGCGGTTGAACGCCCGCGCGCTCAAGGGTTTCGCGCAGGATGGATTGCTTGAAAGCGAGCTGGGCTTCGTAGCCGGTGTGCTGATAATGGCAGCCGCCACAGGCGCCAAAGTGGGGACAATGGGGCGCGATGCGGTGGGGCGATGGGGTGAGGATTTCTTCGGGCTCGGCGGTGGAGTAGCCGCGCTTGTCTTGCGCGATGCGGATGCGGACCTGCTCGCTGGGAAGGGTGAGCGGGACGAAGACTGCCTTGCCTTCGACGCGGGCCAGGAACGCGCCGCCGTAGATGGGCTTGGCGATTTCTACAACGGTTGGCTCGGCCAGGAAGGGTTCGTGGTCTCCCACCCTTGCGCCAGAAAAAAGGCGCAAGGATGGGGCACGGGGCGGTTTGGGCGGATTGCGATGCTTCATTGCTGGCTCATGTAAAAGAGGCTCAAGCGGGGAAGGTTGTAGTGGACGAGGAGTTGTTTCTGCTCGAACTGCTGCTTTACCTGGCGAATCTGCACGGCGCCCATGCGGCTGCGATAGGGGGCCAGTTCGCGGTCTGCGTGCTCCTTAAGGCGCACCACCAGGTCTTCAGGTGCGGCGGCGGTGAGCGCGGCAAAGAGCTTGCCTTCGAGAACGGTGAGATGGCGTTCGAGGTCTTCGAGGTTTTTGGAAGCGGCGATGTCCTCGGCCGATCCGTTGTTTTCTCCTCGTACCGCGGCGGCTAGTTGGCGCAGGCGGGCGGCCGTGGCGGTGCAGGCCTCGCCGGCGACGGTGGCGGC
>Ga0302314_10018254_pt1 | contig 11709 bp, 12 predicted proteins | sample III_Palsa_N2_3_FD_200533 | JGI IMG/M metagenome (GOLD analysis project Ga0302314, IMG submission 200533) | Peat permafrost microbial communities from Stordalen Mire near Abisko, Sweden - III_Palsa_N2_3 | ecosystem: Environmental > Terrestrial > Soil > Palsa > Peat permafrost | place: Sweden...
CAGGGCCGCAACGTTAGAGCGTGGCGGCCGAAAGGACCGTCATGCTTGCAAAACGCCGGAACGCCATGGACGCCGTGGCCCCTGAACTGTTCGCCATGGAAAGCGCCATCGACGACGCCATCCTGCAGTCCACTCGCCTGACCGCATCGCTGATCAACGAGCGGCGCAACGCCGGCCTGTCGGCGGTGGTCGGCCAGGACGCCATCGAACGCTCCAGCGCCACCTTCTCGACCCTGATCGCCGCGCGGCGCGAGATCGTCGCGACACATGAGGAACTGGGAAATCTGAAGGGACAGGTTGGCCTGGGCGCGGTCATGCTCGGCAATGGCGGCGACAAGCCGGGCTTCAGCGTGGGGCCGCTGACCGGTCTGAAGGCGGTCGGCTAGCGGCCTCTTCGCCACGACAATCGGCGGTTCAAACCTGGTGTTGACCCGCCTAGTCTACCCGAGGGCCGGCGCGTGCGACGCGCCGGCCCTTAATGGGAGTAGGGGATGTTTCCGGTCAATCTGGCCCAGCTGCTCGGCTGGGCGTGCCTGGCGTTCACTTGCGGGGTGGTGGTCTGGCGCGGCGAGCGTCCGGAGAAGCTTGGCGCGACCGTAATCGTCGCGGCCTGGGTGCTCAGCACCTTACTCGAGCAGAGACGCAGCTGGCTGGAGCCCCAGGTCGGCGTCTTTATCGTCGACATCCTGGCCCTGATCGCCTTCGTCGCGATCGCCTACCGGTATCGGCGATATTGGGCCATCTGGGTGGCTGGCTGCCATGCCGTGGGCGTCCTGACCCACGTGCTTTTCCTGATCGATCCGAAGGCCCTCTACCGGGCCTACTATATGCTCAGCTTCTCGATCGGCTTTCTGCTGCTCGGCGCCCTGCTGGCGGGGGCGATGTTCGAGACCGGCAAGTCGGACGCCCTCAGTCGTCGTTGACGGCGTCCAAGGCCAGGGCGCGCATCAGCTGCAGCACCACGCGCCGCAAAGCCGGCGTTGGAATGCCGTCATAGGCTTCGAGAGCCTTGCCAGCCGCCGGGCTGTCGACCAGCCGCCGCAGCACCGCCCCATTGGCCTTGGCGCTGTTGTCGGGCGGCAGCAGGTCCGCGGCCGGCAAGCCCAGGAACCTGGCCGCCTTCACCAGCATGGAGGCGGACACACGATTGGCGCCGCGCTCATACTTCTGCACCTGTTGGAAGGTGATCCCCAAGGCGTCGCCAACCTCGCCCTGGGACAGGCCGCGCTCGCGGCGGGCGCGACGCAGATTGAGCCCCACCTCGACATCGATCGGATCGGGGCCGCGCGAGCGGTCGGTTTGCGCATCCGGCGCGGACTTTGCCATGTGAAAATCCTAACGCGCCGCGAGGTCATGGCCAAGCGGCCATACGCCTTCCTCGAAATTAGCGAGACAGGCCTTCACGGCTCAGTCGGCCGAGATGGTCCAGCCACAGCCGGTCATGGTCTCGGCCCAGGCGATAAAGTTCGTCCCAGCTATAGAGGCCGCTGTCGTGGCCGTCGTCGAAGGTCAGGCGCACCGCATAGCGTCCGACCGCCTGGGCGCCCGTAAGCCCGACGTTCAGTTTCCCGGAAACCGTGCGGCCTGGTCCCGCGCCATGGCCGCGATCGGCCGCGCTGGGCGTCATCACGCGCAGGAATTCGGCGGGGATTTTGAAGACCACGCCGTCGTCGAAGCTGATCTCCAGCGTCCGCGTGGCGCGGCGCACCCGCAGCTCGGTCGGCCAGGGACGGGTGGCGAGCGCGCTCATTCGTCGTCGCCGAGGACCCGGGCTTCCTCCACCAGCATGATCGGCACGCCATCGCGAACCGGATAGGCCAGGCGCGCGGACTTGCTGATCAGTTCGCCCTTGGCGCGGTCATAGGTGAGCGGCGAACGAGTCATCGGGCAGATCAGCACTTCCAGCAGGCGTGGATCGACGTCCGCCGGCTCGGTCAGGGTCAGGTCATGCGGTTCGGCCATCGGTCACCTATTTCAGCGGGGCCTACTGTAGAGGCGTCTGGGCGTCGTCATCGCCTGTCCGGCCCAGCGTGTCGATCTCCATCAGCGCAATCAGCGCCTCGCGCCGCTCGGTCATGGTCGGCGCCTCCAGCAAGGCCTGCTTTTCGGCGGTGTCGAATGGCAGCAGCATGGCCAGGCTGTTGACCAGGGCTTCGCTGGGCGCGGTCTTGGCTGCTTCCCAGTCCACGTCCAGCGACCGCCGCTCCAGATAGGGCTTCAGCGCCAGCAGAAAGCGGAAACGGTCGAAGCCGTCGTCGTCGGCTGGCGGACGCAGGTCGGTGTCATAGTCGCTGTAGCGGACCTGAACCTGGCGATAGGGCAGGCGCAGCGGCAATTCCTCGCCGACGGCGAAGCGGCAGACGCCGGTCAGGGTGATCAGGTAGCAGTCGTCGGTGGTTTCGGCGAAGCTGGTGATGCGCCCCAGGCAACCGACCTTGGCCAGTCGCGGCCGCTCGGCGTCGCCGCCAGCCCTGGTCTGCACCATGCCGATCATCCGCTCCGACGCCATCGCGTCGTCGATCATGTTCAGATAGCGCGGCTCGAAGATCCGCAGTGGCAGCTGGGCGTGCGGCAGCAGCAAGGCCCCGTCGAGCGGGAAGACCGAGATGACCTGGGGCAGGTCGAGGGCTTTACGAAAGGGTCCGGCGGCCATGGCGGCCTCCTCTGGCGTTCCCGGGCTAAGAGAACAGGATAGAGGATAACTTCCGACGGCCCTGTTTGGCCACTTCGGACGAATATCCCACCGCCTCGAACACCGTCAAAAGCTGCTTGCGAGCCGCCTGATCGTTCCATTCGCGGTCACGGGCGATGATGGTCAGCAGCTGATCGGCCGCGCCAGCCATGTCGCCTTGGCCGGCCAGGGCCTTGGCGAGCTCGAACCGAGCCTCATGATCGTCCGGATCGGCCGCCAGACGCCGGTCCAGGTCGGCGGTCTCGCCGCCGGCCTCGCTGGCGAGCGTCAGGGCCGCGCGCACGCTGTCCAGCTCGGCGTCCTTGGCGCCGGCGGGCGCCATTGCGACGACCTCCGCGGCCCGCTCGGTGTCGCCGCCATTGAGGTAGCAGCGCGCCAGCCCGGCGATCGCCTTCACATTCTCCGGCTCCAGCTGCAGCGCCTGGGCATAGGCCTGGGCCGCGCCGCCGACATCGCCCACCTCCAGCGACTCGAACGCCAGGGCCAGCAGCTCGTCCACTTCCGACGGCGGCGCCTCGCCGGCGAGGCGGTCGATAAAGGTCTTGAGCTGGCTGTCCGGCACCGCGCCCATGAAGCCGTCCACCGGCTTGCCGTCGACGAAGGCATAGACGGTCGGGATCGACTGCACCCGCAGCTGGCCGGCGTAGGCCGGGTTCTTGTCCACGTCGATCTTCACCAGCTTGACCGCGCCCTTGGCGGCCATCACCGCCTTTTCCAGGGCGGGCGTCAGCTGGCGGCAGGGGCCGCACCATGTGGCCCAGAAGTCGACGATCACCGGCTGGACCTTGGAGGCCTCGATGACGTCGGCCATGAAGTCGGCGTCGGAGCCTTCCTTGATCAGGTCCGATTTGGCGGGAGCTGGGGTGGTTTCACCAATCATGGCGCGTCCTCTGGCGGGGCGTTTTGACAACGGCCGCTAAGATGGTCGCTCGACCGGCCCGCCGCAACGGACAATGCGGTAACTTTCACCCTTCACCATTCCCTCGCCCTTGTGGCGAGGGTCCATTGGACTCGAACGGCAGGACCTTTGGCGCGACGGCGCCGTCTGTACTCTATCAGCTGGCTTCAGCGCTCAATGGGCGCTCGCCACAAGGGCGAGGGAACGAAATAAGTTGAAGCTAAGCGCGACCCCTATGCCGCCCTACTGCGCCTTCGGCTCGGCCTTCCCCGCCGCGGCGCCCGGGGGCACGTGCGCGACGGCCAGCATCAGCCGGGCGGCGTCGGAATAGCGGCCGGTGCCGTTCTGCTGCAGGTCGAGCTGCGCCTGGACCAGTCCCTTCTGCGCGGCGAGCAGCTGGCGGGCGGTGGCGCCGCCGGCGTTGAAGCTCTTGCGCGCCATGTCCAGCCTGGCCTGCGCCTGGTCCAGCACCCGCTGCTGATCCAGATAGGCCTGGTTGTCGTGGGCGATGGCCTGCAGGCTGTCGTCAACCTGGGCGAAGGCTTCGAGCACCGTCTCTTCATAGTTCAGTAGCGCCGCGCGGGCGGCCTTCTCGGCCTCGCGCTTCTTGGCCTTCAGCTCGCCGCTGTGGAACAGGGGCACGGTGAGGCTGGGGCCGAAATTATAGCTGTTGGACGCCGCCGCGAAGATGGTCTGCGGCGTCAGCGCATCCTGGCTGATCACGCCGGTCAGGCTGATGTTGGGATAGAGGTTGGCGGTGGCCACGCCGACTTCGGCGGTCGCCTCGTGCAGCTTGGCCTCGGCCTCCAGGATGTCGGGCCGCTCATGCACCAGCGCCGACGGAATGCTCACCGGCAGGCTTGGCGGCAGGGCGCCGGACTTGGAGTCGAAATCGGGCGCCTCGAAGTCTGACGGCGCCTTGCCGACCAGCACCGCCATGGCGTGGCGTGCGGCGGCCAGCCGCTGCTTCTGCGGCGGGACGGCGCTGGAATCCAGGGCCAGCTGCTGGCGCGCCGCGGCGACATCGGCCTCGGTCGCGCCGCCGGCGTTGTGAGCCTTGACGATCATGTCCAGGTCCTGGCGGTCGGCGTCGGCGATGGCTTGCAGGGCCTGGATCTGGATGTTGGCGTCGGCCACGGTCAGGACCTGCTCGACCACCTTGCCCGTGAGGGTCAGGTAGGCGGCGTCCAGCTCATGCGCCTCGGCCTCGGTCTGGGCGCGCAAGGATTCCCGCAGGCGACGCTGGCCGCCGAACAGGTCGAGGTTGTAGCTGACCGATCCGCCGACCGAATACAGATTGTACTCCGGGTTGGTGGGGAAGTTCAGGCCACCGGGCAGGCTCGACGGCGAGAAGGCGCCGCCGGAAAAGGCGATCAGGTTGGCGCGCTCGCGCTTGTAGCCGGCGGTGGCGTCGGCGGTCAGCAGCCCGCCTTGCGCCTTCTCGGCGGACTGGGCCTCGGCCAGGTGTTCGCGCGCCTGCTCCAGGGTCAGGTTGTTGGCGATCGCCTGCCGCATCAGCTTGTCCAGCCCCGGCGACTGGAACAGGGTCCACCAGTCGTCCAGCACCTTGGCGCCGACGTCGGTCTGCAGCTGCCCCTTGTTGGCGATGTCGCCAGCCATGGCGTAGCTGTCGCTGGTCGTCGCCGCCGGCGGCTTGAAGTCGGGGCCGACGGTCATGCAGCCCGTGAGCAGCAGGGCGCCAACGGAAATGCCGGCCAGTAAAGTCTTGGCCAAGGTCTTTGAGGACATCGTCATCGCCTATTCCATCGCGACGTGTGGCGTCCCGCCGCCGCGACGGGGCGGGCGCATGAAGAGAAGCAGGGGCAGCACGGCGATCCCCAGGATGAACATCATCTTGAAGTCGTCGATATAGGCGACCATCGCCGACTGGCGGCTGACCTCGCCTTCCAGGGCGGCGAGGCCGGCGGGATTGGTCAGGCTGAAAGGGCTGCCGTGCAGGGCGGCGGTCGCCACCGGATTGTCGGGCCGCAGGTTCTCCATCAGCCGCGAATGGACCTTCTGCGTGTTCTCGGTCAGCAGCGCCTGCATGATCGAGATGCCGACGCTGGCGCCCAGGTTGCGCATCAGGGTGAAGACCCCGGCGCCGTCGGCGCGGTAACGGCCATCCAGGGTGGCGAAGCCGAGGGTGGTCAGCGGCACGAACACCAGGCCTATGCCGACCCCCTGGGCCAGGCCCATGGTCACGACCAGCCTCGAGTCCATCTGCAGCGAAAACCCGCTCATGCCGAGCAGGGAAATGCTGGAGAGGGTCAGTCCGATACCGACCATCAGGCGGGTATCGACGCGGTTGATCATCCGACCGACGATGAACATCGAGATCAGGCTGCCGACCCCGCGTGGCATGGTGACAAGCCCCGTCGTCACGACCGGATAGCCCATCAAGGTCTCCAGCATCGGCGGCAGCAAGGCCAGGGTCGCGAACATCAGCACCCCGACGAAGAAGCCGAACATGGTGGCGCTGGCGAAGTTGCGGTCCTTGAACAGCGCCAGCGGTATGAACGGGCGCTCGGCGGTCAGGGTGTGGAAGACGAACAGGATCAGCGCGATGCCGGCGACAGAAGCCTCGATCCAGATCTCGGTCGACTCGAACCAGGCCTTGTTGTCGCCCCGGTCGAGGAAGAGTTGGAAGGCGCCAATGGTCAGGCTGAGCAGGGCGAAGCCGGTGAAGTCGAACGGCGACTTGGCCTGGCGAGGCCCATCGTGGATGAAGCTGAACACGCCCAGGCCGGCCAGCAGGCCAAGCGGCAGGTTGATGTAGAAGACCCAGCGCCAGGAGAAGGCGTCGGTCAGCCAGCCGCCCAGGGCGGGGCCGACGATGGGGCCCAGGATGGCGCCCATGCCCCAGATGGCCATGGCCGGCCCCTGCTCCTCCGGCGGATAGACGTCCATCAACACGGCTTGAGACAGCGGCACCAGGGCCGCGCCAAAGGCGCCCTGAAGCAGCCGGAAGATCACGATCTGACCCAGGCTGGTCGCCGCGCCGCACAGGGCCGAGGCCACCGTGAAGCCGATGATGGCGGTCATGAACACCAGCTTGCGGCCGAAGCGGTTGGCCAGCCAGCCGGTCATCGGCGTCATGATCGCCGAGGCGACGATATAGGAGGTCAGGACCCAGGTGATCTGGTCCGCCGAGGCCGACACCGAACCCGCCATATGGGGCAGGGCCACGTTGGCGATGGTGGTGTCGAGCGAGTTCATAACCGTCGCCAGCATGATCGACGCGGTAATCAGTCCCCGGTTCGGATCGCCCCCGGAGACGCCCCTTTGCGGGGTGCTCATCTTGGCGCGCCCATGTCCTTGGACGCATCCCGCGGCGGATGGGCGCCGCCGAACAGGGTGCGGTGGTGGGTGGTGTCCACCGTCACATTGGCGCTGAGGCCGGCTTCCAGCGGCACGTCCGGGCGGGGCGTGAACTCAAGCCGTACAGGCACGCGCTGGGTCACCTTCACCCAGTTGCCGGTGGCGTTCTCCGGCGGCAGCAGTGAGAAGCTGGAGCCGGTGCCGGGGCTGATCGCCTGGACCGTGGCGTCGAATTTGGTGTCCGGATAGGCGTCGATCTTCACCTTCGCGTGCTGCCCGGCCCGCATATATTCGAGCTGGTTTTCCTTGAACTCGGCCTCGATCCAGACGTGGGTCGAGACCAGGGAGAAGACCGGCGCGCCGGCGTTGATGTAGTCGCCGACCTGCAGCTGATCGACCTTGGTCACCACCCCGTCCTGCGGCGCGACCACATCGATGTAGGACTGGTTCAGGCCAGCGCTGGCGAGCTGCGCGGCCGCCTGCATCACCGTGGGGTTTTGCGCGGTCGGCGCGTTGGCGTCGCCGCCCAGGGCGGCCAGGGAAGACGCCGCGTCCTGCTGCGCGGAGGCCAGCTTCTGACGCGCCTGGTTGGCGGCGTCCTGGGCCTGCGCGGCCTGGGCCTGGGTCGAGGTGCCGGCGGCGACCAGCGCCTTTTGCCGGACCGCTTCGCCTTGGAGATAGGTCAGGCTGTCCTGCGCGGCCTGCACGCCAGCCAGGCGCTGCTTATAGGTGGCCTTCGCGCTCTCGACCTGCGCCTTGGCGCCCGCCAGGGCGGCGTTGGCGTTGGCGTAGGCGACCTGGAACGGCCGGCCGTCGATGCGGAACAGCACGTCGCCCTGTTTGACGATCTGATTGTCACGGACGAAGAGCTCGACCACCCGGCCGGAAACGCTGGCGGCGACATTGACCCGCGCGCCCTGAACCGAGGAGTCGTCGGTGGATTCGTAGCGGCCGCCGGTCAGGTAGACGATCAGACCGATGAACAGGGCCAGAACCACGACGCCGATCATGATCGGCCAGCGCAGTCTCTGGAAGCGGGTGCGGGCGGGGCGCGCGGGCGTTACCGGGCCGGCGGCGGCGTCGGCCGCGCTGGCTGGGGCCATGGGGGATTCAGATGAGTCGGCTGGGCTCATTGCCGGGTACGTGCGCTCATGATGGGTTTCTCGCTCGGAATACACATCCCGAGTCGTTCTGCTATGCAGGTAGGGCTTGATGTGTCATGAGCCAAATGACAATTCCTCACGCCCATCATGCCTGAAATTCATTTTCCTGCCCTCGACCTCAATCTGCTGCGCGTGTTCGACGCCCTGGCGGAAGAAGGCAGCGTCACCCGGGCCGGGGTCCGGCTCGGTCTGACGCAGTCGGCGGTGAGCCACGCCCTGGGCCGGCTAAGGCATATTCTGGACGACGAACTGTTCGTGCGCGGGCCCGACGGCATGCGTCCCACGGCCCGCGCGCTGGAGATCGCGCCGCGCCTGCGCCAGGGCCTGGACCAGATTCAGCACGCCCTGACCCCCGCCGCCTTCGTGCCGGCCGAGACCCAGCGCCGCTTCACCATCGCCGCCAGCGCCTACATCACCACCACCCTGATGCCGATCCTGGTGGGGATGGTCCGCCGCGAGGCGCCGAACGCCGAAATCAGGCTCAGGCCCGTCAGCACCACCATCGCCGAGGATCTACAGACCGGCCGCGTCGACATCGCCATCGGCGGCTTTGGCGTGCGGGCGCCGCGGTTCGAAAAGGAGGTGCTGTTTCAGGAGACCACCGTCTGGGCGCTGCGGGCCGGCCATCCCGCCTGCCGCGCCGACAGCCTTACCCTGAAGGCCCTGGCCGATCTGCCGCATGTGATCCTCGCCGGCGCCGACGAGGATCGTGCGATTGACGGGCGTGTCTCGGAAGGCGGGCTGGAGCGGCTGGTGATCTGGGATGACGCTGCGGCCCTCGACAAGGCGCTCTCGGAACGCGGCTGGAAGCGAACCATAGGTTTGATCACCCAGGATGCGGTGAGCGCCCTGGCCATCGCCAGCCGCACCGACATGGCGGCCCTGGCGCCCCGGCGGCTTGCCCTGACCTTCGCCGGCCCCCTGGGTTTGAAGCTGTTCGAGCCCCCTTACCCGTCGCCGCCAGCGGCCATCGAAGCTCTCTGGCGCCGCGACCTCAGCCAGTCGCCGCCGATCGAGTGGCTGCGCGGGCGCCTGCGAGCCGCGGCGGCGCAACTCTAGGGCGGAGTATGGGCGCTTCGTAGGTAGAAATTCACCTTCGGCGGGAAGCAAACGTTAGGAAATCGCGCGGTATAGATTGCCCAGATTGGGGTTTTGGTGACCCCAGGTCGGGACCGCACGCGGATGGGCGAAGACGAAACGAGCGCGGTGATCGGCGCGAGGGGCCTGTCCTTCGAAAACCGTATTGCTATTTCCTCGCTCGTCACCGCGGTCGTGGTGCTGATCGCGGCCACTGGCCTGTTCATGCTCGAACAGTATCAGGCCGAGCAGCGCGACTTGCGGCGCGGTCAGACCGAACTGGCCGAGGTCATGGCTTCAGAGCTGGCCCTGCCCACGGCGATGCGCGATCGCGCCAGCGTCCATGCGCTTCTGACCACCCTCGTCGCCGCGCCCGAGGTTATCGCCGCCGAGGTGGTTGATGCCCAGGGCCATACCCTTTCGCGCGTCGCCGAGCCGGGCGTCGTGGCGGATTCCCGCGCCTTCACCGTGCGCGAGCCCGTGCTCAGCGCCGGGCGCCCAGTGGCCGATCTGGTCATGACATCCAAACAGGTCGGCCTCGGCGCGATCCTGCCGCGTTATCTGGCGGTCTGTGCGGCGCTGTTCTTCGCCACCGCCGGTCTGGCCCTGTTCATGGGTCGCTGGCTGGCGGGCCTGGTGATAGAGCCGGTCAACCGGCTCTCGCAGGCCATGCGTGAGGTCACCGACAGCGCCGACTATTCCCAGCGCCTGCCGATCTGGACCCAGGACGAGTTCGGCCTGCTGACCGAGAGCTTCAACACCCTGCTGGCCCAACTTCAGGCCAACGACGGCGCCCTGCACCGGGCGATGATCGACCTGGTCGAGGCGCGCGACGCGGCCCAGACCGCCAATGTGCTCAAGTCCCAGTTCCTGGCCAATATGAGCCATGAAATCCGCACGCCGCTGAACGGCGTCCTGGCGATGGCGCAGATCCTCAGCCTCAGCGCCCTCACCGATGTGCAGCGCGAGCGCGTCGATGTCATCCGCCGTTCGGGCGAAGACCTGCTGACCGTGCTCAACGACGTGCTCGACATCTCCCGCATCGAGGCGGGCAAGATGGAGATCGAGCATGGCGAGATCGACCCCGAGACCCTGGGCGCCAACATCCACGCCATGTTCGATCAGGTCGCCGCCACCAAGAAGAACCTGACCTTCGATGTCGAGGTCGCCCCCAACGCCTTCGGCCCGCGGCGCGGCGACCCGACCCGCGTCAGCCAGATTCTCAACAACCTGGTCTCCAACGCCCTGAAATTCACCTCCGAAGGCCTGGTCCGGGTGTTGGTGGAAGGGGTTGGCGAGCAGGGCGATCTGGGCCTGCGGTTCACCATCAGCGATACCGGCGTCGGCATCCCCGCCGGCAAGATGGCCATGCTGTTCGAGAAATTCACCCAGGCCGACAACTCCAACACCCGCCGCTTTGGCGGCACAGGCCTGGGCCTGGCTCTCTGCCGTGAGCTGGCGCAGATGATGCGTGGCGATATCGAGGTTCAGAGCGTCGAAGGCGAGGGCTCGGTCTTCATCGCCACCCTGCCGCTGCCGCGCATCGCCGACGCCCTGGCCGCGGAAGTGTCGACGACGCCTGATGACTCCGACCGGCCCCTGCGCGTCCTGGCGGCGGAAGACATCCCCACCAACCAGCTGGTGCTGCGCACCGTGCTGGAGAGCTTCGGCGTCGACCTGCATATGGTCGACAACGGCCGCGAGGCGCTCGAGGCCTGGGGCATGGGCGACTACGACATCATCCTGATGGACATCCAGATGCCGGAGATGGATGGCGTCGCCGCCACCATGGCCATCCGCGCCGCCGAGCAGCGGTCAGGCCGGGCACGCACGCCGATCATCGCCGTGTCGGCCAACGCCATGCCTCATCACGTCAAGGAATATGCCGCCGCGGGCATGGATGGCCACGTCGCCAAGCCGATCGAGCTGGTGAAGCTGCATACGGCGATGGAGGCTGCGATCTCGTCCGCCGCCAAGGACGCGGCCTCGGCGGCGGCTTAAGAAGTCACACCTCTCACCCAAAACTACGCCATTCCCCAGGCCTTGTGCCTGGGGTCCTTTGAGCGCGGCGGGTTCGAGGTTGGTCGCGGCGGACAGATTCACGCCACGCAATACAGCCGGTTCGCGCCCAATGGACCCTGGGCACAAGGCCCAGGGAAGGTTGGGGCTGCTTTGCGATCTACCCGTTCAAATTCCGCTCGGTCGCGGCGGCGCGCATGGCCTTCTGCAGCTTTTCGAACGCGCGCACCTCGATCTGACGCACCCGCTCGCGGCTGACGCCGTACTCGCCGGCCAGTTGCTCGAGCGTGGTCGGATCGTCCCTCAAACGCCGCTCCGTGAGGATGTGGCGTTCGCGGTCGGACAGCTCGGCCATCGCTTCCTGAAGCAGCGACATGCGGATCGTCGATTCTTCGGCTTCGGCGACCTGGGTCTCCTGGCTGACGGCGTTGTCGTCGGCCAGCCAGTCCTGCCATTCGCTTTCGCCGTCGGCGCGCATCGGCGCGTTCAGCGAGGCGTCGCCGCCGGAAAGGCGCCGGTTCATCGAGGTGACTTCCGAT
>Ga0302314_10018255_pt1 | contig 11709 bp, 9 predicted proteins | sample III_Palsa_N2_3_FD_200533 | JGI IMG/M metagenome (GOLD analysis project Ga0302314, IMG submission 200533) | Peat permafrost microbial communities from Stordalen Mire near Abisko, Sweden - III_Palsa_N2_3 | ecosystem: Environmental > Terrestrial > Soil > Palsa > Peat permafrost | place: Sweden...
CAGCGCCGCGATGTGCTGCCGTTCGAACGCGACGGTGGCGCCCTCCGGGTCGTGCTCGTCGTAGCTCCCGGCCGAGCCGTCGGCGGCGCTGGCGACGATCGCGGCGAACTCGCGCTCGAGATCGGCGACCTGTGCGAGGGTCTGCTCGCGGTCGAAATTCAGTCGCGACTTGGCTGCCTCCGGCTCAGTCACTTGCATCGCCTATCATTTGAGAAGACAATACGCATCGCGGGGTGGGACTTTGCCCCGAATCATCCGGCATTGTGAAGGCTTATGACCCGCTCAGCCAGTAAAAGTTTCCCCGTCACGGTGACGCAACTGCCAATAACGCGCTGCCATATCTGCCAGCGCACCGTGGCCTATCGTCCAGGCGAGGCGGGTGCGGCGAGCGCGGCGCTCACCAAGCACTACGAGCTAAAGCACAAGGACGCGCTCGGCACCACGCCAGTTCCCGAAGACGAGGACTAGCCCCGGCGCCGAGGCGGACCGCCTCGGCGCCGGGGCTGTCGCCTAGTGCCCGTAGACCGGGATGATCACCGCGCGGGCGATCGTGTGGAACCGCAGGTTGAACCCGGCGACGGCCGGCGACACGTCGGAGTCGACGCCGAGGGTCTCGACGTCGACGGCGTGCACGGCGAACACGTACCGGTGCGGCTCGTCGCCCGGAGGGGGCGCCGCGCCGCCGAATTCTTTGGTCCCGAAGTCGTTGCGCACGTGGAAGGCGTGGCCGGGCAGTGCGCCCGCCACCCCGGCGCCGGCCGGCAGCGACGTGACCGATGCGGGCAGGTCGATGACCAGCCAGTGCCAGAATCCGGAGCCGGTCGGGGCGTCGGGGTCGTAGCAGGTGACCGCGAAGGACTTGGTCTCGGCCGGGAAGCCGGACCACTCCAGCTGCGGTGAGAGGTTCTCGCCGGTAGCGCCCATGCCGTTGAACAGCTGCTTGCTGCCCAGCATCTCGCCGTGGGCGATGTCCTCGCTCGTGACGGTGAAGGACGGTACGGTCGGCATGAAGTCATACGGGAGCGGCGCGCGATCAGCCACGTAATACCTCCTTGTATTCAGCGGGCATCTAACACAAAGCTATCGGTGCGGCACGGCGGCTTGCCACCGGGCCGGTGGCGGCCGGATGCGAGTGGCAGCGCCCGGGACCGTTCGGAAATACCCTGATTGTCGGATCTTCTCACGATGCGAGCCGCAGGGCGGCAGGACGGCGGGTGATGACTGCGGTGCGTACGGGGGTACAGCGGCGCCGGCCGCGAGCGGTACGCCCCAGGCGGCCGCCCGCCCCGCGAAGGCGGCTGCCCAGCCTCTGGCCGCCGGTGGGGCGACGCGTCCTGCTGGCCTGCGTCCTGCTGGCGGTGCTGCTCTTCCCCGTCACCGGCCTCGTCTCGGCCGTGCAGCCCCAGCAGGCGGCCTGTCGCGGCTGCGGCGCCAGCCTGCCCGCGGTCGCGCAGCGCTGGGCGGTCCCGCTGCCGGGTGCGTGGCTGGCGGGCAGCGGGGGCACCGTGCCCGCGGTCGGCCAGGCCTATGTGGCGGTGGGCGGCGGGATCGCGGTTGTCGGCGACGGGCTGACGCTGACCGCGTTCGCCCTCAGCGACGGCCGCCAGCTGTGGCAGACCATCCTCGGCGGACCGGCCGGCGGGTCGATCATGTCGGTCCGCGCTTGGCCGGGGGCGGTCACCGCCGGGATCCTCGCCGCCGGCGGCAGGACCAGAACCGAGGCGGTCGTCGCCGCGTCGAGCGGCGCGGAGCTGCGGCATTACCCGGCCGCCGTCTTCGGAGGCGCCGTCGCGGCTTCGCTCGCGACCACCGTCGTCGTCGGGCGTAACGGTGTGACCAGCTACGACAACGAGAACGGCCACGTCCGCTGGTACCACGCCACCGGCCAGAACAAGTCCTGGCAGGTGGACGGGGCGACGCTCTACGTCGCCGAGTCCGACGGCGGCTACCTGGGCTCGTCTCCGGTGACCGCCCTGCAGGTCATGAACCTCAGGTCGGGCGCCGAACGCCCGCTGAGCTCCCCGCTCGGGCAGCCCTTCTCCGGCACGCTGGCCGCGGCCGCCGACGGCGTCGTGCTGTTCGCCTCCGCCGGCGGCGTGACCGCGTACAGCGGATTGACCGGGGCAACGCTGTGGTCGAAGGCGGGGTCGGTGCCGGAGGGAGCCGACCCGGCCCAGAGCCTGGTCTACCTGACGTCGGCCGACACCACGCTGACCGGAGTTGATCCGCAAACCGGCCAGGTGAAGACGTCGGTGCCCAGTTCCGTCGCCAACGGGGGAGCGGAGTTGTACGTGGTGCGCGACGGGGTGGCGCTCGGCCTTAGCAGCGGCGCCAACGGCGACGCCTGGGCGTACGACGTCCCGGTCGGCCGGGTCACCTGGACGTCGTCCTCGCTGCCGTGGCCGCACTACTTCTCCGACCTGTCCGGTCTCGGCGGCAGCGCGGCCGTTTCCAGCGACAGCGGCGTGGTCGTCATCGCCGTCTGCCCGCAGCTGGCCTCCCCGACCGACGAGTGCGCCGACCCGGAACTGGTGGCGTTCACGCTTTAGCCGATTGGCCAGGCGTATTAAGGCACTGCCACCGGGTAAACGGGGCATATGAACGCGATCGAGCGGGCCGGGCGCGCGGCCCGGCAGGCCGGCCCCGCGGCTCAGCGGGCCGGGACCGCGGCCGACGCCTTCCAGCAGCGGCGGCCGGTGCTGGCCTTCCCGGTTGCGGTCTGGAAGAAGTTCAACGACGACCGGGCCGGGAACCTCGCCGCGCTCATCGCGTACTACGGCTTCGCCGCGATCTTCCCGCTGCTGCTCGTGCTGGCCACCGTCTTGAATATCGTGCTCAAGGACAACCCGTCGCTGCAGAAGACCCTGACGGACTCGGCCCTGGCGCAGTACCCGGTGATCGGGCAGCAGATCAAGACGCAGCTGGGGTCGATCCCGGGGACCGGCCTGCCCCTCATCATCGGCGCTGTCCTGCTGCTGCTCGGCGCCCGAGGCGTCGCCAACGCGATGCAGAACGCGCTCTGCGAGGTCTGGGGCATCCCCCGCAAGAGCCGGCCGGGCTTCCCCATGTCGCAGGTGTGGTCGTTCGCGCTGCTGCTCACCGTGGCCATCGGGTTCATCGTCACCACGTTCCTGTCCGGCCTCGCCGGCGGCGCCGGGCACCTGCTGACCGGGGTCGGCGCGACCGTCGGGGCGGTGCTGATCTCGCTGGTGCTGAACGTCGGGGTGTTCTGGCTCGGCTTCCGCCTCGCCACCGCCCGCCTGGTGCGCTGGCGCGACCTGCTGGTCGGCGCGCTCATCGCGGCCGTCATCTGGCAGGTGCTCCAGGTCGCGGGCGGGTACGTGGTCAGCCACCAGCTGCGCCGGGCAAACGAGCTGTACGGCACCTTCGGGGTGGTGCTCGGCCTGGTCGCGTGGCTCTACCTGCAGGCCGAGGCGACCCTGTGGGCGGCGGAAGTGGACGTGGTGCTGGCCAAGCGGCTCTGGCCGGTCTCGATGCTCGCCGAATCCGGATCCGAGTCCGAATCCGGATCCGGATCCGAATCCGAATCCGGCGACGGCGACGGCGACCCGCCCGTTGCCGCACCTGACGCCGACGCCGACGCGCCGCCCTCCGCCGCTGAGACAGCGGTCGGCCAACCTGCGGCTACCGCCGGTTCCGCCGAGCGCGCCGGACCCGCCGCCCCGGCCCCGCGACCCGCAGGCGACAATGAGTCCGCGGGTGCCAATGCGCCCGCGAGCGACGGTAGGCCTGCACGCGACGGTAAGGCAGGGAAGGCCGCATGACGACGGATTCGCCGCACGTGATCATCGTTGGGGCCGGCTTCGCCGGCCTGTCCGCGGTTGGCGGCCTGCGCAAGGCAGGTCTCAAGGTCACCGTGATCGACAAGAACCTCTACAGCACTTTCCAACCCCTGCTCTATCAGGTGGCAACCGGCGGTCTCAACCCCGGCGACGTCTCCTACGCCGTCGGCGGGTTCACCGTCCGTCGCCGCACTCGCTACGTCCGCGGAGACCTGGCCGGCATCGACGCGTCCGCGCAGCAGGTGAGGCTCGCCGACGGGCGCGAGCTCGGCTACGACTACCTGATGCTGGCCACCGGCGTGGCGGCCAACTACTTCGGCCTGCCGGGGGCGGCCGAGAACACCTTCGCGCTCTACAGCCGGGCCGACGCCATCGTGCTCCGCGACCATCTGATGAACGGCTTCGAGCGGCTCAGCGAGAGCTCAGACCCGAAGGGCGAGTTCGTGATCACCGTGGTCGGCGGCGGCGCGACCGGGGTCGAGCTCGCGGGCACCGCGGCCGAGCTCCGACGCGAGGTGATCCAGTCCACCTTCCCCGACGTCGACCCGGCTCGAGTCCACGTCCGGCTGATCGAGATGGCCCCGCAACTGGTCATGCCGTTCCACCCGAAGCTGCGGGAGTACACCAGGCGGCAGCTGGTCCACCGAGGCGTCGACATCAAGCTGAACACCGAGATCCGCGAGGTCCGTCCCGACTGCGTGGTCCTGGCCGACGGGCAGGAGTTGCCGACCGACCTGACCGTCTGGGCGGCAGGCGTCGCCGGGCCGCACTCCATGACCGACTGGGGCCTTCCCCTGGGCAAGGGCGGCCGACTGCTCGTCGGGCCCGACCTGCGCGTTGAGGGGAGCGACCGGATCTTCGCGATCGGGGATATCGCACTGCACCAGCAGGACCCGTCGCCGCAGCTCGCGCAGCCCGCGATCCAGCACGGCAAGCACGCGGCCGAGCAGGTGGTGCACCTGATCAACAACGAGCCGACGCAGCCCTTCCGGTACCACGACCGGGGGATGATGGCCACCGTCGGCCGCCGGTCCGCCATCGTGCAACTGCCGCAGGGGGTGCGGTTCACCGGGACGCTCGCGTGGCTGGCTTGGCTCGGCCTGCACCTGCTGTACCTGCTCGGGGGCAGGAACCGGGTCGCGACGCTGATCAACCTGTCCTGGCGCTACCTCGCCTGGGGGCACGGCGGCGGCGTGATCGTCGGCGACGAGCCGGACACGCCGCTGCCGGGGGAGGCCCAGGCGATCGCTCACGCGGACGCCGCCAAGGCCATCGACGACTCCGTGTAGTAGTGTTTGGGTCATGATGCGACGGCACCCCCGGCACGTCGAAGCCAAGGCTGGCCTGCGGAAATTTCGGTCCAGGGCGACCCTGGCGTGCTGCCTGGCGGTCGCCGCCGCGCTCGCGGTGGTCGGCTGCGCCTCGTCCTCGTCCTCCTCAGCGCCGTCGGCCATGAGCGCGGCCAACGAGGCCGCCATGCAGAACCCGAACCTTGACCTCGGCACCTCGCTCTACGGCGAGCACGCGCCGGACATCAAGCTGGTCAACCAGTTCGGTCAGCCGATGTCACTGAGCCAGTTCCGCGGCCGGGTCGTCATCCTCGCATTCAGCGACTCCGAGTGCACGACCGTCTGCCCGCTGACCACGCAGTCGATGGTGCTGGCGAAGGAACTGCTTGGCAAGGCGGGCGAATCGGTCCAGCTGCTCGGCGTGGACGCCAACCCGGACGCGACCAAGGTGTCCGACGTAATGGCCTACTCCCGCGCGCACGGCATGGTCAACCAGTGGGACTTCCTGACCGGCTCGGCCGCTCAGCTCAAGACGGTCTGGAAGGCCTACAACATCGAGGTCCAGATCGAAGCCGGGCAGATCGACCACACCCCCGCGCTCTACGTGATCAACCAGAAGGGCATCCTCGAGAAGCTCTACCTGACCGCGATGGCGTACTCCAGCGTCACCCAGTCGGCCCAGGTCCTGGCGACCGAGGTATCCGCCCTGCTGCCCAGCCGCCCGAAACTGTCAACCATCGAGTCGCTCGCCACGATCCCGTCGCAGACCCCGGCGACCACGGTGTCGCTCCCCGAGGCGGTCCCGGCCGCCGACGGCAAGGCGGGCACGGTGACCCTCGGGCCGGGCAAGTCGCGGCTGGTGGTCTTCTTCGCCACCTGGCTCAGCGAGACCTCCGACCTGTCAGCGGAAATGAAATCGCTCAACGGCTACGTCCAGGCGGGGGCGAAGAGCCACCTGCCCGCGCTGACCGCGGTCGACGAGACGGTGACCGAGCCGTCCGAGGCGATGGTGGCGAATTACCTGCGTACCCTTGGCCCGCTCGACTACCCGGTCGCGCTGGACAAGTCCGGCCGGGTGGCAGACGGCTACGGCGTGCAGGACCAGCCCTGGCTCGTCCTGGTGAACGCGGCAGGCAAGATCACCTGGCAGCACGACGGCTGGGTGCCGGTCGCCGCGCTCGAGAAGGCCGCCGCGGCGCACCCCTGACCGCCCGTCGCCGCCGGCCGGAATCCGCGTGACAAGCGCGCCCGCTCTGTAGCAGGCTGTACCCATGTCTGGAATAATGCGCTATGTCTAGCGCCGCCGTCATCAGCGTGGTGGTCGGTCTCGCCGTGCTCGCGTGGGTGCTGGTCAGGCAGCTATCGACCCGGCGGCTGAGCGAGAGCTACCGGCTGTCGGTCATCCTCGCCATCATCGGCGCCGTGCAGTTCGTCGACTTCCTCAAGGGTCATCCAGGTAACCCCGGCGGCATCACCGCGGCCGTGGTCGGCAGCCTGGTCCTGGCGGCGGCGTTCGGGGTGGCCCGCGCGATCACCGTCCGGGTCTGGCGGCAGGGCGGCCTGCTGATGCGCAAGGGCACGTGGATCACCGCGATCCTCTGGATCGTCGCGGTCGCGGCTCACTACGGCTACGACGACCTGGTGGCGGGGCACATCACCGGCAAGAACGGCTCGAGCGTCGGGAACGCCACCGTCCTGCTCTACCTGGTGATCTCCCTCACCGTGCAGCAGTTCGTGCTCCTCGCCCGGGTGAAGCGGCAGGACGCCGCGGGAGAGGTCCCGACCGAGGACTCGCACGTCCCGGTCAATAATTGACCCCATGGCCCAACGCGACTGGTACGACTGGCACGACTTCTACGACGACCCAGGCAGCGGGCTGTCGCGGCGGCTGTCGTGGGTGCAAGACCAGATCAGGGCCGTGCTCGACGACGCTCCGCCCGGCCCGATCCGGGCGATCAGCCTGTGCGCCGGGCAGGGCCTCGACCTGATCGGCGTGCTTGCCGAGCACCCCCGCCGCGCGGACGTGACGGCCCGGCTGGTCGAACTCGACCCGCGCAACACCGAGGTCGCGGCCCGCCTGGTGGCGGAGGCGGGGCTGACCACGGTCGAGATCGTCACCGGCGACGCGTCGCTGACCAGCCAGTACGCGGACCTCGCCCCGGCCGACCTGGTGGTCGCGTGCGGGCTGTTCGGCAACATGACCGACGCCCACGTGGAATCGACGATCCGCTACTGCGCGCAACTCTGCGCCGAGAACGGGACGGTGATCTGGACCCGCGCCCGCTGGGCCCCGGACCTGGTCCCGCAGATCTGCGCGTGGTTCGAGGAACGCGGTTTCGAGCGGACGTGGCTGTCCGCCTCGGACTACACCCAGTGCACCGGCGCGCACCGCCGCATCGCCCCGCCCGAGTCCCTGGACCCCGCCGCCGTCATGTTCGCCTTCACCAACCACGACCCGGCCACCGGCCCGTCCCGGTCCTAGCTCCGCCCGACCTCGTTCGCCGCCCATCGGTCAGCCGCCCGAGGCTGTCGGCAACGTCATCGACAGGATCCGGCTTCTGTCGCCTACGCCAGCGACCGCCTCTAGTGGTGTCGACGGCGTAGGCGACAGGTTCCCTTGGGGTCGTAGGCGTCGTTGACAGGGCCGGTGGTGTCACCGGGTCCCCGTGTCGGGGAGTCCCAGCTTCCTATCGACTCTGACCACTCCGCGCGTCTTCCTATCGATTCTGACCACTTTCCCGTCCGTTTTATCCGATTCCCGTGGTCAGAACTGATAACAAGCTCCTGATTGCCATTCTGGTGGGATCGATGGGGCAGGTGAGGATCTCCGGCGGGCGTAGTCGCGGGCAGCGTGATGGCGGGGTGTCGCCTGGTGAGGCGGTGGTCGGTGGGGGTGAAGGGGACGTCGGCCCGTTGGATGTGGTGAGGGCGGGAGTCGGCCCGGTGGATGTGGGTGAGGCGGGTGTGACTGCCGGCGATTGGCTTGCTTAGGCGAGGTCGCCGAGGTTGAGCATGGGGCGGCCGGTGGCGCTGGCGGTCTCGCGCTCGGCCATGTCGAGGAGGAGGGCAGTCGCGTCCAGGTGCCTGCTGACCGGGCCGATGACGCCGGACGGGAGAAGCTGGGGGCCGCCGGGCCAGCCGTGGCCGCCGCCGTTGACGCGGTAGAGCGTGACCGGCTGGGCGCCCGGCTTCGACCAGCTCTTCCGCGTTACCGGCAGGTCGCCCGGAGGCATCTCGAGCTCCTGGATCGCCGGGGCGGCGGTGATGCCGTTCGCGCCGGCCCAGTTGATCATCAGGGCGTCCGCGCCGACCACGATGTCCTCGCCCGGCAACTCGCCGTGCTTAACCGCGCGCCGCTTCAGCAGCCGCCCGGACAGCCCCCGCCTCGTCAGCGGTCCGCCCTCGTAGGGCGCGGTGCGGTCCGCGGTTCCGATGACGAGCGTCATCCCTACCCGGAGCTGGGGAGTCGGGGAGAGGCGGCGACTGCACTCGAGCGCCGTCCCGGCCACCAGGAACAGGCCGGTCACCGGGAGCTGGCCGTGCCGCGCGACGTGCTCGGCGTATCGCGCGCCCTGGGATAGGCCGGTCAGGAAGACCGGCCACGAGCTGGCGGCGCCAAGCCCTTCCAGGTGAGTGGTGAGCTCGAGCAGGAACCGGGCGTCGTCAAGCTTGGGCTCGGCGTCGGGCGGCCGGACCGGATGCCAGGCCTCCTGCCAGCCATCGGGGAAAACCACGGTGATCCCGGCGGCGGGCCCGCGCCTGGCCAGCCCGGTGAACCCGGCCATGCCCTTCCCGCTCATGCCGGACCCGTGCAGCGCGATGAGCAACGGCGGCGCGGGCTGTCCGGGCCAGCGCGGCGCCCGCGCCAGCCAGAACGACCGGCGCACGCCAGCGACGTCGATCTCGCCCTGCTCAAGCTCGCTGCCGCCGTGCGCCGCCATGCGCAAATCTTAGGTTTCAGAAAACCTTCTGTGCGGCCTTTGATCAGTTTCGTCAGTCAAATCGAAGAATAGGTTCATCCACTCGGTCTGGTCGGAAATGGTGCGGTTATGACGTGAGATCGGCAGTCACCGGGCAGCCTCAAGCGGCCCTTCCGTGCTGAGGCAGACGATGACCGGCGGGCCCCCGGCGTCGAGGCCGAGGTCGCGGCGGCGCGAGGACGCGCCCGCCCCGGTGAGCGCCGCCCGCAGCCCGGCGAACCCGGCCGCGCCTGACGGCCCAGCAGTGACACCAGCCGACGAGAGCGCGGCCACCGCCTCCCGCGCGTCGGCGTCGGTGACCGCGATCGCCGCGTCGAGCCCGTCGCGCAGGTACGGCCAGGCGATCGAGGACGGGGTGCCGCAGTTGAGCCCGTTCATCACCGTGGCCGCCGTCGGCACCGAGGCGAGCCCGCCGTCGGCCAGGCTGCGCAGCACGCACGCGGCCGTGTCCGGCTCGACCGACAGCAGCAGCGGCCGTTCGTCACGGGGGAGGCCGGAACGCCGGTAGTGCGCCACCGCGGCCTGGGCGAGGCTGCCCACCCCGACCGGCACGCTGATCAGCCCGGGCCGGGCGCCGCCGAACGGAGCCCCCGCCGCCGCGAGTTGGGCGTCGATCTCGGCGAAGAGCGTCTCGTAGCCCGCCACGATCCAGGACGGCACCAGCTCGTACCCGTCCCAGGCGGTGTCCTGGATCAGCACCCCGCCGCCGGACGTCGCCGCGTCACCGCCCGCCGCGCCGTCGCCCGCCGCCTCGCCGGCCTGCGACTGCGCGTCGGCCCGCGCCGCCATCACCGCGCCGTCATAGTCGGCATCGATCACCGTCAGCAGCGCGCCCTCGGCGTTGATCCGGTCGATCACCACGTCCGGAACCCCCTTGGGCACGTATACCCGGGCCGGCAGCCCGAGCAACCGCGCGGTCCGCGCGACCGCCCGTCCGTGGTTGCCGTCGGTGGCGGTGACCAGCGTCAGCGCGCCCACGCGGTGGCCGGCGTCACCGCCCGGGACGGCCAGAGCGAGAAAGGAGCGAAGCCCCTCGAGTGTGGCCGGCCCGGTGTACCCGGTCCGCGCGGCCACCGCGCGGAACCCGGCCCACGACGCTCCGAGGTACTTGAACGCGCGCAGGTCGAACCGCGCCGACTCGTCCTTGACGAACAGCCGCCCGACGCCGAGTTCGGCCGCCAGCGCGGGCGCCTCGACCAGCGGCGTCGGCCCGTAGCCCGGCAGGGCCCGATGGAACGCCCCGGCGTAATCGTCCGGCGCTTCGCACGTCCAGCCACGCGCGTCTCTCGCATACCACGCCCGATCCAGTGTCATGAGCCCATGATAGGGACCCCGGCCGGACCGTTTTGCCGTCCATTAAGTTCTGTGTTAGAACTAATAATAGTTCTGTTACAGATAGAAATGAGGGCAACGATGTTGGCCGGCGGCTCGTCATGGTGACGTTGCTGCGCGAGCCTGCGCGGCCGACGGCGATCCGCGAGCACCCGCTGGCACCGTGGTTCGCCGTCGCCACGGTGTGCTTCGGGGCGTTCATGGGCCAGCTCGACGCGAGCGTCGTGACGGTCGCCTTCCCCGCCCTGCAGCGCCAGTTCGGCACCGGGCTGGCGGCGACGCAGTGGGTCTCGCTCGCGTACCTGCTGGTGCTGACCGCGCTGCTGGTGCCGGCCGGCCGCTGGTCGGATCGGGCCGGGCGCAAGCTGCTGTACCTGTACGGGTTCGTGGTGTTCTCGGCCGCGTCGGCCGCCTGCGGGCTCGCGCCCTCGCTTGGCGTCCTCATCGCGCTGCGCGTGGTCCAGGCCGGCGGGGCGGCGCTGCTGCAGGCGAACAGCGTGGCGCTGGTGGTCACCAGCGTCCCCGCGCGGACCCGGCGGGCTGCCCTCGGCGTCCAGGCGGCGGCCCAGGCCGTCGGCCTCGCCTGCGGCCCGGTCGTCGGGGGCGTGCTGGTGGGGACGGTGGGCTGGCGCTGGGTGTTCCTCATCAACGTGCCGGTGGGGCTGCTCGCGGTCGCGGCCGGCTGGTACCTGCTGCCGCGCACCAGGCGGCCGGCCAGGCCGGCGCTCGGCCCACTCCGGGCCGGCCAACGCGGGTCAGCCCGGTTCGGTCAGCCCGCCGCCGGTCAGCCCGCCGCCGGTCAGCCCGCCGCCGGTCAGCCCGCCGCGGGCCACCCCGGCGCCGACCTGGGCGGGATGGGCCTGCTGGCCGTGTCGACGTCGACCGGCATGCTCGCCATCTCCTCATTGTCCGGGCTCGGCCTGCCGCTGTGGGCGGTGGCGACATGCGTGGCGACGGCGGCGGCGGCGGGCGCGGCCCTGGTGCGCCACTCCTGGCGGGCGGCGGCGCCGCTGCTTGATCTGCGGGCGCTGGCGGCGGCCGGCACCGGCCCGGCCCTCGGCGGCGCGCTCTGCGCCTACCTGGTCCTGTTCGGACCGCTGGTCCTGTTCCCGCAGGTCGTGTCCGCTCGGGGCGGCAGCGCGGCGTCGGCCGGCCTGCTGCTGACGGCGCTGCCGGCCGGGTTCGGCCTCGCCGCGGTGGCCGTCGACCGGCTGATCCCGGCCGGCTGGCCGAACCGGCGCCGGTGCGTCGTCGGCGGCGCCCTCGCCGCCGCCAGCGCCGCCGCGCTGGCGGTGCCCGCCCCCG
>Ga0302314_10018258_pt1 | contig 11708 bp, 14 predicted proteins | sample III_Palsa_N2_3_FD_200533 | JGI IMG/M metagenome (GOLD analysis project Ga0302314, IMG submission 200533) | Peat permafrost microbial communities from Stordalen Mire near Abisko, Sweden - III_Palsa_N2_3 | ecosystem: Environmental > Terrestrial > Soil > Palsa > Peat permafrost | place: Sweden...
CCCACTGCGCCTCGTTCAATTCATAGCGCTTCGCGCCCATCAGCCCGCTCCGAATCATCACATCGGAGCCGGATTGATTCAGCACCTCTCAGCGCTGGGAATCCTGAATGTCGATTGGTCCTAGTCGACCGCTTCCGGCTCGACCTTGTAGATGCGCGAGCAATATTCGCAGGTGACGTGGATGCGGCCGTCGGGCTCGACCATGCCGGCGCGTTCCTGGGCGCCGAACGCCTTCAGCACCGTCAGGATCCGCTCCTCGTTGCAGCGGCAGAAGGCCTTCAGCGGCCGCGCCGGGAAGAGCCGCACGCCCTGCTCGTGGAAGAGCCGGTAGAGCAGCGTCTCGGGCGTCAGGGTCGGATCCACCAGCTCGTCCTCGCCGATGGTCTCGAACAGGAACTGCGCCTCGGTCCAGGCCTCGGCGGTCTCGCCGCGCGCCTGATCCTCGGCGATGTTCTGCATCAGGATGCCGCCGGCGCGCCACTTGGGGCCGTCGCCGCTGTCGGCCTGGCCGACCGCCAGCCGCACCCGGGTCGGCGTCTGCTCGGACTGGGCGAAATAGCGCTCGGCGCACAGCGCCAGGGTCTCGCCCTCGATCGGGGTGACCCCCTGGTAGCGCTCGGTGTCCGCGCCCTGGTCGATGGTCATGATGAAGACGCCGTCGCCCAGCAGCGCCTTGGCCCCGGCCGGCCGGAAGCCGTCGCCGGAAAGCGCCGCCAGCCGCTCGGCGTCATAGCGGCAATAGCCGCGCAGCGAGCCGGTCGTGTCGTAGTCGGCGACCACATAGGAGACCGGCCCGTCGCCCTGCGCCTGGACGATCAGCCGACCCTCGAATTTCAGGCTGTCTCCGACCAGGGCGGCCAGCGCGCAGGTCTCGCCCAGCAGGTTGGCCACCTGCGGCGGATAATCGTGACGGGTCAGGATCTCGTCGATCGACGCGCCCATCCGAACGAGGCGGCCGCGCACGGGCTGATGGTCGATCTGGAACGGCGCGGCCAGGTCGTCGAGGGGGATGAGGCGTTGGGGCACGAGCGCGATATGGGGTGGGCCCGGCGAAATCCTAGATCGCCTCGAAGCACCAGGCGAGGATGGATTTCTGGGCGTGGATACGGTTCTCGGCCTCGTCCCAGACCACCGAGCGGGGGCCGTCGATCACCGCGTCGGTGACCTCTTCGCCGCGGTGGGCGGGCAGACAGTGCATGAAGATCGCGTTGGGCGCGGCGCCCGACATCAGCGCCTCGTCCACCTGGAACGGCTCCAGCGCCGCCAGCCGCGCCTCGGCGTCCTCGTCGCCCATCGAGACCCAGGTGTCGGCGATCACCAGGTCGGCCCCGGCCACCGCGGCGCGCGGGTCCTCGCCCACCTCGACGCGGCCCTGCGCCTCGGCGGCGCGGGCGAGGTCGACGCGGTCGGGCGCGTAGGCCGCCGGGCAGGCGATCTTCAGCTGGTAGCCGAACTTTGGCGCCGCCTGGATGAAGCTCGAACACATGTTGTTGCCGTCGCCGACCCAGGCCAGCGTCTTGCCGGCCAGCGGCCCGCGATGCTCCTCGAAGGTCATCAGGTCGGCGATGGCCTGGCAGGGGTGGCCGGCATCGGAGAGGCCGTTGATCACCGGAACCGTCGATGCCGCCGCCAGCGCCAGGATGTCCTCATGCCGGTTGGCGCGGATCATGATCGCATCGACCATGCGCGAGAGCACCTTGGCGGTGTCCTCGATCGTCTCGCCGCGGCCGAGCTGCATGTCGGCGCCGGTGGAGATGATCGAGGCGCCGCCGAGCTGGCGGATCGCCGCGTCGAACGAGAACCAGGTGCGGGTCGAGTTCTTCTGGAACACCATCGCCAGCGTCCGGTCCCTGGCCGGCGCGTCGGCGTCGACCCGGCCCTTCGGCCAGCCGCGGCGCGCCGCCTTGCGGGTCTTGGCGTCTTCCAGAATTCGCCGCAGGTCGGCCGCCTCGAGGCTCCAGAGATCGAGGAAACACCGCGGCCGGGTCATGCGTCCGCGACCTTGGGCCTCGCCGCTTCGCACGTCCGTTCCAGCTTCTCCACCGCCTCGCGGGCTTCCTCGCGGGTGATCAGCAGCGACGGCAGCAGCCGCACGCAATTGTCACCGCCGCCGGCGATCAGCAGCTTCTCCTCGCGCGCCAGGGCCATGAACTCGCGGTTGTTGGTCAAGAGCTGCAGGCCGATCAGCAGGCCCTTGCCGCGCACTTCGGCGATGACGTCCGGAAACCGGTCCTTCAGGCCCGAGAGCTGCTGGACGAAGTAGCCGGCGATGTCGCGCACATTGGCCAGCGTCTCTTCCTTGGAGAGCTCCTCCAGCGAGGCGAGCCCCACCGCCATGGCGAGCGGATTGCCGCCGTAGGTCGAGCCGTGCGAGCCGACCGCCATGCCTTTGGCGGCCTCGGCCGTCGCCAGGCACGCGCCCACCGGAAACCCGTCGCCGAGCGCCTTGGCCAGGCACATGATGTCGGGCCCGGCGTTCTTGGCCCACTCGTGGGCGAAGAGCTTGCCGGTCCGGCCAAGGCCGCACTGGACTTCGTCATAGATCAGCAGGGTCCCGGTCGCCGTGCAGAGTTCGCGCAGTTGCACGAGGTCGGCCTCGGACAGCGCCCGCGCGCCGCCTTCGCCCTGCACCGGCTCGACCAGCACCGCGCAGGTCTGATCGGTGATCGCCTCTTCCAGCGCCGCCATGTCGCCATAGGGCAGCGAGCGGTAGCCGGGCAACGCCGGGCCGAAGCCCTCGGTGTAGGACGGATTGCCGGCGGCGAAGACGGCCGCGTAGCTGCGGCCGTGGAAGGCGCCCTCGAAGCCGATGATCTCGATCCGCTCCGGCTGGCCGTTGGCCCAGTGGTATTTTCGCGCCGTCTTCAGCGCGCACTCGATCGATTCCGTGCCGGAGTTGGTGAAGAACGCCACGTCGAGCCCGGTCAGTTCGCTTAGGCGCGCCGCCAGCTTCTCCTGGCCGGGGATGCGGAACACGTTGGAGACGTGCCAGAGCTTCTCGCCCTGGTCCTTCAGCGCCTGCACCAGCTTCGGGTGCGCGTGGCCGAGGCCGGTGGTGGCGATGCCGGCCAGGCAGTCCAGATATTCCTCGCCCTCGACGGTATAGAGCCGCGAGCCTCGGCCTCGTTCGAACGCCAGCGGGGCGCGGTTGTACACGCCCATGATGTGGTCGTTCGGAACGGTCGGCGAAGCTCCCTCGGCCATCACAGCCTCCAAAAGCGAGAAATCCCCGCACGGATGTACGGGGACGATGAGAAAGCGGGGCGTATGGGTCCGAACCGATGACGTTGTCAATCGCGCGGTTGCGACCGGACTAAGCCGTCAATGTCACCACCACCGGCCCGCGCCGCGTCGCCACCAGCGTATGCTCGTACTGTACGGTCGGATGGCCGCCCTCGGCGCGCAGGGTCCAGCCGTCGCCGGTCTCCACCGCCCAGTGGGCGCCGGTGGAGAGGAAGGGTTCGATGGTGAAGACGCTGGCCTCGCCGATCCGCCGCCGGTCGTCCGGCTCGTACCAGGTGGCGATCTCGGTCGGGTCCTCGTGCAGCGCCGTGCCGACGCCGTGGCTGGCGAGGTTGCGGACCAGGGTGTAGCGGCCGCGGTCGGCGAAGGCCTGGATGGCGCGGCCGATCTCGTTCAGCGGCCGCCCGGGGCGCACCGCGCGGATGCCGGCCCACATGGCGCGCCGGCCGTCGCGGCAGAGCGCCTGGGTGCGCGGCGCCACCGGCGGGACCGGGAAACTGCCGCCGGTGTCGGCGAAGATGCCGTCGATCTCGGCCGAGACGTCGATGTTGACCAGGTCGCCGGCCGCGATGCGCCGCTCGCCCGGGATGCCGTGGGCGATGTCGGGAAACACCGAGATGCAGGTCGCGCCGGGAAAATCGTAGGTCAACTCGGGCGCCGAGCGGGCGCCCTCGCGCTCCAGCATCGCCCGGCCGATCCGGTCGAGTTCGCCCGTGGTGATGCCGGGCTCAAGGCGCGCCGCCATGGCGTGCATGGTCCGGGCGACCAGGGCGCCAACCGTCTTCAGCCGCTCGAATTCGTCTTCGTTGCCGATGGTCATCACGCGCCTCCGTCGTCCGACGATAGCCGGTCATGGCTTGAAAACGTACTGAAATTTGTACATATTGTAGGGCTTGGAGGCCCCCATGGATGTGCTGACTTACACCGACACGCGCGCCAATCTGAAAGAGGTGATGGACCGTGTCGTGGACAACCACCAGCCGGTCGTCATCACGCGGCAGAAGGCGGAAGCCGTGGTGATGGTCTCGCTCGCCGATTGGAACGCCATGGAAGAGACCGTGCGTCTGCTTTCCAGCCCCAGCAACGCCGCGCGGCTTCGCGAAGCCATCCGCGAGCTGAACGCCGGCGGCGGCGTGGAACACGATCTCGCCCCGTCGTGAAGCTCGTCTTCGCCGAGCGCGCCTGGGAAGACTATCGCCACTGGCAGGCGTCCGATCTGGCCGTGCTCGAGCGCCTGAACGGGCTGATCAAGGAATGCCAGCGATCCCCGTTCAGGGGTGTCGGCAAGCCGGAGCCGCTCAAGGGAGAGCTTCAGGGCTGGTGGTCGCGCCGGATCACGCTCGAGGATCGGCTCGTCTACGGCGTCACCGGGTCTGGCGAGGCCCAGCAGCTACAGATCGCGCAGTGCCGCCACCATTACTGACGGCGCGCGACGACTCCCTCAGACACCTTGGGCCGGTGACCGAGACGTAGGCGCAGCGCCAGCCGGCCGGAAAGTTCGGCGCAAAGTCAGAGCGGCCATGTAGGATCTGGACCATCAGCGCCCCGACGCACAGCACCAAGACAAACACGACGCACAATATAGCGCGCCTGATGTCGCGGCTCGGCTTGGCGTTTCCGCGATTGGTTTGATTTCTAAGTCGGACGTCGGGCCGGTCCGTGGCCATCGCTCACGTCTTCAGCTTGTAGCCCGTCGCGAACATCCGCCAGACGATCGCCCAGAGCACGACCGCCAGGACGCCGGTCACGACGACGCCGGTCGCCAGCGAGCCGTCCATGTGGCCGGTGAAGCCGTAGCGGAAGCCGGCGATCAGATAGAAGAACGGGTTGTACTGCGAGATGGTGCGGAACGGCTCGGGCAGGCTGGTGACCATGTAGAAGGTTCCGGAGAGGAACGTCATCGGCATGATGATGAAGTTGGTCACCGCCGCGATGTGGTCGAACTTCTCCGACCAGATCGCCGCGATCGCGCCCAGCAAACCCATGATCAGCGCCGCGCCGAACGCGAAGTAGAAGATCGCCCAGACCGCCGCGAAGGTCATGTGGGCGAACGGGAAGATCGCCAGCGCCGCCACCATCCCGACGGCGATGCCGCGGGTCATGGCCCCCAGAGCGAAACCCGCCACCAGCTCGCCCGGCGACAGCGGCGGGGTGAGGAAGTCCCCGATCAGCCCGTTCATCTTCGCCTGTAGCAGTGACGACGACGAGTTGGAGAAGGCGTTGCCGAGGATCTGCATCATGATCAGGCCGGGCGCGATGAAGGTCGCGAACGGCACCCCGTCCACCATCGGCCGCGCATGGCCGACGGCGACCACGAAAACCATCATGTAAAGCAACGCCGTAACGATCGGCGCGGCGAGGGTCTGCAGGCCCACTTTCCAGAAGCGGCGCACCTCGCGGATGTAGAGCGCGCGCAGGCCGTCCCAGTTCACCCCCCGATACGACTTCGGCACGGGGGGCAGGGCGGCGGCGATCGGCATGTCTCGCATGCCCTTCATCTGCCCCCGCGGGGGCTGCGGCGCAAGCGCGCGCCCTCTGTGATCAACATATAGATTCTGTGGACATCTAGGTGGGCGCCTATTGTGGTCTTTAAAGGTTTGTTTACGATATCTAGTAGGTTGTCCCCTTAGGGGACGGCTGAGGGCACAACATCTTGCGTCGACGCCCGTGGGGACGGGTCCGACGCGGGGCGCGGGTGGGAGATCGGGCCATGGGCTGGACGGACGAACGTGTCGACACGTTGAAGAGGCTCTGGCTGGACGGACTTTCCGCCAGCCAGATCGCCAAGCAGTTGGGGGGCGTCACCCGCAACGCGGTGATCGGAAAGGTGCACCGGCTGGGGCTCTCGGGCCGCGCCGCGCCGTCGCATCCAAGCCGGCCGACGTTCAAGGCGCCCCGGCCGCCGCGGCCGATCGCCATGCCGGCCCCCCGGCCGCGGGCGATGGAGCCGCGGGCGAGCCAGGTTCCGGCGGTCAGGGCCGCGCCCTTCGTCGAGCTGCCGGGCACGGCCACGGTGCTGACGCTGGGGGCCCACATGTGCAAGTGGCCGATCGGCGATCCGTCGAGCGACGACTTCACCTTCTGCGGCCGGCGCGCCGGCGAGGACGGGCCCTACTGCATCGACCACGCCCGGATGGCCTACGCCCCGCCGGCCGGGAAGAAGAAGAGCACCGTCGCCGAGCTCACCCGCTCGCTGCGCCGTTTCATCTAAAGCTCCCTTCTCCCTTGCGGGAGAAGGTGGCCGCGAAGCGGTCGGATGAGGGGTGTTTGCGCCGAACGCCGGAATTCGCCAACCGGCGAGCCGCCGTGCTTGCACCCCTCATCCGTCGCCTCCGGCGCCACCTTCTCCCGCAAGGGGAGAAGGGAGCCTAGATTAGCTCCATGAGCGACGTCGCCGAGTCCGTCTCCAACGTCCAGGCCTACAGCGTCTCCGAGCTGGCGTTCGCGCTGAAGCGGACGATCGAGGACGCCTATGGGTTCGTGCGGCTGCGCGGCGAGCTTTCCAAGGTCACCTTCCACTCCAACGGCCACGTCTATCTCGACCTCAAGGACGAGCGCGCCAGCATCTCGGGCGTGATCTGGAAGGGCACGGTGCGCGGGCTGGCGGTGCGGCCGCAGACCGGGCTGGAGGTGATCGTCACCGGCAAGGTCACCACCTATCCGGGCCGCTCGCAGTACCAGATCATCATCGAGACCATGGAGCCGGCCGGCATCGGCGCGCTGCTGGCGCAGCTGGAGCGGCTGAAGGCCAAGCTCGCCGCCGAGGGTCTGTTCGAGGCGGCGCACAAGCGGCCGCTGCCGACGATGCCGCGCGTCATCGGCGTGATCACCAGCCCCACCGGCGCGGTGATCCGCGACATCCTGCACCGCATCAGCGACCGCTGGCCCTGCCGGGTGATCGTCTGGCCGTCGCTGATGCAGGGCGACACCGCCGCGGCGCGCGTCGCCGAAGCCATCGCCGGCTTCAACGCCTTGCCGGACGACGGCCCGATCCCGCGCCCGGACGTGCTGATCGTGGCCCGCGGCGGCGGCTCGGTCGAGGATCTGTGGCCGTTCAACGACGAGGCGCTGGTGCGCGCCGCGGCGGCCAGCGCCATCCCGCTGATCTCGGCCGTCGGGCACGAGACCGACACCACCCTGATCGACTTCGTCTCCGATCGGCGCGCGCCGACGCCCACCGCCGCGGCTGAATTCGCCACGCCGGTGCTGGCCGAACTCGCCGCGGCCCTGGCCGACTACGAGCGCCGGCTGCTGGCGTGCGGCGGACGGGCGATCGAGCTGCGGCGCACCCGGCTCTCCGCCGCCGCGCGCGGCTTGCCGCGGCCGCAGGACCTGCTCGGTCTCGCCACCCAGCGGCTCGACATCGCCGCCGGCCGGCTGTCGGCCGGGCTGCAGCGCAATGTCGCCGTCCATGCCCACGCCCTCGCCGGCCCAGGGGCGGCGCTGAAGCGCGGCCTGCTCGACCGGCCGATCGCGCTGAAGCGGCAACGGGTCACGGAAGTCGCCGCCCGGCTGCCGCCGATCCTGGCGCGGCGGCTGCAGCGCGAGGGCGAGCGGCTGGCGTCGCTGGAGCGCCAGCGCGTCTCGCTCAATCCCGAAGGGCCGCTGGAGCGGGGCTACGCCCTGGTGCGGCGCGCCGATGGCGCCCTGGCGCGCTCGGCCAAGGCGCTGGCGCCGGCCGAGCCGGTGACGCTCAAGTTCCGCGACGGCGAGCGCGGCGCGGTGATCGACGGCGCCGCGCCCCGCCGGGGCGCCCGAACATCAACCGGCGACGCCGGCCAGGGCGATCTCTTCTAAATCTCGCGACCGCGCGCTAAATTCAGTCGATGAACGCCTTCGACCCAGACCTCGGCAAGCCCGGCGATCTCGCCATCGTCCGCTACGAGCCCGGCGAAATGATCGTGCTGCGCCCCGGCCGCTACGTGATCTGCGCCGTCACCGGCAAGAAGATCCCGCTGGAGGCCCTGCGCTACTGGAACGCCGACCTGCAGGAAGCCTACGCCGGCCCCGCCCAGGCGCTGCAGCGCTGGCAGGAGCTGAATCCCTAATATCCCTGCGCCGCCAGCTCGGCGTAGAGCGGGTCGGGGAAGCGGCGGTGGACCCACCAGTATTCCCACGGCCGGGCCCTGGCGCGGCTCTCGATGAAGGCGTTGATCGCCCGCACGCCCGCCTCGACATCCTCCGGCGTGCCGCCCTCGGCCGGCAGCGCGATCTCGTCGCCGACATAGACGCGGAACCGCGCGCCCTTGCCGCGCTCCACCCAGCCCGGCTGCAGATGGGCGCGGAAGCGCATGGCGAAGCGCACCGGCGCATGCTGGGTGCGGACCAGGTGGCCGAAGAAGGGCGTCAGCAGGCCCTCGTAGTATTTCTGGTCGCTGAGGATGCCGACGCTCGTCCCGCGGCTCAGCGCCGACATCATCTCGCGGCCGCCCTTGGCGCCCTTCGGGGCGAAGAGGGTGATGCCATAGCGGCGGCGGCTCTCGCGCATCCGCCTGTCGATGTAGGGATTGTTGGCGCCGCGATAGGCGAGCACGCCGTCGATGCCGACCCGCTGGCTGGCGGCCGCCATCACCTCCCAGTTGGCGAAATGGCCGCTGACGAACATGGTCGGACGGCCGGAGCGGGTGTTGGGGACCAGCTTCTCCAGCCCGATCACCTCGACCCGGGCCGGATCGGCCATGATCTTGTCCATGATGAAGAACTCGATCAGCACCCGGCCGGCGTTCTCCCACTGCGCCTTGGCCATGCGCTGGCGCTCGGCCTCGTCCCATTCGGGGAAGGCGAGGCGCAGGTTGCGCAGCACGGTGCGATGCGTGCGGCTCTTCGGACCCAGCCATTTGAACAGCCACGCACCGAAGCCCGAGGCCGCGTCGATGGGGACGGCGCGCACGGCCGCGGAGAGCAGATCGTACCCCGCCGCTTCGAGCCGCCACTGAAAATCCTGAAGCCGGGTCGCCACGGCGCGGTGTTAGAGCTTCACCCCTGGCCGGGCAATGCGGCACGCGCCTTGCCGCGCCCCGGTCCGAACGTGTCGAAACGGCACGGGCGGATGTCCAGTCAGGGGTGCGCGGTGAGCGACGAGATCGATTTCCATCTGGGCAAGCGGATGCGCCGGCGCCGCCGGCTGCTCGGCCTCACCCAGCACCAGCTGGCCGAGTCGTGCGGCGTGCGCTTCCAGCAGATCCAGAAATACGAGTGCGGCGCCAACCGCGTCTCCGCCGCCCGGCTGTGGCGGATCGCCGGGGCGCTGGAAGTGCCGGTGAACTACTTCTTCGAGGGGCTGACGCAGGAGCCGTCGAGCCTGCCGGCCCCGACCCGCGCCGAGCCCACCGAGAACGTCCACAGCTATCGTCAGATGGGCGAACGGCCCCGCCGGATGCTGGGCCTGGCCCACCTGAACCGCGACACCGACGCCGCCTGATCCCCACGGCTTCCGCATCGGCGGCGTTCTCGGCTATGGGGAACGCATGCCGATTTCCCCGCGCCTCGCCGAGCTCGACGCCTTCCTGCTGGAGCTCAACCGCGCCAGCGCCGCGGTGATCCTGCCGCTCTTCCGCGGCGACCACGGCATCGAGAACAAGGCCCGCAAGGGCGAGTACGATCCGGTCACCCTCGCCGACAAGGGCGCCGAGGCCGAGATCCGCCGCCTGATCGCGCTGCACTATCCCGATCACGGCGTCATCGGCGAGGAGATGGGCGAGGATCGCCCGGACGCCGAGTTCGTCTGGGTGCTCGACCCCGTCGACGGCACCCGCGCCTTCGTCGCCGGCCTGCCGGTCTGGACCACGCTGATCGCCCTGCGCTTCGAGGGCCAGCCGGTGCTGGGCTCGATCGGCCAGCCGTTCATCGGCGAGGTGTTCATCGGCCAGGCCGCCGGCTCGCGGCTGGTGACCGCCGGCGGCGAGCGGCCGCTGAAGGTCCGCGCCGGCCGGCCGCTCTCCGAAGCCATCATCGCCACCACCGACCCCGAAGCCTGCTTCAACGCCGCCGAGATGGCCGCCTGGAAGCAGCTGCGCGCCGCCTCGCGCCTCGCCCGCCTCGGCTGCGACGCCTATGCCTACGCCATGGTCGCCGCCGGCACGGTGGACCTGGTGGTCGAGTCGCGCCTGAAGAGCTGGGACGTCGAGGCGGCGGTGCCGGTGATCGCCGGCGCTGGCGGCCTGGTCACCGACTGGCGCGGCGCCCCGATCGGCCGCCACGGCGGCCAGATGGCGATCGCCGGGGATCAGGCGCTGCTGGACGAGGCGCTGGGGTCGCTAAGGGACGCGGCGCGGTAGGGCCTTTGCGCCCCCTCCGTCTCGTCGCGCTAACGCGCGCCGATCCACCTCCCCCGTTTCACGGGTGAGGTGCAGGATCGAGCCATTTCGCTCCTCCACCGCGAAGCGAAGCGGCGTGGTGGAGGGGGCGCAAAGCCGCGCTACGGCGCGATGACGGCCGCCAGCGCATCGAACTCGCGCCAAAACACCGCGCGCAGGTCGTCGGTTTCCTGCAGGATCTCGTGATAGGCGCCGGCGATCTCGATGTATTCGCCGCGCGGGAAGCGGCCGGTGACCAGCCGCAGCACCCGGTTGTCGACCAGCCGATCCTCGCCGGCGGCGATTACCGTCACCGGGATCGTCACCTTGGCCGGCCCGTCGCCGCGCCGCAGTTCCTCGATCGCCGCGAAGGCGAAGTCGAGCCAGCCCCAGGTCGGCGGGCCCAGGGCGAGATCGGGGTGGGCCGTCACCTGCTCGACGTTACGGGCGTAGCGGGCCGGATCGTGGGTCAGCACGTTCGCCTCGAACGGTTCGGGCGGCGCGGCGAGGCTGGCGCCCGGCACGATCGCGCCGCCGAGGCCCAGATGGCTGAGCATCGCGGCGATCGCCCGCGTCACCGGCGGCGGCAGCGGCTTGGTGAAGATGCCGAACATCGGCGCGGTGAGCACCGCGGCGTCGAAGCGCCGCTCGCCCCTGGCCAGCGCCAGGGCGGTGAGGCCGCCGCCCATGGAATGGCCGACCGCCAGCCGCGGCGTCGGCAGGCGGGTCTCGAAGGCGTCGATCAGCGCACGATAGTCGGCCAGCACGTCGTGGAAGCCGACCGCGTGGCCCTTCAGCCGCTCCAGCAGCAGTCGCTGCGACAGCCCTTGCCCGCGCCAGTCGTGCGCCACCACCACGAAGCCGCGCGCGGCGAGTTCGCCGGCCACCTCGAAATATTTCTCGATCGGCTCGGTGCGGCCTGGGCTCAGCACCACCGAGCCGCGCGTCCGCCCGACAGCGGGGAAGAAGCCGGCCCGCAGCCGCGCGCCCTCCGCGCCGACGAACCACTCGGCCATCGCCCCCGGCGGCGCCGAGGCCCGGTTGGTCTCGAAGAGCGGCGCGGGCTCGCCCAAACCCGCTACTTCAGCTTCGAGAACAGCGCCTGCATCTTGCCCTGCAGCCCCATGGCGACGCCCATGTCCGAGAGCTGCAGCTTGCCGGTCATCACCG
>Ga0302314_10018263_pt1 | contig 11707 bp, 9 predicted proteins | sample III_Palsa_N2_3_FD_200533 | JGI IMG/M metagenome (GOLD analysis project Ga0302314, IMG submission 200533) | Peat permafrost microbial communities from Stordalen Mire near Abisko, Sweden - III_Palsa_N2_3 | ecosystem: Environmental > Terrestrial > Soil > Palsa > Peat permafrost | place: Sweden...
CGGACTCCGCGGGCTGCACCGCCGACCGTCAGCCCGCAGGCAGCTCCCCCCGAGATGGCATCCCGGCTGTACGTGCCGGCCGGCACCGCGATGATCGTCAGGCGCCAGGAGTGATTCCTTGACGAGGTGCCGTGGAAGACGCAGGCCGTCTGGTGCCCGAAGATGCCGGTGACCGCAACCGGTTCGAAGGCTCGCAGCTAGCGCTGCCCGGGCGACCCTAAGTTAATGCCAGCGGGACGAACTCACGCCCACAATTTTTCGGGCAGTTTGGGCACTGCAGCCGTGAGCATCGACCGAGCTCAATCCCGATGACCGGTCGTCTCGGCGGATGGCGAGCGAAACCATCAGGAATCCCCCGAAGAGCACGCCGAAAACCAGCGCGGTAAGCACAAGTACGATCATACCGACCATGGCTGCTTCTCAGCTTCTTCCGGCTGTCTCGGTTGGATCCCCTGCTATTCGACGGGACCGGACTAACTGGATCCCAAGATCATTTCAACCATAGGGCACAGTCTGTGCAGTGCTGGCATGTTTAGGCAGCTAACTTGCTAGACTGGCCCAATAATTCGCGTGTTTCCGGACATCAGGCTCGTACTAGCAGGTCCATCTGGCGCTACCCGTGGATATGCAGACATAAACCGGACAGCGCCGCATATTCCACTGGCCCCGGCGTGCGGGGACGTCACGGTATCGGTACCGATGGAGAGGCTATGCCGCAGAACCAGCCGATGTACCGGCACATCGCCGAAGCCCTGCGTTCGCAGATCGCCTCAGGCGAACTCGCGCCGAACGCCAAACTGCCCACCGAAGGCGAGCTGAGCGATCAGTACGAGGCCTCCCGCAACACCGTCAGGGAGGCCATCAGGCGGCTCATCGACGAGGGCCTGCTCGAGTCCAGGCCGGGGCAGGGCACGTTCGTGACGCGTACGATCAACCCGTTCGTCACGGTGCTGACCGCGGACCCGAAAACCGGGTTCGGCGGTGGGGAGTCCGCCGCCTACCTGTCCGAGGTCCGCAGCAACCACCGCGAGCCGACCAGCTCAGAGCCACGCGTCGCCGTCATCACTGTTTCAGCTGAGGTCGCTGCCCTGCTGGACATCTCACCCCTGTCACCGGTCGTTAGCCGGTCCCAGGACCGGTTTATCGACGGCATCCCGTGGTCCATCCAGACCACGTTCTACCTGATGGACTTCATCACCAAGGGCGCGACCAACCTGCTGATGGCGCGAGACATCGAGGACGGCGCGGTCCGCTACCTGGCCGACGAGATCGGCGTCCGGCAGACCGGCTACCGCGACTGGATCACCGGACGGCTCGCGACCGAAGACGAGCAATCGTTTTTCGGGATCGGGCACAACGCGGCTGTCTTCGTGGACTCCCGGGTCGCTTTCGACCAAGACAATAAGCCCATGCGGCTCACGGTTACCATATTCCCCGTTGACCGTAACCAGCTCATCGTCAACGTTGGCCCCAATGTTCCACTCTTGCGGGATAACGTCATCCCGCGTCAATCGAAGTGACTCCGGTAACGGTTCTCCGCGCTTTCAAGCGTGCAGGTAATTCGGTGACCGCTTGGTAGTCTCGACCCGATGCGTCCCGCGATCCAGAACGTCAGACCCATACCAACCTGCCGGCTGGGTGGTTACCCTGGACATGGGGACAGCCCCGACGGTCCGGTCCATTCCGCTAACACCGGCGGATGGGGATCATCGGGGTTATTGGTACTGATGGGGGGACGATGCCGCAGCACCAGCCGATGTACCGGCACATCGCTGACGACTTGCGGGCCAAGGTCACCGGAGGCGACCTCGCGTCGGGAGCGAAACTGCCCACCGAAGACGAGCTGAGCGACCACTTCAAAGCCTCGCGGAACACGGTCAGGGAGGCCATCAGGCGGCTCACCGACGAGGGGCTGCTCGAGTCCAGGCCAGGTCAGGGCACGTTCGTGGCGCGTAAGGTCGACCCGTTCGTCACCGTGCTGACCGCTGACCCGAAAACGGGGTTCGGCGGCGGGGAGTCCGCCGCCTACCGGTCCGAGGTCAGCCGGAACCACCGGGAGCCGACCAACTCGGAGCCACGGGTGGCCGTCGTCGCGGTTGCACCCGAGGTCGCCGCCCTGCTGGAGATCCCCTCGGACTCGCAGGTGGTCAGCCGGTCCCAGAACCGATACATCAACGGCATTCCGTGGTCCATCCAGACCACGTTCTACCTGATGGACTTCATCACCAAGGGCGCGACCGACCTGCTGATGGCGCGAGACATCGCGAGCGGCGCGGTCCAGTACCTGGCCGACGAGCTCGGCGTCCGGCAGACGGGCTACCGCGACTGGATCACCGGGCGGCTCGCCACCGAAGACGAGCAATCGTTCTTCGGGATCGGCCACAACGCGGCTGTCTTCGTCGACTCGCGTGTCGCCTTTGACCAGCACAATGTACCTATGCGGCTTACGGTAACCATTTTTCCGGTGGACCGTAACCAGCTGATCGTCAATGTGGGGCCCAATGTCCCACCGTTGAGAGACACCAGGCCCCAGGGTCGATAAAATGGTGCTGGTAGCGGCGCCTGCGACCCAGGCGAACCGCACGCTTCGCTAACGCCCCTCATAAGTTAGTGAACTTTGGGTCGGTATGATTGCGGTCGGCCCTCTTGAGACACATTAGGACGTCTCGTGCTTTCACGTTTGGCACCCCGCGTGCGTGAAGCGCCCACGCAGATAGCGGCTTTTGTCGGCAGTGGGCTAGTTCGCGAAAAATTTGGCATAAAGCGAGCTGGTCACATACGGCGCACTGCGTGGCATGTGCTGCGCGGCAACAGCGGCTTCCGGTCGTACTTCGTGGGCAGTGTTACCTCCGATTTCGGCACCTGGCTGCAAAACAGCGCCCAGGTACTGCTCGCCTACCAGTTGGCGCACTCGGTGCTCACGGTTGGCATGGTCATGTTCGCCCAGTTCACCAGCCCGCTGGTGCTCGGCCCGTGGGCGGGCGTCGCGGCCGACAAGTTCGGCGGCCGCCGGACATTGCTGGCTACCCAGCTCATCTCAGCCGCAGCGGCCGCCACCCTCGCTGGCCTGGATTTCGCGGGTCTGCTGAACGCCTGGGTCCTGGTCGCGGGCGCTATCATCTCCGGGCTCGCGTTCACGTTCGCCCTGCCGGCCCGCAACGTCACCGTTCAGCGGCTCGTCCCGCCGGACCAGCTCAGCGCTGCCTACGCCATGGACTCAGTGTCCTACAACCTTGGCCGGGCCCTGGCGCCGGTGCTGTTGATGGCCATGGACCTGCTGGGCATCAGCTTCGCGTGGGCCTTCGCCGCCAACGCCGTGTCGTTCGTCGCCTTCGCCTGGATCCTGTGGCTGGTCAATATGCGCGCGGAGGCGGAGCCGCAACGGCGGTCCCGGGTGCGGGACGGCTTCCGGATAGCGTGTAACGACAACCGCATCTTGGTCCTGCTGTTGATGGTGGCCGCAGTCACTGTCGCCGACGACCCCATCCTGGTGCTCGGCCCGGCGCTCGCCAAGCAACTGCACGCTTCACCCACCTGGTCCGGCTGGTTCATCGCCGCACTGGGCGCCGGCACCGTGTGCGGTTCGTTCCGCCGGTCCAAGTACCAGCCGTCTATCCGGCTGGCGGCTACGGCACTGGCGGCGCTGGCCCTGTGCATGCTGATCTTCGTTTTTGGCCCCGCCCTGTGGATCAGCGTCGCCGCCGCGCTGGGCGCCGGCGTGAGCTGCCTGGTCGCCAATTCCGTCACCCGGGCGGTCCTCGCCGAGTATGCCGGCCCGCAGCAGGCCGCGGCGGTGATGGCCGTATGGGCGATCGCCTGGGCAGGCAGCAAGCCGTTCGCGTCGCTGGTTGACGGCGTCCTTGGCAGCTGTATCGGCCCGCAGTGGACGGGACTGATCCTGGCGGCGCCCGCGCTGATCCCGATCACGATGATCGTGCTGCTGCCGAAGCTCGTCGTATGGCTCGGCCGGACGCCGGCCGCTGCCTGGCCGGGGTCGTGAGCAGAGACTAGAAACCGGCCGCCGGCCCGCCACCGAATTTCGTCGCTCCAGTCACCGCAGTCATCCGGAGTCAGCCCAGTCATCATCCTGCCAAAAGCAGGCAAGACAACTCTGCCCGTGATCGGCATAATCAACAGGGGAAGGCAGGACCCAACCCCGGCTAAGTCCCGGTGGATAAGCCGGAACCGGTCCCAGCCTCGTCCTGCGGGCAACGGCAGGAGGTGTCCATGGCGAAGGTCCACGCGCGGCCGTCTCTTCAGTACCGTTACGAGCACTACGACGGCCGTTTGCCCGCTGGCTAGCGGCACCAGCCGGTCGATCACGGCCAAGTGAATACCGCACAACATAACTCTGGCCCCGGCGAGCGGTATTCGCCGGGGCCAGAGTCGTGCTGGCAGTTTAACGGCAGCGGCGGATCAGCTGGCCGCGGAGATGGTGGCGCTGCCCAGCACCTTGTCGCCGTCATAGAGGACGGCGGCCTGGCCGGCGGCTACTCCGCGGGCTTCGTCGCCCAGGTAAATGTGCAGTTCGTCGCCCGAGGCCTGGGCGGTGCAGGGGTGGACTTCGCCATGGGCGCGCAGCTGGACCGAGCAGTCGACCGGGGCGGCGGGCGGTGCAATGCCGGTCCACACCGGGCGGATCGCGGTGATCTCGCGGACGCCGAGGGCGTCGGCCGGGCCGACGGTCACCGTGTTGGCGACCGGCTCGATGGACAGCACGTAGCGGGGACGCCCGTCCGGGGACGGGCGGTCCAGGCGCAGGCCCTTGCGCTGGCCGATGGTGAAGCCGTAGGTGCCGTCGTGCGTGCCAAGGACGGCGCCGTCGGCGTCAACGATGGCACCGGGCTCGGCGCCAAGCCGGCGCTCGAGGAAGCCCTTGGTGTCGCCGTCAGCGATGAAGCAGACGTCGTGGCTGTCTGGCTTGTCGGCGACGAGCAGGCCCCGGGACCTGGCCTCCTCGCGAACGAGGGACTTGGGCGTGTCCCCGAGAGGGAACATCGCGTGCGCGATCTGGTCGGCGTTCAGCACCGCGAGGACATAGGACTGGTCCTTGCCCGGGTCCGCCGCCCGTTGCAGCGCGCCGTCCTCGATCCGGGCGTAGTGGCCGGTGCAGACCGCGTCGAAGCCGAGGGCGAGCACCGCCTCGAACTTGATCTTCTCGTTGCAGCGCAGGCAGGGGTTGGGGGTCCGGCCTGCCGCGTACTCGGCGACAAAGTCGTCCACCACGTCACGGGCGAACCGCTCGGCCATGTCCCAGACGTAGAACGGGATGCCGATCACGTCCGCGGCGCGGCGGGCGTCGCGGGCGTCTTCGATCGTGCAGCAGCCGCGGGCACCAGTCCGGAACGACTGGGGATTCGATGACAGCGCCAGATGGACGCCGGTCACCTCGTGACCGGCGTCGACCGCACGCGCCGCCGCGGTGGCGGAGTCGACGCCGCCGGACATGGCGGCAAGAACCCTGAGTCCCATAACCCTTTAAGGCTATCCGGCGTCCGCGGGCAGCCCGTCCATCCGGCGGCCGTCCCGGTCACGGGGCAGGTCACCGGGCGGCGGCGCGGCGGGCGCGGGCGACCGCCTCGCCGATGACCGCGCCGAGCGCGTCCACGTCGGCCTGGGTGGTGGTGTGGCCGAGGGAGAACCGCAGCGATCCCCGGGCCCGGGACTCATCCGCGCCCATGGCGAGCAGCACGTGGCTGGGCTCGGCCACGCCGGCGGTGCAGGCGGAGCCGGTGGAGCAGGCGATGCCCTTGGCGTCGAGCAGCAGCAGCAGCGCGTCGCCTTCGCAGCCGGGGAAGGAGAAGTGCGCGTTCCCCGGCAGCCGGCTGGGGCCGGGCGGGGGCCCGTTCAGCTCGGCGTCGGGCACCGCGTGCAGCACCTGGCGGATCAGGTCATCGCGAAGCTCGGTGATCCGCTTGGTGTCCAGCGAGCGCCGCTCGGCGCTGGCCACCGCCGCCACCGCGAAAGCCCTGATGGCCGGGGTGTCCAGGGTGCCCGACCTGATGTCGCGCTCCTGGCCGCCACCGTGCAGCACCGGGACCGGGCTGATGCTCTTGCTGAGCAGCAGCGCGCCGACCCCGACCGGGCCGCCCAGCTTGTGCGCCGTCACCGTCATCGCGTCGGCGGCCGACTCGGCGAAGGAAACCGGGAGCTGCGCCGCCGCCTGGACCGCGTCGGTGTGGAAGGGGACACCGAACTCATGCGCCACGGCGGCAAGCGCGGCGACCGGCTGGACGGCACCGACCTCGTTGTTGGCCCACATGATGCTGACGACCGCGGCCGCGGCCGGGTCATCGGCCAGCGCGGCGCGGAGCACGTCGGCGCAGACCAGTCCGCTCGGGTCGACCGCGAGCCAGTTCGCCTGGGCGCCCTGGGAATCGCACAGCCAGCGGACCGAGTCGAACACCGCGTGGTGTTCCACCGCGGTGGTGAGGATCCGGCGCCGCCGCTCGTCGGCGGCGCGCCGGGCCCAGAACAGGCCCTTGACGGCCAGGTTGTCCGCCTCGGTGCCGCCGCTGGTGAAGATCACCTCGCTGGCCCGGGCACCGAATACCTCGGCGAGCTGTTCCCGCGATTCCTCGACGACGCGGCGCGCGCGGCGCCCGGCGCTGTGCAGTGACGAAGGGTTGCCGAGCTGCGCGAGCTCGTCCGTCATCGCGGCGATGGCCTCGGGCAGCATCGGCGTGGTGGCGGCGTGGTCGAGATACACAACGGGACTGGTAGTCATGGCATCGTTAAGACTAACCGAGCATTCAGGCTGCGCTAGAGGCAAAAGCGGCGGCCCCGAGTGAAAACGGGACCGCCGCCAGCGAAGGCGCTGCCTGGTTAGCCCTTGCGCTTGTTGATGTCGTCGATGAGCTGGGGGACGACGGTGAACAGGTCACCGACGACGCCGAAGTCGGCGATCTCGAAGATCGGCGCCTCGGCGTCCTTGTTGACCGCGACGATCGTCTTGGAGGTCTGCATCCCGGCCCGGTGCTGGATCGCGCCGCTGATCCCGACCGCGACATACAGCTGCGGGCTGACGGTCTTGCCGGTCTGCCCGACCTGGAACTGGTGCGGGTACCAGCCCGCGTCCACCACCGCCCGCGACGCCCCCACCGCGGCGCCCATCGCGTCGGCCAGGTCCTCGATCACGTGGAACCCGTCGGCGGACCCGGTGCCGCGGCCGCCGGAGACCACGATCTGGGCCTCGGTCAGGTCCGGGCGGCCGCCCTTCTCGGCCGGAGCCCGCTCGGTCACCTTGGCCAGCTTCGCCTCGTCGGAGGCCGCGAACGAAACCGCCTCGGCCTCCGCGGCGCCGGCCGACGGCTCGGCCGACACGGCCCCTGGCCGCAAGGCGAGAATGGGGGTGCCCTTGCGGACGGTAGCGTGCACGGTCACCGACCCGCCGAAGTTCGCGTGGGTGCCGACCGGCTTGCCGTCGTCCCCGGCGGCCACGTCGACCACGTCAGCCAGCACGCCGGAGCTGATCTTTACCGCCAGCCGCGCGGCGACTTCCTTGCTGTCATTAGTCCCCGCGACCAGCACTGCGGCCGGGGACTTTTCGTTCACCAGGTGAGCCAGCAGCTCCGCCGCCGGGGCCGTCACGTACCCGGCGAAGTCAGCGGAATCCGCCACGTAGACCTTCTCCGCCCCGTACTCGGCCAGCCGCGGCTGCGCCGCGTCGGACCCCGGGCCGAGCCACACGACAGACGGGGAACCGAGCCGCCGCGCTGCGGTCAGCAGCTCCAGCGTGACCTTCTTCAGCTCACCGGAAGAGTCCCGCTCCGCGAGAACCAGAACCTCACTCATGACCAGACCTCTTCCTAGATGAACTTGTTCTCGGCCAGGAAGCCGGCGGCCTTGGACCCGCCGTCGCCCTCGTCCTTCACCACCACGCCCGCCTGCCGCGGCGGCCGCTTGGCGAAGTCCTCCACCCACGACGCCGCGTTCTCCAGGCCCACCTGCCCCGCGTCCACCGACAGGTCGGAAAGCGTGAGGGTCTGCACCGGCTTCTTCTTCGCCGCCATGATCCCCTTGAACGTCGGGTACCGCGGCTCGTTGATCTTCTCGTTTACCGACACCACTGCTGGCAGCCGCCCGGTCACCGTCGCGACCCCGTCATCAGTGACCCGCCGGATCGTCACCTCGTCCCCGGACACCTCGACCTTCCCGGCCAGCGTCAGCTGCGGGACCCCGAGCCGCTCGGCCACCATCGCCGGAACCAGCCCGGTCCGCGCGTCGGTCGACTCGCAGCCGAACACCACCAGGTCGAACCCGACCACCTTGAGCGCCTCGGCCAGCGCCAGCGACGACTCCACCGCGTCCGACCCGGCCAGCGCGTCGTCGATCACGTGGACGGCCTTGTCCGCCCCCATCGACAGCGCCTTGCGGATCGAGTCCGACGCCTTCTCGGGCCCCATCGTCAGGATCGTGACCTCGCCGCCGTTGGCCTCCTTGAGCTTGAGGCCTTCTTCGATCGCGAACTCGTCGAGGTAATTGATCACCCCGTCTACCGAGGCCCGGTCTACTGTGTTGTCACTGAGGTTGAGCGAGCGCTCCACCTCGGTATCGGGCACCTGCTTCATGCAGACGACGATGTTCATGGACGACGCTGCCCTTCCTGCGTAGTCGACTTCCTGCGGAAATCTATGTTACTCGCCGGTAGCAGCACTGTCCGCCCCAGTCCCGGCTAGCGGAACCGAGCGAGTTAAGCGTTGGCGGCAGCGTGCTCGGCTGTCTCCACCACATTAGCGAGCAGCATCGCCCGGGTCATCGGCCCCACCCCACCGGGATTCGGCGCGACCCAGCCGGCGACGGAGGCGACGTCCGGCGCGACATCGCCGACCAGCCCCGCATCGGTCCGGGTGATGCCCACGTCGAGCACCGCCGCCCCGGGCTTGACCATGTCCGCGGTCAGCAGCCCGGCCCGGCCGGCCGCGACCACCACGATGTCGGCGCCGCGGGTGTGCGCGGCCAGGTCCTTGGTGCCGGTGTGGCACAGCGTCACGGTCGAGTTCTCCGAGCGCCGGGTGAGCAGGAGCCCGAGCGCCCGGCCGACGGTGATGCCGCGGCCGATCACGGTCACCTCCGCCCCGGCGAGTTCCACCCCGTACCGGCGCAGCAGCACCACGATGCCGTGCGGGGTGCACGGCAGCGGCGCCTTCTCGCCGAGGACCAGCTTGCCCAGGTTGACCGGGTGCAGGCCGTCCGCGTCCTTGACCGGGTCGACCAGGTTCAGCACCCGCAGCTCGTCCAGCCCGGCTGGCAGCGGCAGCTGCACGATGTACCCGGTGCAGGCCGGGTCGGCGTTCAGCTCCGCCACCGCCTGCTCAACCTGCGCCTGCGAGGCCGAAGCGGGCAGGTCACGCCGGATCGACGCGATCCCCACCTGCGCGCAGTCGCGGTGCTTGCCCGCCACGTAGGAAAGCGATCCCGGGTCGTCGCCGACCAGGATCGTGCCGAGCCCCGGCACCACTCCGCGGGCAGCGAGCGCGGCCACCCGCTCCTTCAGGTCCGCCTTGACCGCCGCGGCGGTCGCCTTGCCATCCAGGATCTGCGCGCTCACGCTCTGCCTCCCGCTCGCCCTTTGTGCTCTGTCGCTCGCCTGACGGTGCTCACCCGCGCGCCCGGCAACCGGGACTCGTCCGCCTGGGGGCTCGCTCACCGCGGACCCTTTAGTGGTAGAAGTGCCTGACTCCGGTGAAGTACAGCGTGACGCCAGCCGCCTGCGCGGCCTCGATCACGCCGTCGTCCCTGATCGAGCCGCCCGGTTCGGCGACCGCGCGGACGCCTGCCTCGGCCAGTATGTCGAATCCGTCAGGGAACGGGAAAAACGCGTCCGACGCGGCCACCGACCCGGCAGCCCGGTCGCCGGCTCTGGCCACCGCCAGCCGGGCCGAGTCGACCCGGTTCACCTGTCCCATGCCGACGCCGACGGAGGCGCCGTCCGCGGCGAGCAGGATGGCGTTCGACTTGACCGCGCGGCACGCCCGCCAGGCGAACGCGAGGTCCGCGAGGACGGCCGGGCTGGCCGCCTCCCCCGCCTTCAGCTCCCAGTTCGCCGGGTCGTCGCCGGGCGCGTCGACCCGGTCCCAGGTCTGCGCCAGCAGACCGCCGCTGACCGCCCGGAATTCAAAACCAGCTGACTCCGAACGAGCGCGGCTTTCCCGGTCACCGGCTGCCCACGCCGGCGGGGCGCAGCGCAGCAGCCGGATGTTCTTGAACCGCCCGGTCAGGATCTCCACCGCCGCCGGGTCGAAGTCGGGAGCGATCACCACCTCGGCGAACCCGTCGGTGATCTGCTCGGCCATCGCGTCGGTGACCGCGCTGTTGGCGGCGACCACGCCGCCGTAGGCGGACAGCGGGTCGCAGGCCAGCGCCTTGGCGTGCGCGGTGGCGATGTTGGTGCCGACGGCGATTCCGCACGGGTTGGAGTGCTTGATGATCGCGACGCACGGCTGGGCGAAGTCGAAGGCGGCCCGGCGGGCCGAGTCGGCGTCGACGTAGTTGTTGTACGACATGGCCTTGCCGTACAGGATTTCGGCGCCGGCGATGCCGCGGTCAGCTTCCCCGGAAGAGTCCGGGGCGAGGTAGAGCGCCGCCTTTTGGTGCGGGTTCTCGCCGTAGCGGAGCGTGTCGGCCCTGGTCCACACCTGGGAGATAAGGTCCGGCCAGCCGGTCTGCTGCGCGACTTCGTCCGGGGCGTAGCTGGCGGCGAACCAGGAGGACACCGCGGCGTCGTAGGCGGCGGTGTGCGCGTAGCCGCGGGCCGCCAGGCGGCGGCGCTGTTCGGTGGTGAAACCGCCTTCGGTCAGCGCCGCCAGCACGTCGGGGTACTGGGCGGGGCTGGTTACCACGGCGACGCTGCCGTGATTCTTCGCGGCGGCGCGGACCATGGCCGGACCGCCGATGTCGATCTGCTCGATCACCTCGTCCGGCCCGGCGCCCGAGGCGACGGTCTGCTCGAACGGGTACAGGTTCGACACCAGCAGCTGGAACGGGGTGATGCCGAGGTCGATGAGCTGCCGGCCGTGGTCCGGGTTCATCGAGTCGGCCAGCAGCCCCGCGTGCACCCGCGGGTGCAGCGTCTTGACCCGGCCGCCGAGGCACTCGGGGAAGCCGGTGAGATCCTCCACCTTGGTCACCGGCACGCCCGCCCGCTCGATCGTCGCGGCGGTGGAGCCGGTCGAGACGATTTCCACGCCGGCCTGGTGCAGGGCGGCGGCCAGCTCAGCCAGGCCGGCCTTGTCGTAGACGCTGAGCAGGGCCCGCTTGATCGGAATCCGGGTCACTGGCCGATCCTTACCTTCCTGTCGTCATTGACGGACCAGCCCTCGCGGGCCATCCGGCCGACCGTGTCGACGAGCAGCGCGCGCTCGGCGACCTTGATGCGCTCGTGCAGGGTCGCCTCGTCGTCGTCATCGGCCACCCGCACGGCCGTCTGGGCGAGCACCGGGCCCGCGTCAACGCCCTCGTCCACCAGGAACACCGTGCAGCCGGTGACCTTGACTCCGTAGTCAAGGGCGTCCCGCACCCCGTGCATGCCCGGGAAAGACGGCAGCAGTGCCGGATGGGTGTTGAGGCAGTGGCCGGGGAACCGGGCGAGGAACTCCTTGCCCACCAGCTTCATGAAGCCGGCGCAGACGACCAGGTCGGGCTGGTACTGCGCGCACGCCTCGGTGAGCGCGCCGTCCCACGCCGCCCGGGCCGGGAAATCGCCGAC
>Ga0302314_10018264_pt1 | contig 11707 bp, 11 predicted proteins | sample III_Palsa_N2_3_FD_200533 | JGI IMG/M metagenome (GOLD analysis project Ga0302314, IMG submission 200533) | Peat permafrost microbial communities from Stordalen Mire near Abisko, Sweden - III_Palsa_N2_3 | ecosystem: Environmental > Terrestrial > Soil > Palsa > Peat permafrost | place: Sweden...
CGGTGCGCTCGAGGAAATCGTCGTCACGGCGACGCGGCGCGAGGAGAGCATCAGCAAGGTGCCGATCAGCATCACCGCCATCAACGAGGATACGATCGATAAGAAGGGCATCAAGGACTTCCAGGATATCGTGCGCTTTACCCCGGGCGTCTCCATTGATACCTCGGGCACCAACGCAATTTCAATCCGCGGAATTTCCTCCTCCGCGGGAGCCGGCACCACCGGCATCTATATCGACGACACACCGATTCAGATGCGGGCGCTGGGATTCAATCCCGACGACACGCTGCCTAAGACCTTCGATCTGGACCGAGTTGAAATTTTGCGCGGGCCCCAAGGGACGCTGTTCGGTTCGGGGTCGGAGGGCGGCACGGTGCGCTACATCATGGCGCAGCCGAGCGTCACCACGGAATCCGACTACGCCCGCGCCGAGGTGTCCTATACGGAGAAGGGTCAGCCGAGCTACGAAGTGGGCGTCGCCCACGGCGGCCCGATCGTCGACGATGTGCTCGGCTTTCGCGCGAGTATCTGGTATCGCTACGATGGCGGTTGGATCAACCGCGTCGACGACAACACCGGCGCAACCACCGAAAAAAACGCGAACTACGCCAACACCGTCGCTGCACGTTTCGCTTTGTTGTACCAACCGGTGGAGGGGCTCAAGATCACGCCCAGCGTGACTTTTCAGGATGCCCGCAAGAACGATGAATCGACCTTCTGGCCCGCGTATTCGAACGTCAGCGACGGCGTGTTCAACAATGCAACGCCGGAGCGCATTCCGGTCCCCGACCTCTACTACCTTCCCGCACTGAAAATTGTCTGGGACATCGGCAAGACCCAGCTGATATCGAACAGCTCTTACTACCACCGCGACGAGCTCACGGGCTACCAGGGCACGGTGTACGACCTGGCTTACTTCCAGAGTCAAAGTTGGCTGATCGGCTCGTGCGGATCCGCCTCGACGACGCCGGTTCCGCCTTGTTCCTGGTACCCGCTGATCAACGCGAGCGGGATTCACCTGCCGGCCGGCTTCCAAAATGAAGTGACGCCCAATCAGATGACGAACAAGCAGGCCACCTGGACGCAGGAAATCCGCTGGCAGTCGAACGATGATTCGAGCGCGTGGAAATGGACGGTGGGCACGTTTTGGTCGCTGTCGAAGGAAACCAGCATCGAGGAACTTAAAGATACGCAGATCATCCCGTTTTGGACTGCACTTTTTGGCATACCTCCGAGTGCCTGGTTCTATCTCCCCCCGGCTACCGCCGGCAATTATTATTATTGCAACGGTCAGGGCACCCCAGGTCAGCCGATTCCGAATTGCGACATCTACTACAACAACAACGTGGTCCAGGACCGCCAGATCGCCGGCTTTGGCGAGGTCACGTATAGCCTGACCGACCGACTCAAGCTCACCGCCGGCGCGCGCATCGCGAAGCTGTCCGTGAGTCTGGAGCATTTCGCGGCCGGCCTGGAGAACTACGAGCCGAACTACGCCAGTGCGTCCGAGGGTGAAACCTCCTTCACTCCGAAACTCGGCCTGTCGTTCCAGGCGGATCCCCAGAACCTCTTTTACACGACCTATGCCAAGGGTTTCCGCCCGGGCGGCGCCAACGCGACGCTGCCGCCTTATTGCAACGGCCTCGGCGGTTTGGAACAGACTGGGTTTCCCAACGGGGCGCCGCTTACCTATAAGTCCGACTCGACGCAAAGCTACGAGATCGGATCGAAAAATAATTTTGGCGAGCGTTTCCGAATCGCCACCAGCGTGTACTACATCAAGTGGAACGATATCCAGCAGAACGTCTACGTCCCCTACAACTGCGGACTGCAATTCACCGACAATTTAGGAACTGCGGTGGCGAAGGGTTTCGACGTGCAGTCGGATTTGGTTCTCGGAGCCGGCTTTACGGTCGAAGCCGCCTTCGGATACACCAGTGCTCGTTTCTCCGCATCCACCCCGCCACCGAACCCCGAGCCCCCGGGCTGGCAACCGTTGGTTCAAAAGGGCGATGCGATTTCGGGCGAGGCGGCGATCGACGGCGGTCCCGGAACGAATCCGCCTTGGACTGTGGCGCTCGGCCTTCAATACGATTTCAAGTTGGCGGACCGCAGCGCATTCATTCGCATGGACTGGGAATACACCTCGCGAAATCCCTGGTTGGCGGCTACGCAGGATCCGGGGACGGCGCAGTTCGATGCGAACACCTACTCGCTCTCGTCGACGCATTTTGCATCGTTGCGCAGCGGCATCACGCTCGGGGATTTTCAGGTCGCGCTGTTCTGCGACAATGTCTTCGACTCGCACACCACGATCAATTACGAGCTATCGCAGTCGGACGCGAATAACCCTTCGTTCAATATGCTGCAACCCACGTCATTGCAACAGAATGACTACACGTGGCGGCCGCGCACGATCGGCATCACGGCGAGTTTCCGGCACTGATCGGCAGCGGTCGAGGGCTATCTCAAGTCAAGCGACCGCGCGCGCGGACTCGACGCCGCAGGCATCCCGGAGTGCCGCGGAGAGGATGTTCAAGCCCTCTTCGAGCACCGCGTCTTGAATGGTGAGCGGCGCCAGCAATCGCACCACGTTCGCCGCGGTCCCGCAGGACAGCAGGATCAAGCCGCGCTTCTCCGCGTGCGCCAGGATCGAGGCGGTAAGTTCCGCGTCGGGCTCTTTAGTTTTCGGATCCTTGACCAATTCGAAGGCCACCATCGCCCCGAGGCCGCGTACGTCGCCGATGCACGGAAACTCCTTCGCCAGCGCCTCGAGCCGTGAGCGCATCCTTTGTCCGACGCGCACCGCCCGGCCGCACAGATCTTCCGAGTCGATGACATCGAGCACGGCGTGAGCCGCCGCAATGCTGAGCGGATTGCCGCCGTAAGTTCCCCCCAAACCGCCGGGATGCGCGGCGTCCATGATGGTCGCGCGGCCGGTCACGCCGGAGAGCGGTAGACCGCCGCCCAAGCCCTTGGCCGTGGTGATGAGATCAGGCACGACGCCCGAGTGCTCGATCGAGAACATCTTTCCGGTTCTCGCGATTCCGCCCTGAACCTCGTCGGCGATCAGCACGATGCCGTGCTCGTCGCACAAGGCGCGCAGCGCGCGTAAGAATTCGAACGGCGCCACGTTGAAGCCGCCCTCGCCCTGCACCGGCTCGATCAGAATGGCGGCCACCGCCTTCGGATCGACATCGGCATGAAACAAGCGGTCCAAGTCCGCGAGCGCCTGTTCGGTGCTGATGCCGTGATACGGCAGCGGGAACTGGGCGTGAAATACTTCGGCGGGAAGCGGCCCGAAGCCGCGCTTGTAGGGCGCGACCTTTCCGGTCAGCGCCATGCCCATGAAGGTGCGGCCATGGAAGCCGCCGCCAAAGGCGATGACGGCCTGGCGGCCTGTCGCGTTGCGAGCGATCTTGATGGCGTTCTCGACCGCCTCGGCGCCGGCGGAGAGGAACAGGGACTTCTTGGCAAAATCTCCGGGCGCGAGAGCGTTCATGCGCTCCGCCAGCCGCACATAGGATTCATAGGAGGCGACATGGAAACAGGTGTGCGCAAAGGCCTCGGCCTGCTGCGCGACCGCCGCCATCACGCGCGGGTGACGATGCCCGGTGTTGAGCACGGCAATGCCCGCGGCGAAATCCACGTAGCGCCGGCCATCGGCATCCCACAGCTCGGAATTCTCGGCCTTGACCACATAGATGCCCTTGGTGCTCACGCCGGCGGCCACCGCCGCGGCCTTGCGGGCCTTGAGTTCTGAAGATTTCGACATCGCGGCTCTCCCTAAGATAATCGCAGCCGGAACGGTATCATTGGGCACGGTTTTGAGCAAAACTTAACCCCTATGAGCACGGCGGATTTTCACTTGACGGGCCTTCCCGAGCCGGAGGTGCAGAGCGGCACGCTCAAAGTGCGTGTGCAGCGCACCAGCCTCGACAGGAGGGTCGAAGCGGACGATCGGGTCGCCGTCGAAGCGCCGCTCGAGTTTCAATTGCATCACCCCGTGTTGGGGCTGGAACCGGCGTCCTTCGGAACCACCATGAGGACTCCGGGCGACGATGAATGGCTCGCGGCCGGGCTCTTGTACGGCGAAGGAATCGTCAATCAGGCGTCGGACATCGAAGCGATCGAATCGAGTACGCGCCGGCCCAACGTGGTCAATGTACGGCTGCGCGCTCACGTGCCGCTCGAGCCGCAAACCCCTGCCAGGCGTTTCTCGGCCGGTTCGAGCTGCGGTGTCTGCGGCACCACCGGACTCGATGCCGCCATCGCGCGCGCCGCCGCCACGCGCATCGTGTCGAGCGGCAGCGTGAGCATCTCGGTGCTGCTCGGCCTCCCCGGCCGCATGCGCAAGGCGCAGTCCAAATTCGGCGATACGGGCGGCATCCACGCCGCGGCGCTCTTCGACTTCTCAGGAGCGCTGCTCTGCGTCGCCGAGGACGTCGGCCGCCACAATGCCTTCGACAAGCTGGTTGGCGAGAATCTCCTGGCGGGACATTTGCCCTTATCGGATCGTGTCGTGCTGCTGAGCGGCCGGGCGAGCTTTGAACTCGTTCAAAAGGCGCTGCGTGCGGGGGTGGCGGTGCTCGCCGCGATCGGCGCGCCCTCGAGCCTCGCCGTCAATCTGGCCGTCGCATCCGGCCTCACGCTGGTGGGATTCCTGCGCGAAACCCAGTGCAACGTGTATTCGAATCCGCAGCGTCTTACGGGCGTTGCGGGCTGAAGCGGCTGCCGGCAAGCAGCCAATTCGATGTTCTCGCAGCATCCCTCGACCAGGAAAAACTCGAGCTCACCGCGCCCCGGACCTTCGGGGAGAGCGGCGTTTTGGGAGAGAGAGCGGTGCCTTGCAGGGCGGTCATGAAACTGCGCCATTCGCGGACGTTCGAAAATTTCCCTGTCTTAAGATTGGTGTCCGGCATGTTCGGCTCTTCGCTCAAAAGCGCCGCGACAAGAGATAGCCGAGCGTTACGCCCAACACCGCCACCACTCCGAGCGCCTGCCACGGATTGTCGTGAACAAAGTCGTCCGCGCTGCGCGCGACATTTCGCGCCTTATGCACCCAGTTTTGAGATGCGTCCGACAAGGGATCGACGATGCTGGCGAGCGCGGCTGATGCGTCGGAGCCCACACCGCCCACGTGCAAATCCCTTTTTGCATCGGTTCCATTGGGACTCGTCAACATGAAACTTCTCCTCGGCGCCATTGGTGTGGGTATTGTCAGTATGCCGGGAAGAGCTTGGCTCCTTAAGTGGTGCGCGACCGCGCCCAAGCGTAGGAATTCACTCACGCTCGCGGCGCCGTGTTCACGGCGCGCAGAGATTTAGTTAACTTGGTAGCCGCGGCCTTGCAGGCACGCCGACATGGCGCGGTCGTAATTGCTGTGACCGCGGTCCGCGTCGCCCGGCGGTACGCCGCCGCCCGGTTGGGTGGGATCGAAGCCCGATTGAGTCCTCGCCCAATTGTGGCATTCGTATTCGTCCGCGGCCTGTTGGTCCCTGGTCTGGCCGTTCTTGGGATAGATGATGAAATCGGCAGCAGATCCGGGGCTCGGGCCCGGTGGAGCGCCATCGCCGCCATCGGGAGGCGGCGAGGATGGATCGGGATTGTCCGGCGGGGTCACGACGGCGTAGCCGTTCTGATCCGGCTGCCAGGTGTAGTACACATTGTCCGCGTAGTAGTAGGGGACGCCGCCCACCCAAACCGTCGAGTAATACGGCGGCAACACGGAAATGACCAAGCCCATGGGCGGTGCCACTACCACGAAGCCACCGCCGCGTGGTGCGTACCAAACTCCGCCATTGAAGTAGTAGCGATTGCCGTCCCGGTAGTAAGGGCGGTAATCCGGCGGCAGCGAGCGGACCACCGTACCCGCGGGCGGATAGTACCGGCCGTGGTTATAGCGGGAGTCCAAAACCTGGCCGCGGCCATCCATCTGGCCGCCGCGCCCATCCGGCCGGCCGGGTGCCGGCCGGGGCGCCGGCGCCGCGCGCTCTGGGCGTCCCTCGGGCCGCGGCGGATCGGCCGCCGCCGATAGGGCCCAGGGGACAGCCGAGATCAGCAGGGTGAGGGACAAGAGCGCAGTTCGCCGCATAGGGGCTCTCCGGCCGGGGCGCGGTCAGCTGACCGTATAGCCGCGGCCTTGCAGGCAAGCGCCCAGGGCGCGCCGATAGGAATCGGCGCGCGCGCGGCCGGCGGCAGCCGACTGGTTGATCTGCGCCTGAGTTTGCTGCGCCTGCGCTTGAGCATTGGCATCCGCGGCCGAACCGACTACCGCTCCGGTGACGCCTCCCAACACGAAGCCCGCGCCGGCATTGCGCGGCCCGGCGATGATGGAGCCCAAGATCGCACCCGTGATGGCGCCGGCCGCGGTGCCCGCGCCCGGCGGGGTCGACGGCTGCACCACGACCCGCTCATAGGGGCTGGCGTCCGGACGGCTGGGATCGACACCGGTCTGCTGCACCGCCCACACGTGGCACTCATAGCGGTCGCGGTCGGTTTGCTCGGGGGTTTGACCATTGGTCGGATAGACGAAAATCTTCTGCGGCGGAGGCGGCGGCGCTACCGCAACGATGCGCGGCGGGGGCGCCACACAGGCGGCCGCGCTCAAGCCCGCGGCCAGCACCAAGGCAGGGCGCAAGACTCCCGCGAGGCGTGGAAAATGTATTGATCTCATGAGCTTAAGAACCTCCGGTCCGATGTCGATCCAACGCAAACTGGTCCTCACGGTTGACAGTATTTGTTGGAGATAGTTCGTTCAGCAGAGCGCCTGCACGCCCACGGATCCCCGGCGCCAGCGAGCCTGTCTTAAGGCAAGCTCCTGGCAACCCAGGCCCCTAGGGTTTCCCGGGCTTGCGGAATTTCAAGATGAATTGGTCGGTCTTACCACGGATCGAGGGGTCGAAGACCTTCGCCGTATGCGGATCGCTCGGCTGCCGCAGAAGATCGCTGCTGCCGACGAACACGAACCCCGCCGCCAGCACTTCCTGCTTCACGCTCTTGGGGTCGATTCTATGTAAAGTCGCGGTCTGGCTGGTCCCCGACCCCGGCGCCGCCGCATGATCCAAAATGAGATAGATCCCGCCGGGCTTCAGCGCCTCGAACACCATTTGATTGAACACCCCAAGGTCGAGTCCCGGGAAATTGTGCAGGTCATGATAATTCTGCGATGTCCAGACGAGATCAACCGGCACCGGCGTCTTGAGTTCACTGAACGGCTCGATCACCACGCTGACGTTCGGATAATTCGGGTCGGCCGCCAGCGCCTTGATGCGGGCGGCAAAATCCGGCGCTCCCGCCGGCGCGTCCGGCGACGGCGCAGGCACCAGTGCGTAGATATGTCCGGCGCCGCCCACCGCTTTGCTGAAGAGCCGAGTGAAGTAGCCCCCGCCCGGCAGCAACTCGGCAATCTGCTCGCCCGGCTTCACGCCCGCGAACTCGAGCGTAGCGGCGGGCTTGCGGTTCGCATCCCGTTCCGTGTCGGCGGCCGGCCGGTTCGAATCGGCAACCGCCGCGGCGATGAAGTCGGGAGTGGCGGCGGGCGCGCGCCCGACGGCAAGCGCACTCATGATCGTGGCGGCGAAGATCATCGGATAACGAACCATTGGAGAACTCCCGGTTGACGCGGCGCTGGGCAAGGGGTGCGCATTCTATCACCGCGACACTTGAGCGGTCGCGCATGACACTGCAGTGGTCGCGCCCGGCACAGCGCCAAGGATTGACGCCGCGTATGATTGGCGGCATGAGTCTGAGTGCCTTCGACATCTTCAAAATCGGCATCGGCCCGTCGAGTTCGCACACCATGGGACCGATGAATGCGGCGCGCAGCTTCGCAGAATCCCTGGCTGCCCGCGGTCTGCTCGACCGCACCGCGCAAGTATCGGCTCAGCTATACGGCTCGCTCGCCCTCACCGGCCGCGGACACTGCACCGACCGCGCGATTCTGCTGGGACTCGAAGGCTTGAGTCCGGACACCCTCGATCCCAAGGCGATCGAGCCGATACTGCACCGAATCCGCACCGGCGGCCGGATCCGCTTGTTGGGCCGGCACGAAATCCCCTTCGACGAACCGCTCAATCTGTTGTTCCACACCGATCAGATACTGCCGGGGCATTCCAACGGCATGCGCTTCACGGCGCACGATGAGGGGCTCGCGGTGTTGGCGCGCGAAGAGTATTACAGCATCGGCGGCGGCTTCATCGTGCAAGCGGGAGCGCAAGCGGGCGCGGGAGAATCACGCGCCAAACCCCCGTACGAATTCAATTCCGCGGCGCAACTGCTCGAACTCGGGCGCATGTACGGCCTGGAAATCCACGAGTTGATGCTGGCCCGAGAACGCACCTGGTACAGCGATGCGGAGATACGCGCGCGGCTCATGCGCATTTGGCAAGTGATGCAGGATTGCGTGCGGCGCGGCTTCGAGGCCCAGGGCTTGCTCCCCGGCGTGCTCGGCGTGCGCCGCCGCGCGCCCAAGCTGTACCGGCAGCTGATGAGCGGCGACCCGTTGAGCCCCATGCATGCGCTCGACTGGGTCAATGTTTATGCGCTCGCGGTCAACGAGGAGAACGCGGCGGGTGGACAAGTGGTCACGGCGCCCACCAACGGCGCTGCCGGAATCGTGCCGGCGGTGCTGCATTACTATCGGCGCTTCGAGCCAGGCTCCGACGATGACGGCGTCGTGCGCTTCCTGCTCACCGCGGCCGCGATGGGCATGCTCTACAAACAAAACGCGTCGATCTCCGGCGCGGAAATGGGCTGCCAGGGCGAGGTCGGCGTCGCCTGCTCGATGGCGGCGGCGGGCTTGGTGTCGGCGCTGAACGGCAGCAACGAGCAGATCGAAAACGCCGCCGAGATCGGCATGGAGCACAATCTCGGCCTCACCTGCGACCCGGTGGCCGGCCTCGTGCAGATTCCCTGCATCGAGCGCAACGCCATGGGATCGGTCAAGGCCATCAATGCCGCGCGGCTCGCGTTGCGCGGCGACGGCTCGCACAAGGTGTCGCTCGATCAGGTGATCGCGACCATGCGGCAAACGGGGCTCGATATGTCGACCATCTACAAGGAGACCTCGCAGGGGGGTCTCGCCGTCAACGTACCGGAATGCTGAACCTCTGCGCCGGCAGCCGGCGCAGCTCAGTGGGAATTGAGCAGCACCGTGGTGTCGAAACTCTCGAAGCTCATGAGCACGCGCCGGTAGGCGTTCTGGACGATCCTTTCGGCATTCTTGTCGGCGCGGGTCCCGAGCAGCATGCGGATCACCACATCATCGGCGGGACGCGCATTGTCTTCGCTTAGCAGCTGATAGCTGAAGCGCGACAGGCGGTGGATGATCTCATTGGAGAAGCGCAGGCGGCTGACATCCTGCCCGTCGCCCGCCCCCACCTTGGCCTCCTCGGCCACTTCGCCGATCAGACGAATCACGAAGCGGGCCTTGTCGACCAGTCCGAGATCGCTGAAGAACTCGATTTCCGATTGAATGTTCATCCGGCGGGGAAGAAATCAATGGGTTTGGTGGCCGTCAATGCCGCAACATCCTTCGCGTCGAACTTGAACAGGCGGATGCGCGCCAGCAGCTTGCTTTCGAATTCGGCGTCGTTGAGCTCGCTCGATACGACGCGCGCCGCGGTGATGTCGCCGCTCGGCGCAATCGTCAATTCGATGACCACCTTGCCTTGCAATGCGGGATTATCGCGCAGAGCGCGCGCGTACATCGAATCGATGGCTCCCTTGTTCTTGGTGAACACCAGAGCGATTTCGTCGGCGCTGCGCGAGGCCTTGCCGCTGCCGCCCGCGCGCGTCGCGGCTTGATTCCCGGATGCCAGCGTCGGATCCTTCACCTGCGTCGTGCGAATGCCGTTCAACGAACCGGACCCGGCGGCAAGTCCGCTGCTGGTGGGCGCGCTGATGCCGCCGCTGGTGCCGCCGACCTTCGAGGTGATGATGGAGCGCGTCACCACGCTGACATCGCCGGGATCGACGGTCTTCGGCTGATTCTTCGAGAATTTATCGAGATCGATGTCGCGCAGCGCGGCCAAATCGTCCATGCTCGCGAGCAGGCCGCTCTTCGATGCCTTGACGCGCGGATCCACGGGCTGCGGCACCGGCTTCGGGGTGACGGGCGCCTTCTCCAGCGGCTTCTCCGGCTTGGGCGGAGGCGGCGGGGGCGGCGGAGGCGGCGGCTCCAACACCAACTGCACCACTCTCTCGGGCAGGGAATCCGTGTTCACGATTCGCTCATGCCGCGGCAGAAACGGGATCAGCACCGCGATGATGGCGAACGCGATGACGAGGTTGCGCAGGATGGTGCGGAAGCGGCGCTCCATCTCCTCAGCCGGGGACCACGGCAATTCATAGCGCCGGTAGAACGGAGCCAAGCCGGTGGCGCTGGCGCGCATTGCGGGACTTGCGGCTGCCATGCTAGGTCGCCGCCCGCTCGCGCTCGACCACGGCAAAGGACACTTTGCCGTACTCCGCGTCGCTGCACGTCAGCATGATTTTCTTGAGAACGCTGTAAGGGGTGCTTCGATCGCCCATGATCGTGACTTCACGCTTGGAAATATCGGTCTGCTTCGCGCCGCGCAGCACCAGATCGTTCGTCGCCATCAATGCGGCCTTCAGCGGCACGAACACCGGACCCGTGTTGGCCACCACGTCCGCGACCGTTCCCACCAGTTTGCCGTCCACGTACACCGAATCCTTGGTCACCATCACCACGACCGCCGCGCTCGGTTTGCGGTCGGACAGCGATTGAGGAATCGAGATATTCTTGGTATTCGGCAGAATATCGACCTCCGCGGTATGCGCCAGCAGGAACACCACCAGAATGGTCATCATGTCGATGAACGGGATCAGCGCGAAGTGGTTCGCGCCGTACCGGCGTTGCCGGTGCCTTTTGATTCGGTATGAGGTCACGTCGGTGCGTCCGCAATCGCGATGTCGGGGAACAGTTCCGCTTTGGAGAACGGCGCAACCGGCAATTGGTAGACGCGCACCGCATCCATGACCTGCACCAGCGTGTCATAGGAAACCGCGGGGCCGGGCAAGATGGTCGCATCGGTCATCGCGGGATACTGCGATTTGACCCTGCGCATGAACACCGACAAATTCTCCAAGTCGTAGCCGTTCGCGGTGTTCTCGAGCACCTTGAGCGGCCCCGAGTTGCGGTCGTTGACCACGAGATCATTGGGCCGGATGATCACTTCGAGCTTCAGCCCCTTCGGCAAATCAAGCGGCGTCGTATTGTTGCTGGCGGGCAGATTCAGCTGCAGGATGTTGGTCTTGGAAAACACCGCCGTGAAGATCAAGAAAAATACCAAGATCACCATCATGTCGATCATCGGCACGATGTTCAAATCATCACGCCCCTGGTGATAGCGGGCGTGATTACGACGGACGAGGCGCGCGGACTTTGACTTCATGGATAGAGCACCATCGATCTTGTGCGGTCCTTGAGAGATCCTAGATAGTGCCGCGGGCGGCGGCGGGCGCGCGCGCGGGAGCGGCCGGCGCCTGCGGCGGCGCGGCCGCCGGCTCATGCGCTTGGCGCTCGGTAATGGAGTTCAAGAATTTCACCGAAGCGATCTCCAGGCTGTCGATCAGCGACGTGGTCTTCGATTCGAGAAACATGTGAGCCGTCAACAGCGTGATGGCCACGCCCAATCCCGACGCCGTATTGTTCATCGCGACCGAGATGGCGGCGGCCAGCAAG
>Ga0302314_10018266_pt1 | contig 11705 bp, 10 predicted proteins | sample III_Palsa_N2_3_FD_200533 | JGI IMG/M metagenome (GOLD analysis project Ga0302314, IMG submission 200533) | Peat permafrost microbial communities from Stordalen Mire near Abisko, Sweden - III_Palsa_N2_3 | ecosystem: Environmental > Terrestrial > Soil > Palsa > Peat permafrost | place: Sweden...
GCCAGCGGATGCACGGTGGAGGGGCCGCTGGAGACCGCCGTAAGCCGTCTTATGGCGGAATTGTGCGAATCGGGAGTGTGTTAAGGATAACTACGGTTGCGGCGGGGGCTCCAACGGGGCGCCAAAGTCTGGTAGCCTAGGGCTCGTTCCGCTAATGACCTGTTTGACAGAAGGCCTGTTGAAGAATCTTTCAGAGGAATCCTTGGAAACGACGCACGAGAGATTCCACGAGATCTGCCGGAATTCACGAAACTGATGGACATATCCCAAAACGAAGCTTCTACCCCTGTCGATACGAATCCCGAGCCCGCCCATGAAACCGGTGTGTGGGAAGTGGTGCGGGAGTTCGCCCATTCGAGTTGGGGAAACGCCTTGTGGGAGATCGTCGTCCTGCTGCTGGTATCGAGCTTTTTCCTGCTCTGGGGGCTGACGCCCTTTACCGGAGGCGACAAACTGGGGCTGGTAGGCGCCGATGAGCCGCGCTACGCGCAGATCGCCCGCGAGATGCTGGCGGCGCACTCGGAAGACTGCCATGAGGTCCACGCCCGGGTAACCCCGCATAGCCTCCGGCCGAAGGATGTGGACGCCTCTTACCACTGTCTGATGGGCGGCACTGTGACGCCGATTCTCTACGGCAAGCCCTGGCTCGAGAAACCGGCCCTCTACTACTGGCGCGCGATGGGCTTCTTCAAGGAGTTTGGCGTCTCGGACTGGTCGGCGAGGCTGCCTTCCACTTCCGCGACCTTCGCGCTCATCATTCTGGCCTTTCTGCACCTCAAGCGATTCCGGCCCGGTGGCCATCTGGATGCCGCGCTGATTATGGTGTCGAGCGTCGCGATTGTGGCGTTTTCGCGCGGTGCCTCGACAGACATGCAACTGGCGGCGCCCTTCTGCATGGGCATGCTGGGCTGGTACGCCTGGTATGAGACCGGCAAGAAGTTCTGGCTCTTCGATCTGTACTTCTTCGGCGCGGCCGCCACCCTCGCCAAAGGCCCCGTCGCACCCTTCATGATCCTCGGCATCCTGCTGCTATTCTGCGGTTTGAGGCGTGAGTGGTCAGCCCTGCGCCGGACGATCTGGTGGCCCGGCGTACTGCTCTTCCTGACGATCGTGTTGCCTTGGTACATCGCAGTGCAGCGCAGGAATCCCACGTTCTACCGCGAGTTTTTCCTGGAGCACAATCTCGAACGCTTCGCGACGGATAAATACAAGCACCATCAGGGGATTTACTACTACGTGGTCGTGCTCATCCTCGGGATGATGCCGTGGACGGCCCTGGCGTTCCGCGCTCTGGTCGACGCGGTAAAGGTTTCCTTCGCGGAGTGGAAGGCGCGGCGCAATCCGCTGCGGTACGTGGGTCATCATCGCGCGGGCGACGCCTTCCCGGAGTTCCTCCTCCTGTGGGCGCTGTTTCCGGTAGTGTTCTTCTCGTTTTCAGGCTCCAAGCTACCGGGCTATATCCTGCCGGCGATTCCTCCGATCGCGATTCTGACCGGCGATTACCTCTTCCGCATCCGCCGCAATGGCCTGCCAAACTGGCTGCTCTACCTGCACGCGGGACTCACCGGATTCCTCACCTTTGTTCTGCTGCTCTGCCCGCAGTACATGGTCCATCAGAAGATCGTTCCTGCGCCGAAGACCTTTGCCTGGGCAGCGACACTGGCTGTGCTGGCCACGCTGCTGGTAATCTTTGTCGTGCGGCGTTTCGGCATTCGCCGGATACGCTTTGTCACCCTCATCCCGTTGGCCGGGCTGCTGTTCTTTCTAATGACGATGAACGGCAACCTGCTGGACCTGAACTACTCCTCACGGCCGCTGGCGCGGCAGATTGCGCAGGCTGCTCCGAATGTGCCGCTCGTCGCGGTCCACGACGTCCGTCGCGATCTGGACTACGGGCTGGCCTTTTACCGCGACCAGAAGATCGCACACTACTCCAGCGACGGAAAAACGATAGACAGCATCCCCGACGCCGAGCATGTGCTGGTGCTGCCCACCCGCGAGGCCGACGAATTGCCGGTCTGGCTCCATGGCCGTGTCTATCAGCAGCTTTTCCTCTACGAAACCCAGGGTTTGTCCGTCTACCGGGTCTTCCCAAAGAGCTGATTGTTGCTGCGAGGCTGTAGGATGTCGGCAGCCTATGTCACTGGGATCCCCCATCTTCGGAGCCGGAACACAGCCCGTCGGGTCGCACATCGAGGTGCTGGACCTGCGCCACTTCAACGCGGCGCAGCTTCGCCCCCTGCTGCACGATGAAGGCCGGCACTGGCTGCAGCGGCTGCAATGGGACTACTCCAGCTCCATCGAGTTGCTGCTCGAATACCTCGACGGCCGCGTCCTCCCCGGTTACGTCGCCATGTACGGCGGCCGCGTCGCGGGCTATACCTTCGGCGTCTTCGAGGGCGCAAAGGCCGTCATCGGCGACGCCTACGCCTTCGGCGAAACCGAATCCACCCGCAACCCCGTCTGCGAGACCCTGCTGCACCACCTCATTGAGATGCTTCAGGCCACGCCCGGCGTAGACCGCATCGAGTCGCAACTGCTGATGTTCCCGGTAGGCGCTCTGGCCAGCCCGTTCTTATCGCGAGGCTTTCGTCCCTATCCCCGCCTGTTCATGGTCGGCGATGTCGCAAAGGCCATCGGCCCGCAACAACAAAAGCTACCCCCGAGCCTGCGGCTGGAGTCCTGGCGTCCGGAATTCTACGACTCCGCAGCCGAGCTCATCCATCGCTGCTACACCGGCCACATGGATAGCGGCATCAACGACCAGTACCGCACCGTTGCGGGCTCGCTGCGCTTCCTGCACAACATCATCCGCTTCCCTGGCTGCGGCACCTTCGACGCGGAGAACTCCTGGGTCCTCCGCGACGAGCGCACCAACCACCCGCAGGCGCTGCTCCTCAGTTCGCAGGTAAAGGAAGACGTCGGCCACGTCACCCAACTCTGCGTATCGCCCGCACTCCGCGGCCTCGGCCTCGGCAGGCTGTTATTGCAGCAGGCCGCCCGTCATCTGGCCGGCCGCGGTGGCAAGTCCCTCTCGCTGACAGTAACTGAAGCCAACCTCACAGCCCGCCGTCTCTACGATGAACTCGGCTACCGCACGCTACACCGCTTTGAAGCGATGGTCTGGGATGGGAGCGAGTAAGTAGATGACGACGCCGGAGACCGCTCTTTCCGCAGGCGAGCCTTTGTACATCAGCAACGCAGGTCTGGTGCTGACGTCTCCCTTCCTGCCGCATCTCTTTCGGACACTCGACATGATCGAAAACGGCGGCTGGAAAGACGCAGCCTCTGCCGCACGCGCACCGCACCTGCTGCAGTGGCTGGTAGACGGCGCAGGCACAGCGCCTGAACCCATGCTTGCACTCAATAAGGTGCTCTGCGGTCTGCCGCTGTCTGCACCGCTGGACAATAGCGTCGAGATCACAGAACGAGAGCAGCAAACATGCACCCAACTGCTTCAGGCGATGATTTCAAACTGGACACCAATCGCGCAGAGCTCAGTGACAGCGCTCCGCGAGACATTCCTGCAACGCGAGGGCAAGCTGCAGGAACAAGCGGATCGCTGGATCCTGCATGTGCAGCGGAAGACAGTCGATATGCTCGTAGATCAGATTCCGTGGAGCTTTTCTTTCATTCATCACCCATGGATGACAAAGCCGCTTCATGTGACCTGGTAAAAGCAGTGGATAGACAGTAGACAGTAAAAAGACAGCCGGGCTCCTTTCACTGTCTACCCTCTACTGTCTGCCCTACTCCACATGATAGTTCGGCGCCTCGCGCGTAATCACCACATCATGCACATGGCTTTCGCGCAGTCCCGCTCCGGAGATCCGTATGAACTTCGCCTTCGTCTGCAGCTCCTCAATCGTCCCGCAGCCAAGATACCCCATGCCACTCCGCAGTCCGCCAACCAGCTGATACACCATCGCCTCCAGCGGTCCACGATGCGGCACTCGCCCTTCGATACCCTCCGGCACAAACTTCGCCAACCGGTTATTCCCACCATTGCCGCTCTCTCTTGCCGTCAGCGACACCCGCTCGCTCCCATCAGCCTTCAAGTCATCCTTGCCCTGGAAGTACCGCTCGCCCGACCCCTGCGACATCGCGCTCAGCGACCCCATCCCGCGATACGCCTTGAAGCTCCGTCCCTGATAAAGAATCGTCTCACCCGGCGACTCATCCACGCCCGCAAACAGTGACCCCATCATGCAGATGCTCGCCCCTGCCGCAATCGCCTTCGTCACGTCGCCCGAGTACTTGATCCCGCCGTCCGCAATAATCGAAATCCCCCGGCTGCTCGCCGCCCGATACGCCTCCGAAATCGCCGTAATCTGCGGCATCCCCGCGCCCGTAACCATGCGCGTCGTGCAGATGCTCCCCGGCCCAATGCCCACCTTCACCGCATCGGCGCCCGCATCGATCAGCGCCATCGTGCCCTCATACGTAGCCACATTCCCCGCCAGCAAATCCACATCCGGAAACGCCCTCTTCACCTCACGCACCGCATCCAGCACTCGCGACGAGTGCCCATGCGCGGAGTCAATCGCCAGCGCATCCACGCGGTTCTTCACCAGTTCCGCCGCGCGCTCCAGAAAATCCCCCGTAGCCCCAATCGCTCCAGCCACCCGCAGCCGCCCCTGGTCATCCTTGCTCGCATTCGGATACTTCAACTTCTTCTGAATATCCTTCACGGTAATCAGGCCTTTGAGCTCATAAGCATCATTCACCACCAGCAGCTTCTCCACCCGATGCTCATGCAGAATCTGCTCTGCCTCTTCCAGCGTCGTCCCCACCGGCACGGTGATCAGGTTCTTCTTGGTCATCACATCGGCGATAGGAATATCCGTCTGCGAAACAAACCGCAGGTCGCGGTTCGTCAGAATGCCCACCAGCAGCCCGTTCTTCGTCACCGGAACGCCGGAGATCTTATACCGCCGCATCACATCCAGCGCATCCGCAATCGGCCGCTCCGGCTCAATCGTCACCGGGTCCACAATCATCCCCGACTCCGACCGCTTCACCTTGTCAATCTCCCCCGCCTGCTGTTCGATCGTAAGGTTTCGATGCACCACCCCAAGCCCACCCTGCTGCGCCATGGCAATCGCCAGGCGCGACTCGGTAACAGTGTCCATGGCGGCAGACATCAGCGGCGTATTCAGCGTGATGGCCTTGGTAAGGCGGGTCTGTGTGCTGACAGAGTTCGGTACAACATCGGAGTACGCGGGAACCAGCAGCACGTCGTCGAACGTGAGCGCTTCGGAGATCGTGGCTTCAATCATGATTCTCTATTGTTGCATCCGACTGTGAAATTACGCACATTTTGGGCTGAAACCCCCTCACCGCCCACTCCCCGGCACAAACGTAATCGTCAAATCAACAAGATGCGTCTGCGGATCGCCAATCGCCTTAAAGCTCGCCGAATAAACCGACAGATGCTTCAGCGCGCTGTTGTTGGTAATAAAGTTCGCCACATACATCTCGTTGTAGACATCGTTCGGCTTCATCCGCCACGCCGTCTCAAAGTCCTGCTGCGCCGCCGGCGTAAGGTTCAGCGGCGTCACGCTCTTCAGCCGGTAAACCTCTCCGGGAACCACCTTCAGCGCATAAGCCACCGTATGCGCCGCACTATCCAGCTTCGGCGAGCCAGTGACATACGCATCGATATACCCCTGCGCACGATACGCCGCCACTATCCTGGCCTCTGTCTTGCGAAGCGGCGTCGCAGACGCAAGATCGCCCGCATGAAGCTCCGCATCCTTGTCGAACGCCGCCGCCCCATAGACCGGCGTCGCGTCCCACGTAATGCTGCCGACCTTATACGGTTCCCCCGCCACCAGCCGCGCACTGTATTCCACGCCAACGCCTTCGCCCCCCGTCGTCACCGTGCGTTGCACGTCCTCCAGCGCCGCCGTCAGATATCCGGCATCCAGCACGGGCTGCAGCAGTACCTGCTCGGTGGTTATGCCTCTCAACCCTTCGTTGAAGCCCATCTTCGTCGCGTGTTGGCTCGCCTGCTGCACAGCCGCGGCCAACTCCGTCGGCGTCCCGGCCAGCCGTACGCCAGCCACCCGAACCCGCGGCGACTGAATCCTGAAGTTCACCACACGTCGCGGCTGCTCGGTCGTCGGTTCCACAATCGTATGCGAAGTCGTAGCCTGCACACCTTTTTCCGCCAGCATCTGTTCCAGCGCGGCCTGGATCAGGTCCGGCAGATTCCCCGCATCCGAGCACACCCCTCGATACAGCGGCAACTTCGCATGGATCGCCTCGCTCAACTCCTCCGGCGTCCACCACACAAAGTTCTCAAAGCTCGCCGGCAGTAGCTTGTCCATCGGCACCGGCTTCAGCGAAAGATGCGCTGTCCGGTTACCCGGCCCAATTAGTTCCATCTCTGCGCTATCGAACATTCCGGTATCGAGCAGCCGCTGCGCCGGTCCGGCGATCGTCTCCATCGTCAGCACATCGCCCGGCTTCAGCGCAGCGATGGAAAGAATCTCCGCATCGCTATACGGCGCGCCGCCGGTAATAGTCACCTTGGCGACAGGGTATTGCGCACCCTTCGCAAAGGCAGACAGAGAAAGAGACAAGACAAGGGCCGCGGACAAAACTCGATAAAGGACACGCATGGGTATGCCCAGAGTAAGGGTAGTTCTGAAGATTGGCAATCGCGAGACGACCGCTCTCCTCTATCAACCCCAAACGTTGTCATTTCGACCGGAGCGCAGCGAAGTGGAGAAACCCCTGTATTGGCTCTCCTCCACATCACCCAAATTTGTCATCCTGAGCGAAGGCTCTCGCGGCTTCATGCGAGAGCCGCAGTCGAAGGACCTGCCACACTGCCCGCCCAAGCACACCGTCCGAACCTTTCAACCACAATACTCTCGTCCACTCCTCCACCCTTCACGCAAGCTTCCTAAGCCGTCGCCGGCAGCGAAGCGGACGACGATTGCGGCTTCTTACGCAGGATGGCTGCCGAAATCAGCGTGATGACGAGGCCAACAGGAAACGGTTCGATGAACGTATAGAGCGCATTGACGAAGGGATTCTCGTAGAGCAGCTGGGACTGGCGGATCGCGGCAACTTTGGCCTGGATAGCTGCCGGCGTGCCGGGTGCAGACTGAGCCTTCTGGATCAGGGCTGCGAAGTAGCTGTCCATGAAGCCGTGCATAAAGTTGAAGTAGAGTATCTCCCACGTAACGACATAAAAGACGCAGGAGATGAGCGTGATGCAAATGCCGATACCGAACGCGCGTCCGAAGGTGATCGCGCCGCCGGCGAGATTATCTCGGTAGGAGCGAATGCCGAAGTAGACAAGCAGGAACGAAAGGACAATGGAGGCGTAGCCGATGACCAGTGCTTTTGGGCCGTGGTTCAGGTCGCTGAGGAAGCGGAGGGTACCGCACATCAGAACGGAGGAAATAATGCCGGAGATGAGGCCGAAGGTGACGATGGTCTTCTTCAATGGGAGGCTCCTGGGTAGAGGTACTTGAAGACACTTTGCGGGGCGGAGGCAGTGTTTGTCGTCATGCTTTCGGATGATTTTGCGGTTTCGCGCCGGAAATCATGCTTTGGGATGAGGTTAAGATGGCCCGCCGTTCAGAAGATCGGTTTCAAGACCATCCGGCCGTACACGAGGAACGCCATCAGCAGACCCAGCACGCCGCTCATGATGATGGTCGTCATCTCGCGGTACTTGGCGTGTACCCAGACGAACACAAGGCTCTCCAACGCCAGGACCGCGGCGGCCGCCACCGTAAGCGCTGGGTACCAGTGGAGGGCGGCAGGAACGACCAGCCCGACCGCGCAGACAAGTTCGAGGATGCCAAGCGCCTTCCAGACTTCCCGCGGCAACGCACCAAAGGACGGCACCCCCTCGCTCACCTTGTTGAACAGAAAGACCTTCATCACGCCCGACGCTCCGTACAGGAGCGCGGCGAGGATCTGTAGGACCCACAACAGGATATTCATTCTGTGCCTCCTCCCGGTTTCTGCGTCACGCATCCGGCATCGTAAGTGTAATTCCGAAAAAGGTGACACAGTGAAACTACTCTAGGGGAGCAGCCCCAGCTCTTTGCCTAGCTGGACAGCCTGAGTCCGCCGCCGTGCGCCCAGCTTGTCGAAGGCCCGGCTGCAGTGGGTCTTGACGGTGTTCTCGCTGACGAACAGCCGCTCGGCGATCTCGCGGTTGCTGAGACCCTCAGCAACGAGGCTGAGAATCTCAAGCTCCCGTGGGGTGATGCCGAGGGCGTCAAGCTGGGGCTGGTTGAGGGTGAAGGGAACTGCCGCCTCGCCGGGGACGAGGACTTCGCGGAGGATGATCTTCTCGCGCGGTTTGGTGAGCTTGATGCCGAGCCAGATGCCGAAACCGGCGAAGAGGATGGCGACGAGCGCGCCATAGATCTCGAACGAGTGCTCGATCACGAGGAACTGGTACTCGGACCAGCGAAGGACGGCGATAAGAACGCCGCCGATGAGGCCGAGAATCAGGACGTGGCTGAGGACGGGGCGCTTCATCTCTGTTAATGGATTCTAATGCCGGGTGCCCCAGGTCCCTCGCTTTTGGGGACCTGGGTTTCCTCAGGGCCACTCTCTCCTCCACCGCACCCCAACCCTTGTCATTTCGACCGGAGCGCAGCGCAGTGGAGAAACCCCCGTATTGGCTCTCTTCAAACCCGCCACAAATCAGGTACCCCGAGGTTTTAACCTCGGGTCTCATGGGCCAACCACCAAACCGGCTTTAGCCGCTGGGGTATGCCCTTGCCCATCCACCACATCATCTAAAAGAAACTCCATCTACCGCTTCACCCCAAGCACAACCTTCAACGTACGCTGCGCACTATCGGTATCCATCTGCACCTTCACCGACTGCAGCAAATTCTTCTCATGCAGAATCTGAAAGACCTCCTGCTTCATCTCGGCACTCGCAACAACCCCCGGCCTCAGCTCCGGATCATTCGCAAAGGTCTTCTGAACGTCCGGCGGTAACGCCGTCGCATCCACACCGGCAAGGTGATACACCTCACCCGGCGTGAAGTGAAACGAGTACACCACCGTATGCGCCGCCGAGTCCTTGTTCGTCTCCTCCGTAGCAAACGCATCTAGATACCCACGATCCTGGTAGGCCTTGGCCAGCTCGCCCTTCGCCAGCCGCAATGCAGCGGCCCCGGCCGGATCGCCCGTCTTGATCCCCGCAGCCTTCGCCAGTTCCGCGGCAGACACCGGTGGCACCGCCGGCAGGTCGATCTGTGTAATGCGATACATCTCACCCGGATGGACGACCACCGTGGCATCGATCAGAAAGCGGTCCATATCCTTCCGTGGCGGCGCAAAGCTCGGTGGGTCGTTTGCGACATCAAGATACCCAGCATCCTCATAAATATCGGAGAGCCTCTGACGAATCGTGCGCGAGGTCTCCTCGATCCCAAAGTCCTGCCCGGCGATGCTGCGTCCCATGACGTCCAGCTTTGCAGTAAACGCAGGCGAAGCCCCCTCAACGTGCGTTTGGCCCACGAGGATCTCCGGCCGCGTAATCGTCAGCGCAACCCCGGTCACCGGCCCGCCGGCGACGTCCGTGGACTGCACCGCCTCCACCTTCGCATCGATGCCTTTCTCACCCAGGAGTGCGGTCAACGCAGCCTCCACCTGTTCGGTCAGCGTCCCACTGAATGGCAGCTTGCCCTGAAATATCGGCACACGCGCCTCGACGAGCTTCTCCAGCTCCTCCGGCCGCCACCAAACAAAATTGGCATAGCGCACAGGCAGCGACCGCGAGGTAGCCGGGGCAGTCACCTTGAAGACCAGCGCCTCGGAACTGACCGTATAGCTCAGGTCGGTGAACATCCCCGTGTCGCCCAGCCGCTGTAGCGCACCCTCAATCTGCTCCTTGCTAAGCGTCCCGGGCTTCAGGTTTGCAATGCCCAGCAGTTGGTCGGTATCCATCCCCGTCGCACCCTCGATCCGGATGGTCTTGGGCGTATAGGTCTGTGCGACAACCGGCAGGGCAGGGGACAGGGCAGCAAGAAGGGCGAAAGAGCGCAGAAGGGTTCGCATGGGTGCCATGAGTCTAGGGCAAGCAGGATTCCTGACGCAAGAAAATCGCCCCGGCTCACCGTGCGATAAACGCACCGTAAAGTCCACCGTGGTCACCGTAAAACGGACCGTCGAGGACCATGCCCCTCACCGTCCATGCACCGTCAAAACCCCCGTCTTTATTGGCTCTACGCGTTTTCGATCTTGCCCAGCCACGGAGTCGCCGCCTTCAGCGCATTATTGACGTTCGTAATGTTCTCAACCCCTGTAGTTTCAAGCCATTGGCGGAACGCACCCTCTCCCTGCTTGGCAAAGATCGCAATTCCATCCTTCCACGTAGCCCGCCCACACAGCACTCCATTGAACGCAGCCCCCGATTCCCCTGCTAATTCAAGGGTTTCAATGAAAACCGGGTTTGAAACACCCGCCGAAAGATAAATAAACGGCTTCTCAGTAAGAGCCGCCTGATCGCGGAAAAGCTGCATCGCCTCCTCCCGCGTATAGGCCGTTTCCCCTTTATAAGCACGAGTTCCAGCCACAAACTCCATCTGGATAGGCACTTCCACCTTCAGCACATCCACCCCATAACGAGACTTCGAAAACTCCTCCATCGCCCCCGCCACAATCGATGGCTTTCGACGCGCATATTCAACAGTCTTCTCATCCCCGCCATCAGCGTCATAGCCGACAAACTCAAGGAAAAACGGTATATCGTGCGCCAAACACTCATCGCCAATGCGCTCAATCCACGCATGCTTCAAGTCATTGACAACAGGCTTCTCAAACGGCGTGTAGTACAGCAGAATCTTGATGCAATCAGCCCCCGCTTCCTTCAGCCTCCGAACACTCCAAAGATCAAGCAGATCAGGCAGCCGCCCATGCGTGTTGGAGTCGTAGCCCGTCTTCTCATAGGCCAGCAGTAAACCCTTGCCATTGCGGTGTTTCGAGGCAGGCAGGCCATACTCAGGGTCCAGCAAAATAGCAGACGCATATCGGGTCAGGACCTCGGTAACAAGCGTCTTGAAGACCTCAAGGTCATGCCCGGTAGCCGCGGCGCCGCGCTCCTTGGCAAGCGACTTCTGCAACGAGCCGCGCTGATCCATAGCAGCAGCGGCGATCACGCCGCGCTCGTTGGAAACGGCCTTCAGGCCGGCAAGTTTTCCGGGCGTAAGTTTCATGTTTCTATCGACCTCCGTGGTCTTTATTCGCGCGCAAGGCACGCGTGCTCAGGCTGCGATTGTACACAGCCGGATAGAGAGGATGCAGCGCATTTGTGCGGTTTTCGCGCGTTTTGACGTGTGTCAGGCCTGCAGGCGATCACATAAATTCCCCGCTAGTTCAACCAGGTGGCGGAGTTTTGCCGAATGCCCCGGCTGTGCCTCGCGCAGGGCCAGTTGCGACTCCAGCAACAGCCCCGTGAGAGACGACTTCAACTCGTTGTGCAACTCGATAGTGGCGGCCTCGCGGGCCTGCGCCTGGTCGTAGGCGCGGCGCGTAAGGGCCGCCCGCACCTGCCGGAGGACGCGTGGGGCGCCTGAGAGAGCAATGTTCAGTTCCAGCACCGGCGTAGCGAGCGCCTTCTGGTAGAGAAGTCCGGTAGCCTCGGCATCTGAGGCCGCGAGGCCTTCTTCCAGCAGCAGCAGCGAGTAATCGCCCCGCCGCAGCGCCGCCAGCCC
>Ga0302314_10018267_pt1 | contig 11705 bp, 11 predicted proteins | sample III_Palsa_N2_3_FD_200533 | JGI IMG/M metagenome (GOLD analysis project Ga0302314, IMG submission 200533) | Peat permafrost microbial communities from Stordalen Mire near Abisko, Sweden - III_Palsa_N2_3 | ecosystem: Environmental > Terrestrial > Soil > Palsa > Peat permafrost | place: Sweden...
CGATCTTACCCAGCGCAACACGCTCAATCGGTCGGCGGTGTTCGCCCAGATACTGGTCGATCGGCTGAGCGATCGCATCGACCTGCTGCCGCGCAGCCATCGCGACGCCGGCTATTTCGTCCTCCTCGCGCCAGACGTGCCGGCCGTGCTCCTGGAAATGGGCTTCATCAGCAGCCCCGTGGACGAGGCGCGCCTCACCGATTCGCACGAGCGCGCCCGGATGATGGAGACGGTGGCGGCGGCGATCGACGCCTATTTCACCGCCCAGAGCGAACTCGCCTCCCGCTGATCGACCCAGAGGTGCGCGGCGGAATTGGCGCCCGCCGCGAACGGCGTTAGAGCATCCTCCAGGCGGAGAGGGCGATCCGCGGAGGTGTGCGGTATTGCAGCTCTTTGGTCGACGGGTGGCCGCGGCGGGCGTCGCCGTTCTGGTCGCGGTCGGCGTCGCCTCGCTGGCGGCGGCGATCTACGCCGGCGTGCTGTTCCGCGAGATGCCGGGCGTGGCCGAACTGGTCGACTATCGGCCGCCGACGGCGACGCGCGTCTATGCCTGGGACGGCACCTTGATCGGCGAATTCTCCAAGGTCCGGCGCATCTACGTGCCCTACGACCAGATGCCGCCGACCTTGATCAAGGCCTTCCTCGCCGCCGAAGACCATAACTTCTTCGAGCACGGGGGCGTCGACATGGGCGGCCTGTCCCGGGCCATGATCAAGGATGTGTTCAATGCCCTGCAGGGCCGCCGTCCGGAGGGCGGGTCCACCATCACCCAGCAGGTGGCCAAGAACATCATGAAGAACAATGACCTCTCCGTCGGCCGCAAGCTGAGAGAGGCCATCGTCGCCACCCGCCTCGAGCAATCCTTGTCGAAACGGCAGATCCTCGAGCTGTACCTGAACGAGATCTGGCTCGGGTATCGCTCCTATGGCGTCGGCGCCGCCGCCTACAACTATTTCGGCCGCTCGATCTCGGACCTGAGCCTGGCCCAGTGCGCCTATCTGGCGGCTCTGCCGAAGGGCCCAGACAACTACCAGCCGATCCGCCAGAAGGCGGCCGCCGTGCGCCGCCGCAACTTGATCCTGCAAAGCATGGCCGACCTGGGCTGGGTCACCCAGGCGCAGGCCAATGTGGCGATGGCCGAGGACTTGAAGGTCGAGTCCGGCCCCAGCCGCGCCAAATATCGCGACGCCGACTATTTCGTGGAGGAGGCGCGGCGCGAAGCCCTGCAGGTCAAGTCCGTCGGGACCGACCTCGACCAGGGCGGCTACTATATGCGTACGACGCTCGATCCGCGTCTGCAGACCGCCGCGCGCATCGCCCTGATGGACGGCCTGGAGACCTACGACCATCTCCACGGCTGGCGCGGCGCCTGGGGCCACGTAGCCATCGTCCCGGGCTGGCAGCAGGCAACCTTGGCCAAGACGCCGCCGTCCGAGCGCAAGAAGTGGCGGGCGGCGGTGGTCACGCAGGCGGCCGGCGTGGTCAAGGCGCAGCTCGCCGACGACAACTCCGTGGGCGAGATCGACGCGGCCGACGTGGCCTGGGCGCGGGCGGGACGCGGCCTTACCGTCGGCGACCTGATCTTCGTCGAACCCGGCGACAAGGGTGGTCTGAGGCTGCGCCAGGTCCCGGCCGTGAATGGCGCTCTGGTGGCCATGGAGCCGCAGACCGGCCGGGTTTTGGCGCTGGTCGGCGGCTACAGCTATTCGCTTTCCAACTTCAACCGCGCCACCCAGGCCTATCGCCAGCCCGGTTCGTCGTTCAAGCCGTTCGTCTACGCCACCGCCCTGGAAAGCGGCCAGTTCACGCCCGCCAGCGTCGTGCTCGACGCGCCGATCAGCCTGCCCGGCTTCGGCGGGGCGGTTTGGCGGCCGGAGAACTACGAGAAGAAGTACCTGGGCCCGCTGGTCTTCCGGCGTGGGCTCGAACTGTCGCTCAACACCATGACCGTGCGCATCGCCATGCAGGTGGGCATGCCCAGAATCATCGCTACCGCCAAGCGCTTCGGCGTGATCGACAAGATGGACCCGGTGCTGGCCATGGCGTTGGGGGCGGGAGAGACGACGCCTTTCAGGATGACCGGCGCCTACTCGGCGTTCGCCAACGGCGGCCGCAAGGTTTCGCCTCACCTCATCGAGGTCATGGAGAACCGCGAGGGTAAGAACGTATTCCGCGCCGATACGCGCGAATGTTCGGGCTGCGACGGCGCGTTCACCGGCGATGACGGACCGGACATCGCCTACTCGGGCGATCAGCTCATCGATCCGATCACGGACTACCAGATCCAGACCATGCTCGAGGGGGTCGTGCTGCGCGGGACCGCGGCGCAGGCGCGCATCCTGGGAAGGCCGATCGCCGGCAAGACCGGCACGACCAATGACTTCCGCAGCGCCTGGTTCATGGGCTTCTCGCCGCAGATCGTCGTGGGTGTGTTCGTGGGCTTCGACGACAACCGCTCGCTGGGCAAGGGCGAGACCGGCGCGGTGGCCGCCCTGCCGATCTTCATCGAATTCATGCAGGAGGCGATCAAGGGCCTGCCGCCTCTGGACTTCACCGCGCCGCCGGACACCAAGTTCGCCTTCGTCGGCCCCAACCGCGAGGCCTTCCGGCCGGGTACGGAGCCCAAACCGGCGGCGGTCAGGGTGGAGGCGCCCGGCGTCGGGGAGACACCGTTCGCCATCACACCGATCCCGTCACCCGCGCCGCAAGCGCCGAAGGCGGCTCTTCCGCCACCGCCGGCCGTCAAGCCGCCCAAACCTCCGGACGAGCTCAAGGGATTGTATTGAGCCCTCTCTCGGGCTATCTGCCGCGCCCCGTCCGGGCCAGTTCGCCCGAGGAGAGGTTCACACATGCGTGCGGATATCGAGGCCAATGCGGCCGATATCGAGCGGTCCGTCGGGCTGCTCAGGAGGCGTCTTTGACTGGGAACCAGCGCTTCGGCGGCTGGATGAACTGAACGCCCGCGTCGAAGATCCGACGCTCTGGGACAACGCCGAAGCCGCTCAGGCGCTCATGCGCGACCGCACGGTCCTGGCTGACCAGGTGGAGGCGGTGCGCCGCTTCGAGCGCGAGCTCGCCGATACGGTCGAGTTCGCCGAACTGGCCGAGGCCGAGAACGACCAGGCCTCGCTCGACGATGCGGCCGCCCAGCTCGCGGCGCTCAAGACGGTGGCCGCGCGCGCTGAACTCGAGGCGCTGCTGTCCGGCGAGGCGGACAGCGCCGACGCCTATCTGGAGGTGAACTCGGGGGCGGGAGGTACGGAATCCGCGGACTGGGCGGCGATGCTGCTGCGCATGTACACCCGCTGGGCCACCGCCCACGGCATGGACGTCGAGCTGATCGAGGAAACGGACGGCGAGCAGGCAGGGATCAAGTCGGCCACGGTGAAGATCGCCGGCTACAACGCCTACGGCTGGCTCAAGACCGAGGCCGGCGTCCACCGGCTGGTGCGCATCTCGCCTTTCGACGCCGCCGCCAAGCGCCACACGAGCTTCGCCTCGATCTGGACCTACCCGGTGGTCGACGACAAGATCGAGATCGAGATCAACCCGGCCGACGTGCGCACCGACACCTACCGGGCCAGCGGCTCTGGCGGCCAGCACGTCAACAAGACCGACTCCGCCGTCCGCCTGACCCATATCCCCACTGGCATCGCTGTGGCCTGCCAGAACCAGCGCTCCCAGCACCAGAACCGCGACCAGGCCTGGAAGATGCTGCGCGCCCGCCTCTATGAGCTCGAGCTTCAGAGGCGTGAGGCCGCGGCCCAGGCCGTGGAGGACCAGAAGACGGACATCGGCTGGGGCCACCAGATCCGATCCTACGTCCTGCAGCCCTATCAGATGGTCAAGGACCTGCGCACCAACGTCGAGACCTCCGACACCGAGGGCGTCCTGGGTGGCGACCTCGACCGCTTCATGGCCGCGTCCCTGGCTCAGAGGGTGGGCGCTACGCGGGAGGAAGGGTAGTCAGCGCAGCTGTCGCCGGCGCCTCATAGATCGTTCGCTAGGGCGTGGAGCGGGCGGCTCGATCCGGCGCGCCCGGTGCGCGTCGCCCCCCGCGGCGCAACCCCCTGAGGGAACCTGGAGCGCGCGCGGCCATTTGACTTCCAAATCCTCGGCCAAGGTTTCCCGGCCCGCATTGGAGGTTCACATGCTCGGCACCATCCTCATCATCCTGCTGATCCTGGCGCTGCTGGGCGCCCTGCCCACCTGGGGCCACAGCCGCTCGTGGGGGTACTTCCCCAGCGGCGGCCTGGGCTTGATCCTGGTGATCGTCGTCGTCCTGGTGCTGATCGGCAGGCTGTAGAGGGCAGGCGGCCGCCTGGAACGTGGCCGGACCGCCCCGCGTTCGACGCTCAACTGAGAGGTCCAGCCATGTCATCTTCTGACGCCTATTCAGGTGTCCGAAAGCCGGGCCAAGGGCGCACGCAGCGTGGGTTTCATCTGGATCCTGGCGGGCTCGGCGTTGCTGGGCGCTCTGGTCGTCGCCATCGTCTGGGCGGCGTTCAGCGGTCCGCTCGCGCACAAGCACGGCGAGACGCAGGTCACCTCTCCGGCCGCCGTGTCGCAGATCCGAAAGACGACGCCGCCGACGCCGGGGACCTGATCCTCAGCGCTGCGGCGCAGCCTCGTCGTAGAAGCGGGCCAGGTCCGCCTTCATCGACGTGAGCGCGGCGGTGTTGAGATAGACCATGTGGCCGGAGGGATAGTAGGCGAAGCGCACGTTGCCGCGCAGCTGCGGGTCGAGTTGCATGTGGCCCAGGTCATATTCGGTGCCGAAGAACGGCGTCGCCAGGTCGTAGATGCCGTTCAACGAGTAGAGCAGCAGATGCGGATTCTCGCGCATCGCCGCCGAGAGGTCGAGCGCGACATCGGCCTCGTTGGTGTCGCCCGGCCCCCGCGCGCCGGGCGCGCGATGGCGGAAGTCCCAGCTGAGGCCGGCGGAATAGTAGGTCGGCCGGTAGGAAAGGTCGGTCTCGAACCCGAGGCTATCGGTGAGATAGTGGTGGAAGGCGGCCACGAACGCGCCGCTGATGCCGGTGTCGGAGGGATCGAACTCCGGCGTTTCGCCGGCCGCGTCGACGTCCACGCCGGTGAACCGGTCGTCGTAGCGCCCCAGGGTCAGGCGCTCCTGGCGCAGCAGCGCCTTGCGGAAGCGTCCGGGCGGGACGCGCAGATCGTTGTCGAGGATGAACTGTGCCGTCAGGCCGGTGTAGGAAGCCATCTTCTGGGCGATCGCGTCGCGTTCGGCGGGTTCGAGATCCTGACCCTCGGCGAGCGCCAGGGCGTAGGGCCCACGCGCCCAGTCCCTTACCTCCTTGAGGAAGGCCACCGGGTCAGCCGGCTGCGTGGCGAGGCGGTTGTGATAGGCGGCCGCCGCGGCGTAGCTGGGCATATAGTTGATCAGTTCCTGATCGAAGCCCGGGTCACGGCGGCCGTAGTTGAGGATCGAGGAGAGAATCACCACGGCGTTCAGCTGCACGCCATCCTGTTGCAGCCGATAGGAGAGACCCGCCGAGCGCGTGGTGCCGTAGGACTCGCCGAAGATCACCTTGGGCGAGTTCCAGCGGTCGTTGACTGTGAGATAGCGCTCGATCCCGCGAGCGAAGGCGTCGATGTCGGGGTCGGTGCCCCAGAAGGCCGCCAGCTTGGTGTCGCCGATCGGGCGCGAGAAGCCCGCGCCTATGGCGTCCAGGAAGACTAGGTCCGACTTGTCCAACAGGCTGTCGTTGTTTGCGACCACATCGAAGGGCGCGTTGTGGGTCGATGCAGGGCTGTCGGTGACCACCCTGACCGGGGCCAGCGAGCCCATGTGCAGCCACAGGGTCGAAGAGCCGGGCCCGCCGTTATAGAAGAAGGTTACCGGCCGGCGCGGATCGCCGGTGGTGTAGGCCACGTAGAACATGCTGGCGATCGGCTTGCCTTCGTCGTCGCGCAAGGTGAGCGTGCCGGCGGTGGCGGTGTAGGCGATCGGCCGGCCGCTGATGACGCCCTGGTGGTGCGTGACTTTGCGCACCTCGACGATCGGCGCGGTGGCGATGTCGGCGTCCGAGAGCTTGCGGCACTGCGCGCGGTAGGCGCGCGGGTCGCCTTTGCCGCCATCGTCCGGCTTGGCGTCGCCGTGCGCGTCGCAGTCGGCGTCCGGGTGGGCGTTGTCGCTCGTGCGCGGACCGGGCGCGCCGGGCTCGTCCGCGGCCCGGGGTGCAATCCTGCCCACCCGACCCGGCTCGGCCTTGTCGGGCTGCGTGCGGATCTGGGGCTGCATGCTGGAGTCTGGACCACCCTGGCCGAAGGCGCCCAGGGGAGCGGCGAGGAGCCCCACACAGATCAAGGAAGCCGAAAATTGCCGCACGTCGCTCGCCCCGATTGATGCAAGGCGCCAGCCTAGCTCGCGCGCGGGGCGGACGACAACCTCCGGGCCGTCGGATCAGGGCTGCTGGTGGATCGAATCGACCCAGGCGACGCCTTCGGGCGCCTCCACTGGCGTGATGTCCAGGTTGACCACCACCGACTCGCCGCCGCTGCGGACCAGGACGCATGCGAGCGTCTCATCCGCCAAGGCGTTGATCTCCTGATGCGGAACGAACGGCGGCACATAGATGAAATCGCCGGGCCCCGCTTCGGCCACGAACTCCAGCGCCTCGCCCCAGCGCAGGCGCGCTCGTCCGCTGACAACATAGATCACGCTTTCGAGCTCGCCGTGGTGGTGCGCGCCGGTTTTGGCCCCTGGGTGGATATGGACCGTGCCGGCCCACAGCTTCTCGGCGCCGACCCGCGCATAGTTGATCGCCGCGGCGCGGTTCATGCCCGGTGTCTGAGCGGTGTTGGGATCCAGCCGGTCGCCTGGAATCACCCGGACTCCGTCATCCCGCCACCTGCGCTCGCTGACCATGGTGAGAAGATAGCGCACGGCGGCGCCGCGGCAACCCGGCGGTTCACTTCCGAGACCCGCTCGGCTAAGCCACCCGCGGCAATGAGCCAGCGAGGAAGCGTGCATGACCGAGATCGTCGACATCGTCGCCCGGGAGATCCTCGATAGCCGGGGCAATCCGACGGTCGAGGTGGACGTCACCCTGGAGGATGGCGCTTTCGGTCGGGCCGCCGTCCCCTCGGGGGCTTCGACCGGGGCGCACGAAGCGGTGGAGCGGCGCGACGGCGATCCTCGGCGCTATGGCGGCAAAGGCGTGCTGGGCGCGGTCGGCGCGGTCAACGGCGATATCTTCGACGCGCTGTCGGGAATGGATGCGGAGGACCAGCGCCGGCTCGACCGAATCCTGATCGACCTGGACGGCACGCCCAACAAGAGCCGGCTGGGCGCCAACGCCATATTGGGCGTCAGTCTCGCCGTGGCTAAGGCGGCGGCGCAGGCGGCCGGACTCCCACTCTACAAATACATCGGCGGGGTCGGCGCTTACCTGCTGCCGACGCCGATGATGAACATCATCAACGGCGGCGCCCACGCCGACAATCCCATCGACATCCAGGAATTCATGATCCTGCCCACCGGCGCAGAGAGCTTCTCGGAGGCGCTGCGCATGGGCGCAGAGATTTTCCACGCCCTGAAGACGGCGCTCAAGGACGCTGGCCACAACACCAACGTCGGCGATGAGGGCGGCTTTGCGCCGGATCTGGCCAGCGCCGAAGCGGCCCTGGCGTTCATCGTCGCGGCCGGGGAAGGGGCCGGCTACCGCGCCGGCGAGGACTTCCAGCTCGGCGTCGACGTGGCCGCGACCGAGCTGTTCAAGAACGGTCGATATCATCTAGACGGCGAAGGTAAGGACCTCGATCAGGCCGGCATGGCCGACTATTTGGCCGACCTCGTGGCGCGTTTCCCGATCGTCTCGATCGAGGACGGTTGCGCGGAGGATGATCTCGAAGGCTGGGCGCATCTGACACGCGTGCTGGGGGACCGGGTGCAACTGGTGGGCGACGACGTGTTCGTCACCAATCCGACGCGCCTCGCGGTTGGCATCGAGCGCGGGCTGGCCAACTCGATTCTGGTAAAAGTCAATCAGATCGGGACGTTGACGGAAACTCTGGATACTATGGCGATAGCCGTGCGCGCCGCCTACTCGACGGTGATGAGCCACCGTTCGGGCGAAACCGAAGACTCCACCATCGCCGATCTGGCCGTGGCCACCAGCGCCGGCCAGATCAAGACCGGCTCCCTCGCCCGCTCCGACCGCCTGGCCAAATACAACCAGCTCCTGCGCATCGAGGAACAACTCGGCGACCAGGCCGTCTACGCCGGCGCTCGCGCAGTGAAGCGCCTGGGGTAGGGGCCGGGGCGCTCACGTCTCGGCTCGCTCCCGTCGCTTCCCCCAACGAACGTGATCCCCGGGGGCGTGCGCCCGGGGTTGATGTTCTTTTGGGAATGGGGACGGGCTCCGGCGCGAGTGAAAGAGGCCGATCTCCGCGCGCACTACAAGGGCGATGTGGCCACGCCCTCGCCCTTAGCCTTGCGTTAAGCGCCACGGCGCATATTCAAATCCCTTCCGCGCCGCAAGCCGAGTCGCCTAGATGTTCTCGCGTCTCCAGACCTATCTGCCGACTGCGGCCCTGGCCTTCCTGATCTTCTATTTCGGGTTTCACGCCCTGACCGGCGACCGCGGGCTCCTGCTCTCGCGCCAACGCGGGGCGGCTCTGGCCGGGAAGCAGGCGCAGTTCGCGACCTTGCACGCACAGCGCATGAACCTGGAGGCGCAGGCGCGTTTCCTGCGCGACGACAGCCTTTCGGCCGACCTGCTGGAGGAGCGCTCGCATGCGCTGCTGGGCTTTGCCGATCCCAGAGACTATGTCATCCGCGTGACCCCAGATCACGGCTGAGCGCTTCCGCCAGCCGCCGGATTGGCGGGGACGATCGGAGCGTGACATGGCGCGTCGAGCCGCCAAGGCCGGCAACGGGCAGCTGAAAGCGGCGCCGCCGCGAGAGGCTAGGTCCGGCGCAAGCGAGGCGCCGGGGGCGGACCTCATCGGCTTCTACCGCAGCATGCTGCTCATCCGGCGCTTCGAAGAACGCGCCGGCCAGCTCTACGGCATGGGCCTGATCGGCGGCTTCTGCCACCTGTACATCGGCCAGGAGGCCATCGCCGTGGGCATGCAGGCCGCCATGGCCCCCGGCGACCAGGTGATCACCGGCTACCGCGAGCATGGGCACCTGCTGGCCGCCGGGGCCGACCCCAAGTCGGTGATGGCCGAGCTTACCGGCCGCGCCGCCGGAGGCTCCCACGGCAAAGGCGGTTCGATGCATATGTTCGCGCCGGACGCGGGTTTCTACGGCGGCCACGGCATCGTCGGGGCCCAGGTAAGCCTCGGCACTGGCCTCGCTCTAGCCAACCGCTATCAGGAAAACGGCAAGGTGGCGTTCGTCTACTTCGGCGACGGCGCGGCCAACCAGGGCCAAGTGTACGAGAGCTTCAACATGGCCGAGCTGTGGCGGCTGCCGGCGGTGTATGTGATCGAGAACAACCAGTACGCCATGGGGACCAGCGTCGAGCGCTCCTCCTCTGAGACCCATCTCTACAAGCGTGGCGCCAGCTTCAATATCCCGGGCGCCGAGGTGGACGGCATGGACGTTTCGGCGGTGCGGGCCGCGGGCCGCGCGGCGGCGCAGCACGCCCGGTCGGGCAAGGGCCCGTTCATCCTCGAGATGAAGACCTACCGCTATCGCGGCCATTCCATGAGCGATCCCGGCAAATACCGAACGCGTGACGAGATCGATCAGGTGCGCAGGACCCGCGATCCCATCGAGCACCTGGCCGAGCGGCTGGAGGCGCAGGGCCTCGCCGACGAGGGCGCCCTCAAGGCAATCGACGCCGAGGTGAAAGCGATCGTCGCCGACGCCGCCGATTTCGCCCGCACCACCCCTGAACCCGCGCCGGAAGAGCTCTACACCGACGTCTACGTGGAGAGCGCGGCGTGACCGATGTGCTGATGCCGGCGCTCTCGCCGACCATGGAGGAGGGGACTCTCGCCAAATGGCTGGTGAAGGCCGGCGACACGGTCAAGTCCGGCGACGTGATCGCCGAGATCGAGACCGATAAGGCGACCATGGAAGTGGAGGCGGTGGACGAGGGCGTGGTCGAGGAGATCCTGATCCCGGAGGGGGCCGAAGCGGTCAAGATCAACACCCCGATCGCGCGCCTGAGCGGCGGCGCAAAGCCGGCGCCGGCGCAGCCGGCCGCAGCGCCGGAATCGCCGCAGCTGAAGAAGCCAGCGCCCGTCGCTGCGGCGGCTGCCGTCGCCGCGCCACCCACGCCCTCGCCGGATCCTGAGATCCCGACCGGCGTGAAGATGGTCAAGACCACGGTCCGCGACGCCCTGCGCGACGCTATGGCCGAGGAGATGCGGCGTGACGAGAGCGTGTTCCTGATGGGCGAGGAGGTGGCGCAATATCAGGGCGCCTACAAGGTCAGCCGCGACCTGCTCGAGGAGTTCGGCGCGCGCCGCGTGATCGACACCCCGATCACCGAGCACGCCTTCGCCGGCCTGGGCGTCGGCGCGGCCATGGCGGGCCTCAAGCCCATCGTCGAATTCATGACCTTCAACTTCGCCATGCAGGCGATCGACCAGATCATCAATTCGGCCGCCAAGACCCGCTATATGTCCGGCGGCCAGATACGCTGCTCGGTGGTGTTTCGCGGGCCCAACGGCGCGGCGGCGCGGGTGGGAGCGCAGCACAGCCAGGACTATTCCAGCTGGTATGGCCAGGTCCCTGGCCTCAAGGTGATCGCCCCGTACGACGCCGCCGACGCCAAGGGCCTGCTCAAGTCGGCGATTCGTGACCCCAACCCGGTCGTCTTCCTCGAGCACGAGATGCTCTATGGCCACGACGGCGAAGTGCCCGACCTCGCTGACTGGCTGGTGCCGATCGGTAAAGCCCGGGTGCGGCGCGCCGGCGGCGGCGTCACCCTGGTCGCCCACTCGCGCATGGTGGGCCTGGCGCTGCAGGCTGCCGACGAACTCGCCAAGGACGGGATCGAGGCCGAAGTGATCGATCTGCGCACCCTGCGCCCGCTCGACCACGCCACCGTGGTCCAGAGCGTGATGAAGACCAACCGGCTGGTCACTGTCGAAGAGGGTTGGGGCCCATTCGGCGTGGGCGCCGAGATCGCCGCGCGGGTGGTGGAGAACGCCTTCGACTATCTGGACGCGCCGCCGGCCAGGGTGTTCCAGGAGGATGTGCCGCTGCCCTACGCCGCCAACCTGGAAGCCCTCTCCATCCCCTCGGTGGCCAAGATCGTCGCCGCGGCCAAGGCGGTCTGCTACCGATGAGCGAGGAGACTGCCTGGCGTGGCGGTGGCTGCCATTGTGGCGCGGTGCGCTTCGAGGCCGCCTTGCCGCGCACGGTCGAGGCGCAAAGCTGCAACTGCTCGATCTGCGCCATGACCGGCTTCATCCACGTGATCGTCCCGGAGAGCCGTTTCCGGCTGACCCAGGGCGCCGAGCATCTGACCAGTTACACCTTCAACACAGGGACGGCTCGCCACCTGTTCTGCGCGGTTTGCGGGGTTAAGAGCTTCTATCGCCCGCGCTCCAACCCCGATGGCTGGTCGGTGAACGCTCGCTGCCTGGACGATACGAGCGGCCTCGACCTGGCCATCGAAGCGTTCGACGGACGCAACTGGGAGCAGCACGCCGAGGATCTGGCCCATCTCTCCAAGGAGGCTCGATGACCGACGTCCTGATGCCGGCGCTGTCCCCGA
>Ga0302314_10018268_pt1 | contig 11704 bp, 10 predicted proteins | sample III_Palsa_N2_3_FD_200533 | JGI IMG/M metagenome (GOLD analysis project Ga0302314, IMG submission 200533) | Peat permafrost microbial communities from Stordalen Mire near Abisko, Sweden - III_Palsa_N2_3 | ecosystem: Environmental > Terrestrial > Soil > Palsa > Peat permafrost | place: Sweden...
AGGGGATGCGGGAAGGCCTGGAAAGCCTGGCGGCAGCGGCACGCGAGGCGATCAGCCTGCTGGACGACGAGTCCGGCGAGTCGGCTGATTTCCTGGCGGCGGTGCGTCGGGTGGAGGTGGCCGAGCAGATCGCGCACGGGGTCAAACTGCGCCTGCTCGCCGAGGCGGACCGCCGGAAGGCGGCGCGGGCCGGGATCGGCGCATGGCTCTCGGCGGAACTCGGGTACGGCAGCAGCCGGGCACGCGGACTGGCCGAGGAAGCCCGTCGGATCGGGGGCATGCCGGAACTCGCCGAGAAACTGACGGCTGGCGAACTCAACCAGGACCAAACCCGAATCGTGGAGCGCGCGGTCAAGGCAGTACACGGATCCGGAATCGACCCGGGCGCGGCCGTAGCCGAAACCCTCGCCGTGATCGAGCATGAGGGTGTGGGCAAGGCGAAAGCACGAGTGCGGGTGTTGGAGGAGACTTTGGCTCCCGGAACGGTGAGGGACCTCGCGGCCCGGCAGCGGGCGCGCTCGTTCCTGCGGGTCGGCGAAACACAGGACGGGATGGTGCGCATCGACGCACTCCTCGACGCCGCTCGCGGCGCCGTGGTCCGCTCGGTACTCGACCAGATGGTCGCCGGAGGACTGCACTCGAGGCAGTACGACAAGGTCGAGAAACTGGCCGAGGACGTGACGACCGTCGAACAGATGGGCGCACACGCGTTGACCCGACTCGCCGAGATCTACCTCACCGCCTCGCCGAAACGGCGGAACGAGCCGCACCGACCGCCCACCCTGTTCATCACCCGCGCACCGGACTCAGTGTGGAATTCAGCAGCCGACGACACCGTCCCGGGGATGGCGGAGATCCCGGACGGGTGCGCGATGACGGTGTACGGGCAACTGGTCCCGGCCGAGGGACTGCCGTCGATGCGAGATTCCGCAGCGAGCCTGCTGACCCTGGATCCGATCAGCGGGGAACCGATCACACTCGACGGGCGCGAACTCGATACCGATCCGGAAGCACGGCTCGCATCAGTGGATCAGCGCACGGCACTAGCCTTCAGGGATCGGGAATGCAGCGAACCGGGATGCTCACGACCGGCGACGTGGTCTTTACATGCTCACCACGAGACCGCGTACCAGGACGGCGGGACCACCGTCATGAGCAACCTCGTTCTACTCTGCTCAGAACATCACGTCCTACGCCACCACCCCGACCACCAGCACGCCGCATAGAACCGCAGGCCGATGCGGAATTCGACAGCCGAGCGCACGCTCACAGACCGGCCGAGGGGTGGTGTTCTCTCCTCGGTCGGGCAGGCGCAGCCCTATCAGGGTTCTGCCGGGGGCGCAACCGGCGAAACACACGCCACGCGACAGCCAGGACAGGCTACCGCCGGTTGCGCCCCCGGCAGGTCCCTGATCGCCTCAGGTGCACGACCGAGGAGAGAACACCACCCCCACCCCCCCCCCCCCCCCCCACACCACCACCCCCGGAACCCCCAACCCGACAGACAAGACAGCTCTCCGAGGGAGGTGCCCGCCGGAGGCAGCCGTTGACTTTGACGTTCACACCTGAAGATAAGACGAGAGCAAGACGCCGGGGCAAACGAGCAGCAGCGCGGGCCGGGCGACGGTTGAATGTCACAGGCGCGCAGCGGCGATATTGGTAACGGCAAGCAGATGAGCGGTCGCGTCTCGTCGAGTTGTGTTGCCGCTCGTGGGCGGGCTCATGGTCAACGCTCGGTCGCCTAGGTGATCGGCGAACACCGCACTGATCGACTACGACACATGGCGGGACATGACCCGGATGGGATACTCGGGGCATGACGAAGATCGCGATCCTCGACGACTACATCGGCGTCGCCCTGGAGTACGGCGACTGGTCCGCGCTGCCCGACGACGCCGAGGTCACCGTCTATCGCGAGGCGATCCCGCCGGAGCGGCTCGTCGAGGAGCTCGCCGAGTACGAGGTCATCGTCATCACCCAGCAGCGGGCGCGCTTTCCCCGGCCGGTGATCGAGGGGCTGCCCAAACTGAAGCTGCTCGTCTGCAACGGCCCGACGAGCAACGTGATCGATCACCAGGCCAGGAGCGAGCGGGGAATCCTGCTCTGCGGCACGGCCGGGACCGCCTCGGGCGCCGCGGCGCCGGCGCCTTCCGCAGGCTGGTACGGGGCGCGGCCCGGCCTGCCGGCGCCCTCGGAGATGGCGTGGGGGCTCATCTTCGCCGTCGCGAAGCGGATCGGCGTCGAGGACCGGGTGATCCGGGCCGGCGGGTGGCAGACGGGATTCCCGGTTCCGCTCGGCGGCCGGACGCTCGGCCTACTCGGCGCGGGCCGCCTCGGCGGCGCGATGGTCCCGGTCGCGAAGGCGCTCGGGATGGACGTCGTCGCCTGGAGCCCGAACCTCACCGCTGAGCGCTGCGCCGAGCTCGGCGTGACGAAGGTGACGAAGGACGAACTGCTCGCGTCCGCGGACGTCCTCGGCGTCTTCCTCGTCTTCTCCGAGCGCTCCCGCGACACGCTGCGCGCCGACGACCTGACGAAGATGAAGCCGGGCTCCATCCTGGTGAACATCTCCCGTGGTCCGCTCGTGCAGGAGACGGCCCTGATCGAGGCGCTGCGGTCCGGACACCTCGCCGGAGCCGGGCTGGACGTCTACGACCGCGAGCCGCTCCCGGCAGACCATCCCTTCCGCTCGCTCGAGAACGTCGTCGTCACCCCGCACATCGGCTACGTCACCGAGGACCTGTTCCGCTCCGCCTGGCAGCGCATGGCCGAGGATGTCGCGGCCTACCTGGCCGGATCGCCGATCCGCGTGGTCACCGACCCCGCCGATTTGCCGCAGATGGCACCGCAGTAGCAGGGCGCGGGGCGAATGGGGCAGCCCGTAAAGCTGACATGGCGTACGACCCGGCCGTCGGGAACGGCCGGGTCGTGCGCGGGTTTCTACTCAGCCTTCGAGCAGGCTGGCGCAGCTGTTGGTCCACGCGGCGTACGCGTTGTCCGGGTCACCCTCGTGGGTCAGCGCGGCGTCGTGCTCGTTGACGTACTCCTTGATGGAGGCGCCGGTGAGCGGGCCGACCTGGCCGTCCTTCTGCAGGTCGTGGTCGCCGTGGTAGGTCACCACGGCATCGTAGGTGAGCTGGCCGAAGTCCCCGTCGGTGGCCAGGCCCGCGCCGTCCAGGATGTTCATCGCCCGCTGCACGCAGACGACGCCCGCGCCGGTGTCCCCCTCCTCGATGTTGCTCGCCGCGAAGGCGGTCGCGCAGGACAGGCCGACAGCGCCCGCCGCGACGAGGCCGAGGCTGGCCGCACGCAGCGCGATTCTCTTCCCCGTGGTTACTCCTTGGTGAGGGATAAGGTCGACTCGCGCGCCGCCCCTCCCCTCCTGCGGGACCGGCGCGGTGTCCGACTCTGCACGCCGCGTATACGATCTTGATGACATCCGCATAAGGCGCCGGGGCGACCGACCAACGGCGCGACTCGCGACCCGCGACCCGCGCCGTCGTCGCGGGAATCGGGATCGGGGGCTTCGGAGGCATGGCCGACGTCGTGCGTTTCGCGGTGCTGGGGCCGTTGACGGTCGATGTCGCGGCCTCCGGCGGTCCGCAGCCCGTCCCGGGCGGCCTGCCCCGCGCCATCCTGGCGAGCCTGCTGGCGGCCCCGAACACCATCGTCAGCACGGATCGGCTGGTCGACGAGGTCTGGCCGGACGGCGCGCCGAGGTCCGCCGTCGAATCGCTGCGCAACCACATCCTGCGGCTGCGCCGTCGGCTCGGCCCGATCGCCGGGCAGCGACTGCGGACCGAGGAGCGCGGCTACCGCCTCGTGCTCGGGGCGGGAGAGCTCGACGAGCACGAATTCACCTCGTGGTGCGGCCAGGGCCGCGAGGCCTTGCTCGCGAAGGACTGGAACGGCGCCTCGAAGCTGCTGGCCGACGCGCTGGCGCTGTGGCGGGGCCGGCCGTTCGCCGACGTGCCGCTCGGTTCCGAGGGTTCCGCGCATATTCAGCGCTTGACCGAGACCCGGCTGCTGGCGCTGACGGGGCGGTTCGAGGCCGAGCTGCACCTGGGGCGCCATCTGGAGGTCGTCGCCGAGCTGAGTTCGCTGGCGCAGGAGCACCCGCTGCGCGAGGAGTTCCACCGACAGCTGATGCTCGCGCTCTACCGCTCGGATCGGCAGGCCGAGGCGCAGGCCGCGTACCACCGGCTTCGGCGCACGCTGTACGACGAGCTCGCCGTCGAACCGTCCGCGAGCGTTCGGGAACTGCAGCGGCGGATTTTGAGCGCCGACCCGGGGCTCGTCGCGGCTGACACCGAGAACAGCGTTCAGCAGGCCGCGTCACGCCGGCGCGTCGACCATCCCGCGCAGCTGCCCGCCGACACCCGTGCGTTCACCGGTCGAGCCGGGGACCTCGCCCGGCTGCTCGCCCTGGCCCGGGACGCCGAATCGGGCACGGGGGCCGGCACGGTGGGGATCTCCGCGATCGACGGGATGGGCGGGGTCGGCGGGCCGGGCCGCGTACAGCTCGACGATCCGGACCTCGGCGAGCTCGCCGAACTGTGCGGCGATCTGCCGCTGGTTCTGCGCATCGCCGCCGCGCGGCTGCGCCATCGCAGGACACTGAGCGTGCGGGACCTGGTCGTCCGACTGCGCGACGAGCGCTCGCGGCTTGAGCACCTGAGCGACGACGAGCGCAGCCTCGCCGCCGTATTCGACTCCTCATTCGTTGCGCTGCCCGAGGCCGAGCGGCGGTTGTTTCGCCTGCTGGGCCTGATCCCGGGACCCGGCTTCGACACGTACGCCGCCGCCGCGCTCCTGGACCGCGGCGGCGGCACCGCCGAAATACTGCTGGAATCCCTGCTGGACCACAATCTGCTGCTCGAGCACTCGCCGGGTCGCTACCGCCTGCATGACCTGATCCGGGTCTACGCCGGGGGCCTGTCCGCGGCCGAGTCCGCCGAGGACCGCGACGCGGTGCTGGACCGGCTGCTCGCCTACTACCGGTACGCCGCCGGTATCGCGGACCGCCATCTGCCGCTCTTCACGCGAGCGGGTTCGTCGTCGAATGCCGCGTCGCCGACCGCCGTCCCGGACCTGCCCGACCGCGACGCGGCGGTGGAATGGATGCGTGCGGAACGCGCGAACCTGCTCGCCGCCTTCGACATCGCGGTCACCCGCGCATCACCTCAGCATGCCATCCCGCTCGCCACGGCTCTGGCGGCGTTCCTCGAGCAGGAAGGGCCCTGGGAGAAAGCCGTCGCCGTGCACCAGACGGCGGCCTCGATGGCGCAGGCCTCGGGCGACCGTGCCGCCGAAGCCGTCGCCCTGCGGCATTTGGGCGGTGTCCGGCACACGATCGGCGATGTCGCGAGCGCGGCGGAGTTGTACGAGCGGGCTCTGGCGATCCATCAGGAGACCGGCGACTACCCGGAGGCGGCGCGGTCGCTGCGCCGGGCCCTCGGCGTCTATCTCGAGATCGGCGACGACGTCGGCGAGGCGGAGGTGCTCGGCCTCCTGGCACAGTTAGAGGAGACGGCCGCCCAGGTGTAAGACTGTCCCGTATGGACCCCATCGACGCGGCGGAAATGGCGCTGAGCCTGCCCGAGATCGACCCGCAAAAGCCGAGCCCCGCCCGGATCTACGACTTCTGGCTGGGCGGCAGCCAGAACTTCGCGGTGGACCGCCAGGTCGGCGAACGCGCCGCCGCGGCCATGCCGACCCTGCAGAACGCGATCCGCGCCAACCGCCAGTTCCTCGGACGCGTCGTGCACCACCTCACCGCCGACCTCGGCGTGACCCAGCTCCTCGACCTGGGGTCCGGGGTCCCCACCGTCGGCAACGTCCACGAGGTCGCCCACCACGTCAATCCGGCGGCGAAGGTCGTCTACGTCGACATCGATCCGGTCGCCATCGCCCACGCGAGGGCGCTGCTGGCCGAGGTCGACGGGGTTGAGGCGATTCTCGCCGACCTCCGCCAGCCCGAGACGGTGCTGAGCCATCCGCTGCTGCGCGACACGCTGGACTTCACGGCCCCGATCGCGATCCTGCTGAACGCCGTGCTCCACTTCATCCCCGACAGCCAGCACCCGGCCGCGATCGTGCGCGCCTACCTCGACAAGGCCGCACCCGGCAGCTACCTCGCCCTCTCCCATGCCGCCCCGGACCTCAACCACCGCAGCGAGCAGGACCGCATGCTCGAGGACTACCAGAAGTCAACCGGCGTCGAGTTCATCAACCGCACCCCCGAGCAGCTCACCGCATGGCTCACCGGCCTGGAGATCCAGCCCCCCGGCCTGGTCACCATCGACCAATGGCACCCCGAGCCCGACATCGAGGTCCCGCCCATGCTGCGCACCTACGGAGTGCTGGCCCGGACGGTCACCCCTTCCTGAGTCGCTGAATCGAGGTGGCGCCCAGCGGCACGGCGAACGCCAGGATGCTGGTGAGCGTGAGATACGCGTACTGGTCGGCGGCGGCCAACGCGCCGGAGGTGCTCCAGATGAGGACCGTGAATCCCAGCGCGGTCCACACGACCAACGTGATGGTGAGGGCGACGACCACGGACGGCGGAAACGCCACGGGCCTCGTCGTCATCAGAACGATGACCGTGGCAGTGGCGACGAACAGGGCGAGAACCGCGGTGCCGGTGAAGAAGTCATCTGGAGTGGGCGGCCAGAGCCGGCTCGCGCACGCTTGGGCGGAGGTCGTACCGCAGTTGAGCGGCACCACCGCGTCGACCGCGGTCGCCATTCCGAACACCCCGTAGCCGACTAGCGCGAGAACGAGCCCCCGGCGTGGCCATGGGCTCCCCCGGCGCGGGCGCAGCTCGCGGATGCACACGGCGGCCGTGCACAATCCGGCGATGCAGTCGAGCAGGATGAAGAGCCAGCTGAACGGCTCGCTGCGCGCTTCGAAACTACTCGCCAGCGCACTGCCGGCGAGGGACGGATTCACCAGGAAGGCCAGCGGCCACGAGTTGTAGGCCAGAGCCCCTATACACGCGATCCACAGGGTGACTCGACTTCGGTCAGACGCCACCGAGGGAACCGAGACGGTTCGCTGTCCCCGCTCCAGCACTCCGGTCGACGCACGGACCGATGCCGACTCCGCTATCGGACTTCGTGCGAACCCAGGCTGAACTGAGACCTCTTGATCGGCGTAGGACGCGGACAGATAGGGATGATCATCGACCATCCCTCGCCCAAGCCCTGGTAGGCGGCCTGGAGCCCGGTCACAGCGAGCACGAATCCGAAGAATCTCAGACATGGGTCCCACCCATCGATTCGGAGGCACCTTCTCCGTTTTAAATCGAGGTTAACACCGGTAACGGAGGCTGTACCTCCGTTACGGGTGGGTCATCATGTGATCTACAACTCAGCAGTCAGCGGGTGCATTCCCCAGCAGGGGCCCGGGCGCGGAATTCACAGGCGCTTCGTCGTGGGCCAGGCGCGCATGGCATGCTCGATTCCCGCGTCGTCGAGCGCGGGCCGCGGCAGCGGGTGGGGGGCCTCGCGGCGGGTGCACAACGCGTCGATCATCAGCGTCAGGTAGCGGCGCCAGGCGTCGGGCGCCGCGGGACTGGTGAATTCGTAGGCCGCGGAAAGCATGATCTGCAGGACGGGAAAGTCCTGCTCGGCGAAGTCGGGACGCAGCTTGCCCTGCGCCTTGGCCCGAGCCACCAGCGGTCGGCTCACCGGGCGCAGGCGCTCCTGCAGCAGGTCGCTGCGCTCGCAGCCGTTCTTGGCGGTGAGCATCAGGTCGCGCATGCCCCGGTCGGTGGTCTGGAGTTCGGCCACATCGATGATGAACCCGACGAACCCCTCCCACGCGTCCTCGGCCGCGGCGGCGACGCGGGCGAGTTCGACGAGGCGGTCGACGCTCTCCTCGAAGAGAGCGTCGATCACCGCGGACTTGTTCGGGAAGTGCCGGTAGACCGTGCCGACGCCCAGGCCGGCGAAGGCGGCCACCTCGTCGAGGGTCGTACCGAGCCCGTGCCGGGCGAAGACCTCCCGGGCGGCGTCCATGACCCGCTGCCGGTTCTGCACGGCGTCCTTGCGTTTACGGCGGGTGGTCGGCGCGGGCGGGAGAGTCACAGCTCACACGCTAGCCCGACCGTAGCGGAGGTACAAACTCCGATATTTCGAGTCCGCCGCCGGCGCTTCGGGTGGTCAGCCGCGCCCGAAGGTCTCGAGCGGGTCGCCGTGCGTCGGCGCCCAGCCCAGCTCGCGGCGGGCTTTGGCCGAGCTGAGGCACTGGTCGAGGGCGAACGCGTCGGCGATGGGCCCCATCTGGGCGCGGGCCTGCTCCAGCGTGATCGAGACCGTCTTGCCCTGGAGCCCGGCACCGCGCGCCACCGCCTCGGCGACCTGCTTCATCGTCGGGTGGCCCTCGCCGACCCCGAGATAGACCGATCCCGCCTTGGCCGAGAGCGCCGCGACGTAGAGCGTGGCTACGTCGTCGACATGCACAAGCGCCCACCGGTTGGCGCCCTCACCGATGTACGGGATGGCACCGCCCAGCTTGCCCGGTGTGATGAGGAAGTGATCGATCAGCCGGTTGTCGCCGCCGTAGAGCAATCCCGGCTGCACGATCACGGGGCGAGCGCCCTCGGCGGCGCGGGCCAGGACCGCGTCCTCGACCGACCTGCGCCACGCCACCACACCCGGCGGATTCCACGGCGCGGTCTCGTCCTGCACTCCGTCGGTGTCTCCGTAGACCCAACTGCCGCCGGTGTGCACGTAGGTCCCGGCCCCGACGCCGTCCTGCATGGCCGCGGACGCGGCGAGATCCATGTCCGCGGAGCCGGCCTGCGCGAGGTGGATCACCGCCTCGGCCCGCGCGGACGCGTGATTGAGCACGTCCAGGTCGCCGAGCGAACCCCGCAGCGCGACCGCTCCCGCGTCCAGCACAGCCTGAGCGGACTGCTCGCCGCGCGCCAGCGCCTCCACGGAGTGGCCTCGTCGCACCAGTTCGGCAATCGCGGCCAGGCCGATGTAGCCGGATCCACCCGTCAGAAAGATCCTCATACCGTCCCTCGCTGTTCTTCAGGTTTGCCTCCACCCTGCGGCCTGACCGCCGTCCCCGTCCAAGACCTGTTGCGTGCTCTGTAATACCCCGCGGGTATCACAGAGCACGCGGCACCACCCGCCGCGCCCTACCATGAGTCCCGCATTGATCAGATCCAGGAGGGGGACATCATGGGACAACCGGCACTGCCACCGACCGTACGGCGAGCGGTCCTGTTCATGCGCGTGGGCGCGGCGCTCACGGTGGCGAACGGACTTGTCATGGTCCTACTCGCCGGACAGGCGGCCGACGACAACCCGGCGAACAACGGCGGCAGCACAGGTACCTATAACGCCGCATACGAGGCTGGCTACATCGTCGGCTACATAGCCTGGTACCTGGCCATCGCCGGGCTGTGGCTGTGGATGGCACAGAAAAACAAGGCCGGCCGGGACTGGGCGCGAATCACCGGCACCGTATTCTTCGGCATCTCCTGCCTCGTCTTCCTCATCAACCTTGTGGGTGACACCGCCATCGGTGCCGCACAGGGCAGCGGGTTGGTGTTCGTGGCCTTAGCCGTCGTCTTCCTGTCCTGGGCCATCGGCCTCTGCACGGTGATCCTGCTCTGGCACAAGAAGTCGGCACCGCACTTCAAGTCCGCCCCGAGGCCGTACCCGGCGCCGCAGTCGAATGCCACCATGCAGAGCCTCGCGCAGTACCAGCCGGCGACAGACCCGTGGAGTACTCCACGCGACGGTGCCTGAACGGCTCCGCTTCCTACTCGGTTATCTGATGGGGCGTTACGGCCGACCACCCGCGGGTCTCGTGAACCCGCGGGCGTCAGTCCGCTTCCCGACCGGTGACGCGCAGGTAGTGGCCGGCGGGGTCGAAGACGCGGAAGTCGGTCAGCCCCCAGGGCCGCTCCCGCAGGTCCTCGGCCAGCGGCCAGCCGCTCGCGACCACCGCGTCGTGCTCCGCCCGCACGTCCTCGACCTCGAGCACGATTTCCACGCCGGTCGGCACCGCCCTGGCTGCGGGGTCCACCTCCCGCCACGCCCGGACCGCGCCGATCCGCACTCCGCCGCGCTCGACCGCGACATACGGCCACTCGGTGGCGCGCCGGTCCTCGACCACCCGGAAGCCGAGCACGCGGGTGTAGAAGCCCGCGAACGCGTCCAGGTCGTCCGGGAAGACCTCGAGGCGCACCCGCAGCCCGGTCGGCCGTTCAGGAACCGTCGCCGTCATCGTTCCCGACGCCCGACGTGCACGAGAACGGACGGGTCGTCGACGACACCGAATGGTGGGCACTGGCCTGGATCGACGCCTATGACCTGACCGGCGATCAGACCTACCTGAACGAGGCCGTCACCATCGCCGACTACGTCAGCACGCAGTGGGACACCAGCACCTGCGGCGGCGGCGTGTGGTGGAACACCCAAGACACGTATAAGAACGCGATCACCAATGCCCTGTACGTGCGCCTGACCGCCTCGCTGCACAACCGCGTCCCCGGTGACACGGCCTGGCCGGCGAAGGCGACCACCGCGTGGAACTGGTTCCTGTCCAGCGGCATGATCGACTCGAACGGCCTGGTCAACGACGGACTCACGTCCTCGTGCGGGAACAACGGCGAGACGGTCTGGAGCTACAACCAGGGCATGACCATCGGCGCGGCCGACGAGATGTACCGCGCCACCGGCGACGCGGCGGACCTCAGCGAGGCGACGTACCTCGCGAACTCCGCGGTGAACTCTTCCGCGCTCGTCTCCGACGGGCTGCTCACCGAATCCTGCGACAGTCTCAGCACGACCTGCGACGACAACCAGGAACAGTTCAAGGGCATCTGCACGCGCTACCTCGGCGAGCTCAACACCCTCGTCGGCGGCACCTACACGTCGTTCCTCGACACCCAGGCCAACGCCCTGTGGAACGACGACCGCGACTCGCTCAACGACTTCGGCGAACGCTGGTCCGGCCAGAACCCCAGCGCCGATCCCAACGTCAGCGACTGGCGTACTCAGGCCGGCGCGCTCGAGGCGCTGCTCGCCGCGCCGCAGGCCCTCCTCCCCCGGCCTGACCAGGCGATGAAAGAATCGTCAAAGAACTGCGAATGCGTGATGTAGCACTCTGATGGCGCGGTAGACCCACGACACTCCATGACGCCAAAGGAGTCCGCATGAACCGTCGATGGCACATACCCATCGCCGCCCTCGCCCTGGCGCTCGGCGGTTTGACGACGGCGGCCGGGCCGGCCGAGGCCTCGGCCCCCGCGCACCTCGCGACCACCCACTCCGCGACCGCCCGCACCGGAGCCACCGCCCATCCCGTCGGCGTGCCCGCCGGGTTCAACCCGGGCGGCTTGAGGCGGGGCACGACGAAAGCGCCCGCCAAGACCCCCGGCATCAGCGACGAGAACGAGGTGGCCACCGCGAACTGGTCCGGGTTCGTCGAGTCCGGCGCCGACGGCAGCTACACCTCGGTCTCGAGCGAATGGCAGCAGGCCACGCTCGTCTGCGACACCGACTCCGTCCAGTACGTGGTCTTCTGGGTCGGCCTCGACGGATACAACGGCAGTTCGGTCGAGCAGACGGGCACGCTCGGCATCTGCGACGGCACGACGCCGGAGTACTACGCCTGGTACGAGATGTACCCGGCCGCGCCGGTCTACTACAACGTGGCGGTGGGAGCCGGAGACCTGATA
>Ga0302314_10018271_pt1 | contig 11703 bp, 11 predicted proteins | sample III_Palsa_N2_3_FD_200533 | JGI IMG/M metagenome (GOLD analysis project Ga0302314, IMG submission 200533) | Peat permafrost microbial communities from Stordalen Mire near Abisko, Sweden - III_Palsa_N2_3 | ecosystem: Environmental > Terrestrial > Soil > Palsa > Peat permafrost | place: Sweden...
GGCGGGGTGATCAGCCAGTCGCGGCTCGGCGCGATCAGCGCGGCCACGGCGAAGGAGGAGCCGAGCAGGAACTCGCGGTGGCTCACGTCCGCCCGCCACAGCTCGGTGACCTCCTCGATGGCCGCGGCGGTGGACGGGGCGAAGTGCAGGCCCACGCTGGACGAGCCGTTGCGCCCGTCCGCCATGCCGATCTCCTCGACCGTCACCGGACGGCCGAGCTTGCGGCCGAGCGCCTCGGCGATCAGCGTCGGCGCCATCCCGCGCGGCTGTTGACCGCGCAGCCAGCGGGCGACTGAGGTCTTGTCATATCGCAGATCGAGGCCGTGCTCCGCGCCGACCATATTCACTCGTCGTGCCAGCCCCGCGTTGGAGCTCGCGGCCTCCTGGATCAGCGCGGCAAGCCTCTGGTTCGGCTGCCGCGGTCCGGCGGTGCGTACGGCCATCGGGCCTCCCCTATCTCCCTCGGTCCACAGGCGGTGTGCTGCACGGGTACTGCATGCGCATATGTCGCGAAGAGTAGCGGCGAATCGCGTCGAGCGGTAGCCCAGCGTAATCACACGGACAAAATTCGTCGCTACCCACGGGCAGGTGATTTATTCGCGAGACCGGGGGAAGCGCCGTAACCAGTACTCCTCGTGTGCGGTTCTAGGGCCGTGGAGACAACTATCGCTACCGGCGCGCCGAAGCAGGCCGGCGCCGCCCGTGCCAATCCCGAGGACCGGCTCGGACTCCTCGACGCCGCTCTCGAATATATCGAGGATCGGCACTGGGATGTGGTTCTCGGGACGAGTGTGCAACGGGAGAACGGATCCTGGTCCTGTTCCTGCGGGGACGTCAGATGCGCGGCGATCGGCGCGCACCCGGCGATGCGCGACTGGCAGAAGAAGATCAGCGGGCAGCCGAGCAGGGCGCACGAGTGGTGGTCGGCCAATCCGCAGGGTTCGATCATCCTGCCGACGGGGCGGGCGTTCGACGTACTCGAATGCTCGGAGGAGGCGGGGCTGCTGGCACTGGCCCGGCTCGAGCGCTCCGGCGCGAACCCGGGGCCGGTGGCCGCGACCCCGACCCGGCGGCTGTATTTCTTCGTGCTGCCCGACTCCCGCACCAAGGTCGCGAAGTCGCTGGCGACGCTCGGCTGGGGGCGCACCGCGCTGGACCTGGCCTGCCGCAGCACCGGCGACTACATCGTGGCCCCGCCCTCCCGGATGGGCACCCGCGGGCAGGTGCAATGGGTGCGCGGACCTGCGGATTCGGCGCGCTGGCTGCCGGATCCCGAGGAGGTTCTCGCGCCGCTGGCCTATGCCTGCGGGCTGCACCGGCCCTCCGGGCCGCAGCGCTGACGCGCTGTATAAACAGGGATCTGCGAAAGCAACTGATGCACCGCTGAGGTGGGGAGAGGCAGAACCGCGGCAAGCGCCAGTTGCTTTCGCAGATCAGAGCCTCTACGCGCGGAGCGCGCCATCCGCGAAGACGTGCGCGGCGAGGTCCAGGTCCAGCTCGGTGGATTCCTTCGCGGCGCTCAGCAGCACGCCGCCCTCGGTCGGGGTCACCTGCACCGCGTTCCCCGGGCGCACGCCGGCCCGGCGCAGCCGGTGCATCACCTCGAGGTCCGACTGCACCGGCTCGCCGATCCGGCGGATCACCGCTATCGCGTGCTCGCCGGCCGGGACCTCGTGCACGAAGTCGCGCAGCGAGACCAGGCCGCCGTCGCGGAAGCCGGTGGAGTGCAGGTCGGAGTCGAGCTCCTCGAGGCCGGGGATCGGGTTGCCGTAGGGCGAGAGGGTCGGGTTGCCGAGCAGTTCGAGCAGCTTGAGCTCGACCTCCTCGCTGATCACGTGCTCCCAGCGGCAGGCCTCTTCGTGCACCTCGTCCCACTCGAGCCCGATCACGTCGACGAGCAGCCGCTCGGCCAGCCGGTGCTTGCGCATCACCCGGGTGGCGAGCTGCCGCCCGGTCGCGGTCAGCTGCAGGTGGCGATCGCCCTCGACGGTCAGCAGTCCGTCCCTGGACATCCGGGCCACGGTCTGGCTGACGGTCGGCCCGCTCTGGCCGAGGCGCTCGGCGATGCGGGCCCTGAGGGGGACGATGCCCTCCTCCTCGAGCTCGAAGATCGTACGCAGGTACATCTCCGTGGTGTCGATCAGATCGCTCATCGGCAGCGTCTCCCGCCGGTCTCGGCCCACCACGAGGGCCGGCTCCATAAAAGTCAATGCCTATTGTGACGCACTGCGCCGACAGCGGTAGCCCGTGGACGGCCGGGGCCGGTCCGAAGGGCTGTCCGGACTTCCCTCAGGGGCTGAGTCGTTCGGTCCGCCAACCGGTCGGCGCCGCCTCGTCGCGCGCGTAGCGGATCCGGTCGTGCAGCCGATCCGGCCGGCCCTGCCAGAACTCCACCGAGTCCGGACGCACCCGCAGCCCGCCCCAGTGCGGCGGGCGCGGTACATCACCGGGGTATTTCGCCTCGAATTCAGCGAGTCTTCGCTCCAGCCAGGCGCGGTCGGAGATCGTCTCCGACTGCTCACTCGCCCACGCGCCGAGCCTGGCGCCACGCGGCCGGCCCGCGAAATACGCGTCGCTCTCCTCATCCGGCACCGGCGACGCCGTGCCGAGGACGATCACCTGACGCTCCAACGGATACCAGGGGAACAGCAGGCTGACGCTCGGATTGGCCGCGATCTGCCGTCCCTTGCGCGAGCGGAGATTGGTGTAGAACGTGAATCCTTCCGGTCCGTACCCTTTGAGCAGCACGGTTCGGCTGGACGGGTGAGCATCGGCGTCGGCAGTGGTCAAGACCATCGCGTTCACTTCGAACCAGGTGGCGTCCGATTTTCGGGCAACTTTTTCGACTTCAGCGAACCAGCGGGCGAACAGCGGCTCCGGCTCGGTTGTGAGCTCGGTCACCTCGATCGCCCGTTCGGCGTAATCTCGACGCAACCTGGCGAGTTCGGGCTGCTCAGCGGTCATACGGTCGCCTCCAAGGTCATTTGGCCCCCCCGATTTCCTTCCGGCCGTTGTAGCGGTCCAATATAGGTAGCTGGCCGCTCTTGGCGGGAACCTCCAAGACGTGCCACCCGTTCACAGACAGCGCTCACGGCGCCGCGACCCGCGCGCGGACTCCCGAGGCGCGGGACACATGAACCTCACGAAGGACATTTGCCACAGCAAGGGAGCCGTAGGATGCCCGACTTCGTACCCGGCCTCGAAGGCGTCGTCGCCTTCGAGACGGAGATCGCCGAACCCGACAAGGACGGCGGCTCGCTCCGATACCGCGGCGTGGACATCGAGGACCTGGTCGGGCACGTCACCTACGGCAACGTGTGGGGCCTGCTCGTCGACGGTAAGTTCAACCCGGGCCTGCCCCCGGCCGAGCCGTTCCCGCTCGCCATCCACTCCGGCGACATCCGGGTGGACGTGCAGTCCGCGCTGGCCACGCTCGCGCCGATCTGGGGCCTGAAGCCGCTGCTCGACATCAGCGACGAGGAGGCCCGCGACAACCTGGCCCGCGCCGCCGTCATGGCGCTGAGCTTCGTCGCCCAGTCGGCCCGCGGCATAGACCACCCGATGGTCCCGCAGAAGGAGATCGACAAGGCCGAGACCATCGTCGAGCGCTTCATGAAGCGCTGGCGCGGCGAGCCGGACCCCAAGCACGTCCAGGCCGTGGACGCGTACTGGACGTCCGCCGCCGAGCACGGCATGAACGCCTCCACCTTCACCGCCCGGGTGATCGCCTCCACCGGCGCCGACGTGGCCGCCTCGCTGTCCGGCGCGGTCGGCGCGATGTCCGGACCGCTGCACGGCGGCGCCCCCTCCCGGGTGCTGCACATGATCGAGGAGATCGAGCGCACCGGCGACGCGAAGAAGTACGTCACCGGCATCCTGGACCGCGGCGAGCGGCTGATGGGCTTCGGCCACCGCGTCTACCGCGCCGAGGACCCGCGCGCCCGCGTGCTGCGCCGCACCGCCCGGGAGCTCGCGGCCCCGCGCTACGAGGTGGCCAAGGCGCTCGAGGACGCCGCGCTCGAGGAGTTGCGCGCCCGGCGCCCCGACCGGGTGCTGGAGACCAACGTCGAGTTCTGGGCGGCCATCGTGCTGGACTTCGCCGAGGTCCCGGCGAACATGTTCACCTCGATGTTCACCTGCGCCCGGACCGCCGGCTGGGCCGCGCACATCCTCGAGCAGAAGCGCACCGGACGGCTGATCCGCCCGTCCGCGCGCTACATCGGCCCCGCGACCCGCAAGATCCAGGACGTGGACGGCTTCGACACGATGATTGTGCATTAGTTCGCTGCGCTCACAGGAAAAACCAACCCCCGCGCACCGGTCGTATGTCGGTGCGCGGGGGTTGGTTTTTCCTGTGAGCGCAGCGAACAAACTGGTAACCTCTCCCTCACGTTCTCGGACGACGACGCCCGGACCGGGTCTTATCCCGTCGGCGCGGCCGTGCCGGCGGTTCCCCCTCGAACGCCGGAGGCACGCACCGTGTCGAACACCCCAGAGATCAAGATCCCCGCCGAACTGCTGCCCGCCGACGGCCGCTTCGGCTGCGGGCCTTCGAAGGTCCGTCCCGAGGCGCTGGCCGCGCTGGCCGCCCAGGGCTCGCAGCTGCTCGGCACCTCGCACCGCCAGGCCCCGGTGAAGAACCTGGTCAAGCGGGTGCGCGAGGGCGTCTCGCAGCTCTTCTCGCTGCCCGAGGGCTACCAGGTGGTGCTCGGCAACGGCGGGTCCACCGCGTTCTGGGACATCGCCGCGTTCGGCCTGATCCGGGAGAAGTCGCAGCACCTGCACTTCGGCGAGTTCTCCAGCAAGTTCGCCGCCGCCGCCAAGGCCGCCCCCTGGCTGGCCGAGCCGCAAGTGATCAAGGCGGAGCCGGGCGGCCACCCGCTGCCCGTGGCCGCCGCCGACGTGGACGTCTACGCGCTGACGCACAACGAGACCTCGACCGGCGTCGCCATGCCGATCCGGCGCCCGGCCGGCGCGAACGAGGACGCGCTGGTGCTGGTGGACGCGACCTCGGGCGCGGGCGGCCTGCCGGTGGACGTGCGCGAGTCGGATGTCTACTACTTCGCCCCGCAGAAGTGCTTCGCCTCCGACGGCGGCCTGTGGATCGGCGTGTTCTCGCCGCGGGCGCTGGAGCGGGCCGCGGAGATCGCCGGCTCAGGACGGTACGTGCCGACCTTCTTCGACCTGCCGACGGCCATCGACAACTCGGCCAAGGACCAGACCTACAACACCCCCGCGGTGGCCACGCTGTTCCTGATGGCCGATCAGCTCGACTGGCTCAACGGCAACGGGGGCCTCGACTGGGCTGTCGCCCGTACGGCCGATTCGTCCTCCCGGCTTTACTCCTGGGCCGAGAAGACCGAGTACACGACCCCGTTCGTCACCGAGCCCGCACAGCGCTCCCAGGTGGTCGGCACGATCGACCTGGCCGACGGCATCGACGCGGTCGCCGTGTCCAAGGCGCTGCGCGCGAACGGCATCGTGGACACCGACTCGTACCGCAAGCTGGGCCGCAACCAGCTGCGCATCGCGATGTTCCCGGCCATCGAGCCGGCCGACGTCGAGGCGCTGACGGCCTGCATCGACTACGTGGTCGAACGCATCAACGACTGAGACTCACCGAGCTTCATGGGGATCGGGGAAAACTCTTATTTCCCTGTAATGCCGGGCTGAGCTTGGCTTACAACTGCTCGCCTACCTTCGCGAGCATGCGGAAGCCCAAGCTCAGCTCGCTGCTCTCCACGACCTCCGGCCTGGTGCTGGTCCTCAGCACGGCCGTCATCGTGCTGGTGGCCGTCGCGATGGCGGCCGTGGGCCCCAGCCACTCCGAGAGCACTACCTCGGCAGCGGCCTCGGTCAAGAAGGCCGTTGCCTCGCCGAGTGCGACGTCCACGTCCTCGGCTGACGCGGATGCGAAGACCGACCTGGCCTCGTCCAAGAAGGTCCTGGCCGTGGCAGCGGCCGCCGCGTCCGCCTCCCCTTCGCAGCGCGCGACTCCGGACGCCTCGGCCAGCCTGGCTTCCGTCGTATCCGGCCTGGTGAAGTCCGACGACGGCAACGTGAGCGCCGCCGTCGACGACTCTGGCTCCTCGGCGACCGACTACTTCCTCAAGAATGGCTGGCTCCCGCGCAGCGCCACCAACCTGTGGGAGATCAACAGCATCGGCGAGGTCGAGCACGACGGCCGCGAGTACCTCGTCGCGGTGCTCTCGGCGAACAACGAGACCATGGACGACGGCGTGGACACGGTCCAGAGCGTGGCCAAGGCAGCCGTGGACGGGCTGGGCTGAGGGGACGTCAGTGGAAGTGCTTGACCAGCGTGCCGATGATCACGAGGGCGAACAGGGCAAGCAGGGTCGCCGTGACGATTCGGGTACGGATGCGCGGGTCCACTCCAGCAGTGTAGGCGCGGCCCCGTTGTGCTGATCGGTCCGGGCACACTCTCGTTCACCGTCCAGTCAGCGGCCAGTGCCCCTTGCTCAGGTAGATGTTCGCCCGGCCCGGCGTCGTCGGGGTGACCGATTCGAACAGCTCCATCTCCTTGACCAGCCAGCGCGGCGTGCGGAAGGCCGTCATCCGCTCGACGTAGGGCTGCAGATCTGTCGGTCCCTCGCCGCCGCGCACGTGGGCGAGGGTGACGTGCGGGCGGTACGGGCGCTCGTCCACCTTCAGCCGGCAGCGGCGGGCGGCGGCGGCCACGGTCTCCGAGAGCCGGCCGAGCCGGTCCCGGTCGCCCTGGATGCCCGCCCAGAGCACCTGGGAGTCGAAGTGCCCGCCGCCGGCCACGGACAGCTCCATCGGGGTCGCCCGGGACGCCGCCCTGGCCAGCCGCTCGGTGAGCTCGGGCAGGGTCTCCCTCGGCACGTCGCCGAGGAAGGCCAGCGTGATGTGCCAGCTCTCGGGTGGTCGCCACCGTACGCTGCCGTCCGTGTGCGGCAGCGTGCTCAGTGCCGCGCGCAGCTCGAGCAGGACGGGCCGCGGCGGGACCACCGCGACGAAAAGGCGCATCGCGCACCTCCGGAGGGGCTCGCTTGATGAGTGTCAACTCATCATCATGCAGTGCGAGCGACCACTGCGATGTGCGGACGTGCCAGAAGGCGTGTCCGGATCTGCCGATCGGTGGTCTTCGCGAGCCAATAAGCGACTCCGAGGGCGGCGAGCGCGCTCAGTCCGCCGCAGCAGACCTGCGTCCAGCGGACCCCGATCTGCCCGGCCAGCCAGCCGACGATCGGCGAGCCGAGCGGGGTGCCGCCCATGAAGACCAGGATGTACACGCCGGTCACCCGGCCGCGCAACTCGGGCGCGACGGTGGTCTGCATGACGGAGTTGGCCGTGGTGGCGGTGGTCAGGCTGCACAGGCCGGTCAGCGCGAGCAGCGCGGCGTACGAGGCGATGTTCGGCATGACCGCCGAGGCCATCTCGAGCAGGCCGAACAGGAAGGCGCCCATCACGACCATCCGCACCCTGGCCACCCTGCGCTTGGCCGCGAGCAGTGCGCCGCACAGCGAGCCTGCGGCCATGATCGCGGAGATCACGCCGTAGGCCGAGGCGCCGGAGTGGAAGATCTGGGTCGTGTAGAGCGGCAGCAGGACCGGGAAGTTCAGGCCGAAGGTGCCGAACACGGCGATGGTGACCATGACGGCCATGAGGTCGGGGCGGGTGCGCACGTAGCGGAAGGCCTCGAGCTGGCCACCACGTCCGCGCCTGGCCCGGCTCACGGTGTGCAGGTCGCGCTTGCGGATCAGGGCGAGGCCGCTGACGACCGCCGCGTACGAGATCGCGTTGATCAGGAAGGCCCAGCCGGTGCCGGTGATCTCCGAGGCGAACAGCCCGATGAACAGGCCGGCGACCGCGGGGCCGACCACGCGCCCCAGGTTGAAGTTGGCCGAGTTGAGCGAGACCGCGTTCTGCAGGTCCTCCTGGCCGACCATCTCGACCACGAAGCTCTGCCGGGCCGGGGTGTCGGCCGCGGTCACGGTGCCGAGCAGCAGCGCGAAGGCGTAGATCTGCCACTCGGAGATGTGCCCGGTGACGGTGAGAACGCCGAGGATGGCGGCGAGCACGCCCATGGAGCTCTGCGTGATCATCAGCATGGTCCGCTTGGGGAAGCGGTCGGCCAGGACCCCGCCCCAGACGGAGAAGAGCAGGATCGGCAGGAACTGCAGGGCGGTCACGATGCCGAGGGCGGTGCCGCTGTGGGTGATGGTCAGGACCAGCCAGTCCTGGGCGATGCGCTGCATCCAGGTGCCGGTGTTCGAGACGACCTGGCCTGCGGCGAAGAGCCGGTAGTTGCGGTTCCGGAGGGAGCGGAACAGGCCGTTGCGGGCTTGGGGTGTCTGTTGGGGTATCTCGGGTGTGGGCTCGGCTGCGTCGGCGGGCTCGGGGGTTTCGAAGGACTCGGCGGGTTCGTTCATCACGGTTTGGCTCACGGGCAGCCCCCTCGGCGTAGCAGGCGATGCAGCCTGATGTTGCGTTGATCACACGATCTCCAGCTTACATCATTAGCAGCGCTAACCAGAAACTGTCTATTCCCTACTCAGGGCCTTACATGGAGTGTCGGGAAGGGGGCCGGGTTAGTCTTGAGGACGTGGCCGTTCCCGATGACTCTGAGAAGCCGACCGAGCAGTTGAAGCCGATGGAGGTGGACCTCGCCCGCATCGTGCTGATCGGCACGGCGCTCTACGCGGTCGTCGCGGTGATCCTGCTGCCGCTGCAGAGCACGCTGAACCACGACGGGCACGGCCGCTGGCCGTGGATCGCGGTCAGCGGCGTGGTGCTCGGACTGCTCGGATTCTGGTTCCTGAAGCGGCGCGACCGGGCGATCGCCAAGGCCAGGGCGTCGGCTGACGTCGCGTCAGCCGTTTAGCAGGGTTCGGGCTCAGGAGTGGCCGAGCTCCGCCGAGTCGACCGCGAACTCGTCCAGCACCGGCTCGGGCAGCTCGCGCGACTCCGGCGTCGCCACCACCTCGGAGTGCCCGCCGCAACCGAAGGTCAGCGCCACGACCTGCCCGTCGGCCGACGAGTACTCGTTGGCGCACACGCCGAAGGACTGGCTGAGCGCCCCGGCCATCCGGACCAGGAAGCCGCAACTGGTGCACGTCGCGGGCGCCGCCTGGGCCATGTCCGAGGACGGGCCGCGACCCTGCAGCCAGCGCTCGGCGGCCGATTCGCGCCCCTCGCGGGAGAGCACCCGGGTACGGCCGAGGCCGAGCTCGTAGGAGACCAGCGGCAGCGTGTCACGCTGCTCCCAGCGCTCGTCCAGGTGCGGCTGCGGCGCCTGCATCTCCGGTTCGTCGGCGCCGGTGTAGCCGGGCTCGAGCCGCACGTCGTCCGGGGCGGTCGGCAGCAGGTCGCCCACGCCGATATCGCCCGGCTGCAGCCGCTCGCTCCACGGCAGCCACTGCGGGGGCATGATCGCGCCGTCGCCGGGCACCAGCACGGTCTCGTCGACCGTCACCAGCTTCGAGCGGGAGGCCCGGGTGACGGTGACGGCCCAGCGCCAACCGACGTAGCCGCGCTCGTTGGCGACGAAGAGGTGGGTGGCGACGCGCTCACCCTCCGGCTGCACGCCCAGGTGCTCGCCGACGTTGCCGATGCCCGCCACGTCCTCGGCGGCCGCCAGGGCGAGCTCTACCGCCTCGGCGCAGGCGGAGTCGAGCACGGGGATTCGGCTGGCACGGGGCTTCGTGGCGGTTGTCACGCTGACGATGGTAGTCGTTCCGCGCCTCGCCAGCGCCAACCGCCCGCCAAGATGACCGTGACAAGGTCCCGTGCAGGGGTACAGACTTGAGCAGAAGTCATGGGAGGGGGACGAGGAGAGGCATGGCCGGTCCTGACGATGCCACGCGAGCCGTGGGCTTGGGCTCGGATTTCGGTGAGCCGCCGCTCGAGGAGACGCTGCTCGGCGACCCCGCCGACCTGCACGCGACCGAGGCCGTGGGGGTGGCCAAGGGCCCGAAGCCGCCGTCCTCAGCGAACTCGGCGAACTCCACGAAGCCCGCCCGCGCTCCCGCCTGGATGCGGCAGACCACCGGGGCGGTGAAGCACGGCGCGGACCGGGGCGCCGACGTGGCCGACGCCGTCTACGGCCGAATCCAGAAGATCACCCGGGCCGAGGGCGCCGGCGAATCCGGTCTGTCGCACGTGATCGAGCTCAACGCCGTCGTGGCCACAGGCGACCTGCTGGTCACCGTGGCGCTCGCCTCCTCGCTGTTCTTCAGCCTGCAGCCGGACGAGGCCCGGTCCAAGGTCGCGCTCTACCTCGTGGTCACGATGGTCCCGTTCGTGCTGCTGGCCCCGGTGATCGGCCCGCTGCTCGACCGGCTGCGCGGCGGACGCCGCATCGCGATGGCGACCACCGCGGTGATCCGCGCGCTGCTCGCGCTGGTGCTGGCCAAGACGATCGCGAGCGGCAGCCTGGCCGTCTACCCGGCGGCCTTCGGCTGCCTGGCCGCGTCCCGGGCGTACGGGGTGAGCCGCTCGGCGGTCATCCCCCGAGTGCTGCCGCAAGGCACGAGTCTGGTCCGGGCCAACTCGCGGATCAACCTCTTCACCCTGTTCGCGACGCTGGTCGCGACGCCGATCGGCTACGGGCTCGGCAAGGTGAGCAGCGCGCTGCCGCTGCTGCTGGCCGCGCTGGTCTTCTTCGCGGGCACGGCGCTGGCGCTGCGGCTGCCGAAGCACGTGGACTCGGACGAGGGCGAGCTCAAGGCCCAGCTGCGCCGGGAGGACCACGGCCTCGACCCGCGGGAGGCCAGGATCGCCCAGCGGATGCCGGACAAGCGGCTGCGCTCGGTGGGCGAGAACGTGCTCATGGCGCTGCGCGCGACCGGGGCGCTGCGGGCGTTCGCCGGATACATGGCGCTGTACTTCGCGTTCATGCTGCGCACCAACTCGATCGGTGGCCTGAAGAACCTCACCGCCATCGGCCTCGTGGCCGGCGCCCTGGCTGTAGGCGGCGGCCTAGGCTCGCTCGTCGGCGGCTGGCTCAAGGCACGGGCGCCGGAGGGCATCGTGGTCGGCTGCCTGGCGATCAGCGCCATCATCGCGGTGATGACGGCGTTCTACTACAACCTGCCGATGGTGCTGCTGTGCTGCGGCCTGGCCGGACTGCTGCCCTCACTGGCGAAGCTCTCCCTGGACGCGATGATCCAGCGCGACACGCTGGAGGCCGTCCGCACCTCGGCCTTCGCCAAGTCGGAGACGCTGATGCAGCTGTGCTGGGTGCTGGGCGCCGGTCTCGGCCTGGTGATGCCGAGCAGCCACCCGGTCCTCGCGCTGAGCGTGTGCGCGCTCTGGCTGCTGCTGGTGACGCTGCTGACCGCGAAGACGATCAACGACCAGCGGGCCACGCCCGTCCCCGCTGCCCCCGTGGCGCCCGCGCCCTAGAGTTCGCTTTTCCGTGTGTGGTTGGCCTTCCTACGTTCCGGTACTGCGCTGCGCTTCGTGCCGGACCTCGTACGGCGGCCTGCCTGCGTCGGCGCTCTCTCGTCCTCCCTCCGGTCGTCCTCTACGCGTGCTTCTGGGTCGTGTCTTCCGTCGCGTCGGCTCGTGACGTGGAGTTTTGTGCCGGAAGATCAACGTCAACTTCGCCTCCGGCGGGCCCGGCTCATCGGAAAATGAATCAGTTACAGGGCATGGGTGATGGGTCCGGGTGCCTGTCGCGTCCGGATGGTCGGTGGTCTGTGGTTATGCGGCTTTGGT
>Ga0302314_10018272_pt1 | contig 11703 bp, 10 predicted proteins | sample III_Palsa_N2_3_FD_200533 | JGI IMG/M metagenome (GOLD analysis project Ga0302314, IMG submission 200533) | Peat permafrost microbial communities from Stordalen Mire near Abisko, Sweden - III_Palsa_N2_3 | ecosystem: Environmental > Terrestrial > Soil > Palsa > Peat permafrost | place: Sweden...
CGTGATTTCGCGGCCTGGGTTATGAAAGCCGCTGGTTTTATGCGATGTTTGCCTGAATCGGTCTAGGATAGTGGGGGGGATAGTGGGGGGATAGTGGGGGGATAGTGGGGGGATAGTGGGAGATCGTAGAAGATGGCCGGTTGGATGGTTGTTACGTTCAGCGACGCCTATTTACACGGAATATTTTGAGGGGAGATGAAATGGTTGAGGAAGCCGCAGTACTGGCGGGTTTGTCGTTGGTGGGAGAACGCTCAGCGGAGAAGAACGGCAAGGGATTCCAGGCGCGCAGCCCGATCGATGGGGTGCTGCTCGAGCCTCTGTTCTTTCCGGCTGCGGCTGCCGATCTCGAAGATGCTGCGAAGAAGGCGCAGGAGGCCGCTCCGGAGTACAGCGCTGTGGAGCCGCAGGCGCGGGCGGCGTTTCTGCGGCGTATCGCACAAGAGCTGAGCGATATCGGCGCCGCGCTGGTCGAACGGGCGCATCTCGAGACCGGTCTGCCGCTGCCGCGGTTACAGGGCGAACTGGGCCGCACGACAGGGCAGCTTCGCCTGTTCGCGGAGGTGCTCGAGGAAGGCTCGTGGGTGAATGCGCGCATCGACGAGGCGGACCGCGAGCGCAAGCCGGTGCCGAAGCCGGATCTGCGGTCGATGCTGCGGCCGCTTGGACCGGTGGCCGTCTTCGGAGCGAGTAACTTTCCTCTCGCGTTTTCGGTTGCGGGCGGCGATACGGCATCGGCGCTGGCTGCGGGCAATCCGGTCATCGTCAAGGCGCATCCGGCACATCCTGGGACCAGTGAGCTGGCCGGGAGGGCGATCGGACGAGCGGTTGCGGCTTGTGGTCTGCCGGCGGGTGTCTTCTCCCTGCTATTCGACTCGGGCATCGAGGTGGGCGTCGCTCTGGTGGAACATCCGGTTGTGAAGGCGGTTGCATTTACCGGATCGCCCGCGGGCGGCAAGGCGTTGATGAAACTGGCGGCGTCGAGGCCGGAGCCGATTCCCTGCTATGCGGAGATGGGCAGCACGAACCCGCTGTTTCTTCTGCCCGGCGCGCTTAGCGAGCGGGCAGCCGAGTTGGCGAAGGGCCTACAAACATCGTTCACACTCGGCTCCGGACAGTTCTGCACCAAACCGGGCGTCGTGTTCGTGCCCCAGGAAGGAAGCGCCGAGTTTGTCGCTCAGCTTCAGGCCGGCGTCGCGACGCTGGGCGCGCAGGGCATGCTCACCCACACCATCGCCGGCAAGTACAACCAGGCCGTGCGCAAGCGTATGGACGACGCGCAGGCCGAGCTGCTGGCGGGTTCGCAGGCTGTCGTCCAAGCCGATGCCGTGGCCGAGGTCGCCGCCGGAGCACCCACCCTCTTCCGCGTCTCGCTCGAGCAGTTTCTCCGCCATCCCGAACTCGGCGAAGAGGTCTTCGGGCCGACGACACTGCTGGTCCACTATGGCGAGCTGGCCGAGCTGGTCGAGGCCGCTCGCGGACTCGAAGGACATCTGACCGCGACCGTGCACGGGAACGACGCCGACCTGGCCGGCGCGGGGGCGCTGCTGCGCGTGCTGGAGACCAAGGTGGGACGCATCCTGTTCAATGGCTTCCCCACCGGGGTCGAGGTGTGCCATGCCATGGTGCATGGCGGTCCCTTCCCCGCTACATCCGATGGCCGCTCCACCTCGGTCGGAACGCAGGCCATACTGCGCTTTACACGGCCGGTCTGCTACCAGGACTTCACCGACGCGGCCCTGCCCGCCGCGTTGAAACGTGCCAACCCGGCCGGGATCATGCGGCTGGTGAATGGAACCTTAACGCGAGAGCCGCAGAGCTAGTCCTGCCGGACGGGCCCCCTGCGCGGGGAGCGGGCGTTCGCACGCCTTTTTAACGCTTCGCATGGTCCTCCCGCTGGTCGGAAGACAACGTTCGTGCCGACCAACGGAAGGGCGTTCACACGCCTTTACCGCTTCGCGTGGTCCCCGTTGGTCGGAAGACAGAGTTCGTACCGACCAACGGAAGAACCCATGCCACTCGAACAACCCATGCCGCCCCCAATACACGCCACGAAGTGGCTCAGGCGACCGGGTTTTCCAGCGTCCCGATGCCTTCGATGGTGATGCGGATGAGGTCGCCGGCGGCCAGCGTGAAGTCGTCGCCGGGGACGATCCCGGTGCCGGTCATGAGGAAGACGCCATGCGGAAACGCCTGGTCGCGGAAGAGGTATTCGATCAGGGTGAGCGGATCCCGCTTCAGCTCCGCGAGGCTGGTTTGGCCCGTGAAGACGACGGCGCCTTGGCGCTGGATCTCGATGCTGATGGCCGTCGATCGGGAGAGCGGGCCTGCATCCGGGTCAGCGAGAAGAAGAGCCGGGCCGAGGGCACAGCTTCCGTTGTAGACCTTGGCCTGAGGAAGATAGAGAGGATTTTCGCCCTCGATATCGCGGGAGCTCATGTCATTACCGATGGTGTAGCCGATGAGCGTCCCTGCCGAGTTGACGGCGAGCGTAAGTTCGGGCTCGGGAACAGACCAGGTGGCATCGGTCCGGATGCGTACCTGGCCGCCTGGGCCGACGACACGCCATCCCGCAGCTTTGAAGAAGAGCTCCGGACGCTCCGCGGCATAGACGCGATCGTAGAAGGTACCTCCACCCGCGTCCTTGCTCTCTTCCATGCGCGCGTTGCGGCTGCGGAAGTAGGTGACGCCGGCGGCCCAGACCTCCTGGCTCAGAATGGGAGCGAGCGCGGTATCTGGATCAAAGGAGATGGCGGTAGAGCGAGTGGCCGCTCGTGCCCGCGCAAAGAGGCTGTCGCCCGTCACGAGCTCGTCCCAGGAGGCTCCCGGAATGAGGTGGCAGGTGCCGTTGTGTTCGACGATCGGTCCGGTGGCGGTGCGGTACAGCTTCATAAGGATATTCCTTTCGGTTGAGACTCAAAGAAGCTATTTCAAGTGGTTATCGTGCTTCGATTCGCGGAACAAACGTGTCCGCCTAAGCGGTGCGGCTCGCGGGAGGCGACTCGGGGCCGTGGATGAACGCGCAGGAAGATCGCTGCTGAAGGCACTGTTTTGAAAGGGCGGGACTGAAGTCCCGCCGCCCGCCTGCCACACCCGCATATCATCCTGAGCTGCGCCCCTCGCGGCTTCATCACGAGGGGCGTTGGCGAAGGACCCGCCTTTTGCCAAAGACGCCAACACAATCTCCTTCCCCAGATTCGATTTTTTTCATCAGTACCGGAGCGATCGGCCTTTCCTTCCAGCGCCCGCAAAGCTGCCGTTTGAAACGGTTGAACGAACGTCAGACTCATCACGCTATTTCCTCCCGCGATCGAGTTGCGCAAGAATGCTGTCGGCGTCGTAGACGCAGCCGCCCCAGACGCCTCCGCTGGCCTGGATGAGAGCGGCCCAGAGACGAGTGTCGTCGGGCATATCGGGATGGGGGGCAAGGTCGGCACGGAGTGGGCGATCGCTCAGGACGCGGCGGCCTTCTTCGGGAGAGAACTGCCGCTCCGGACCTCCCGCTAATAGGCTATCGCCTACCAGATCGACGCTGCCATGCAGCCCTCGGCGATCGATGAGGATCTGGATGGAGTCGCCCTCGCGCACCTTGCCGATGGGCCCGCCGGCGAGAGCTTCGGGGGAGATGTGTCCGATGCAGGCGCCAGTGGAGACGCCGGAGAAGCGGGCATCGGTAAGAACGGCGACGTGTTTGCAGAAGGGCAGGTTCTTGAGCGCCGAGGTGACCTGGTAGATCTCCTGCATGCCGGCGCCGGCGGGGCCTCCGCAGATGAGCACGATGACGTCCCCGTGCGAGACCTCTCCGTTCTTGATGGCCTCGATGGCTGCGGCTTCGGTGAGGAAGACGCGGGCGGGGCCGGTATGGCGGTAGACCTCGTCGGCGTCGATGAGGGTGGGGTCGATGGAGGTGCTCTTGATGACGGCACCCTCGGGCGCGAGATTGCCGGACGGGAAACAGATGGTCGGGGTAAGACCGCGCGCACGAGCCTGCGTGGGAGAGAGAATCACGTCGTCGGGATCGATGCCATTCAGCGCGTGAAGACGGGCGCGGAGGGCGCTGCGGCGCTCGCTCTGCTGCCACCAATCCAGATTCTCGGCGAGGGTCTGGCCGGTGACGGTGCGAACCGTGGTATCGAGCAGGCCGGCTTCGCGGAGGTGCAGCATCACCTCCGGAACGCCGCCCGCGAGGAAGACCTGAACGGTGGCATAGCCGTGCGGACCATTGGGCAGAGCGTCGACCAGACGGGGGACCTGGCGGTTGACGTTGGCCCAATCCTCCGCGGTCGGACGCGGCAGGCCTGCGGCATGGGCGATCGCGGGGACGTGCAGGAGGAGGTTGGTCGAACCGCCGAAGGCAGCATGAACCACCATGGCGTTGCGCAGCGCGGCCGCGGTGAGGACGTCGCGTGTGCCGATGCCACGCTGGGTCATGTGGAGTAGAGCGCGGGCGGACCGCGTGGCGGCGTCGAGCCAGAGCGCCTGTCCCGAAGGTGCGAGAGCGGTATGGGGGAGCGACAGGCCGAGAGCTTCGGCGACGACCTGAGAGGTCGCGGCGGTACCGAGAAACTGACAGCCGCCGCCGGGCGACGCGCAGGCCTTGCAGCCCATCTCGGCGGCGTACTCGAGCGTGATCTGGTTCTGGGCGTAGCGTGCGCCGATGGTTTGGATCTTGCCTGCGTCCTCGCCTTCATCGGGCAGCAGCGTCACTCCGCCGGGCACGAGGATGCTGGGATAGGCTCCCGAGGAGGCGAGCGCCATCAGCATGGCGGGGAGTCCTTTGTCGCAGGTTGCGATCCCGAGGACGCCCTTGCGGGTGGGAAGAGAGCGCATGAGCCGGCGCAGCACCATGGCCGCATCATTGCGGTACGGAAGCGAATCGAGCATGCCGGCGGTGCCCTGGGTCCGGCCGTCGCAAGGGTCGGTACAGGCTCCGGCAAAGGGGATGGCGTGACGGTTGCGAAGTTCGCGAGCGGCCTCGGCGACGAGCAGGCCGACCTCCCAGTGGCCGGTGTGGAAGCCCAGGGCGATAGGGGTTCCATCGCCGGCACGCAGGCCCCCATGGGTACTGAGGATGAGGAACTCCGGATCGAGCAGGCGCGCCGGCTCCCAGCCCATGCCGGCGTTCTGGGAGAGGGCAAAGAGGTTGCCGGACGGCTCATGCAGCAGCATGGCGGGCGTAATGGGCAGCGAACCGCTGGGACCGGGAGCATGCGTCTGCGCAGCGGCGAAGAGAGATGGATCGCAATCGAGGATTTCGTGGATTTCCGGGGCGGAGTTCATCTTCATGCATTTTCTCCCACAGGTGGTGGGGCGGAGAGGAAGAGCAGGAGAATGGCGGAGAAGACCAGTGACAAAGCCATCAGCAGATATCCGGCACGAGCGCTGCCGGTGACCGCCTGAAGCCAGCCGACACAATAGCTGCCGAAGAAGCCTCCCAGAGCTCCGGAGCTGTTGACCAGGGCGAGGACCTCTGCGGTGACGTTGCGCGGGACGCGTTCGGGCACGATGGCGAAGAACGGACCGTAGGGCGCGTACATGCAGGCTCCGGCGACGACCAGGCCGGTGAAGGCGAGCGGAAAGCTGGTACTCGCGAAGGCGAAGGAGACGAGCAGAGCGAGGCCGGCGGCAAGCAAGAAGGGCCAGATCAGCGAGCGCCGCCGGAGGGTGCGGTCCGAGCGGTGCGAGACAAAGAGCATGAGTCCGATGGCCGCCAGGTAGGGCACGGCCGAGAGCAGGCCCGTGCGGCCCATCGAAAGTGCCGCGCCCTGGCGAACGATGGTCGGAAGCCAAAGCACAAAGCCGTAGACGCCCAGGCTCCAGCAGAAGTAGACGGCCGCGAGCAGGAGGACGTCAGGCCGTAGCAGGGCCGTGCGCACGGCGTTGGGCGTTCGAATCTGCGCGACTTCGAGCTGCTCCTGGGTGAGTCTGGCCTCAAGCTGGGCGGTCGCTTCCGTGGTCATCCAGGCAGCCTGCGCGGGCTTGTCGCGAACCAGCAGGAGCCAGCCAAAGGCCCACAGCACGGACGGAATGCCCTCGTAGATGAAGGTACGCTGCCAGCCGACCGCCTGGATGAGATAGCCGGTGATGGCGGACATCCAAAGCACGGTCACGGGATTGCCGAGAATGAGAAAGGTGTTGGCCCGCGAACGCTCCTGCCGGGTAAACCAGCGGGTGAGCAACAGCAGCATAGCGGGAAAGATGAAACTCTCCGCGACGCCGAGCAGGAAACGGATGGCAGCCAGGAGCCAGAAGCTGCGGATGACACCGGTGAGCGCGGCGAGCGCCCCCCAGACGAGGAGAGAGACGAACACCAGGCGCGTAGCGCTGCGTCTGCGCGCGAGCATGGCCCCGGGTAGCTGGAAGGCGAAGTAGCCCAGGAAGAAGAGGGCGCCGAGAAGCGAGCTTTCGCGCCCGGTAATGTGCAGCGTGGCCGCGAGACCGGCAGCGGCGCCGAAGCCGTAGTTCGCCCGGTCGAGATACGCGAGACTGTAGGTCAGGAAGACGGCGGGCAGGAGAAAAAGCCAACGACGATTCAGGCTCGCCTGCGTGGCCGCCTGGGGAGTGGAGTCGACGCTGGGATTCGGGGTGGGAATAAACATTAGTTCGACCGCCGAACGATTGTATCCAGAAAAGCGGCCTCGTGTGTTTAACGGCAGGAGAAAGGCAGGGAGTAGGGAATAGGGAGTAGGGAGTAGGAAATAGAAAAGGCAGGGATCAGAAAGGCAAGAGCAACAGCAGAGGCAAGAGCAAAAGCGAAAAGCAGGTCCTCCCGCTACCTGCCCCAGCCACCAAGCTGGCCGGGGACCCCGCTGCGCGGAAGGATGACAAAGTTGGGGGGAAGGACGACGAGGTTGGGGCAAGCTGTCTTTACTGAGAACGGACAACTGGCAACGGAGAACTGCCTTTCTACGCGCCGCCCAGCGCCTTCAGAAAACGGTAATAGAAGTCGACGCCGCGATAGTACGACTCCACACCGACGCGCTCATCCCTCCCATGCGCCCGCATGTCATCGGTATCGATCGCGACTCCATTGATGCCGTAGCTGGGGATTCCCCGGGCAAGAGGATACACGCTGTCCGTGGCGCCGGTCTCCATCCACGGCAGGACGGGAAGCCCAGGATACATCGACTCCATCACTTTGTTGAGCGGATCGAAGATATCCGGACGCAGGGGCGACGGCGTCGGCGACAGCCGCTCCGAGCCCTTGGCGAAGAGGTTGCCGGCATCGTCCTTATACTGTACCGTCACCGCCGGCTCATGGAAGATCTCGATCAGCGTCTGCCGCGTCTCCTCCTGCGTATGCCCCGGGAGGATTCTGCAGTTCACGTTTGCCTGGGCGATCTGCGGCAACGCGTTAGGCGCCTGGCCGGCGGAGATCATCGTGGCCACGCACGTCGTACGCAGTACGGCATTGTAGCGAGGCACCTGGGATAGCCGGACCACCGCCGACGGGTCCGGCGGCGTCGCGAGCACGGCACGCATATCCTCCGCAACCTGTCCCTTCTCCAGCGTGGCCATCTTCTCGAAGTACACCCGCGTCACGGCGTTCAACTCGACGGGAAACTCATACTTCTCCAAACGGCTGAGCGCGTCGGTCACCTGGTAGATTGCATTGTCGCGGGTCGGCAGCGAACTGTGGCCTCCGGGATTCTTCGCGGTCAGCTCAAAGTCGCCATAGAGCTTCTCCGTCGCCTCCAGCCCCATCACCACCGGCTTGCCTTGCTCGGAGTCGATGCCACCGGAGTCCGGATTCAGCACAGCATCGGCCGCCACCAGATCGGGCCGATGAGTCAGCAGCCAGTCCACGCCGTTCGACTGCCCACCCTCTTCATCCGCAGTCAGAGCCAGAATGAAGTCGCGGTCGGGCACAAACCCTTGCTGCTTCAGACGGATAAAGTCCGTCACCAGGATCGCGTCCGAGTCCTTCATATCCTGGGTCCCGCGCCCGTAGTAGAAGCCGTCCTTCTCCACCAGTTTAAAGGGATCGGTCGCCCACTCCGCCTTTGGCGCTTCGACGACATCGAGATGACAGAGAATCAGAATCGGCTTGAGCGTACCTCCGGGCTTGCCCCGATAGCGCGCCACCAGGTTCATCTTGCGCGCATTCGGCCCGGCCAGCGTCAGATCGCTCGCGGGAAATCCGGCATCGAGCAGCCGCTTCCGCATCGCCTCGGCCGCCGCCGTCACGCTGCCGACCGAGTCGGTGGTGTTGATCTCGATCAACTGCTTGAAGATGTCGTAGGCCAACTGGCGCGTCGCCGGATCGACCCCGGGCGCCTGAGCATTCGCCGGGACAGCCAGCCCCAAGGTAACCACGGCTGCGGAGAGGGAGCGCGAAAAGATGCGATAGAAGAGGTTCACGGGAGTCCTTATGGGGTGAAGAGACCGGCTCTCATTTTGGCAGACTCTTTCCAGCTTTTGGGGCTGGAGCCCCTTTTTGCTCGATTGTGACTGGATTTCTGCGAGGCTGCGGCCTGAATTTTGCGAGGCCGCGGCGCTGACCTCCCTGCCGGGGGTCCGGCAGGCTCTATACTCGCATGGTAGCTATGCCGGTGGAAGAACCTCAATCCGTCCCGGAGACGACACGCGAGCCCGCAGTCCGGCTACGCGGCGTCTCCAAAGTCTACGGCAGCTTCGCCGCGCTGCGCAACGTTTCGGTCGACTTCGCCCCCGGCAGCTCCACCATGATCCTCGGCGAGAACGGCGCGGGCAAATCGACGCTGCTGCGGATGATCGCCGGCCTGATCGTCCCCAGCCACGGCACCGTCGAGGTCTTCGGCCTCAACAGCGGCGATCTGCCCCGCGGCCGCGTTGCTTACATGAGCCACGCCCCCATGCTCTACGACGAGCTCTCGGCGATGGAAAACCTGAAGTACTTCGCCACCCTGCAGTGCGACGGCGCCTGCTCCTGCGTCGGCAGCCCGGAGATGGCGTTGCGCGCGGTCGGTCTCGACCCCAAACTCACGCGCCCGGTCGGCCAGTACTCGCAAGGCATGCGGCAGCGGACGGCCCTGGCCCGGGCACTGCAGGCCGATCCTGAGCTTCTGCTGCTCGACGAGCCCTTCTCCAACCTCGATGTCGCCTCCGCCCACCATATGGTCGAACTTCTGGCCGACTTCAAGACCTGGCCGGTCTCTGGGCCCGTCTCTGGGCCGGTTACGGGTGGCGGCAGACGGACGATCCTGCTCACAACACATCAGGCCCACTTCGGCGAACCGATCGCCGACATCACGCTGACCATGCAGGCCGGACGCATCCTGAGCGCAGCAGCCGGGACTGCAGCGACCGGCCCCGTAGCGGCGGGATCTGTAGGGACGGGCTCCATGGCAACCGGGGCCCCTGCGTGAGTTCGAGCAAGACGGCACCCTCGAAGACCAACGCCGCCCGCCTGCTCGATTCTCTGGGCATTCCCTACGAGCTGCGCGCCTATGAGGTCGATCCGGAGGACCTCACAGCCCTCTCCGTCGCCCGAAAGATCGGGATGCCTCCGGAGCAGGTCTTCAAGACCTTGCTCGCCTGCACCAACGCCGGCGAGCACGTCTTCGCCGTCATCCCGGGGGACGCCGAGCTCGATCTGAAGAAGCTCGCTCACGCCGCCGGGGCGAAGAAAGCTGAGCTCGCCTCGCTCAAAGAGGTCGAGCCCCTCACCGGCTACATCCGCGGCGGCGTCACCGTGATGGCCGCCAAGAAGCCCTTCCGTGCCTTCGCCGATGAGACGATCGAGCTCTTCGACCAGCTCTCCGTCTCTGCCGGCCAGCGCGGGCTGCAACTCCTGCTTGCGCCGGCCGACTACCTGCGCGCCTCCGAAGCCGTCCTCGCCGACCTCACCAAATTGCCTCACACGGAAGGCTCCCGCGGATGAACTATCTCGCCCACGTCCTCAACCATCTCCGCAAGGATCTCCGCCTGGAGTGGCGCTCCCGCGATGCCGTCAACGGCATGCTCTTCTTCTCGCTGCTGGTGGTCGTCGTCTTCTCGCTGGCCTTCGATCCGACCGGCAACCCTACCACGACGCGCCAGATCTCCGGCGGCATCCTCTGGATCGCTCTGCTCTTCGCCTCCGTCACTGCGCTGAACCAGTCGTGGACGCGCGAGGTCCGCAACTCCGTCCTCGACGCCCAGCGCATGGCGCCTTCGCCGCCTTCGGCCCTCTTCCTCGGCAAGGCGATCGCCAACCTCTGCTTCGTCAGCCTGGTCGAGCTGGTGCTCGCCCCCCTCTTCGTCGTCTTCTACAACCTGCACGCACTCGGCAACGGCTGGCTGCTGCTGCTCGTGATGCCGCTCGGGACCTGGGCGCTGGTGGTGAATGGAACCTTCTTCGCGGCGCTCAGCCTGCGCTCCAAAAACCGGGAACTCCTGCTGCCGCTGCTGCTCTTCCCCATCTCGGTGCCCGCACTGCTGGCGATGGTCAATGCCACCACCGGCATCCTCACCGCGGAGATCGATTCCATCCAACTCAGCCTCTGGATCAAGCTTCTCGGCGGCTATGACGTCCTCTTTACCACCGTCTGCCTGCTTCTGTTCGGCACCGTGCTCAACGCCGAATAACGACTCCACCCGTAATCGACAGAAACGACTCCCTTTCGCTCCGCCGCTCGCAATCCTTCATTCAGAGCTAAAATAATGGCCATGCAGACAACTCCCTCAACCCGGCGAAATGTCCTTCGGGCGGCCATCCTGTTTTGGACCGCCGCCACTCTGGTCGTGCTCGTCATCGGCTTCCGCGAGGCCATCTTCCTGGTGCCGGCAGAGGCCACGATGGGGAATCTGCAGCGCATCTTCTATTACCACGTCAATCACGCCACCCTCGGCCTGGTGTTTCCCTATATCAACTGCTTCGCCTCGCTTGCATACCTGTACTGGCGCCGCCGCGACCCGCTGAAGGCTCTCGCCGCCGACGCCTGGGCGGTCGCCTCGGCCGAGCTCTCCGTTCTCTATGTCAGCATCGGCCTCGTCACCGGCATCCTCTGGGCACGTCCCGCGTGGGGCGTATGGTGGGCCTGGGATGCGCGCCTCACCACCTACCTCCTGCTCTGGCTGCTCTACGTCGCGTATATGATCACGCGGCAGTTCTCCTCGACCGGCCAGGGCCACACGCTCGCCGCCGTGCTCTCGATCTTCGCCGCCATCGACGTCCCGATTACCTTCATGTCCATCAGTTGGTGGCGTACCCAGCACCCGGCGCCCGTCCTGCGCGGCGATGGCAAACTCGATCAAGTCTTCTGGCCGGCGGTTCTGTGGAACTTCGCCGGCTGGGCCATGTGGGGAGCCCTCGTGCTGGTCTTCCGCTACGCCCTGGAACGCCGTCGTCAGCGCGCCGATCAGCAGGCCGCCCTCGAGGCCATCGAGGCCTCCCTGGAACTGACTCGCTAGGAACTGACGCAAGAAAAAGGAGCTCGCCCCATGACCTGGCACACGTTTTTCGCCGCCTTCTCGAACTCCTACCTCTGGTACCTTCCCACCGCCTACTTCCTGGTCTGGGCGCTGCAGGGGGGCTACCTGCTCTGGATGGCGATCCAGTGGTCGCGGTCTGGAAAGGCAGGAATCAGAAAGTAGGGATCAGGGATCAGCAGGCAGATTCTATCCTTGTCGTTGTTTGCTGATCCCTGGTCCCTGATCCCTACTCCCTGCCCTTCTCAGGATCAGCAGGAACGAAAGCGCGGAGACAAGCCCAAGAATCAGCATGCTCGCCCGGTATTCGCCGGT
>Ga0302314_10018275_pt1 | contig 11702 bp, 6 predicted proteins | sample III_Palsa_N2_3_FD_200533 | JGI IMG/M metagenome (GOLD analysis project Ga0302314, IMG submission 200533) | Peat permafrost microbial communities from Stordalen Mire near Abisko, Sweden - III_Palsa_N2_3 | ecosystem: Environmental > Terrestrial > Soil > Palsa > Peat permafrost | place: Sweden...
TAGCAGGGTCAGCAAGGCCAACAGGGTCAGCAGGGCGAAAAAGGCCAAGGCCAGAACGGTCTCGATCAGCTGGGCGACGCCGGCGAAGCCATGGGTGAAGCTGAAGGTGAGCTGGGCGAGGGTAACGCCGAGGGCGCCGTGGATTCGCAAGGCCGCGCGCTCAATGCGCTGCGCAAAGGGGCGCAGGGACTAGCGCAATCCATGCAGCAACAAATGGGGCAGGGCCCTGGACCGGGCCAGAATGGCCGCACCGGATTGCCGCGCGCCCAGCGCGATACCGATCCGCTCGGCCGGCCGTTGCGCGGCCGCGATTACGGCGACGATTTCACGGTGAAAGTGCCCGGTGAGATCGACGTGCAGCGCGCCCGCCGCATCATCGAAGAACTGCGCCGCCGCTTCGGCGACGTGCTGCGCCCGCAAGACGAGCTCGATTACATCGAGCGGCTGCTCAAGGACTATTGAGTTTTCCCTCCCCGCTGCGCGAGGCGGCGAGGCGGGATAATGACAGCACACCCCCCGATTTCATCGACGCTCGATCCAGGCTAAGCTTGCGCACGGGGCGACGGCGACTATCCCGCGCGGGCAGCGATGGCGGAGATCGCCGACTGGCTTGGCAAAGTCGGGCTCGGGCAATACGCGCAGGCGTTTGCCGAGAACGATATCGACTTCTCGATCCTGCCCGAACTTACCGATGCGGACCTGGAAAAGATCGGCGTTGCGTCGCTCGGTCACCGCCGCAAGCTCTTGCACGCGATTGCGGAGATTGGAAATGCGCCTCAGTCAACATCGACCGCGCAAGCGGCGCCGTCGACCGCCGCCGCGGCGATCCCGTCAGTAACTGCCGCACCGTTAGCACCGCAGCAAGCAGCGGGCGAGCGCCGGTATCTCACCGTGATGTTCTGCGACTTGGTTGGCTCGACCGGTATCTCGGCGCAGCTCGATGCCGAGGAGTGGCGCGATCTCGTCGGCTCCTATCTTGACGCCGCTTCCGCGGCGGTGACGGAGATGGGCGGCCACGTCGCCAAAAAGCTCGGCGACGGCATTTTGGCGCTGTTCGGTTATCCGATCGCGCACGAGAACGACGCAGAGCGCGCGGCGCGCGCGGCGCTGACGATCCAGCGCGCGCTCGCCGAACTCAATCGCAACAATGCCGGTACCGACAAGCCGGAGTTGCAAGCCCGCATTGGGCTGGAAACCGGTCCGGCCGTAGTCGACGCTGCCGGCGAAATCTACGGCGACGTCGCGAATATCGCCGCGCGCCTTCAGGCATTGGCCGACCCTGACTCGATCCTGATCACCGCGCAGGTGCAGCGCCAGATCGCCGGGCTGTTCGTCGCCGAGGAGCACGGCACCCATACACTCAAGGGCGTGCCGGAGCCGACCGTTTTGTTCAAGCTCATCCGCGCCAGCGGTGGCGGCCGCCGCTCCGGTCAGCGCAATTTGACTCCGCTCGTCGGCCGCAACGACGAAATGGCGATGCTCACGCGGCGCTGGGAACGCGCGCGGACCGGAGAAGGGCAATTGGTGCTGATCGTCGGCGAGCCGGGGCTCGGTAAATCTCGCCTGATCGAGGAATTTCATGCTCGCCTGAGTGAGACGCCGCACACTTGGGTCGAGTGGAGCTGCTCACAGCTTTTGCAAAACACGCCGCTGCATCCGATTGCCGAATGGGGCCGTCAGCGGTTCGGCGGCGCCGACGTGCCGGTAGAGCGGCGACTCGCGGAGCTGGAGAGTTCGCTCGCTCAGGTCAAGCTCGACGCTGCGGAGAATGTGTCTTTACTCGCACCGCTCCTCGACATACCGCTACCGGCAGAACGGGCGCCTAAATTGTCGGGCGAAGAGTTGCGCCGGCGGCAATTGGCGGCGCTGACTAATTGGCTGATGGCGGGCGCCAAGGCGCAGCCGGTGGTGCTGGCATTCGAGGATCTGCATTGGGCCGATCCGACCACGCTTGATGTCCTGCGCGGCATTGCTGAGCGCGGGGCGCTGGCGCCGTTGTTGATCGTGGCGACGACGCGGCCGGAATTTCGTCCGCCCTGGAGTATGCGCTCGCATCACGGCACCATATCGCTCGCCCCCTTAGACCGCCCCCAGGTGCACGACATGGTGGCGGAATTGTCCGCCCGCCATGCGCTGCCGCGCGACGTGGTGGAGGATGTCGCCGCCCGCACCGGCGGCGTGCCGCTGTTCGTCGAGGAAGTGACGCGGCTGTTATTGGACCGCGGCGAGGGAGGCGGCGGCATCCAGTCAATTCCGCCGACCTTGCAGCAATCCCTGATGGCGCGGCTCGACCGCCTCGGCCCGGCGCGCGAAATCGCGCAAATAGGCTCGGTGATCGGCCGCGGCTTCACTTACAGGTTGCTGCGCGACGTGGCCGCCGTGGAGGACGTGCCTTTGCAGGCGGCGCTGGAGAAACTCGCCGACGCCGACATCGTGCTGGTCCAGGGCCTGCCGCCTGAGTCCGACTATCGCTTCAAGCATGCGCTCATTCAGGACGCGGCCTACGAAAATCTTCTGAAAAGCCGCCGCCAGATTTTGCACCGCGGCGTCGCCGAGATTCTGCGCGACCGCTTCGCCGACACCGCGGCCGCCGAGCCGGAAGCACTCGCTTATCACTTCACGCAAGCCGGCATGACCGATGCCGCGATCGAATGGTGGGGCAAGGCCGGCGACCAGGCGCTGCGCCGCTCCGCCTTCCAGGAAGCGATTTCGCACCTCGGCAAGGCCATCGAGATGGCGGACAAGGAAGGCGAGGGGACTCCGCGGGCCACTGCGTCGGCCAGCGAGCGGCTAAAACTCCAGACCGGCCTTGGCCGAGCCCTTATGTGGTCGAAGGGTTACACCTCCGAGGAAACTAAAGCCGCCTTCGCTCGCGCTCAGGAGCTTGCCGGAAGCGCCGATGATCCATCCGAGCGCTTCGCCACCTATTACGGACAATGGAGCGGCCACCTGATGCGTGGCCAACTAAATTTAGCATTGGAGACTGCTACCGCATTTCTGCGGGACGCCGAGAACGCAGGACGACCAACTGAGACGGCGGTCGCTAGCCGCATCCAGGGCGCCACACGTCTTTACCTCGGCGATCTCCTGACCGCACGCGTAAGCCTCGATGAGGCGCTGCGGATTCACGATCCCGAACGCGATCGCGATGCCAAATTCCGCTTCGGCGTGGATATAGGGGCCGTCGCGACGGTCCATCTCGCGCTAGCGTATTGGCTGCTTGGTCGGGTCGACCAAGCGGCGGAGCTGGCGAATGAAGCGGCCGCGCGCGCGAGAGAGATCGCGCATATGCCCACGGAAACGCACGTCGAAGGCCGCAGAGCCATACTGCCGATACTGCGCGGCGACGCCGAAGCTGTCTTGCGCATGGCCGATTCTCTGCTCGAACTTGCACAGCAGCACGGCCTTTCCTCCTATGTAAGAGCGACCACCTTGTCCTCGACTTGGGCGCATGCCCGACTCGGCGAAGGCAAGGAGAGCGTCGCGGAATTTCGGCAAGCCATTGCGGCATACGCAGATCAGGCAAACAGGCTCTATCTGCCCTTCTATCAGGGCCTGCTCGCTGAGCTTGAGGGCGAAAGACAAAGCCCGCACGAAGCTTTAACTCGGGTCGATGAGGCTCTGAGGCTGGCTCAGCAAACCGAGGAGCGCTGGACAGACGCGCTCCTGCACCGCATCCGCGGCGAGATTTTGTTGAAGCGCGATCCGGCGAACACGGCGCCCGCTGAGGAGGCTTTCCTCACCGCCATCGCCGTCGCGCAGCAGCAAAAGGCCAAAAGCTTCGAGTTGCGTGCGGCGCTGTCGCTGGCGAAGCTTTATGAGTCGACTGCGCGCACCACTGAAGCGCATGCCGTGCTTGCGCCGGCGCTGGAAGGCTTCGCGCCGACGCCGGAATTTCCCGAGATCGAACAAGCGCAATCGCTGCTCGCCGCGCTCGCCGAAACGGACGAAGTGAAAACCGCTACCGCGGCGCGCGAACGCCGTTTGAAACTTCAGACAAGCTACGGTCAGGCGCTGTTGTGGTCGCGCGGCATGGGCGCCGACGAAACGAAGGCCGCCTTCGCTCGTGCGCGCGAGCTTGCCGCCGGCATAAAAAATCCCACCGAACGTTTCGTCACCTATTTTGGCCAGTGGGGCGGAAGCTTGATGCGCGGCGATTTCAAGTTGGCGGACGGGATTGCCGAGGTCTTCCTGGGCGAGGCCGAGCGGCACGCCTTGCTGCCGGAGACGGCGGGGGCGCACCGTATGTTCGGTCTGACCCGCCATCTTCAGGGCTTTTTCACGCAGGCTCAGGCCCATTTTGCTGCGGCGCTGCAAATGAGTGATCCACAGTGGGATCGCGAGATCAAGCTACGCTTCGGCACGGCCAGCCCCGCCTCAATCGCTGTATTCCTCGCTCACACGCACTGGATGCTCGGCGATTACAAGCAGGCGCGTAATTACATCAACGAGGCGTTGGAGCGCGCAGTCGAAGCGGCACATCCGCCGACTCTTGCCAACACGTACGGCTTCAAAGCTTTTTTTGAAGTACTCCGCGGCGACGTCGAAGCCGCGCGGCGCGCAGTAGAATCGCTTCTTGAATTGAGCCGTGATCACGGGCTCGCGTTCTACGGCGCGATCGGAACGATCTACCACGGCTGGGTTCGCTTTCGCATGGGCGAGTGCGACGCCGGTCTTGCGGTAATGCGTGAGGGTCTCAAAGCCCATGTCGCGGCCGGAAACAAGGCGTACGTTCCGTGGTTGACGGCTCTGGTTGCCGAAGCTCAGTCCGAGCACGAAACCAGCGACGAACCTTTAACGCGCATCGACGCGGCGGTGATGCTCGCGGCCGAGACGGGCGAACACTGGTCCGACGCTCTCCTGCATCGCATCCGCGGCGAGATTTTGTTGAGGCGCGATCCGGCCAACACGGCGCCCGCCGAGGAAGCCTTCCTCGCCGCCATCGCCATCGCGCAACAGCAAAAGGCACGGAGCTTCGAGTTGCGCGCGGCGCTGTCGCTGGCGGAGCTTTATCAGAACTCCAACCGCGCCGCCGACGCGCACACCGTGCTCGCTCCGGCCCTCGAAGGTTTCTCGCCGACGCCGGAATTTCCCGAGATCGAAGAGGCGCAGGGGCTGCTCGCCGGGCTTGCGGATTAGCGCGTTCGTCCGTCCCGCAAGACGGGGAACGCGGACGCATGATGAGTTCCCGCCGCAATTGTTAATTTCTTCCAACTGAATGTTAACGCTTCGTTGCTAACGATGGTCCCTCTTGCCAGCCGCCCGCAGAGGTCATTGTGGCATCGATCGGTTCCGAACATGCGCCGCGTTGGCAGTGGCGCGCGTCCTCGTGGCGTGGCGCTCTCGGCGGCAGCGTTGCCCGCGTCCACGCGCTATTTGCTGACGGTAGCGAGTCCTCGCTGGCGCGGCGGCTGGCGGGCGCGGCCTTTCTTATCCGCGTCGTCAGTGCGGCCATCGCTTTCGTCTCGCAGATTCTGCTGGCGCGATGGATGGGCGTCTTCGAATTCGGCGTTTACGTCTATACCTGGACGTGGGTGCTGTTGATCGGCGGCATGGTCGATCTCGGCCTCGGCTCGGCCGCGCAACGCTTCATTCCCGAATACATCGAACACAGCAAGTTCGCGCTGTTGCGCGGCTATCTCGGCGGCAGCCGCTGGCTCGCCGCGGGCATTGCCACCGGCATCGCCCTTCTCGGCGCCGCCGCGGTGTTCCTGCTGTCGCCGCATCTCGGTCGCGAAACCATCATCCCGCTTTACCTCGCCTGCGCGGCGTTGCCGCTTTGCGGCGTGGCTCAGGTCCAAAGCGGCATCGCGCGCTCTTACAACTGGGTCAATCTCGGATTAGCGCCGGTCTACATCCAGCGCCAGCTCGCGTTGCTCGGACTGATGGGCATTGCCTTTGCGATCGGCCTGCCGACCGACGCCATCACGGCGACGCTCGCCGGCGTCGTTAGCTTGTGGGCCGTCACTATCGGCCAGCTCGTCGTGCTCAACCGGCGGCTCACGCGCGTCGTTGAAAGCGGCGCAAAGGCCTTTGAGGTCGGTTCTTGGCTCGCCACCTCGACCCCGATCTTCGTTGTCGAGGCATTTTATCTGCTGCTCACTTACGCAGACGTCATTGTGCTCCAGCAGTATCGCTCGCCGAACGAAGTCGCGATCTATTACGCCGCGGTCAAGACCATGGCGCTCGTCGCCTTCATCTATTTTTCGGTGGCGCAGACCATCGCGCACAAGTTCGCGCAATATCACGTCGCCGGCGACCGCAAACGCCTGGTTTCCTTCCTGCGCCAGTCGGTTCGCCTCACCTTCTGGCCTTCGCTCGGCTCGATTGTCGTTCTCTTGATTCTCGGCCGCCCGCTGCTGCGCTTATACGGACCCGACTTCGTCTCCGGCTACTATCTGATGTTCATCATCGCCGTAGGCCTTTTGGCCCGCGCTTCGGTCGGTCCGGCGGAGCGGCTTCTCAATATGCTTGGCGAACGGCGTTCATGCGCGCTGGTCTATGCCGGTTCATTTGCGCTGAACCTCGTCTTGTTGATGGCGCTGATCCCGCCGTTCGGGCTTCTCGGCGCCGCCATCGCCGGCGCCGTGGCGCTGGTATTCGAATCGGCCAGTCTGTTCGCGTTGGCCAAATACCGTCTCGGGCTTCACTGTCTGATCTTCGGTGCGCCCCGGGAAAGCTGAAGGGCGAGCATGACCGTCGGAGTCTCGAACGATCCGGCGCCGGTTGTCGCTCTGGAACACGCAGCGTCGGCCATCGCCACTGCCCGCCGTGCCGCGCTCGCGGACCGCTACGCGGCCAATTCCTTCACGGTCGAATGGCGCCCGCTGACCGGGCTCGAGCCCATCGCGCCGCAATGGCGCGAGCTTGCCGCGCGCGCGCTCGAGCCTAATGTGTTTTACGAGTCGGCTTTTGCGCTGCCGGCTGCGCCGGTCTTCGGCGCCGATGCCGGCGCGGTTCTGATCTGGTCGGGAGGAAAGCCGCGGCGGCTTCTTGGTTTCTTCCCGGCCCGCATTGAGCGGCGGCGCTACGGTTTCAATCTGCCGGTGCTGGTAGGCTGGACGCATCCCTATGCACCGCTCGGCCTGCCGTTGGTCGAGCGCGAAGCCGCCGAGCCGGTCGTTGGCGCGTTCCTGTCGCATCTCGCCGCCGACCGCGCGCTTCCGGGCTTGCTGCTATTGCCATTCCTGCCGGAGGACGGACCTTTTGCCAGCGCGCTCGACGGCATACTTCGGCGCGCGCAGATGCCGTCGGCCACATTCGGCCGTCATCGCCGGGCGCTGCTCGCGCCGACAGGCGAGCGGTCGCGGTATCTGGAAGGCGCCATGAGCGGCCACCAACGCAAAGAATTGCGCCGGCAATGGCGGCGCCTTTCCGAAACAGGCGCCATCGCGATCACCATCGCGACCGAACCCGCCGCGATCGACCGCGCGCTTGAGGACTTTTTCAGCCTGGAGGCGCTAGGATGGAAAGGCAGGGCCGGCACGGCAGCGGCAGCCGACGAAAAACTGCAGCGCTTCGTGCGTACCGCGCTGTTCAAGCTTGCCGCCGAACAGAAGGTGTCGATCAACCGCCTTCTTATCGATGGCCGCGCGATCGCCGCGACCGTCGCGTTACGAAGCGGCCGCAGCGCCTGGTTCTGGAAAATCGCTTATGACGAAGCCTTTGCGCGCTTCTCGCCGGGCGTGATGCTCAGCGTCGAACTGACCGCAGATCTGCTCGACGACACCAATATGCTGCGCGCCGATTCGTGCGCAACGGCCAATCATCCCATGATCGATCATCTCTGGCGCGAGCGGCTCCCCCTTGCCGACCGCTTGATTGGGGTCCGCGGTCACGCGGCGTTTGCGGCGGCGCGCCGGCTCGAAGTCGCGCGCAGGGCCGCTGTTGCAGGGGCAAAGAGGCTACGCGGGCTGCTCCCAGGCCGCAGATGAGCATTTCGTTAACCTTAGAACAATGCTTGTGCGCCTAATCTGAAGCGGCGCGCATCGGACGCATGTCTATGTTTGGAAGCAAGGTCCAGCCGGGCCCATTGCCCATTTTCGTTTGGCCGTCCGTATTGCCGGCTTCGCGGCGGCATTTTGGGTATTTGCCGATGTTGCCGGACACGCGGTATCCCCGATGCTAAGCGATCTCCCCGCCGCGGGCGTTGTTCTGTTGGCCATGGCGTTGGCGCTCGCCGCCTTGTCGGTTGCCGCGCTGGCCGCCCTGGTCCGAGAACGCCGGCGTAATACCCTGCTCAACGCCGCGCTTGAAAATCTGCTTCAGGGCGTGAGCATGTATGACGGCAGAGCGCGGCTTGTGGTCTGCAACAAGCGCTATATCGAAATGTCCATTCTTCCCCCCGAGAATTTCCGTCAAGGCACGCCGCTGCGGGAAATTCTGGTGCGCCGCGCCAAAATCGGCGCCTTTGCCGGCGATCCCGATGAGTATGTCGACGGCGCGTTGAGACAGGCGGCCAGCGGCCGCACCGAGGAAAAAACGTTTGAACTCGAAGATGGCCGGACGATTTCGGTGATCACCCGCCCATTGGCGGATGGCGGCTGGGTTTCCACGCACACCGACGTCTCCCAACAGCGCGCGGCCGAAAAGGAGCGCGACTCTTTGCGTCAACGTGAGCAGCACCGCGACGCGATCGAGGCCGCGATCGCCGCGTTTCGCGCCCGCGTCGAATCGATGCTCCTGACCGTGGCCCAGGGCGCGCTCGAGATGAAATCGGCCGCGAAGTCGCTGCTCACGACCTCGGATCATACGCTGCACCGTGCCGAAAGCGCGCTGCATGGCTCGAACGAGGCCTCGGTCAATATCGAGACTACGGCTGCGGCTGCAGAGGAGATGTCGGCTTCGATCAAGGAAATCAGCCGGCGGCTGGCGCAGGCCAGCCAAGTGGTGCAGGGCGCGGCCGCCGACGCCACCGCCACCAACTCGGATATTGCCGGCCTGGCGCGTATCGCGCAAAGGATCGGCGATGTGGTCAAGCTTATTCAGGACATTGCCGAACAGACGAACCTGCTGGCGCTGAATGCGACCATCGAGGCGGCGCGCGCCGGCGACGCCGGGCGCGGATTTGCCGTCGTCGCCTCGGAGGTGAAATCGCTCGCCGTGCAGACGGCGAGAGCTACCGAAGAAATCACCCGGGAAATTTCCTCGGTGCAGGGCTCCACCAGCGAGGCCGTCGCCGCCATTCGCGCCATCACCGAGCGGATGCAGGACATCAGCATGCATACGTCCGAGGTGGTCGGCGCCATCGAGCAGCAGGAATTAGCGACCGGGGAAATCTCGCACAATGTCGCCGGCGCTGCCGCCGGTAGCAAGGCAGTGGTCGCCGCATTAGGCGAGGTTGCCAGCGGCATCACGCAAACGCGAAGCTCGGCGCAGACCGTGCTTGCCGCCTCGGAAGAAGTGGAAAACGCGACGGTTACGCTTCGCGCCGAGGTCGAACGCTTCCTCGGCGAAGTCTCTCAGCGCCCTGCGGCATAACCCTGCATGCCGCGCGGGTTCGCGGCAGCGCGGCGTTTGCGGCCGTCGCGTGACGCGGCGGTGAGCCGGCCTTCCGACCACTCGGCGCCGATTTCGACAACATGTCCGCGCCGTTTCAATTCGGCCGCCGTGTCTTTGGCAATGCGGCCTTCGAGCACCAGAACGCCCGGCCGCGCCGCGCGCGGCCAGAACGACGACGGAAAATGCTCCGAATGCCAGGCCGGGGCGTCGATCGCTTCCTGTAAATTTAAGCCCGCGTGCACATGGCGCAGGAAGAACTGGGTGATCCACTGGTCTTGTTGGTCGCCGCCGGGAGTGCCCGCGGCGAGATACGGTTCGCCGTCGCGCAGCGCGAGCGTTGGTGTCAGCGTGGTGCGAGGCCGCTTTCCCGGCGCCAGCGCGGCCGGATGGCCTTCATCCAGCCAGAACATTTGGGCTCGCGTGCCGAGAGGAAAACCTAGCTCTGGAATGACCGGCGAAGATTGCAACCAGCCGCCCGACGGCGTCGCGGACACCATGTTGCCAGACTGGTCGATGATGTCGAAGTGCACGGTGTCGCCATCGGCGATGGCGAGTTCGCCAACCGTCGGCTCTCCTGCGCCGGCAAAAGCAGCCGCATCGGCCGGCGTCCGCCGGTGCGGACTTATTTTACCGCCGTAGCCCGGGATCGAGCCGGGCCGCAGCGTCATCGAAGCGGTGTGATCCACGAGCTTGCGCCGCTCGGAATTGTAGGCCTCGGACAAAAGCCGCGCCATCGGCACTTCGACGAAATCGGGATCGCCGTAGAATTCCTCGCGGTCGGCATACGCCAGCTTGGCGCACTCGACCTGCAAATGGATGAAGTCCGCACCCACCGGGTCCATTCCATCTAGATCGAAGCCCTTGAGCAGCGCGAGTTGTTGCAGCATGACCGGCCCTTGGCCCCAAGGTCCGGTCTTGCACACGGTGTGACGGCCGTAGTCGTAAGTGAGCGGCGCTTCGACGCGCGGCGTCCAGCGCGCCATGTCGTCGCCAGTCAGCACGCCGCGATGTGCGCGTCCGCTAGAGTCGAAAATTTCCTGCGTGCGGCAAAATCGATCGATCGCTGCGGCGACGAAACCCTGCGACCACGATTTCCGCGCCGCCTCGATCTGTACGACGCGATCTCCTCCGGCGCCCTCGGCTTCGGTGAGAATGCGCAGATAAGTGGCCGCGAGCGCCTGATTGGCGAATAGCGTTCCGGTTGCCGGCACGGAATTATCCGGCAGATAGACCGCCGCCGAACTCCGCCAATGCTCGCGAAACAGCTGCGCGACCGAGGCGACGGTGGCGTGGGCGCGCTCCACCAGGGGGTGCCCGTTCTGCGCATAGCCGATCGCCGGCCCCAACACATCGCGCAACGAGACCGTGCCGTAGTCGCGCAACAACAGCATCCAGGTCTCGAACGTGCCGGGCACGCAGGCGGCGAGAAGCCCGGTGCCGGGCACAAGATCGAGGCCCTGATTGCGATAGTGCGAAATCGTCGCGCCGGCGGGCGCCGGGCCCTGGCCGCAGATCACTTCCGGTTTGTCGCGCCGGGTGTCGTAAACGATAATCGGAACGTCGCCGCCCGGGCCATTCAAATGCGGCTCGACCACTTGCAAAGTGAAAGCGGTCGCGACCGCGGCGTCAAAAGCGTTGCCGCCTTTTTCCAGAACCGCCATGCCGACGGCCGTCGCGATCCAATGGGTCGACGTGACGACGCCGAACGTACCTTCGATTTCCGGCCTTGTGGTGAACGGGTTTGGGTTGACGACACTCATGCCAAACACTAGCCCGGATTGGGCGATGGCGAAATATGCTCGCGTCGTCTTGTCTGTGCCGGGTGAGCAAACGAAACTAAGCGCCGTAACGCTGGGTCGTTTTTGGAAGGAGAGGCGAGACGGCTGCGCGCAAGGTCGTTGTCTATTACGCTTGGAGCCGGCCGGGCGAGACAGAGGCGCCGCTCGAGGTGATCGAGAATCGCTTTCCGACGCTTTTTGAAAGCCGCCGCATGGGCTATCCGCGATTTGAGGAATTGGCCGATTCGGCCCAGTTCGATCAGGGTGTCGGTGGTTTCCTCGACCACATCATGAAGCGGAATTTTACCGCCTTCGTCGAACTGGCCGAGTCTTTGACGGGACAGCCGGTGGCGGAAATCGAGCGTGTGGCGGACAATGGCGCTGTGACCGCGCTCGACGCGCGCATTTTAGACCGCGCCGGCA
>Ga0302314_10018278_pt1 | contig 11701 bp, 11 predicted proteins | sample III_Palsa_N2_3_FD_200533 | JGI IMG/M metagenome (GOLD analysis project Ga0302314, IMG submission 200533) | Peat permafrost microbial communities from Stordalen Mire near Abisko, Sweden - III_Palsa_N2_3 | ecosystem: Environmental > Terrestrial > Soil > Palsa > Peat permafrost | place: Sweden...
CAGCAGGTCGAGCAGACCACGGTCGCTCGCTCCCGCAATCGCCGGCACCTGCGCGTACACATGCTGGGGATCGAGCCGCGGAATCGCGCGCGGGGCTTTCGCAGTGGGAGCAAGGTTGCGCGTAAGCGGTGCAAGATCGCGTCGCAGGATCGATTCCAGCCAGCGCTCAGGCGCTGCGCGATACAGTGGGTCCTGCGTAGGATTGCCGCTTGCCTCCACGCCCGCGCCGCCAATGTTCAGCCGCGAGTGCGCAGCTTGCGGACCTCCGCTGCCGATGCGCCGCAGCGGAGAACGCCCACGCCTGCCGAAATCCACGCTGGGCACAAACGCGCGCCGCCGAGCAAACAGCTCGGCTACAAACGCCGTTAGCTCCTCGCGCGTCGCATCGTTCAGCGGCGTCTCCCGTGCGCCCACCGTCAGCTCCAGCGTCTGCGCAAAGCTGTTCGGCGCAAGACCAATGCGTGCCCGCGCAAACTCCAGCCCATGCAGTAGGAACGCCAACTCTGCGGTAGATCGCAGTCGCGGCTCAACGCGTGCCTGCTCCTCGGCTGGCACAATCGACAGCAGCTCCGCAATCGGCGCAGCAAATCGCTCTTCCGCAGCACGCTCATCCGGATGGTGTACCAGTCGCGTACGCACATTGCCCACGTCAGCCGCATCGCGCTCGGTCAGCTCTTCCGTCTTTTCATCGAACTCCCACAGCTCCCATTGCGCAGCCTCGTTGTTGAGCCACGCCATGCGCGCCAGGGTCAGCATCGCTGTGCCGCGCGGAATAATCACCTTCAGACCCTGGTACAGCCGCCGCCCGCCGCCACACTCGCGGCAAGTATGAAGCCACAGGATTCCCAGTGTAAGAATGCCGTCAATCGTCGCTGTGCTCTCGCACTCGTTCACGCCGATCACGGCCCACGCATTCTTACCGTTGATCAACGTCCCCCGGGCATACGCCGGCCCGAATCCGCGCTCCAGGTCCATCGCCGTGCGCAATGGCTCGCAGTTCCACGGCGCAAACTGCCTCTCTAAAACGCGCTGCAGAGTTTTTCCATAGTGAACCCGCGCCGTCTCGCGCGTAGTTGGCGTACGCCGTTCGCGCGAGGTAACCAGCTCAAGCAGCTTAGTCTGCGCATGACCGAAGCGTTGCGTCGCCAATCGCAGAGAATCCGCGCGCGGCGTTGCGGAAACCACGCGCCGCACCATATTGCTCTCGCCGCTCCACAGGTGCAGCGTGCAGCGCTCATGCTCCGTGCTCAGCGAGTACTTCGCCGAGCGCAGGTCGAACAACACCTTGCCGTCTTCGAGCACGGCCGCGCTTTCATGTTCATTCAGAAATTGCTCAATCGCCGCGGCCACCTGCGCCGGCGTTTGCACGAGTTCGTTCTTGTCCGCGGAAGAAGCTCTGGGCGGCGACATCCCAATAAGCTACCACCGCTTCTAGTATCCGATGGCCTTCACTGCCCCCGGCCCCAGCCGTTCTTTCAGTTGCTGCAGGTACAGGCTCGCGGGTTCTACCGGGCTGCCCGGCGATTCGACAATGCCCGAAGGCAGGTTCGCCCCCTTTGGTCCGCCATTATTTGGCTGCGGCCTCGCGCTGTGTGGGCCGCGGTCGCCGATGGACCAGTTCATCGTGCCCGGTGGCTGCTGGACGACATAGTCAGCGGAAACGTTGTTCCACAGCACTGACCAGCCGATCGCCCATCCGTGCCCAGAGCCCATATTCCCGCGGTTCATCAGGTCGATTCCGCCGCCAGGTGCCTCGCAGCTATCCACCAGCAACCCCGTTGACCAGCGCTGGTGCGGCTGCACATGCCCGTTGCCCACGAACTTTGAATGCAACAGAACCACCGGCCCCTGCTGTCGAGCCTGCGTAGCAAAGTAGAACACTCCATCGCCTTTGCCCGTGCAGCGGTCGAATAGGATCTGGGTTCCGGTCGAAGAGAACTGGAAATTCTTTGCCGCAGTGGTCACCGCATATTTCTGTTGCACGTCAACCCGCAGCAGAGTCATGCGCTCGCTGCCCAGCTCAATGCGTATGGAGTTGGTGGTGTCGTCTAACTCCACATTGCGAATCCAGCTATCGACCGTGTTGGCTGTGCGGATGCCGTCGAATTCCTTTTCCAACTGGTAATTCAGGGGCTTTGCCGGAGCCACAATCCGCAGCATCTCGATGCCAACTTCAGCAATCTGCCCACTCACTTCTACTCGCGAAACCGGTGCGCCCTTGCCGCCCAGAAATTTCGCGTCGATATCGTCGGTCAGCGGAACCTCCAGCGTGACCGCGTTGCCACTCACACTGGCCACACGCCGCCGCACCAGCAGCTCGCTCACAGCCACCCACTTTTCGTCCTTACCGGGGCGCTCCAGCGAATCCATCCCCATGAACTTCAGCCATGCGGGCGTCACCGGCTTGGCAATCTGCAACGTATCGCCGGCGTGGATATCTGCAGCGTCGGCCACATGAATCACCATCGTGCCTGCCGGAACGTACGCATCGGTGATGGCTGTGGCGCTCAGCTTCTTTACTTCCATCTTGCCTTCCACGCTGATGCCCAGGTGCGTCTCGCCGGTCAGTTCAATGGTGGTTCCCGTCTTCGCATCCGTCCCCGCGCCGCGGAGCACCACGCCGGTGGCCGCAATCGTCAGCTGCTTCGCGCAGTGAAACACCCCCGGCGCCAGCATTACCGCGCCGCGATGCCCGCCCACCAGCGGCAGCCTGGAGACTTCGTCAATCGCCGCCTGGATGACCGCGGAATCGTCCACTCCGCTCGGCGTCACGGACTTCATGGCCTTTACTTCAGGCAGCGCCACGCCCCCGCCGCGATATCCCGCATAGGAAAAATCCACGATGCGATCACCCTGCGGCGAGTGCGCATATACCAGCTTGCCATCGGGCCCAGGCTGTACCCACTTGCTCTGTGCCGTTGCAGTGCCTGCGCTCAGAAGAAACAAAACCGCGAAAGCAGTTCGGCAGTGCACCCTTACCACCCTTGTCTTGAGCGCAGCGCCGTAATGTGCGCCACGTGGTGCTGCGAGTGCCACGCATACAGCATCGTCGCGTAGTCCAATGCCATCGGCCCACGCTCCTCATGCTTGAACCCCCGATGCCACTGCTCATCCGTCAGGGACTGCAGCAGCATCACCCAGCGCGCATGCACGCTCTCAATAATCTCCAACGACCACTCCGCCGGTGCAGCCACATCGGCCAGCAGGGCAAACGCCTTTTCGTCGTAGCCGGCCACGACCGGCCAGTCTTCGGTCAGCGCCTTGCGCACGCGCAGAAACGCCGTCATATGCGAATCGGCGATGTGGTGCACCAGTTGCCGCACCGTCCATCCGCCCTCGCGGTAGGGCGAGCTTAGCTGCTCCTCGTCCAGGTCGCGCAGCGATTCACGCAACTGTCCCGGCATCTCTGCCAGGATGTGGATGGCATAGCGCCGATCTTCCGACGAAATGTGCTCCGGCGGATTGAACTTTCCAATCGGGTAGCGTGGGTCGTGTATTTCGGCCATGATTGCAAGATTGTAAAGGGTAGGACGCAGTAATCTGTTAAGAGATCGGAAGAAAAATGCCACGTATCCGCAGCAAATCGGTGCTTGCCCTGGCACTGGCCGGTGCACTCGCAGCGGCAGCAACGTGCGGTTGCAGCAAATCTATGGAGCCCCTGCCGCGCCCCGATCCTGTGCAACAGCTGGCTTCCGTGCACAGCACCCCGCTTGCAGGCTGTGCTCCCTCCGGAGTCTTCCGTGGCTTTGACCGCAACGACTATCCCGGCGATTCGACCATGCGCTCCCTGTATGGCACCTTCGCCTTCACCGGCTACTGGCTCACGCCGCCACCGGGCGAGCGCTCCAACACCTGGATCGGCAAGCGCGACACGCTGCGGCAACAGGGGTGGGGCTTCCTGATCCTCGCCAACGGTCGGTTCGACAAGGAAATCGTCAAGGCGCAGAAAGGCGGGACCACCCCCGCGCAGCTCGGCCGGAAGGATGCAGCGGTGGCCGTCGCCGCGGCCAAGTCCGAGGGCTTTCCCCAGCACGCCATCGTTTTTCTCGACCAGGAAGAAGGCGGCAGGCTGCTCGATGAGCAGTCCGAGTACCTGCTCGCCTGGACTGAAGCGGTTGCCGCGAGCGACTACAAACCCGGCGTCTATGCCAGCGGCCAGCCAGTCCCCGATGGTCCCGGCAAAACCATCGACACGGTGCAGCACATTCGCTCGCTCGTGAAAGAGCAGCACCTGCACGAGGTCGCAATTTACGACTATCAGGATGCCTGCCCACCCGCGCCCGGATGCACACTCGATTCCAAGCCGCTCAACGAAGCCGGCGAACTTGACCTGACGGTCTGGCAGTATTCGCAGTCGCCACGCCGCCCGGAAATTACGAAGGCTTGCGCCAAGACCTATGCCGCCGACGGCAACTGCTACGCTCCGGGCTTTCCGTCGCTCGCAATTGACCTGGACGCGGCTGCAACCGCCGACCCATCCAGCGGTCGCTGAGTCTACAATCGAATCAATGGCAACGGCCCCAATCCTTCCTCATCCAGACCTGCACGATCACAAGAAGTATTTCTTTACGCACCTCGGGCTGAGCGAACGCCTGCTCGAGCGCTGCCTCGGCGAAGCACTTTCCGCCGGCGGCGACTTCGCCGACCTCTACTTCGAAGCCGTCACCTCCACTTCTTTGGGCATGGATGAAGGCATCGTCAAGACCGCCTCGCAGGGCATCAGCGTGGGTTGCGGCGTACGCGTGCTTTCGGGCGAACGCACCGGCTTTGCCTACACCGACGATTTATCTCCTGAGCGGCTGTTGCGCGCCGCTCGTACTGCTGCGCTCATTGCCAGCGGCCCGCAGACCCAGCGTGTGCAGGGCTTCGTGAATTCCCAAGCGCGTCCCTCGCTCTATCCCATCGCCGGCCTCACCGTGGACGGCGAAATCGCCGCAAAAATCAAACTCATCACCCGCGCCGACAAAGCCGCTCGCGACTTCGATCCCCGCATCACGCAGGTGCGCTGCGGCATCAATGACGAGCTGCGCCGCATCTTGATCGCTGCCAGTGATGGGACCTTCGCCGCGGACACGCAACCCCTCGCACGCTTCAATGTCTTCGTTATTGCAAAGGATTCGCAGAACACCGCGAAGGGAACCTCTGGCGGCGGCGGTCGCGTGACGCTGGATTTCTTTGAGGGCACAAAATCTCCTGAGCACTTTGCCCGCGAAGCCGCACGCACCGCGATCCTGCAGCTAGGCGCTGTCGCCGCACCCGCAGGAGAGATGCCCGTAGTTCTTGGCCCTGGCTGGCCCGGGGTGCTGCTACATGAGGCCGTCGGTCACGGCCTTGAAGCTGACTTCAACCGCAAGAAGACGTCTGCGTTTGCAGGATTAATCGGACAACAGGTAGCGTCCAGCAAGGTCACCGTCGTCGACAACGGAACAATGCCCGGTCGACGAGGCTCCCTGAACGTAGACGACGAAGGCAACGCTACGCAGGAGACCGTGCTGATTGAAAACGGCATTCTCCGCGGCTATCTCTCTGACAAGCTCAGCTCGCGCCTGATGGGCATGCCCAACACCGGCAGCGGTCGCCGCGAAAGCTATCAGGCTATCCCCATGCCGCGCATGACCAACACGTACATGCTCAACGGCGACGACGACCCCGCCGACATCCTGCGTTCGGTCAAGCGCGGCCTCTATGCCGTCAACTTCGGTGGCGGGCAGGTCGACATCACCAACGGCAAATTCGTCTTCACCGCCAGCGAGGCTTACCTGATTGAAGATGGCGTGGTCACCGCGCCGGTCAAGGGTGCGACGCTGGTGGGCAATGGTCCAGAGGCGCTCAAGTACGTTTCGATGGTCGGAAACGATCTCGCATTGGATGAAGGCATAGGCACCTGCGGCAAAGCAGGGCAAAGCGTCCCCGTCGGCGTGGGCATGCCGACCGTCAAGCTCGATCGCATGACCGTGGGCGGCACGGGAAGGTGAGCGGCGGCGTTAGCCGTTATTGAAGCGTAGAATGGAAACAGCGCCTCCCCCACGCTCACAATCCAGCTCCATGAAAAGAACCCATGCTCACTAAGTTGGCCAAACCCGTCGTCATGCCTGAAAAGTTCTACGAATGTGAAGTCAAACGCCGCCGTGTACGTGCCACCGGCAGCGGTTATGAGCCTTTCTGGAAGGTCAAGCTGGTCCATGAAGCGCTTGTCGATGGCGACACCGAGTTTCGCTGCAAGGATTGCCACGGAGCGCTCAAGCTCAACAAGCGCACGGTTGCCGGCTCCACTGGGCCGCACGTCGCGCACAAGCTCAAGCGCGATTCCGAATTCTGCGTTGGTGGCTGGTATTTTCAGGAAGCCACGGATGGCCGCGTGCCGCGCATCTCCGGCGCTCCTGTTCGTTAACCTGCAATAAGGACCTCTGATTGGCTACAGCGAAATTGCAATCCGAAGGCCTGCGCCTGCTCGCTGAGCAGGCCGTGGATCGCGCCCTACGCGCCGGGGCAACTGACGCCGAAGCCGTCGGCTTTGAAGCCGAAGAGTTCTACGCAACCGTTCGTCTCGGCCAGGTTGAGCAACTCGTCGAATCCGGCTCGCACGCGCTTGGCCTTCGCGTCTTCATGACAGACCCCACCGGCCAACGTACAGCCAGCACCTCAACCTCCGACCTCAGCGAGGAGGGAATTGCGGCCCTTTGCGCTGGAGCAGTGGCACTCGCCAAAGTCACCGGCCCCGATCCCTTCGCCGGCCTGCCCGACCGCGAGGCCTTTGGCGCGAACGATGTCGACTCACTTCATCTCTACTTCAACGACATCGACGCCATCTCGCCTGCCGAACGCATCGAAATCGCCCGCCGTTGCGAAGCCGCGGCCATGAGCTTCGACTCCCGCATCCAGAATTCCGTCGGCGCCAGCTTCGATTCCAGCTCTTCGCATCGCAGCATGGTCAACTCGCGCGGCTTCTCCGCCGACTATCGCCGCAGCTATTGCGGCTTCTCCGCCTCGCCCATCGCACAGGATGGCTCAATTCCTAATAGCGCCATGCAGCGCGATTACTGGTCCACCTCCGCGCGCACCTTTGCATTGCTCGAAACTCCTGAGGCCGTGGGGCAGGAAGCCGCTCGCCGTGCTCTGCGGCGTTTAGGCGCTCGTCGCGTCCCCACCCAGCAGTGCCCGGTCGTCTTCGCGCCGGAGATTGCGCGCTCGCTCATGGCCAATCTGCTCAACGCCGCCGACGGCGACGCCATCTACCGCAACGCCAGCCTCTTCGCGGGCAGGCTCGGCGAACAGGTCGCCGGAGAAAACATCACCATGGTCGATGACGGCACCATGGTCTTCGATCGCACGCTCGCCAACGGCAGCAGTATCAAATTCGGCGGCTTCGGCACATCCCCCTTCGATGGCGATGGCCTGCCCACCCAGCGCATCGTCATTGTCGAGCGCGGCATCCTCAAAAACCTGATGCTCAACACCTACACCGCGCGCAAGTTGAACATGCAGTCCACGCACAAGGCCTCACGCGGCCTCGCCGGAGCTCCGGGCATCGGCGGCGGCAACTACTATCTCGAACCCGGAACCGAAACCCCCGAGCAGATTATTGGCGGCGTGAAATCCGGCCTCTATGTGTTGCAGACCATGGGTTTCGGCGTGAACCTGGTTACAGGCGACTATTCACAGGGTGCCAGCGGCCTTTGGATTGAGAACGGCGAGCTCGCCTATCCGGTCGAAGAGATCACCATCGCCGGCAATCTCAAGGACATGTTCCGTAATGTCTCTGCCATCGGCAACGATTTGGAATTCCGCAGCTCGGGTGCTGTTCCTACCATTCGCGTCGAAGGCATGACGGTGGCGGGAAGCTAGTTCTCACAACTCGGTATAAAATTACTTAAGGGCGCGAGCGTCAACGGCACGCGCACTTCCCCCCAGCATCATCCCGGAGCCACCAAATCGTGAGCCAGTCCGCCAGCCAAGCCAGCCGCCCGTCCGCCGTCCGCCCATCCGCAGTAATTTTGGGAGCCCAGTGGGGCGATGAGGGCAAGGGCAAGATCGTCGACGTCCTCAGCGAAAAGTTCGACATCGTCGCCCGTTACGCCGGCGGCCACAACGCCGGTCACACGGTCATCATCCACGGCAAAAAGTTTGTGCTGCAGCTCATTCCCTGCGGCGTTCTGCGCCCCGGCTGCAAGGGCGTAATCGGCAACGGCGTCGTGTTTGACCCCATGGCCTTCCTCGGCGAGGTCAAAAAGCTTAAGGACGCCGGACTTCCTGTTGATGGCCAGTTATTCGTCTCCAATCGCGCGCAGGTCATCCTTCCGTATCACCGCATGATCGAGCTCGCTGCCGAAACCGCTCCCGGACGCCAGCCCATCGGCACCACGCGCCGCGGCATTGGCCCTGCGTATGAGGACAAGATCCATCGCAACGGGCTCAGAGTTGTTGATTTGCTCAACACCTCGCTGCTGCGCACGCACATCAACAACGCCTGCCACGAAAAGAACACCATCGCGCATGCGCTCTTCGGCACCGAACCGCTCGACCCGCGCCAGATGTATGAGGATTACGCTCGCGCCGCCGAGCAGGTCGCACCCTTCGTCACCGATACTGCCTACCTGCTGAACCACGCACTGGATAAAGGTAAAAACGTCATGTTTGAGGGCGCGCAGGGTGCGTTGCTCGACATCGACCACGGCACGTATCCCTTCGTCACCAGCTCGAGCTCTACAGCTGGCGGTGCTGTAACCGGCACAGGTGTGGGGCCAACCAGAATTGGCACGGTCATCGGCGTCACCAAGGCCTATGTCACACGCGTCGGCGAAGGTCCCTTCCCCACAGAGATCGACGGTCACTCTGCCGAACTTCTCCGCGCTCGCGGCCAGGAATACGGGGCCGTCACCGGCCGTCCACGCCGCTGCGGCTGGCTGGATATCCCGCTCCTGCGCTACTCCAACATGATTAACTCCACGCAGTGGCTGGTCGTCACCAAGATGGACGTTATGGACGAATGCCCTGAGATCCCGGTCTGCACCAGCTACAAAATTGATGGCAAAGTCACGGACATCATCCCGGCGGACATTGTTGGCTTTAAAAAGATCGAGCCCATCTACACCACCATGCCCGGCTGGATGTCTTCCACCGAGGGCATCACCGAGTACGACAAGCTCCCAAAGAAGGCACAGGAGTACCTTAAGTTCATCGAGCAGGAATCCGGCGCACGCATCGGCATGATCTCCACCGGTCCCGACCGCGTGCAGACCATCAATACGCAGGGATTCGAAGAGCTGCTGGGATAAGCGAGTTGTTAGTTCTTAGTTGCTGGTTGTTAGGTCCGATAGTTGTAAGGCGCTCTTAACTAACAACATAAGAACTAACAACTGACAACTGGTTCCGGAGGAACCATGATCAGCTTCACTGTACGCATGACCTTCCGCCCCGAAGACCGCGAAGAGGTCGCGCAGGTCCTTCGCGAGCTCACACGTCTCTCGCGCCTGGAGACGGGCTGCGTCAGCTACATTCCTCACACGGTCGAATCCGACCCAGACACCATCCTCATCTACGAGCAGTACAAGGATGAAGCTGCCGCCGACGCTCACCGCGCCAGCCCGCACTTCGCTCAGTACGCCATCGGCGTTCTCTACCAGAAGATGCTGGAGCGCAACCGGGAAACGCTCACCGCCATCGCCTGAGCAGCACTCAGCCGAATTCATCGCCTGTTCACGGCCATAACTCGCTTCAGCTGACTCTTTCTGCGTTTTCTGCGTCCTATGCAGTATGCGGAATTTCGCACAGGCAGCCTTTGACGCGTCTCCGCCTTCGGGTCTAACATCCGGTACACCTATGCATCGCTCCATGGTCTCTTCACGCCCGCTCGTTTCGCTGGCTGTTTGCGCGGCCTTGTGTGGGGTATTGTGCGCGGCAATTCCGGCGTCAGCCCAGCCCGGCCATCCCAAGGGCGATCCCAAGCGCGTAGCGCGCGTGCATATTGAGGCACTTGAGCAGCAGTGGCGCAGTGCGCAGCTCGCTGGCGATGTCACCGCCATGGACAAGTTACTCTCTGAAGACTTCCTCGGTATCGCTTCGAACGGCGATGTTGGCACCAAGGAGCAATTCCTCGACCGCATGCGCAATCGCACGTTGACTCTCAATACGATGGACGTGTCCGAGCAGAAGATTAAGCTGGTTGGCCAGGTGGCTATTGTCACCTCGCTCGCCCAGATCGACGGAATATCGGATGGCCAGCCACTCACCGGACGCTTCCGCTACACCCGCGTGTACCAAAGGCTTCCCGGCAATACCTGGCGCGTCACCAACTTTGAGGCCACGCGCATCCCACCACCCCGCCACCCCAGCCCTGCCGAGACGCCGCGCTAGACCGGCGCTCACTTACATTCAAATATTCAAATATTGGAAGTAAATCCGTCTTTAGGCTACTTGCGGCTCTTTGCGAGCCAGCAGGCTGCGCAGAGGAGCTGCCGCCTTTTGTGCCTTGCGGCTGAGAACGTTCAGCCCCATCAGCCGCCGCATCAGCGAACGCGTCGTTCCGGTGATGCGTGCATCTTCCGGCTCAATGAAGCCCAAGCGGTTTAAGTGCGCAGAAATATCTGCCAGGCGTGAGCGCACATCCAGATCCGACCCGCCGTCCTGAGGCTGCCGCATCTCGTTTTCCGGTCTCGCGCCCCACGCGGTGCCTCCGTGAGCAGTGCGGCGCGTGTTTGCGTGAGCCGTCTCCGCTCGATCGACTCGCGGTTGGTTCTTCCAGGATGAGGCGTAGTCGCTCAGCATTGTGTTTCCTCTGGTGCGATCAAATTTGGCGTACCTCAGTGAGATGAGGATTCGCATACCCAAGTTGCACTAGTTTCTAGACCCATGTCGTTCATTGCTTCAACAACAAAAGAATTCAAGGCTGAAATTTTCTCCGGCTGTGCATGCTGCGTCGTATGGGATCGATCACTTACTGCTACTGCGGCTCGTTCTGCGCGTCTTCCACTGGATCGGCGGCCAGTGCAGCGCGCAACCGCTTCCAACTCTCGCTCAGCATCTCCGGCAGAACGCGCGTCTCGCCCAGCACGCTGATGAAATTCGTGTCCGCATTCCAGCGTGGCACTGCATGTAAATGAAGATGATGCGCCACACCCGCACCCGCCGCATCGCCCAGATTTAGCCCCAGGTTCAGCCCAGCCGGCCGGTAGACGGCCCGCAACACGCGCTCGGACCGCCGCGCTTGTTGCATCATTTCTGATGCAGTTCCCGCGGGCAGCGCGGCCAGGCTTGCCTCATGCGCATAAGGGACAACCATCAGGTGCCCGTTGTTATAAGGAAAGGCGTTTAGCACCAGAAAGCAAGTTTTTCCCCGCTCCAGAATGTATGCTGCTGCCTCCGCTTGTTCGCTCGGCATGCCGTTGGCAATCGCAAAGTCTACCGCTGCCAGCATGTTGCAGAAGACGCAGTGCAGGTCGTCGGGCCACGCGCTCAGCGCCTCCGGGACACCCGGTCTTGCCATATCGGTCGGCGCGCCCGTCACATACGCGTAGCGCCACGGAGTCCACAAGCGGTCCATACCCATCAGTATATGGAAGTCGCACGCGCCCATCGTCAACTTGCTCGGCAGCACAGGCCGACCGCCGCCGAATTTTCGCAACTATCGCAGCACCCCGGACGTCCAATCCGCAGGGTGAGACACGCCAGTCACAGTGGCCGGAACTCACCAGCTGACTATCGC
>Ga0302314_10018279_pt1 | contig 11701 bp, 7 predicted proteins | sample III_Palsa_N2_3_FD_200533 | JGI IMG/M metagenome (GOLD analysis project Ga0302314, IMG submission 200533) | Peat permafrost microbial communities from Stordalen Mire near Abisko, Sweden - III_Palsa_N2_3 | ecosystem: Environmental > Terrestrial > Soil > Palsa > Peat permafrost | place: Sweden...
CTGCCCGCTTTCCGCGGCGCCCGCGACGCGGCGCTCACGGCGGCGGTCTACCGCCGGGTGCCGGTCCTGTGGGACGAGACGCGGGCCGGCGGCAACCCGTGGAAGATGCGACTGGCAACGGCGTTTCCCCGAGCCGCCGCCGACACCGGGCTGCTTCGCGCTGAGCCGGAACTGCGCGGCGCTGGCTGGGAGCTGACGGGGAGCACCTTTACCCGCGACGGCCAGCGCATGCTGCCGGTCTACGAGCCGCCGATGATCGACCTGTTCGACCATGAAGTCGCGAAGCCAAGGTTCTGGATCGCCGAGCACGGCCCGGTCACCGTCCAGCGAAAAGGCGAGAGCGCTGAGCGCCCGGGCGTCGCGGACCGCCTCGCCGAACTCGGCTGGAACTGGGACTGGCTGTGCGCCTGGCGCGCGCCCGTGCATGACCGGGCCGCCCTCGCGGTGTTCCTGCCGCGCGCGGCGGCGGCCGAGTCGCTGCCCTTGATGCTGCCGCGCGTCGTCCCGCCGTTCGCCGCGGCGCTGATCGCCGCGCAGAGCTCGCTGGTCTTTGAGTACGTCGCCCGGCAGAAGCTCGACGGGCCCGTGGTGCGGGCGGCCCACTGGAAGCAGCTTCCGGTGCCGACCCCCGGCCTGCTGGAGCCGCACCTGCCGTTCATCGTCCCCCGGGTGCTTGAGCTCGTGTACACCTCGTCCGAGATGAGCCCGTTCGCGCGGGACCTGGACGATGCGGGGGATCCGTTCCTCGCGGACCCGGACCGCCGGGCCAGCCTGCGAGCGGAACTGGACGCGTTCTTTTTCCGCGGGTACGGGATCGACGGCCGCGAGGACGCGGCGTACATCATCGACACGCTCCAGGCAGGCGCCGGCGCCGCCGGCCGGGGTGAGAGCCAGCCAGACGACAGCCGGCGCGCCAGGAAGCTGACCCTGACCGCCTACGACCGGATGACCGAAGCCGACGCCGACGGAGCCGCGTACGAGACCCGGATCTTCCCGCCTCCCGGCCACGGGCCCCGGCGGCCGCCGCGCTGACCGCCAAGGAGCCCGTGGCGGCCAACCGCGCAGTACCGCCGGCGAACGTCCCTAACGGCTGGCCCGGTGCTGACCCGGCCGCTGACCGGATGCCTAACCTGGACGATAAGCGTTGATACTGTCGGGCAAATCCCAGTCCGCGGAACCGGAACGGGGAGCAGATGGCGGCGTCAGGTGCCGGGGGAGTGGGGCGGGTGGCGGGTGTGTGCCGTCCTCAGCTGCTGGACCAGCGGGAGGACGCGGTAGCCGACGCGCTGGTTGAGCGAGATCTCGGTCCGGGTGCGGGTGACGCCAGGCAGGGCCAGCAGCGTCTGGACGACCTCCTCCAGGTGCAGGTTGCTCCTGGCTGCCACCCGGCAGAGCAGGTCACCCTCGCCCGTCGTGGTGTGCGCCTCAAGTACCTCGGGCAGTTTGCTGAGCATGGACGCGACGTTGTCCAGCTGCCCCTGGGAAAGGAACAGGTGGACGAAGGCCAGCACGGTGAAGCCGAGGCCCGCCGGGCTGATCGTCGGCGCGTGCCCGGAAATGACGCCCTCGCGTTCCAGCCGGGCGAGCCGGGCCTGCACGGTGCCGCGGGCGACCCCGAGCACCCGGGCGTACTCACGCATGCCGGCCTGCGGCTCCTCAAGCAGCAGGTTCAGCAGATCGAGGTCCAGTTGATCCAGCGGCACAGGTCAACAGCTCCTCGGTGGTTGGTTTTAACGACGATTACTGCGCCATTGGCTCAGTGAAGATTCTTGATACTAGACCAACAGGCCAACTCGAATCTAGGGTGACGTCATGACGGCAGTCTTCAGCCCCCGCGTGGTGAGCCTTGACGAGCGCTATCAGCGGCAGGACGGCACGATCTACCTGACGGGGATCCAGGCGCTCGTCCGCATGCTGCTCGACCGTGCCCGCCACGACCGGGCCGGCGGCCTCGCGACGGCCACCTACGTGTCGGGCTACGAGGGGTCGCCCCTCGGCGGCTACGACCTTGAGCTCGCCCGCCACCCCGGCCTGCTCAGCGAGTACGGCATCGTGCACCGGCCCGGCCTCAACGAGGAGCTCGCGGCGACGTCAGTCTCCGGCAGCCAGCTGGCCGGCCGGGTCGGCGACGCGAAACAGGACGGCGTGGTCGGGGTCTGGTACGGCAAGGCGCCGGGCCTGGACCGGGCCACCGACGCGCTGCGGCACGCGAACATGATCGGGACCGCGCCAACCGGGGGAGCGGTCGCCCTTGTCGGTGACGACCCGGCGGCTAAATCATCCACCCTGCCGTGCTCTTCCGAGCTGGCCCTCGCCGGTCTCACCATGCCGACCTTCTACCCGGCCGACCCGGCCGAGGTCCTCGTCCACGGGCTGCACGCGGTCGAGCTCTCCCGCGCCAGCGGCCTGTGGTCGGCCATGAAGGTGGTCACCGCGATGGCCGACGGCGCGTCCACCGCGCAGGTCAGCCCGCACTGGGCGGCGCCCGATCTGTCGGACCTGCCCGGTGGCCTGCGCGGCTACAGCCACCAGCCGCGCGCACACCTGCTCGGCGCGGAACTCGCCGAGCTTGAGCGCAGCCAAGTGCTTACCCGGCTCCCGATCGCCACTGAGTACATCAGGCGCAGCGGCCTGAACACGATCACCGGGCCGCGGCGGGCCAGGATCGGCCTGGTGGCCGCGGGCAAGACCTACCTGGACGTCCGCCAGGCCCTCACCGCGCTCGGGCTGAGCGAAGCGGACCTCGAGCGGCACGGCATCCGGCTGCTCAAGCTCGGCGTGATCTACCCGCTTGAGCCGAGCATCGTCGCCGAGTTCGCGGCCGGGCTCGAGGAGATCCTCGTCATCGAGGACAAGCGTGCCTTCCTCGAAGACGCGGTCAAGTCCGTCCTCTACGGGCAGGCCAACGCGCCGGCCGTCTACGGCAAGCGCTCGGCTGACGGCTCCCCGCTGTTCGCGGCCGTGGGCGAGCTCGACGGGGACGCGATCGCCGACACGCTGGCCCGCCACTTCGAGCCGGCGGGCATCGAGACGGTTCGCCGGCCGCCCCGGATGAAGGTCATGCTGCCGCTGGCCCAGCGGATGCCGTATTTCTGCTCCGGGTGCCCGCACAACTCCTCCACCAAGGTCGCCCCCGGCACCCTGGTCGGCGGCGGGATCGGCTGCCACGCGATGGTGGCGTTCATGCCGCAAGAGCAGGTCGGCGAGGTCATCGGGCTGTGCCAGATGGGCGGCGAGGGCGCACAGTGGATGGGCATCGCGCCGTTCGTGACCCAGCGGCACCTGGTGCAGAACCTCGGCGACGGCACCTTCGCCCACTCCGGCAGCCTCGCCATCCGCGCCGCCGTTGCTTCCGGCACGAACATCACCTTCAAGCTGCTGCGCAACTCGGCCGTCGCGATGACCGGCGGCCAGCGGGCGGTCGGCGAGCTGCCAATCGACCGGCTCCTCGCGCTGCTCGCGGCCGAGGGCGTGCGCAAGACCGTCATCACCACCGACGACCCGGCCACACTCAGGCACCAGCTCGGCCGCGGCACCGACATCCGGCACCGTGACGACCTGGTCGACGTGCAGCGGGAACTGGCGGAGATCGACGGCGTCACCGTGCTGATTCACGACCAAGAGTGCGCGGCGGAGAAGCGCCGCAAGCGGCGGCGCGGCAAGGCGGCGGTGCCGGCGCAGCGGGCGTTCATCAACGAGCGGGTCTGCGAGGGCTGCGGCGACTGCGGCCACACGTCCAACTGCCTGTCCGTCCAGCCGGTGGCCACGGAGTTCGGCCGCAAGACCAAGATCCACCAGTCCTCCTGCAACCTGGACTTCTCCTGCCTCAACGGGGACTGCCCGTCCTTCCTGACCGTGACCCCGGCCGCCGGGCCGGCCCGCCGGCGCCCGGTCAGCGGACCCGAGCCGGCGACCGAGCTGACCGAGCCCGACCGGCTCTTCAGCCCGGACGGTTTCACCATGCGCGTCACCGGCGTCGGCGGCACCGGAGTGGTGACCATCGCGCAGATCATCGGCACCGCCTTCGCCGCCGACGGGTTCGAGGTGCGCTCTCTCGATCAGACCGGCCTGGCGCAGAAAGGCGGCGCGGTCGTCTCGGACCTGTCAGTGAGCACTGGGCCGGCTGAGCGTTCCGCCAAGCTCGGCTACGGCGAGTGCGACCTGTACCTCGGCTGCGATTCCCTTGTCGCCACCGACGGCACCCAGCTCCGCGCCGCGAGCACGGACCGGACGGTGGCGGTGGTCTCCACGACCGAGGTGCCAACCGGGCCGATGGTCGTCGACGTCAACCAGCACTTTCCCGCGACCGGCCGGATCATGGCCGCCATCGAGGAGGGGGTGCGCTCGGCCCGCTTCCTCGACGCGTCGGGGCTGGCCACGGACCTGTTCGGTGACGAGCAGTACGCCAACATGATCCTCGTGGGGGCTGCCTACCAGGCGGGCGCGCTGCCGGTCAGCGCCGAGGCGGTCGAGCACGCGATCCGCCTCAACGGCGTGGCGGCAGACGCTAACCTCAGGGCCTTCCGCGCAGGCCGGGCGACGGCGTTCCCATCGCCCAGCACGTCGGTCGCACCGCCGGCGTCCCCCGCGTTGGCCGCGCCCGGCGCGGCGACCGGAGATGCCAGCCCAGCCGGGCAGAGCCTCGCCGAGCTGGTCGCAGTGCGCGTGCGGGAACTGACCGCTTTCCAGGACGAGGCGTGCGCGGCGGACTACGCCAGGTTCGTCGAGCGTGTCCGGTCCTGCGAGGCGGCCGTCAGCGGCGCCGAGACCCTGGCCAAGACGGTCGCGGAATACCTCTACAAGCTCACCGCCTACAAGGACGAGTACGAGGTCGCCCGGCTGAGCCTGGACCCGGCGCTTGATGAGCAGGTGCGGGCCCAGTTCGGTGAGGGCGCGCGCTACCAGTACCGCCTGCACCCGCCAGTCCTGCGCGCGCTCGGTGCGAAGCACAAGATCAGCCTCGGCCCCTGGTTCCGGCCGGCCTTCGCCACCCTGGTCGCCATGCGCCGGCTGCGCGGCACCGCGCTCGACCCGTTCGGCCATACCGAGGTCCGCCGCACCGAACGTGCCCTGATCGCGGAATACCGCCAGGTCATCGGCCAGCTCCTCACGGGCCTGACCGAGGCTAACCACGACCTGGCGGTAGAAATCGCCGCCCTGCCTGACCTGATCCGCGGCTACGAGGACATCAAGCTGGCAAACGTCCGCCGCTACCACGAAAAACTCACCGAACTGCGCGCCGGCTTCACCGCCGAGACGTCCCCGAGCCTGGTCCCTTAGCCGTCAGCACCAGCAGGCCGCCCGGCGCTGCGCCGGGCGCGGGAACGCGACGACCCCGCTGCCATTTCGCCGACCGCATGCTGCCGGGGATTGCTGGCGGGGGAACGCCGGCCGAATAGCGAGTCACGGTACATCACCAACCGGTAACGGGCCGTCCGTAATAACCTTGTAAGATCTGGCCGACGGGGCTCTCGTAAGCGCCTTTTGCCAGGACGGACGGGTGAACATCTTCCCCGCCGCCGTCCGGGGATGTTGTCTATCTCCGCCTGGATGGCTGTTTCCGCCCCGGCCGGCGTTACTTTTCCGTTATCGTCTCTTTACCGCATCGGCAGGGGCTACTGTTTCCTCTCGGAAGCGTCGACGACCAGAACTTCGCTAGACCTGGAGGTGAATTGCATGCCGATCAGGCATCGGTCCGCATGGCGGCGTCATCGACCAGGGGACCGGGCAGATCCCAGGATTCCTTACGTTCCACGAGGACTGGAGGCCGCTGCCGCTGACGGCAGGACGGCGGTGCGCCCGGCCTCAGCGGCGGATTCCGGCACTCACCGGTGACGTTATTTTTTGGTAAGAAATTTCGCTGGACTTCACTGAGCGGCGGCAAGTGCAGCCGCATAGCTTATGAATGCAGCTGCCCCTATGCGGTCCGTCTGACGACTACCGTCTGCAGCCCGGCGCGACGCAGGAACAAAATATTCCCTATGACATGGAGGTGGATCGAATGCCGAGGAGGCACAGGTCCGCGCGACGTCGGTCGCATGGCAAGCTAGCGCGCCTCGCGGTCCCTGTAGCCATTCCGGTGGCACTGATCGTGGCAGTGGGCGCTATCGTCGCCGTCGTCGACCACTCCGGCCTCAACCACATTTCAGACGCGGCGAATGCTGACTGCGCCTCGCCGGCCGCGTATGTATTGCCGGCCAAGCAGGTCAACAGAGCGGGCCATGGCCACCACGGCCAGCACGGGAGCGGCAGCACGGCGTCGCCCACGATGGCGACCATGCCGACGGCCACCCCGACGACGGCCACCCTGCCGACGGCCACCCCGGCCACGGACGACCCGACGACGGCCGCCACCGCGACGACCACCGCGCCGCCGGACGACTCGGCGTCGGCGTCGGCGGCGCCGTGCCCGAGCGGGACGACGACCGCGACCGGGGGTGCCAGCGCCGCGCCGTCGGGGACGACCGGTACTGCCACCACGACGGCGGCCAACGTCAACTGCGACATCATCGTCCCGGCGAACCCGCTGTCGGCGCGCGGACTGGCGACCGCCTACCAGCTCACCGGCCCGGACGGGATGTCCGCGGCGCAGTCCGGTTGCACCATGGCCAACGCGACCAGCCTGGGCGCGTTCGTCCAGGCGACGATCCTGAACACGCAGACCGGGCAGCTTTATGTCTACAACCCGCTGGTCATCACCCAGGGCACGACGCCAGCCGTCGCACCGGCGGTGCCGACCCTGCCGAGGCACTACGTGGCCACGATCGACTTCGGGTTCAACGGCACCGACCTCACCCAGGTCGGCGCCACGGCGAACGCGCTGCGGCAGGGCGATTGCGTCAACGGCCAAGGGGGCTCGGATTTCGGCCAGGTGTCGTTCTGCAACGGGACCAGCTTCTTCAACGAAGCGTTCCAGCTCGAGCGCGAGGGCAAGGTGAAGGTGCCGTCGGAGGGAACCTCCGCTCAGATCGTCGCCTCTGGCGGCCGGCTTGGTACCGGCCAGGACTGCCCGACCGTGCGCAACTTCGACATGATCGACCAGGACCAGTCGGACAACGTGACCAGCCAGTACCTGCTCAACCCGGCGACCGGGCAGACCGCGCAGAACACCACGTCGAACGCGGCCAACCTCGCCGGCGCCACGCTGCTGACCAACGGCAGTGACAACGCGCTGATCGACCTGTTCCTTGACCCGACGCTCGGCTGCACCCCGTTCATGGTCCCGGACCTGGGCAACAACAACCAGCCGACGAGTTCTCAGGCGCTGGACGAGCTCCTCGCCGCGAAGAACCAGCCGGCGGTCACGGCGCTGGTCCCGGAGAACGACGAGATGACGCTGGACGGCAACGGGAACTTCGACGTCGCCAAGACCAACCTGTACCGGGCGGAAGTCGGCCAGGCCCCGATCAGCGGGCAGAACAACCGCGCCGACAGCCCGGCGATGTACTGCCAGAACATGGTCAACATCCAGACCCCGTTCCTGGCCGCCAACCAGGCGCAACTCGCGACGGGCACGTCGCCGGTTCCCACGGTGGGCGACAACCTGTTCACCTTCATGGCGAACCGGCTCAGCATGTCCTTCACCAACCTCAGCTGTCAGGACTTCGGCCTGACCGACCCGGTCACGGTCACCCTGGACGGTAACGGGGTGGGCGTCGCGGCGACCTTCAACACCACGCAGCAGACCGTAACAAACACGTCAGGAACGGGAACGGGATCGGGATCGGCGCCGCCAACGGGAGGGGCGCCGGCCGGGGGAGGGCACCGGGGCCGTCCGCACCATCAGTGGATGAACCCCTCCGGGATGTAGCCGCTCCGCTGGCTTGTTCCCGCTCGTTCACCCCCGCGCTTTTACCAGCTCGTCAACAAGAACAAGGAGTTCGCAATGGGCGGTTGGCTTCTGCTAGGCACCGACAGCCTGATCGCTTGTATCGCGGTCGGACCGATGATGTCCCGACGAATGTCCGTGCTCGTACCGCTCGCGCTGCTTTTCGGCGTCGGTGACGGGCTCGGTTACCTGCTCGGATGCGCGCTGCACTGGTCGTACCCAGACAGCTGGGGCGACCTGGCGCCCGCGGTTGTCGCCCTGCTCGGCGTCTACTGGATCGCGGTCGCCATCTTCTCGCGGAAGGCAGCACAAGCGGAGGAGAACCCCAAGGCACGCTGGGGCGTGTGGATTCTTCCGTGGCTGCTGAGCCTCGACAACATCACCTACGGCGCGGTCGACGGCGTTTCGCACGGCGCCTCGATCGGCGTCTCGGCCGTCGAGCAGTTCGCGTCAAGCGCCATCCAGGCTGGCGTCGGACTCGCGATCGGCATCGCAATCGCGTACTCGATCCCTGCGGTGCGGCGCCACGTGTGGCTCGCCAACGGGGTCGCCGGAGGCCTCATGATCATCGGGGCCGGCGTCCTGCACGCGGTCGGCTGACCTAGCCCGTCACCTAACCCGGGTCCCGCCGTGAGCTGGCGGGGCCCGGGTTATTCGGCTGGTCGCCGGATGCTGGGCCCGGGGCAGAAACCACGATCCGTTCGGGAGAAGTGCTTTTCATTATGGTGGCGCTGCTGGTCGTGGCCCTCGCGCTCGGGCTGAACAATTTCGGGGCGGCGATCGCCATCGGGGTCAGCGGCGTGGACCGGCTGACCGGACTGCGAGTGGCTGCGGTCTTCGGCCTGTGGGACGTCGTCATGCCGGCTGCCGGGCTGCTCATCGGCCACGGCCTGGCCGGAGAACTGGGGCGCGCCGCCCGGTTGACCGGCGCGGGAGTGCTTGCCGCGACCGCGGTCTGGGAACTCGTGGAAGCAGTGCACGGCGGCGACGACGCCCCCCGGGCCTGGCACGGGTGGCGCCTGCTGGTCAGCGGCGCCGCGCTCAGCCTGGACGACTTCGCGGTCGGACTCGCACTCGGAGCGCTTGCCGTCCCCATCGTCGCGGCGGTGCTCACGTTTGGCGCTTTCAGTGCCGTTTTGACGCTGATCGGGCTGGAGCTGGGCGCGAAGCTGGGTCTGGTGACCGGCGAGCGCGGCGAGGTCGTCGCTGGAATCTTGCTGCTCTGCCTCGCAGGCGCGATGGCAGCGGGCTGGCTGTAACCGGAGCCTTACCGTTGCCCTTCGGCCCGGCCCCGGGTCTTGGGACCTGGCAGCGAGGTGCGCGGGCCCGATGTCCGAACGGTCACCCAGCTCAGCCGGGGTGGCCGTCAGCTATCTGCTGGGCGTCGGCGAGCGCGGTGTTGATCGGGATCGCGAACCCGGTGGTGCTGAGGCCGCTCCCCGAACCCCCGATCGTGATGCCGATCACCTTCCCGTTCAGGTCTACCAGCGGACCGCCGAGCACCGACTGCGTGTCGGACTGCAGCGCCGACGCCAGCAGCCCGGTCCGGGTTTTGCTGGTGTTGCCGACGTCGACGGTGACGTTGGCAGCGCTCAGGGTGCCGGCATCGATGGTCACCTTGGTCGTCGTGCCCACGGTGCCGACCGCGGTGTCGTAGACCTTGCCTGGCAGGTGGTAGGAAGTGAAGCTGGAGATGTCCGCGTTCTGCACGAGCCGGTCGGAGTTCCCGACTTCGACCGTCACGAACGGCCACCCCGGACGGCTCGCCATCTGAAGCAGCGCCAGGCCCGCCGCCGGATCGGTGCCGATCACCGTGGCCTTGAAGGTCGCACCGGACAGGACGTACTGCGCCGACAGGTTCTGCGCGCCGCGGGCGGGCTGGTACGTGGTCAGCACCCGCCCCGACTGGGTGAGCACCAGGCCGATCCCGGCCGGTTTCCCGCCCGACAGGATGTGGACCATGCCCGGCGCCGTTGTCGACAGGATGTTCTCGTGGCTGTTGTCGGCGATGGAGCCGGAGCCCTCGATGAACGGGTCAGCGGTCGTCTCCGGCCTGGGAATGTCCGAGCGAACCACGTTGTCGCCGACCCCGGCCAGCTTGCCGACGCCGAAACCGATCCCGGCCGTGAGGATGACCACTGCCGCCATAACCGTGAGCCTGAAGGGCTTGCTCCGCCAGGCTTGCGGTACGACCCGGTCGTCGTCATCGTCATCGTCATCGTCGTCGAAGTCGGCCGGGTCCTCGGCATCACGGGTGCTCAGGTCGTCATCGTCGGCGTCCGGGCGCGCGTGCTGTCCGCTTTCGCCTACCTCCTGAACATCCATTGCTGACTCCTTTGTCACGATGCCGTCTGCACGGCGGTGTCGAAGGTCGCCGCGATCGCCACGCCAGCGCTGTTCCGCTTGAGCGTGACCGGATTCGTCAGGTGGAACTGCTGGCAGCCAAGGCTCGCGAAGGACGCGCTCAGGTCGTTCGCCAGGAAGGTGAGCAGGTTGCCGGCGGTCGCCGTCACCGGCGACTGGCCGGCGGCGAGCAACTTCTGGTTGGCCGCCAGGAACGGCGTCTGGATGTCGACGAGGTTCTGGCAGTACATCGCCGGGCTGCTGGACTTGCTGGCAGCCGCGCTGACCGGGGCCTGGCCGAGTTCCTGCCGGTACCGGTCGGTCTTAGCCGGGTCGGACTGGCCGCCGTTCGTTACCGCCCTGGCGTTCTCCGGCACCAGGGCCGCGGTCTTCGGCTGGTACGCGCCCGCCGCTATCTCGTCCAGCGCCTCGGAAGAGGCCGGCACGCTGGCGTGGGACAGGTCGGGCGCCTCGAACGGGGTGCACCCGAGGATCGGGTCGACGTACTGGTCGAGCACGGCGTTGGCGCTGCTGCCGTGCAGCAGCGTCGCCCCGGCGATGTAGCTCTGGTTGGTCGTGTTGTCCTGCGCGGTCTGGCCGGTGAGCGGGTTGAGCAGGTACGTGGTGGTCACACTGTCGGCCGGGTCCAGGCCGGCCACCTCGAAGTTGCTGAGGACCGGGCACGACTGGCCGGTGCCCAGGCCGCCGCCCGACCGGCCGATCGCGTTCGAGGTCCCCGGAGACGGGACCTTGAGCAGTCCCTTCCGCTCGGCCTGCCGCACCGCGTTGAAGAAGCTGGCCCCGTTGCAGAACGACGTCTGCCCGAAGCCCGACCCAGCCTGGCCGCTGACGCAGTGGGCAGCCACGAGCGTGGTCGGAGTCGCCCCCACCTGGATCAGGTCCGTGCCGTTGAACCCGAAGTCGATCGTCACTACCGCGTCCGCCGGGATCACCGGCGGACTGATCTTCTGCTCCGGTGTGTCCGGCCTGGTGCCCTGGGTGATCACGAGCGGCGCATAGACCGACAGTGCCCCGGTGGCCGGGTCCAGGATCGTGGCCTGGACAAAGGCCCCCAGCTTGGCCCCGTTGCTCATCTCGCACCCGGACTGCGCTGGCGTCGTCCCGTTGGGGCCGGTGAGCTGGTAGGGAGTAGCCAGCCCTTGCGCGCTCAGCGGGTTAGCCGGAACGATTATCTCGCAGGTGGTATTCGTATTCGTGCTCGCCACTGGAGTCGTCGCCAACGCCGCGGCGGTATCGGAGGCAGCCGGGGTCACGTAAGTGCCGAGCGGGATCTGGGTAAGGCCCGAGTTGCTCGTGCCCGAATGGAACGCGATCACCACTCCGATCACCAGCCCAAGCACCGCGGGAACGGCAAGCTGGCGGGCAACCCGCGACATGCCGCTTTGCTGCATGCGGCGCCGCCATGCGGACCAACGCTCGCCATGCATGCAATTCACCCCCACGCGCACCGTTCCGCTCTCCGGGGGCATACGTTAGCCCAGCCAGACGGCCTGAGGCAGGAAATTCGGA
>Ga0302314_10018281_pt1 | contig 11699 bp, 9 predicted proteins | sample III_Palsa_N2_3_FD_200533 | JGI IMG/M metagenome (GOLD analysis project Ga0302314, IMG submission 200533) | Peat permafrost microbial communities from Stordalen Mire near Abisko, Sweden - III_Palsa_N2_3 | ecosystem: Environmental > Terrestrial > Soil > Palsa > Peat permafrost | place: Sweden...
AGGCGGTCGTTGAAGGCCTTGGCGGAGTTGACCGCGTCCTGGCCGGTCATCGCGTCGATGACCAGGTAGGTCTGGGTCGGCTTGGTGCGGGCGTGGATCTCGGCGACCTCGGCCATGAGCTCGTCATCGACATGCAGCCGGCCGGCGGTGTCGAGGATGACCACGTCGCGGTTGTCGACCTCCGCCAGGGCGACACCGTCGGCGCACAGCTGCGGCGCCTTGGTGTCGGGCTTATGGAAGACCGGGACCTTGATGCTCGCGCCGAGCACCTTCAGCTGCTCGATGGCGGCCGGACGCTGCAGGTCGGCGGCGACCAGCAGCGGACGATGGCCATTCTCCACCAGCAGCTTGGCGAGCTTCGCGCAGGTCGTGGTCTTGCCGGAGCCTTGCAGGCCGGCCATCAGGATCACGGTCGGACCGTGCTTGGCGAAGGGGATCTCGGAGTCGGCCACCCCCATCAGGGCGATCAGCTCGTCATGCACGACCTGGACGACCTGTTGGCCCGGCTGCACGCCCTGGGTCAGCTCCAGACCGACCGCCTTGACCGTGACCTGGTCGATGAAGGTCTTGACCACGCCGACATTGACGTCGGCTTCCAGCAGCGCGCGGCGCACGTCGCGCAGCCCTTCGCGGATGTTGTCCTCGGTGAGCTTGCCGCCGAAACGCAGCTTCTCGAAGATGGCGGAGAAGCGTTCGGAAATATGTTCGAACATACGGGTCCTCGGTGGACCAGGCTTGACGGGAGCCGGCGCGCAGCCTACGGGCCTGGATGGGGCTGGGAAGCAACCAGCCGGGCCAGGGCCCGGATGGAGATCGTCCCGCCCGGGTGCTGCGGGTCGTCGACCAGCCACGCGCCGGCGATCTCGGCCAGCGGCGTGAGCACGAAGGCCCGGCTGGCCAGGCGCGGGTGCGGCAGGCTCAGGACGGGATTGGCGATGCGCAGACCATCGTCGCGCAGCAGCAGATCGAGATCGATGGTGCGCGGCCCCCAGTGCACGGTGCGCACCCGCCCGAGACGGGTCTCGATGGCCTGCAGGCGATGCAGGAGCTGGTGCGGCCCCAGGCCGCTGGCCACCAGCCAGGCGCCATTGAGGAAGTCCTCCTGGCCGCCCGGCCCGCCGAGCGGCGCGGTGCGGTGCCATGCCGAGCGCGCGATGATGCGCGCGAGACCATCCGCCATCAGCAGCTGACCGGCCCGAGCGAGGGTCTGCTCGCGCGGCCCGCGGTTGGCGCCGATGGCCACGGCATAGATCCAGTCCTCAGCCATGCAGCGCCCCGCAACCGAAGGTCGCGCGCAGCCCATTGGCGGCGGCGTGGACCTCCTTGTCGGCGGTCAGCAGGCGCACCAGCCGGCTGGAACTGACACCGAGCGTCGCCGCCGCGCCGGGCAGGCTGCCGTGCGCGGTTGCAAGCGCACCCAGGGCGCGGGCGACCGCCTCGGGATAGGAGTCCGAACGGGGCGAGACGGCCAGGACCTGAGCGGGTTGCGGCGCGACGCGGTGATCGGTCGCCGACGCGATCGGCGCATCCGCGTCATGGTGGCGCTGGATGGCGAGGCGGATGCGCAAGCGCACAAGGCCGGCGGCGAGGTTGCGGGCGTGTTCGCGGTGCTCGTCGCAGCGCACTTCCAAGCCGGTCGGCAGGTGCGTCAGGCGCACCGCGCTGGAGGTGCGGTTGCGGTGCTGGCCGCCGGCGCCGCTGCCGCGGATCATCTGCTGCCGGCACTGCGCCAGCAGCGCCGCGGCGCTGAGCGCATAGGGCGGGGTGGGCATGGGCCCGGGATCAGCGCGCGTCGTCGCGCAGGCGGACCCAGTGCTCATCGGTCTCGGCCAGGAGCAGCTCGTGCAGGCGCATGCCCTTGGCCTTCAGCTCCGGCTCGAGCACCTGCCAGATGCGGGTGGAGATGCCCTCCATGGTGGTGATGGCCCCTTGCAGCAGGACGGTGTCGTTGAGGTAGTGGTGGTCGAAGGGCTCGACCACCAGGCGGCTGACCAGGGCCTGCAGCTCCATGACATTGCAGAAGAAGCCGGTGCGCTGGTCGACGGTCCCGGCGACGGTCACTTCCAGACGGTAGTTGTGGCCATGGATGTTCTCGCAGATGCCGTACGAGCAGGCGTTCTCGGCGCCGCTGAGCGCCGTGCTGTGCAGGCGGTGGCTGGAGCTGAAGGCGAAGCGGCGGGTCAGGTAGAGCACGCGCCCATCATGCCAGCGCCGCTGGCGCGCGGTAGGGCCTGCCGCCCGGGGCATGGGCGGCTCTCCCAGGTTCAGGGCGCCAAGCGCAAGGACCGGGTCTCAGGCCTGGAAGAGCGTGCGGTGCTCGTCGATGGCGAAGCGGTCGGTCATGCCCGAGATGTAGTCGGCCACCGCGCGGTGCAGACCCGCACCCGACGCGCGGAGGTTGAAGGCGGTGGGCAGGCTGTCGGGATTCTCGCAGTAGAAGTGGAAGAGGTCCGCGAGCATCTTGCGCGCCTTGTGGAAGACGCGGTTGATGCGCCAGTCGCGGTAGAGGTTGGCGAACAGCCAGCTCTCCAGACTCTCCTTGGCTAGGCGCAGCGACGGGCTGACCTCGACCTGCTGGCGGGGGTGGGCGCGCACCGCGGCCACGCTGTCGATGGCATGGGCGCGCAGGTGCGCGGTGGTCTGCTCGAGCACGTCGGTGAGCATCGCATCCATCAGCCGGCGCAGCGCGCGGTCGATCAGCAGCTTCTCGGGCGCCTCGCGCGGGCTGGCCTCGACCGCCTCCGACCAGGCCCCTCGCCACAGCGTGACGTCCTGCAAAGCGGGCAGCGAGATGATGCCGCTGCGCAACCCATCGTCGATGTCATGGCAGTCGTAGACGATCGAATCGATCTCGTCGACGAGCTGCGCCTCGAGGAGGGGCGATTCCTCCGGATGGAAGCGCATCGGCACCAGGGAGCGGTCGTAGTGCGCCGAATGCTTGATGATGCTCTCGCGCACCTCGTAGGTGAGGTTCAGGCCCGGGAACTCAGGGTAGCGCGTCTCGAGGTCCTCGACGATGCGCAGGCCCTGGCGGTTGTGCTCGTAGCCGCCGTGATCGACCATCAGCTCCTTGAGCAGATCCTCGCCGCGGTGCCCGAAGGGTGGATGGCCGACGTCGTGGACCAGGCTGATGGCCTCGACCAGGTCCTCGTTGAGTCCGAGGCGCAGCGCCGCCGAGCGCGCCAGCTGGCTGACCTCGATGGTATGGGTCAGGCGGGTGCGGAAATGGTCCCCCTCCTCGTTGGTGAAGACCTGGGTCTTGTACTGCAGGCGGCGGAAGGCGCGCGAGTGGACGATGCGGTCGCGGTCGCGCTGATAGGGGCTGCGCCAGGGATCGGCCTCGTCGCGGTGCTCCCGGCCCCGGCTGGCATGGGAGTGCATGGCATAGGGCGCGAGCAGCCGGCTCTCGCGGCTTGCGACCGGATTATCCACGCGCGCCCTGTGCTTCGGCCCAGGAGAGGAAGGCCGCCGGATCGGGATCGGTGAAGAAGGCGTTGCCGGTCACCAGACGGGTTGCCCCATCAGCGATTACCAGTGGAATGGTTTCCCTGTTGATGCCGCCATCGACCTGGATGGGCAACTGCGGGAAGCGCTGGTGCAGGGCGCGCAGGCGCGGCCGCACCTGGCTGATGAAGGCCTGGCCACCGAACCCCGGGTAGACGGTCATGAGCATGGCCTGGTCGACGCCCGCCAGGTGCGTGGCCCAGAGTTCGGGGTCGGTGTCGGGATTGAAGACCAGGCCGACCTTGCAGCCCAGGGTGCGCAGGGTCGCCAGGCTGCGGGCCATGTCGCGCGGGCCAATCGCCTCGACGTGGACATAGAGCCCATCGGCCCCGGCCGAGCGGAAATCGTGCGCATAGCGCAGCGGATCGGTTATCATCAGGTGCACGTCCAGGTGCAGCCGGGTATGGCGGCGGATGGCCTCGACGATGAAAGGTCCGATGGTCAGGTTGGGGACGAAGTGCCCATCCATGACATCGACGTGCAGCATGCGCGCCCCGGCCGCCTCGCAGCGCTGGACCTCGTCCTTGAGTCGGGAGAAGTCCGCCGACAGCAGGCTCGGCAGGACGGTGATGGCGCCAGGCATGCGTGCAGCTTTGTCCCGACGGGATACACTGCAACGTCAATGCGCGGCGCGCGCACGATCCCTGACCGGCCTGTGACCGGCCGTGGCAGCCCACCCCGGGTTGCCTGGAAACACCCGTGCGATACGCTCTGTGCAACGGAATCGAGGGTACTCCCATGGCTCAAGAATTCACCGATGACAATTTCGCCACCGAGGTCCTGCAGTCGGACAAACCCGTGCTGGTCGACTTCTGGGCTCCGTGGTGTGGACCGTGCAAGATGATCGGACCGATCATCGAGAAGCTCTCGGGCGAGCTCAATGGCTCGGTCAAGATCGGCAAGCTCAACGTCGACGACAACCCGGCCACCGCCCAGGACTACCAGGTGATGAGCATCCCAACACTGCTGCTGTTCAAAGGTGGTAAGGTCGTGGGAACGACCATGGGCTTCACGCCCGAGCCGCGCCTGCGCGAGTTCATCGCCAGCCATTCCGGCGCCGCCGCCAAGTAGGCGGTCCGCCACGTGGCAGTGCACCTCACTCGGCGGCCGGTTTTCCGGCCGCCGAGTGTGTTGTAGGCTCTGGCGCATCGTCCGTGTCATCTGATAGCCGCTGATGGCGGCGAAACGCTGCTGTTAACTGCTGATAGCTGCTGATCTGAACTGGTCGGATGGGTCAGGTCCGGCGTGCGCGGCGCACCGTAGGCAATGCGCAGCTGATGACCGCTTCTGACTGCTCGTCGCTTCTGAAGGCGCCCTCTGGCGCGACGCCGAAGCGTCAGCGCAAGGCGCGCACCTCGACGCTGCTGCGATCGAGTGCCAGGGCCGCGGCGTCATCCGCGTCCAGCAGCAGCACGCCATCAGGCGCGAGGTGGCTGCGCAGCCGCAGGACCAGGCTGGCCTGCTCGGCAGCGCTGAGGTAGGGCAGCGTCTGGCGCACCACGATGAGGTCCATGGGCTCAAGCGGCGGCCAGGCGCCGCGCAGGTCGAGGTCCAGGCGGCGCAGCCAGCGCCCCGCCTCGGGCTTGAGCTGCCAGCGGCCGTCCTGATGGCGGAAGCGCCGCAGCAGCACCTGGGTCGGCAGGCCCTGCACGACCTCGACCGGCGAATAGCTGATGCCGGCCTCCCCCTGCGCCGGCTGGGTGGCGGCGCGGTCGCTGGCGAGGATGACGATGTCCCAGTCGGCGACCGCGGGGAAATGCTCAAGCAGCAGCAGCGCGAGGCTCGCCGGACCCTGTCCCGAGCCTGCGAGCGGGCACCACAGGCGCAGCCGCCGGCTGGCGGCGCGCGCGGTGATCAGCTGCGGCAGGACGCGCTCGACCAGGTCGCGCCCGAGCGCATGGTCGACCAGGAAGGGCGGGGCCTGCTCGAGCAGGGCCTGGATGACGTCGCTGTGCAGCGTCGACCAGGGCTGCAGGCGGATGCGGCCGAGCAGGCTCGCCACCGAGCTCAGGCCATGGGCCTTGGCCAGCGGCGCCAGGCGCTGCTCGATGCGCGCATGGTCGTCCTCGGTCAGCACGATGCCGGCCTTGGCGCGCAGCAGGCGCTGCAGAGCAAGTAGATCGCCCGGACCGAAGGCCATGCCCTGACTATGGGCCCGCAGGCCCCGGTGCCAGTCGCGAGGACGGTTGGTTACCGACGCACGCTAGCCATCGAGCAGCTGGAAGTGGTCGAGGACCGCCTTCCAGGCCACAAGCGCGTCCTTGGGGATGCGCAGCACCTCGCCCTGGCGGTGGCTGGGCAGGGTGCCCTGCTCGAGACGCCGCGCGACGAAGGTCGTGCTGCGGTTGATCAGCGCCGCCGCCTGGGCGGTATCCAACAACTCGCCAGGATCACTGCGCACCACCGCCCACAGCGGTTCGCGGGTCAGGTCGTGGCGCGCGGCCTTGCGGTCGCGGGCGATCAGGTGCTCGGCGGCGGGGATCAGTTCCACGGCGGGGGCCATGGCCGCGGCCAGCAGCGCGAACACCGCACGCGAGAGATCATAGGATGTGCCGATGCGCGCTTCAAAAGCGGGAATGCGCGTCACCAGCCAGGTGGCAGCCTCATGGCCGGCACCGAGGCGCGCGGCGCAGGCCGACCAGAGATTGATCAGCTCGACCAGCTCCTCATCCACCAGTCCGGCCTGGATGGCTTGCTCGATCATGTGGGCGGCGGGCAGCCATTCGCTGGCGGCGATGCGGCACTGCGCCAGGGCCTGCAGGTCGTCGCTCTCGAGCTTTGTGCCGCGCGCCACAAGCGCGACCGCCTCGGCGATCCAGTGGCCGAGATCCCCGAGCCGGTCGGCGCCGGGGCGCAGCAGCTGCTCCTGGCTGGAGACCAGGCCGCTGGCCAGGTCGAGCCAGTAGCCGAGCAGGTCGGTCCCGCGCTCCGGGCCCGCGACCAGGGTCGGCCAGGTGCGGCCCTGGACGGCGCTGGCGCCGAGCTCCTGCAAGGCGCGCGCCAGCGGCTCCTTGGCGGGAAAGTCGGGGCCGCAGGCGGCGACCGCGTGCTGGCACCACTCGGGGCTGAGATGGCCGAAGAACAGCTGCGGGATGGTGGCGACCCCCTGCTCCCCGGCCAGGACCACCACGCACATGCCCTGCGCGGCCTGGAACATGCTGCGCGCCCGCTCCAGGGCGTCCTCGCGGCTCAGGCTGCCCTGGCTGCGCAGCGCCTCGACCGCACCGGAGAGCGGTCCGTCGCCGTGCTCCAGGAAGCGGCTGCGCGCCGCGGTCAGGGCCGGCGAAAACGGGGCGAGGAAGACGGAATGGAAGCCCTGCGCGGCGCTGAACATCGCGAAGGGATCGAAGCCGCCCGCGCCGGCGAGCTTCTGGATCTCGCCTGCGAAGCCGGCGAGATCGGCATCGTCAGGGTCGGGCATGGGTCATCCGCCCGCACCTGTCGCAGCGGGGGCAGGGCGATGCCACCAGCAGCGTCAGCGTCGGCATCGGCTTCAGCGTGGGCATCGGCATCACTTGTTGAACAGGAAGTGCATGACATCGCCGTCGCGGACCGCGTAGTCCTTGCCTTCGGCCTTGAGCTTGCCGACTTCCCGACAGCCCTTCTCGCCCTTGTAGGCGACGAAGTCCTCATACGCGGCGACTTCCGCGCGGATGAAGCCCTTCTCGAAGTCGGTGTGGATGACCCCGGCGGCGCGCGGCGCCTTCCAGCCCTTCTGGATCTGCCAGGCGCGGACCTCCTTGACCCCGGCGGTGAAGTAGGTGGCGAGCTCCAGCAGGTCGTAGCCGGCGCGCACCAGGCTGTCGACGCCGGGCATGGTCATGCCGAGGCTCTCCATGAAGGACAGGCGCTCGGAGAGCGGCAGCTGGCCGAGCTCGGACTCGATCTTGCCGGAGATCAGGATCGAGCGCGCGCCGACCGTCGCGGCATGCGCACTGACCGCTGCGCTGTGCTGGTTGCCGCCCTTGCCGATGTCGTCCTCGCCGATGTTGCAGACGAAGAGCATGGCCTTGGCGGTGATCAGCTGGCAGTCGGTGATCGCGGTCAGCTGCTCGGGGGTCAGGCCCTGGGCGCGCGCCGGGATGAGCTTCTTGAAGCCGGCGAGCACCAGCTCCAGGGTCGGGATGGCGGCCTGCGACTCCTTGTCGTGCTGGCGCTTCTTGCAGCGGTCGAGCTTGGCCTTGACCGTGTCCTCGTCCTTAAGCAGCAGCTCGAGGTCGATGATCTCGATGTCGCGCACCGGATTGACGCTGCCGTCGACATGGATGACGTCCGGATCATCGAAGCAGCGCACCACATGCAAAACCGCATCGACCGACTTGATCGCACCCAGGAACTCGTTGCCCTTGCCCTCGCCCTGCGAGGCGCCCTTGACCAGGCCGGCGATGTCGACCAGCTCGAGCTGGGTCGGGATCACGCGCTCGGTCTTGACGATGTCCTTGAGCACCCACAGCCGCGCATCCGGCACCGCGACCATGCCGGTGGTCGGATCGATGGTGCAGAACGGGTAGTTCGCCGCCTCGGCCGCCTGGGTCATGGTCAAGGCGTTGAAGATGGTGCTCTTGCCGACGTTCGGCAGGCCGACGATGCCACAGTTGAAACCCATGTGCTGATCCCTCGAGGGTGGGCAGCATAGAGGGCCTGGGCCTGGGACAACCTCACGCCGGCCGGCTCAGGGCGTGTAGATCTGCACCTTGCCGTCCTGGCTGATCAGGATCAGGCGCTTGCCGACCGCGACCGGGGCCAGGAAGTCGGTGTCCGCCGTGGCGCTGAAGCCGCGCGGGCCGACGACGTGCACGCTGGTGCCCATCGGCACCGCGACATGGCCCTGCCAGGCCAGCGGCTCGCCGGTCGGGCTGCCATCGAGATGGCCCAGGTCCTTCCAGTCATCCCCGCTCTTGAGCCAGACCCGGCCGCTGATGCCGACGAAGCAGCCGGCGGAGCCGGCGACCGCGCCCTGCGGCAGGGCGGCCTTGGTGATGTCCTTGCCGTCCCAGTCCCAGGACTGGTTGGCGGTCAGGCCGGAGAAGCCGGTGGCGGTGGGCCAGGCGGCGATGACCGGCTCGCCGATGGCGTCGGAGCCGATCTTCTTGCCGTCATAGGCGCGCAGCACCTCGACCTCGCCCGTGGCGTGCACCGCCAGGACCTGCTCGCCGATGACCACCGGCCCGGCGGCGAAGGGCGAGCCGGCGGTGGCGTCCCAGCGCTGGCTGGGGCGGGCCTCGACCACGCCATGCAGGGCGCCGTCGGAACCCGCGACGATCAGGAAGCGCGAATCGAGCAGTTCCGGGCTTTCGTAGATGGCGATCGCGAAATCGGTCGCGGCGCCGAGCGGCACGCGATCGGCGGTCTTGGTCACGTGCAGCGCGACATTCTCGCGCGACGGGATGTAGACCCCGGTGGTGCCGGCGCTGGCCGCGCCATAGACCGGCTCGTTGAGCGGCTCGGGACCGCTAGCGCCCTGGAAGACGTAGGTCTCGATCGCGCCCGAGGCGCTCAGCGCATAGGCGGCGGTGCGGCTGGCCTCCCAGATGCGCTGCCCGATCACCACCGGGTGGGCGGAGACGGGTCCGCCGAGATCGACCTGGCTGGCCGCGGTGCGCTCCAGCGAGCCGACCAGGCGCCAGCCGCCCAGGGCGTTGGACCCGACCAGGGTCTTGGTCAGGTAGCCGTCCATGCGCACCTCGACGTTGTAGTCGACGCGGTCAGGGATCGGCACGTCCAGGACCAGGGGGGTGACGCCGAGCTTCTTGCCGCCATGCCAGACTTCCGCGCCCAGCGGCTGGCTCTCGACCACCAGGGGCAGGAACTTCTGCCCGACGATGCGCGCGATCTCGGTCGCCTTGTCGATGTCGCCTGCGCTGATCGCCTTGGCCAGCTCGGACTTGGCGGTGGTGATGCGCTCCTGTTCGGTGCGGCCGTCCACGACTTCGATGTCGGCGGCCTTGCGCGCCGCGGTGTTGGCCCACTCGGGATGGTGCTGGATGTCGATGTAGATCCGCTCCGCGGCATCCCAGTTGTCCTCCTTGGCAAGTCCGCGCGCGTTCTCGAGCTCGTCGGAGGCCTCGGACTCGGCCGAGTTGAGGTGGGTCAGGCGCGTCTTGAGCGCGGTCTGGATGTCGGGGTCGATGGTCTTGCCGTCGAGCAGCTGGTTGATGACCGTCGACTGCACGTCGGCCGGCTGGCTGAAGGCGTCGATGATCTCCTTGAGATCGGCGACCATGCCCTCGGTGGCCACATGGCTGCTGGCCGCGGGATAGGTCTTGAGCAGATCCGCGCCGCGCACGTAGAGCTTGGTCAGCGGATCGATGGTCTCGGCACTGGTGATCGCCACGCGCAGGTCGTCGCTGAACTGCTCGAACTCGCCCTTGATGCGATCGCAGGTCGTCTGGAAGGTCGCGAAGGCAGCCATTAGCTGGGCGTTGCCCTTGACCACGTTGGCGGTGCCGAGCTCCTTGGCCTTGGCCAGGGCGGTGTCGTAGTCGCCGCGGTCGGCCATCTCCTGCAGGTTCTTGATCTCGGTGGCGAGACGTCCTTCCTGGCGGCCGATGTCGGCCTCGATGTCGGTGAAGGACTTGGCCTGGTTCGGGGTCAGTGGGGAATCCGCGGGGCTGGCGTCGCGCACCTGCTTGAGGGCCTTCTGGCGGTCCTCGATCGAGGTGGTGCTGGCCGAGGCCTCCTCGAGCTTGCGGATGCGCCAGCGGTCGCGCACCAGCGCGGCGTTGGCCGCGACCTTCGCCGGGTTGGACGAGATCACGGTGTTGGCCGAACCGATGTCGCCATTGTCGAGGTCGGTCGAGACGTCGTTGGCCAGGCGCGAGGAGGTGGTGTTGAACTCGTCCTCGGTGCTGTGCAGCTGGGTGCTGGTGGTGTCCTTGGTCGCATCTTCGGGCAGTCGTACCAGCAGCTGGTTGGCCGCGCCGAAATCCTCGTCGCCGATCAGCTTGGTGATCTTCTTGTACTCGGCATCGATCGCCGCCTGGAACTCGGTCCGCAGCTCATCGACCTCCTGCTTCTCGCTGAGGTCGGTGCCGGCGGCCTTGTCGAGATCGTCAAGCTTGGACAGGCCCGCGGTCCACTCGCGGTCGCGCACCAGGTCGGCCATCTCGTCCTGCTTCTGCTTGAAGGCCTTCTCGCGCTGCGAACTCTGGTAGACGAAGTAGCCCAGGACCAGCACCACGCACAAGGTCAAAACCAGCACGATGCGCAGCCACGGCAAGCCGCGATCCTCGGGACGCATCGGCAGCATCTCGAAGCGCTGCTGCGGGTCGACCGCGGCGGCCGGCAGGGCGACCAGCGACGGCGCGGTGGGCGCCGAGGAGGAGGCGATCTGTCCGAGCGAGCGGGGTGCCACGCGCGCGCTGACGCGCGGCTCGTCGCCCGGGAGCACCGCGACGGCTTCGCTCTCATCGCCCGGGCCGGGATCAGGGCTGATCGAGGCCGAGGAGCGGGTCACGGCGTCGTTGCGGCTGTTGAGCTTGCGCACCACGCCCTTCTTGGCGAGGCCGTTGAGGACGCGCGCCAGGTTCAGGCTGCTGTCGCGGCAGGCGGTGCCGATCTCCTCGACCGAGCGGTGCCCGTCGACGAAGTTCAGCACGTGCTTCTCGAAGTCGGTCAGGGCGCTGGCGCCGTCGCCGCCCTCGGCGAAGGCGAAGACCACGTCCCAGTCCTTGACCGCGCGATGCACTTCCTGGATCTCGGTGACGCGGTGGTCGACGGTCTTAAGCAGGGTCTCGACCGGGATGCGCAACCGCACCGCGCTGCGCTCGAAGTTGAAGGAGTCCATCCCCTGCAGGTTGTTGAAGGAGAGGTGGCGGATGTCGGCGGCGAAGACTCCGCACAGGGCGTCCTCGACCATGGCGCGCGTGCTCTGCGCGATCTCGTCATCGCTGGCCAGGCGCAGGCTGCGCACGATCTCGGCGACGGTGCCCTGGACCTTCTCGCGCGTGGAGAAGACCTGGGTGTGCTGGGCGGCGTCGAGGCGGTGGTACTCCTTGAGCTTGTCGGCGAGCAGGTGCTCCTTGTCCTCGCCGAGGTCCATGGCCATGACTTCCCCGGCCTGGAAGTAGAAGCGCATGTTGAATTCATCGCCGGAGACCGTCAGCGAGCCGGTTTGCTTCTGTCGAAAGATACCGTGGAAATTTTCTACTAATTCTGCATTTAGCATGATATCGCCCCAGGAAGCGTCCAGCAGG
>Ga0302314_10018283_pt1 | contig 11698 bp, 13 predicted proteins | sample III_Palsa_N2_3_FD_200533 | JGI IMG/M metagenome (GOLD analysis project Ga0302314, IMG submission 200533) | Peat permafrost microbial communities from Stordalen Mire near Abisko, Sweden - III_Palsa_N2_3 | ecosystem: Environmental > Terrestrial > Soil > Palsa > Peat permafrost | place: Sweden...
GCCATTCCTTCCACGGCCCCATACGCATCCAATAAACTCTCGCTCAGCGTGGGGTGCGCGTGGATAGTGAACATCATCTCCTCGACTGTGCCTTCGAGTTCCATCACCGCAACCGCTTCGGCGATCAACTCGGTCGCCTGCGGACCGATAATGTGCACGCCCAGAATCTCGCCGTATTTGGCGTCGGAGACGATCTTTACAAAGCCATCGTGGCTGCCCAGGATGGTAGCCTTCGAGTTGCCGGCGAATGGAAACTTGCCCACCTTCACGTCATGGCCTTTTTCTTTGGCCTGTGCCTCAGTCAACCCCGCGCTCCCAATCTGCGGTTCGCAGTAGGTGCAAGCCGGAATCCGGTCCTTCCGCACTGGCCGGAACTTCTTGCCGGCAATCTTCGCCACGGCAACCATCCCGCTCATCATGCCTACGTGCGCCAGTTGCGGCAGCCCGGCAACAATGTCTCCGATGGCAAAGACGCCCGGCTCGGCCGTCTCCTGCGCTTCATTCACCTTTACAAAGCCGCGGTCGAGCTCGATCTTGGTTTTCTCAATTCCAACGTCGGTAGTCCGCGGCGCGCGGCCCACGGCGATCAGAACTTTCTCCGCTTCTTTGACCTGGGGTTTGCCGTTGGCATCGGTGTAGGTCACCTTCACGCCGCTTTCTGTCTTCTCAATAGTGCCAACTTTGGCGCCGGTGTTCACGTCGATGCCGCGCTTTTTGAAGAGCCGCGTCAGCTCCTTTGAAATCTCCTCATCTTCAGGCGACATCATGCGCGGCAGAAACTCGAGAATCGTCACTTCCGCTCCGAACGATTTGAAGATGGAGGCGAACTCCACGCCCACCGCGCCCGCTCCAACAACGACGAGCGATTTCGGGGCCTGCGTGAGCGCGAGAATCTCAATATTGGTCAGGATGCGATCATCGGCCTGCAAGCCGGGTAGCATCTTGGCCTCCGACCCCGTTGCCACAATCACGTTCTTCGCCTTTACCTGGGTTACCTGCCCGTCCGTACCGGTTAAATCCAGCGTATGCACTCCATTCACTGCTGGCCCGGTCAGCCGCGCATACCCCTGCAGCCGCGTGACCTTGTTCTTCTTCACCAGAAAATCGAGACCCTTGGTGTGCTTTACGATAATGCCGTTTTTGCGATTCTGCACCGCGCCCCAGTTGAGCGTGGGCGCGGGCATTTCTCCCGTGCCGAAGCCGATTCCAAAGTCCGCCGCGTGCTGCATGTGGTCCCAAATCTCGGCGTTGAACAGCAGCGACTTGGTGGGAACGCATCCCACATGCAGGCAGACGCCGCCGAGTTTGTCGGTCACCTCAATCAGCGCCACCTTCAGCCCATACTGCGCGCCGCGAAACGCCGCCGTATACCCGCCCGGTCCGCCGCCCACAATCGCGACGTCATAAATCGTCTCTGCCACTTCATTCTCCAATCCCTGTGCCACTCGTCCGCATTGCGCGGAGCCCCACGGCCTAGTTTAAATCTCGCGCGGCCCTCACCAGCCCCACCGCAGCCTTCACAGTCTCCGCCTGGTCGCCAAATCCCTCCAGCCAATGCACATCCGGCTCGCGGCGGAACCAGGTCATTTGACGCTTGGCGTAGTTCCTGTGGCCCTGTTGCGCTGCTTCGACTGCTTCTACCTCATTCATTGCTCCCGACAGCACGGCAAGAGCCTGGCGATAGCCAAGCGAGTCGAGAGCTTTGACTGGCCCATACTGTTGCAGCAACCCGCGCGTCTCCTCCACAAGGCCGGCTGCAAACATCGCAGTCGCCCGCTTGTTGAGCCGCTCGTAGAGCGCGCTACGCGGCGGATTCAGCCCAATCCGCAGCAGCCGGAAGCCGGTCAGCGGATCCTTTGCCTGCACCTGGATTACCAGCACCCCCGACATCGGCCTCCGCATCGCCATGCAAATCTCGATCGCGCGAGTCAGCTTGGGCGTGTCGTTGGCGTGAATCCTTGCAGCCGACGCCGGGTCCATCCGCTGCAAAACCCGATGCAGCCAGCCCACACCATGCCGTTCCCGGCTCAACGCCAGCCGCTCACGCAGACCCTCCTGCCGCGCCGGCACCATGATCAACCCCTCCGTCAGCGCGCGCAGGTAAAGCCCCGTTCCCCCGGTCACAATTGGCAGCTTTCCCCGTTCCGCAATGTCTTTGAGCGCCGCCCGCGCCTGCCGGCTATACTCGCCGGCGGTGAAGGGCACATCCGGCGCGGTTACATCGATCAGGTGATGGCGAATCCGCGCCCGTTCCTCGGCTGTTGGCTTGGCTGTGCCCAGCTCCATGCCACGATAGACAGCCACGGAGTCGCAGCTCACAATTTCGCCATTGAAGCGCTCGGCGAGTTCAAGCGACAAAGCCGTCTTGCCGCTGCCCGTGGGGCCCAGGACGATCACAGCCAGCGGAGATTGGCCCTCGTCCAAGGGCCTGCTCGATGCAATCGTCAAAGCCGCCACCATCCCGGCGGAAATATCCATCGCGGATTCGTCCGGAACAGCCAGAAAATCAAAATCGCCGCCGCAACAATCACCAGCCCAATCGCCTGATTCCGACGGAACACGCGCGTCTGCTCCGCCCGCCGCTCCAATTCGGCCCGCTCTTCAAAATACGGCTTGATTCGGCGTTCAACCATTGTTGGGATTTTGGCTCATTACGACTGAGTATAGGGCAGTTGGCGTTGCAAGTTCCTATTCCTGGCGACTCAATTTGAATGCCGAAAAAGCCTCGCAAAGCGTCTCTTAATCGCATTGTCGAAACGCAGAAAGGGCGTTTTCCAGTATGTCCGGATCTCGGCACTTGGATCGCAAAGACAAAAGGTCTCACCGTCTGCGGACAAACGCAGAATTGATGGAATCGCAGGAAAAGTCGGTCTACTTGGAACCGGGTCGGAGGAATCATGGAGTCTGAAGTCCGCAATCACGAGAGACTGACACAATCCCTCCCCGGTTGCGTCGGTCTTGATTGACCATTTACCCATCTGTTCACCCAGCGAGTTCGACAACATTGGTGGCCCTGAAATCGCCTCGACTCTTACTACCTCTCCTGTCGTCGAGTAGGTCACTCGGCTCAACACCACACCATAAACACGCGCAGCACGCGCAATTGGTGGGTAGATCAGCGCTTCTGAAGAGCCTCCAACAGCAATCGAGCACCATCGTGTATCTGCATTGCAGTGGAATGCAGAAAGGCCAATGCCGAGCAAAATGTAAAGGCACCTTCGCATTCGGATCCTCATTGAGCTTGATCATAGTTCCGAATAGCCTTGAAAAGCTTCACATTTTCCGTTGCATCCCAGCTAACGAGGCCGTCCGGTTGACTTCCGACCCCCGTTTTGCTCAGATAGCCTTTCAGCATCTGCCAAAATCAGCACCCATGAGAGAGCAGGCCCGTCCCCTAATGAAAGTCCTGATCATCGGTTCCGGAGGCCGCGAGCACGCGCTAGCCTGGGCGGTGAAACGCAGCCCCAAGGTCACCGAAGTGGTTTGCGCCCCCGGCAACGGCGGCATTGCGGAGATTGCCCGCTGCGTTCCCGCCGATCTCAAAGACCTGGACTCAATGGTCCGCATCGCGCTCGAAGAGCAGCCTGGGCTCACCATCGTTGGCCCGGAACTGCCGCTCTCGCTCGGCATTGTTGACGCGCTGCAGCAGCACGGCCTGCGCGTCTTCGGGCCCACGCGTGCCGCTGCGCAGCTCGAAAGCAGCAAGGGTTTCGCCAAGCACTTTCTGCAGCGGCACAATATACCCACCGCCAACTACGCCGTCTGCGCCAATGCGGAGGAGTTGGAGAAAGCCGTCGAGTTTTTCCACCCGCCCATCGTCGTGAAAGCCGATGGCCTGGCTGCCGGCAAGGGCGTGCTGATCTGCCAGTCGAGGCGCACTGCTGTTGAAGCGGCGCAAGGGCTCTTCACCGGCTCGCTTCTCGGCGAAGCCGAGCGGCAGGTCATCGTCGAGGAGTTCCTCGAAGGCGATGAGATCAGCTTTCTTTGCCTATCGGACGGCGTGAATGTGGCCCCACTGGCTCCCGCACAGGACCACAAGCGCATTGGCGAGGGAGACACCGGACCCAACACCGGCGGCATGGGCGTCTACTCCACCGACACCATGCTTGAGCCGGGGATGACGGAGTGGATTCTGCAACACGTGGCCAAGCCGGCGATTCAATCCATGGCCCAGGAGGGCACGCCTTTCTCCGGCGTACTTTACTGTGGCCTGATGATGACCGCCCGAGGCCCCCAGGTGCTCGAGTTCAATGCCCGCTTCGGCGACCCTGAAACCCAGGCCATCCTGCTGCGCCTGGAGTCTGACTTGGTGGAAGCCCTGGAAGCATGCATCGATGGCCGCCTGGCAGAGACCGAACTTCGCTGGTCGCAGGGCGCATCAGCCTGCGTAGTTGCGAGCTCCGCCGGTTATCCCGGCAAATATGAAGCAGGCTTTCCCATTTACGGGCTCAGTGCCGCAGCCCGCGTCCCTGGTGTCCAGGTCTTCCACTCCGGCTCCGCCCGCGTTGGCGACCATCTGGTCACTGCGGGAGGCCGCGTTCTGGGCGTTACCGCTGTCGCCGCTTCACTTGAAGAGGCTCTAGACCGCGCTTACCAGGCCATGGCAGAAATTCAGTTTGAGGGAATGTATTTCCGGCGCGACATTGGCCATCGCGCCCTGAAGAGGATGCGATGACCGCCGCAATTACATTGCAAGAGCTGCTCACATGGAGCCAGGAAGCTGCGAAGTTCTGGAAAGGACACTTCGAGGCCAATCCCGAGCTGCTGGCACTGCCCTGCGCCATTGACGACGCGGGCGTGGTGCAGGTGCTGGTGCGCCATATCTGGATGGCGGATCTGCGCTGGGCACAGTTCGTCTCCGGCAAACCCATGACGCCGAGGCCCGATCTGCCCAAGAGTCCTCTCTCAGCGCTCTTCGCCATGCACGAGCAAGCTGCGAAGATTTTTCAGTCTCTGCTGGACGACCCGGCAACAAATTGGAATGAGACGTTCACCCTTGCCTACGATTGGATTCCGGACGATCTGCGCATCGCTTCGCGGCGCAAACTGGCAGCCCATGCGCTCCTCCATAGTCAGAGGCACTGGGCGCAACTGGCCACGCTGCTCCGCGACGCCGGATTCCCATCCAATTATTGGGGCGATCTGATCTTCAGCCGAGGGCTGGAATAGGCTCGGTGCTCACGATTTGCGCGGCCACGGGTGCAGCTTCCACTGCGGGCGTTGGCTTAACGTTCTGCTTCTGGAAGCATGAGCGGCACAGAACCGGCCGATCCTGGGTAGGACGTCGGAGTTGGTTGTCGGGGTAGAATGATTGGCCGCCCCGGCTCTGTGTTACTTGCAGGAAATCTGCGCTTGGATCGCGCGGAGATCGCCGGGGCGCCACGGATTAGTTACGACTGTGAGATCAGTCAGCTTCTTTGCGAGCCTTCTTGCGATTCCGCTTGCGTGCCAATGCTGCCTTCACGCGGCGCTTCTCGCCGGGCTTCAGATAGTAGGAGTGACGCTTCACTTCCTTGATAATGTCCTCCTGCTGTACCTTCCGCTTGAACCGGCGCAGCGCATTTTCGAGCGGCTCGCCTTCTTGAATGCGAACCTCTGCCAAGAAATCCCACCTCCAAACCTGCCATGGGGCTCTTTAATCATAACGGAATCCTCCGATTTCTGCATTAAACTGGCCTTGAAGGGCTTCCGTTCATGATCCGCAGTTATCAGGGCCATACGCCCCAGGTTCACTCCTCCTGCTACATCGATGTGTCCGCCCAGCTTATAGGCGACGTCACGCTTGGCGAGCGTTCCTCCGTGTGGATGAATGCCGTTTTGCGCGGCGACGTCAACTCCATCCGTGTTGGCTCTAACTCCAACGTCCAGGACTGCGCCGTACTGCATGGCCAGCGCAACCTCTATTCAGTGACGGTCGGCGACTGGGTCACCATCGGCCACAACGCCACCGTCCATGGCTGCACTGTGGAAGACGAATGCCTCATCGGCATCGGCGCACGGGTGCTCAACGATTGCCGCATTGGCGCCGGGTCCATCATCGCTTCGGGTGCCGTGGTTCCCGAGCACACCGTCGTCCCGCCGCGCACGCTCTGGGCCGGCGTTCCTGCCAAGATGCGGCGTGAACTCTCTGACAAGGACCGTGCCCTCATCTTCGAATACGCGCAGAACTACCTTGATTACACGGAGTTCTATCTTAACGAGCCGCGCAGTTGATTGATTTGTAAGGTGATCGGATCGGCGGGCACTTTAGAGTTCCGTCGCAAAAACCGCCAAGCCCGGTTCAGGGTCCAGCTCAACGCCCTTCATCCATACGATGCGACCCTCCAGCTCCAGCACCGGCCAAATCGCCCGCGCGCTTCCTGTAACCCGGAGCCGCTCCAGCACTTCCTTCACTTTGCGCGGGCCGCCGGAGTAACGCAGCCGCACCCTGTCGCCCGGCTTCCAATTGCGCAGCGTCGCCGTTGCCGCCATTCCCGCAACCTCGATCCGCAGGCTCACTCCGAATGCCGGTGCCAGAATCTCTCCCGGAATCGCCGCGCTGTACTCAGGAACGGCTTCGACCGCGACCGGCGAGATCGCCTCCACCGTCAATCGCAGCTCCCGCGGAGTTCGCTCTCCGCGCAACCCATGGGCCAGCTCCCGCTTATGTCCGGCACGACCTTCGAGCGCCAGCGACCGCAGCGCTTCCGTCGCCTGAAAATCGAGCGCCGCGCCCAACTGCCCCGCCGCATGCCGCAACAGTCTCCGTTGCAAAGCAGGCGCCAGCGCCGAAAGCCGCGTCACGTCCAGCGCCAGCCCATCCCCCGAAACCCGGCCACCGCCCCGGACCGGCTTCCCGGCCAATAGGATTTGAGGAGCCAGCCGCGCCAGCTCCACCTGCCACCAGGCCTCTTCGTCGCGGGCAAGCACAGCCATCTGCGCCATGTGCTCCCGCAGCCGCGGATTCCACTCTTCCAGCAGCGGCAGCAACTCATGCCGAATGCGATTCCGCGTATACGCCGGGTTGTGGTTCGACGAGTCCTCGCGCCAGTCCTGCCCCAGCGCCTTCAGATACGCCTCAACCTCGGCCCGCGTTGTGCCCAGCAGCGGACGCACAACGCGCCCCTCGGCAAAGTCGACCACGGGATGAATGCCGCTCAGCCCCTCGGTCCACGCGCCGCGCAGAAATTTCGCACACACTGTCTCCGCCTGGTCGTCGAGTGTATGCGCCGTAGCCACAGCGTCCACCGCGCCCTCCGCCATGAGCTGCCGAAACCACCCATAGCGCAGCCGGCGCGCAGCTTCTTCAATCGACTCGCCGGCCTTTTCCGCCTCCCCCGCAACATCGACCTTCGCCGCGTGAAAGGGAAGTCCGAGATCCGCCGCCAACCCGCGCACGAAGTCGAGATCGCCGTCCGCCTCCGCGCCGCGCAACCCATGGTGCAAATGAGCCGCATGAAGCACCAGGCCCAGCTCCCCGCCTCGCTCGTGCAGTGCACGCAGCAGCGCCACCGAGTCCGCGCCGCCGGAAACTCCCACCGCCAGCAGCAGTCCCGGCCTCAGCAGCGATGTATCCATTGGCAACGAATTCGGATGAAGGGCGCGCACCCCAAAATCATACGGCGTTAGCCCAGCTTGATCCGCCACTGCGCAAATCTACGCGAGACTCTCGAACGCAAAATCCACCACCGCCCGCGCAAACATCTGCGGAGCAGTAATGGTGGCGTGATGCTCCTGGCCCTGAAGCACTTCCAACGTTGCACAAGGCAAAGCGGCCAGAACGGCCCTCGCAGCTGCTTGCAGCCACACCGGGCTCTCCGACCCCATCAGCAGCAGCGTTCGCGTGCGCACCGCGCTCACTCGCTCCGCAACCAGCGGCTGGTTCCAAAGCTCCCAGTCCTGCGGGATCGCATGCGCAACGCTGCGCAACTGTTCCCAGCCCGGGCCAACCTCCATCGCGGCAATTTGATCCTCCGAAAACTCTACAGTCTGGCGAATGGCCATGCGGATCACCTCGTCGCGATCGCCTGCCGCCAACAGATCTTGCATCTTTTTGAGAATCTCCGGCCCAGGCCGCTCGCGGACCCCCTCAATTTGAAATGCCGGTTCGTAGAGCACCAGGCTGAGCAGGTCATTGGTTCGCTCCGCCGCCGCAAGCGCCAGCATTGCCCCAGCGGAGTGGCCCAGCAGATGCGCCGGTTCGCCAATCGCCGCGAGCATCGCGACAAGGTCTTCGACCTCGCGTTCAACAGAGTATGGCGGAGTGTTACCGCTCTCTCCGCGCCCGCGCCGATCGTATGTATACACCGTAAACTTTTGCGCCAGTAACGGAACAACATAGTACCAGGCAAGATGATCGCAAACCCCGCCATGCACTAGCAGCAATGGCGGACCGGACCCTTCGCGCCAGAACGCAATGTGCGTACCATCCGCGGATGTTGCAGTCTTCATCGTGCCGCTGCTCCTTTGACTTGCTGCTCAGTTAAAAAGCTCTACTATGCCTTGCCGTCCCGTCATCGGTGCACTTTTCCGATGTTGCCTTCGCCAACTCCAAATGCCCGCCAGAACGACTCTGCCGCTACGCGTCCTAAATCCTTCGGGCCGGAGGGATTTCCGCGATGAAAAATATGGCCGTAGAGCATCGGCCCCAGCAGCAGCGCCATCGCCGCATCGAAGTCAAGCGCGCCATGCAATAACCCGCGTTTGATTCCCCGCCGCAAGATCCGCTTCAGGCACACGCGCGACGGCTCCATCACGCGGTGCCTCCACGCCTCGCCAAACTCATGGTGCACCGCCGAATACGCAATCATGGCCGGCATCATCCGTTCCCGCGCAACGTCGAATTCGTCCGGCGGCCGGCGGCTCAAGACTGTGGCCAGATCGTTGCACAGGTCGCCCGAGTCCACATCCTCTGGATCGCGCCCCAGACCGTTGACCATCAGCATCACGTCGATCAGCAGCGCTTCCTTGTTCGGCCAGTGGTTGTAGATGGTCGCCTTGCTCACGCCTGAGGACTGCGCAATCGCATCCATGCTAGTGGCATCGATGCCGCGCTCGCCAAACAGCTCCAGCGCCGCGCGCAGCACCCGGTCGTGCGCCTCTTCACTGCGTGGTCGCGCCATGGTTAAATCTCAATCTTCGAAAAGCGCCAGGCGCCGATCACAATGAACAGTACCGCTACAGCTACCAGCACCTCGAAGTCGACCATCGCGCCATAGTGAGCTTTGTCGATGAGAACCGCCCGCATTCCGTCGATGCCGTAGGACAGCGGATCCACCATGGTAACCGCTCCAAGCACCTTCGGCAGCCCATCCAGCGGAAACAACGCTCCGGATAGAAAGAAGATGGGCATGACCAGGAAGTTCATGATCAGCTGAAATCCCTGCATGTCCTGCAGGCTCGAGCCAACGGCAACGCCCAGGCCGGCGAATACCGTGGCGATCAGCAGCATGAACCCAAGAGCCAGCGGCACGTTGGCAAGGTGCAACGGGCGGAAGCCCGCTATTACGCAGACGAGCGTGACCAGGAGCCCTTGCAAGACGGCGACTGTTGCGCCGCCCAGCGTGCGCCCTATCATGATCTGCAATCGCGATACCGGCGCTACCAGCGTCTCTTTCAAGAAGCCGAACTGCCTGTCCCACAAGAGGCCAAGCCCGGAAAAGATCGATGAGAAGAGCACAGTCATACCGATGACTCCCGGCGCAACAAACTGCAGATAGCTTCCCTGACCCGCGCGTTGAAAAACAGGCCCCAGGCCAAACCCCAACACCAGCAGATACATCAGTGGCTGCCCCAGCGAAGCCAGTAGCTGCACCCGCGATCGCGTGTATCGCTTCAACTCTCTCAGCCACAAAATATAGATGGCGCTCATCGCTTGCCTCCTTGCCACATCTTGGCAAACTGCCGCATGTGGTCCGCCGATCCCGCGCTCTCGTCGCGGATGGTCGACCCGGTCAACGCGAGAAACGCCTCTTCGAGCGTCTCCGTCTTCGTCTGCTCCTTGATCTGCTGCGGAGTCCCTTGTGCAACCAGCTTTCCGTGATCGATCACGCCCACGCGATGCGCCACGCGATCCGCCTCGTCCATGTAATGCGTAGTCAAAAACACCGTCACCTTCTCCGCTTCGTTCACTTTTTTCACATGCGTCCAAAGCTGATTGCGGCTCTGCGGATCGAGGCCCAAGGTCGGCTCATCGAGAAACAGAATCTTCGGCGTGTGCAGAAATCCGCGCGCAATCTCCAGCCGCCGCTTCATGCCGCCGGAGAACTTTTTCACCTGGTCCTTGCGCCGGTCCCAAAGCTCAAACTGCTTCAGCAGCGCTTCCGTCCGCTGGCGTCGCACTTTGTGCGGCACATGGTAGAGCACGCCGTGGATCTCCATGTTTTCCTCGGCCGTCAGGTCGCCGTCCAGGCTGGGGTCCTGGAAGACGATGCCAAAGCGACGCCGCGCCTCATTCTGCTTCACCTCAGGATTCAGCCCGTCCAACTCGATCGCCCCGCTGGTCGGCTTCAGCAGCGTGGTCAACATCTTGATAGTGGTAGTTTTTCCGGCACCGTTCGGCCCCAAGAAGGCAAAGATCTCCCCCTCCGCAACCTCGAACGAAACATCATCCACGGCAGTAAACGCGCCAAACTTCTTAACCAGATTCTGCACCCGAATCATAGATATTTCTCCAGGAATCTAATACTGAACGGTTTAGTTTAGTTTGTCAAGAATGGACTTTGCGCTTGAGCCGGTTTTGAAGAGAGGCCGCAGCTATTGTTCAAGTATTTAAGGCGACGAAGGTCGCGCCTTACTCCCGCGCCGCCATCGCCGCCCAGAAAATGCATATGGGCCAGACCGCCCACGCCAACCGCCCGCCGGCGATGAACAAGAGGAGGACGTACATGACGCACATCACCAGGGCGCCTGTGGCCGTGCTGTACAGCATTCCAAGAGGTCCGAAGAGCAATGCAAAGAGGGCCGCAACCCAGGGATTCTTTCGCGTCAGGCGATCCAATGGGAAGATAGCTGGAGCGAGAGACTGGCGTCTCGATGATTCGGCTTCCGGTTGTGGTGCGCCTGCAGGCTGCCCGGGAGCAAGCGGTTCGCCGGAAGACATGGGTGCTCCGCAGCCACGGCAATAGCCTTCGATGTCGCGCGAGGATGATCCGCATTGGCTGCAGAATACCAATTTTTCCGGCTCCGGAACGGTGCTCAAAGTCTAACGCAGGTTTGGTCGCGCCGCATGCGGAAGTTATCCGAGAGGCCTTAGGAAAATCGGGCGGTTAGATACACTGTTAAAGCCATGACCACGATCAAAGCCGTCCGCGGCACACGCGACCTGCTGCCGCCGGAAACGGCCCTCTGGAACCGCATTGAAGCTACGGCCCGCGCCGTCTTTGGCCGCTACAACTTTGGCGAAATCCGCACGCCCATTTTTGAAGACACCGGACTGTTTGCGCGCGGCGTAGGAGAAGAGACGGACATCGTTTCGAAGGAAATGTACACCTGGGAGGATCGCGCGCGCGCGCAGTCGGAGAAGACGCAGTCTCTTACACTTCGCCCCGAAAACACTGCCGGAGTTGTTCGAGCCTATATTGAGCACAAATTGGGCGAGACCGGCCAGTTGCAGAAGCTCTATTACATTGGGCCTCAGTTCCGGCGTGAGCGCCCGATGAGGGGGCGGTACCGCCAGTTTTCGCAGATTGGCGCTGAGGTTATTGGACCGCCCTCTGCC
>Ga0302314_10018285_pt1 | contig 11696 bp, 11 predicted proteins | sample III_Palsa_N2_3_FD_200533 | JGI IMG/M metagenome (GOLD analysis project Ga0302314, IMG submission 200533) | Peat permafrost microbial communities from Stordalen Mire near Abisko, Sweden - III_Palsa_N2_3 | ecosystem: Environmental > Terrestrial > Soil > Palsa > Peat permafrost | place: Sweden...
GCGCGGGCGCGGCCCAGGCCCTCGCCGCCGCCCGCCCCCAGACTGCGGTCGCGCCGCTGGCCGTCGCGGCCGCCGACCCGCACCCCGACGTCCGCAAGGCCGCCGTCATCGCCCTGGTCCCGATGCGCGCCCACCCGGCTGCGGCGGCGGCCCTGCGGACCGCGGCCGCCGACAGTGACGCCGACGTCCGTGCCTACGCCCTGGCTGGCACCCCGTAGACAGCACCCCGTAGACGGCCGGACCAAACGTGTTATCCTACTAAATACATCGGATTACACGACAATTATCCGTGGCACGTGACCGGCAAAGGAACAACCGCCATGCCCCGTAAGCTCCATCTCGCCGTGGCCGTCTACGGGGTCGGCGGTCCCGGCCAGCACGGACTGTGGAAAGACCCGCGCGTACCGAAGAACGCCAGCATCGACATCAACTACTACATCAAGACGGCACAGATCGCCGAGCGGGCGCTGTTCGACGCGCTGTTCATCGTCGACAGCCAGTTCATCAACCAGACCTACCCGTCGCACTACCTGAACCGGCTGGAGCCGCTCACCCTGCTGTCGGCCGTCGCCACCCACACCAGCAACATCGGGCTCGTCGCCACGGCCAGCTCGACCTACAACTCGCCGTTCAACCTCGCCCGCCGGTTCGCCTCGCTCGACCACATCAGCGGCGGCCGGGCCGGCTGGAACGTGGTCACCAGCTTCGACACCAGCACGAGCAAGAACTACGGCCTCGACGAGCACCTCGACTACGCGACCAGGTACGGCCGGGCCCTCGAGTCGGTCCAGGTCATCCAGGGACTGTGGGACTCCTACGAGGACGACGCGTTCGTCGCGGACGTCGAACGCAACGTCTTCCTCGACCCCGCCAAGCTGCACGCGCTCAACCACGTCGGCGAGCACTTCAAGGTGGCCGGGCCGCTCAACATCTCCCGCTCGGCCCAGGGACACCCGGTCATCTTCCAGGCCGGCGTGTCCGAAGACGGCCGCAACCTCGCCGCGCACGTCGCCGAGGGCATCTACGCCCCCGGCGGCACCCTCGACGAGGCGCAGGCGTACTTCAGCGACATCAAGCGGCGCGCCGCCGCGCTCGGCCGCGACCCCGACCACGTGGTCATCTTCACCGGCGCCAGCCCGGTCGTCGGCAGCACCGACGCCGAGGCCGAGCAGCTGTCCCGCGACATCTACGAGGCCGACAACGACTTCGGCCGCAAACTCGGCTTCCTCGGCCGGGCCTTCGGCGCCTACGACTTCAGCCAGCACGACCTGGACGCGCCGTTCCCCGACGTCGCCCACCTCGCCGAGAAAGGCGGCCGCACCCGCGGCCTCGAGCTCGTCAGCCGGGCCAAGGAACAGGGCCTGACCCTCCGCCAGGTCGTCGAGACCGTCACCGAATACCGCCCGTCCCCGTTCACCGGCGCGCCCGACACCGTCGCCGACGCGATCACCGACTGGTTCGAGAACCGGGCCGCCGACGGCCTCAACCTCCGCTTCCGCACCCACGACGACCTCGAGCGGTTCGCCGGCGACGTGGTTCCCGCGCTCCAGAAACGCGGGGTGTTCCGCACCGAGTACGAGGGCGACACGCTGCGCGCCAGCCTCGGCCTGCCGGTCCCGGCCAACCGCTACACCAGCGCATGACCGGCCAGCCCGCCGAGCCGCGCTTCCGCCTCGGCTTCCTCACCCACGTCCAGGGCCGGGGAGACTCGGCCACCACCTACCGCAACGCCCAGGAACTGTTCGTCGTCGCCGACGAGCTCGGCTTCGACGTGGGCTGGGTCGCCCAGCATCACGCCCCCCTCGGCGGCGGCGGGCTGCCGTCGCCGTGGACGTTCCTCGCCCACGCCGCCGCCCGCACCCGGCGCATCCGGCTGTCCACGGCGATCACGGTCCTGCCGCTTGAGAACCCGGTCCGGCTGGCCGAGGACGTCTCCGTCACCGACCTGCTCAGCGGCGGCCGGGTCGAGATCGGCGTCGGCAGCGGCGGCAGCGAGGTCGAGTACGCGGCCTTCGGCCGGGACGTCAGCCGCAAGCGCGAGCTGACCAGCGAGGGCCTCGAGGTGCTGCGCAGCGCGCTGGCCAACCAGGAGGTGGGCACCACCGGGTTCACGATCCAGCCGCCGGCCGGCGACTTCACCGACCGCATCTGGCAGGGCGTCTTCAGCGGGCCGGGCGCCGAGTACGCCGCCAGGGGCGGTTCCAACCTGCTGCTCAACCGGGCCGCCTACGGCTACGACGCGCCGACCGACGAGGTGCAGCGGCCCTGGGCCGACGCCTACCTGGCCGCCTGGGACCAGCCCCGGCGCCCGCGGATCGGGCTGTCCCGTTTCGTGTTCCCGGCCAAGGACAAGAAGACCGCCCTCGACCAGATCGGCGCGGACGTGCACACCGCCGCCCAGCGCTTCGCCCTGCGCGGGGCGTTCCCTGAGGGCATCGGCCAGGACGAGGCGCTGCGCCGCTTCCACTCCTTCTACGGACACCCGGACGAGATCATCGCCGCCCTGCGGGAGGAGAAGGTCCTGCCCGTCGCCACCGACCTGATCACCCAGTTCAACCCGGCCGTGCCCGACCACGACGCGGCCATCCGCGCCCTGGAGCTCATCGCGACCGAGGTAGCCCCAGCACTAGGCTGGAAACCAGCGCACGATTCCGCCGTGTCCGCTAGCTGACGGGAGCCCGGGGTGGCCGCTGGATCGCCGGCGACATGACCGGGGCGGGCGCGCTCTTGTCTGGCATCTCCGTGCGGTACCCGCGCGACCTGCTGGCCCTGGCCGTCGGCCACCAGATCGACTTCTTCACCGGGGACGCGGTCAGCCTCAGGGACCGGATCGGCCGGGCGCTGACCGCCTGGGACGACGCCGACCCCCAGTCGGGGTTCCTGCACGGCATGTACGCCTTCGGTCTCGAGGAGTGCAACCAGTACGGCCAGTCCGCCGACGCTGGTCAGCGGGCCGTGGAGCGGAACCCCGACGACGTGTGGGGCATCCACGCGGTCGTCCACACCTACGAGATGCGAGGGCAGGTCCCGGACGGCGTCCGCTTCCTGCGCCAGCGCCGCGCGGCCTGGTCCGAGGGCAACTTCCTCACCGTGCACAACTCCTGGCACTACGCGCTCTACCTGCTCCAGGCGGGCGACACCGCGGGCGCGCTCGCCGTCTACGACCAGTTCCTGCACCACGGCGGCTCCGCGGACATCGCGCTCGAGCTGCTCGACGACCGCGCTGCTGTGGCGGCTGTGGCTGGAAGGCGCCGACGCCGGGGACCGCTGGGCGCCGCTGGCCCAGGCCTGGGCGCGGCTCCTCGTCCCCGGTTACTACCCGTTCAACGACATGCACGCGATCATGGCGTTCATCGGCAACGGCGAGCCCGATCGCGCCCGCGAGGTCGTCACCGCCCTCGAGCGCGTGGCCGGGGCGACGGCCAGCCCAGTGACGACCGGGGCGGTGATGACCGCGACGGTCGGGCTGCCGGTGTGCCGGAGCCTCGCGCTTTTCGGGGCGGGCCAGTACGAGCGGGTGATCGGGGAGCTGCTGCCGATCCGCGGGCGCATCCACGAGTTCGGCGGGAGCCACGCCCAGCGCGACGCGGTGGAGCGGACCCTGCTCGAGGCGGCGATCCGGGCCGGGGACCTGGATCTCGCCCGCGCCCTGGTCAGCGAGCGGCTCTCGGTCCGCGAACGCAGCACCTATGCCTGGTCGAAGCGCGCGTTCCTGCTGGCCGCGGCGGGCGACCCGGCCGGCGCGGCGTCGGCCAGGATCTGCTCGTAGTCCTCGTGGGCGAAGGCGTACGGCAGCTCCAGCTGAAGCTCGGTGGCGTCGGCCAGGACCGGGTCGGCGCGCAGCCGCTCGACGATCTCGGCCGACGAGCCGACCAGGTCGGGGGCGATCAGCACGCGCCGCTCACCGTGCGGGGCGAGGGTGCGGGCCTGGCGAGACGCCTGGTACTCACGGTACTTGCGCCGGGTGGCGGCGTCGGCGCTGTCCAGCGGCACGATGACCCGGCCGACCACCACGCGCGGGCGCCCGGGGCCGGCGAACTTCTGCCGGTAGGCGCGGATCTGGGCGAGCTGGGCGGTACCGAAGTCGTCGGTGTCCAGTCCGGGTGACCCACGTTCGGTACCAGGTGCTGCTGGCGTATCCAGGCTCCGTCGAAGCCCAGCCGCTCTCCGTACTCGAACAGCCGCAGCGTGTTCTCGAGGCCCTGGTAGGGGTCGTCGTCGGTGAAGCTCCCGGGCACCAGCAGGGACAGCGATCCGGCAACCGGCATAGAAAAAGTCTACTAAACCCATCGGAACTATAGCTAGAGCCGGGAGAATTATGCTGGCTACCGGCGGCGGTGAGCCCGCCGACGTGACGACAGCGGGAGAACGCAGCGTGAGCGACCTGGAAGTGATCCAGTACCGGCCGGATCCGGGCGAGTACGCCTGGACGTTCGGCGGTGCCGCCCCGGTCAGGCGGATCACCACGCCGGCCGTCCTCGACCTGTTCACCGAGGACTGCTTCGCCGGCCGCGTCCGGTCCACGGCCGACCTCGTCTCGAAGCTGAACATCACCGGGCTGAACCCGCAGACCGGTCCCTTCTCCATCGAGGGCGCCGAGCCGGGGGACACGGTCGCGGTGCACTTCGTCAGCATCGAGCCGGCCCGGGACTGGGCCGCGTCCACCACCGTGCCGCTGTTCGGCGCGCTGACCGGAACCCACCTCACCGCGCTGCTCAATGAGCCGCTCGAGGAGCTCATGTGGATCTGGCAGCTCGACCGGGCCGCGCGGACCTGCCGGTTCACCGCGCGCAAGAGCGACTTCACCGCGGACCTGCCGATGGACCCCATGCACGGCACGGTCGGCGTCGCCCCGGCGGGCGGCGAGGTGCGCAGCGCGCTCGTGCCCGACGCGTTCGGCGGCAACATGGACACCCCGGAGATGCGGGCCGGCACGACCTGCTACCTGGGGGTCAACGTCGAGGGCGCGCTGCTGTCCCTCGGCGACGGGCACGCCCGCCAGGGCGAGGGCGAGACCTGCGGCGTCGCCGTCGAGACGGCGATGAACACCACGATCATCGTCGACCTGATCAAGGGCACCCCGACCCCGTGGCCGCGGCTGGAGAACGACGCCTACATCATGTCCGCCGGCTCCGCCCGGCCCCTGGAAGACGCGTTCCGCATCGCCCAGCACGACATGGTCACCTGGGTGGCCGAGCTGTGCGGCCTCGACCCGCTCGACGCCTACCAGCTCGTCACCCAGACGGTCGAGTCCCCGCTGGCCAACGTGTGCGACACCAACTACACGTCGGTCGCCAAGGTCCCCAAGCGCTACCTGACCACGCCGGCGTTCGGCGGCGTCCACGCCCACCTGCGCGAGCTCGCGGCCGGCCGCTAGCGGCCTCAGTGCTCCCTGGGGCCGAGGTCGGGCCCCAGCCGGAACGAGGCCATCGCCCGGGCCGCGTGCAGCTCGAGGACGACCAGCTCGTTGCCGTCCTCCCGGGTGACCGGGCCGGGCACGTACAGCGTCCGCTGCGGCCCTCGTGACCAGTACCGGCCGACGCAGAACCCGTTCACCCAGGCGACGCCCTTGCCCAGGCCGTCCGTGGACAGGTACAGGTCGGCCGGGCGCGCGAGGTCGAAGACCGCCCGGGCGAACACGGGCCCGGCCAGTTCCGGCGCCGGGACGGTGCTACCCGGCAGGCCGCGCAGCACCGCCGCCACGGCCGAGATGTCCGCGAGGTCCACCGGCCGCACCTGCCAGCCGTGCGGCTCGGCCCGGCCGACCGTCACCGGGCCGATGAGCCCCTTGGCCTCGCCGATGCGCGGGCCGTAGTTCACCCGGCCCTGGTCCTCGACCAGGATCTCCAGCCGCCCCTGGGCGCCGGCCGGCAGCACCAGGGCGGTGTCGTGATGGTCGCGGGCCAGCACGCCGACCGGCCGCCGGCCGAGGAAGACCTGCGCCCGGTCCCGGACCTCGCCCACCGTCAGCACCGGGCCCGTGCCCGCCGGCTCCGGGCCGGCGTCGGTATCCGCGTCGAGCTCGGTCGCGTACAGGGTCAGCCCCTCGTGCTGGCCGGCCTCGTCGGCGGTGACCACCGCGTCGTAAACGCCGGGCCGCCCGAGCAGGTCGAGCGCGTCCCACAGCGGCAGCGCCCGCTCGAGCGGCACGCTGAACCCCGGGGCCGGCTCCGGGGCGGCGGCCGGCCGGTCCACGCTGACCGGGGCGTACCGGGCGATGACGTCGCGGAACGCCCAGTACTTGGCCGTCGGGTTCCCCGCCTCGTCCAGGGGGGCGTCGTAGTCGTAGCTGGTGACGATCGGCTCGTACGTGCCCTTGTCGTTGGCCCCGCTGGTCAGGCCGAAGTTCGTCCCGCCGTGGAACATGTAGATGTTGACCGAGGCGCCGGCCCGGAGCAGCTCGTCCAGCTGGCCGGCGACCTCGGCCGGGGGAGTCACGTGGTGGTGGCCGCCCCAGTGGTCGAACCAGCCGTCCCAGAACTCCGAGCACATCAGCGGCCCGTCGCCCTGGTGGGCGCGGAGCGCGGCCAGGCGCTGGGTGACGTGGCCGCCGAAGGACCCGGTCGCGAGGACCCCGGGCAGTGACCCGTTGGCCAGCATGTCCCCGGCCGGCTGGTCCACGGTGGTCAGCGGCACGGTGACGCCGCAGCCGCGGATCAGCCCGGCCAGCTCGCGCAGGTACTCCTGGTCGCGGCCGTAGGCGCCGTACTCGTTCTCGACCTGCACCAGGATGATCGGGCCGCCCCGGTCGACCTGGCGGCCGGCGAGGACCGGCCCGAGCCGCTCGAGGTAGCCGCGCACCGCGGCCATGAACGCCGGGTCGCCGGTGCGGATGGCGCCCGCGTCGACGCCGGTCTCGCGCAGCCAGCCGGGCAGCCCGCCGTTGGTCCACTCGGCGCAGATGTACGGGCCCGGCCGGACGATCGCGAACATGCCATCAGCCGCCACCAGGTCGAGGAAGCGGCCGAGGTCGAGCCCACCGTCCAGCCGGAACTCGTCCTTGGCGGGCGCGTGCGCGTTCCACGGGACGTAGGTCTCGATGGTGTTCAGCCCCATCTGCCGGGCCTTGGCGATCCGGTCGGCCCAGTGCCCGGGGTGGACGCGGAAGTAGTGCAGCGCGCCGGACAGGACACGGAACGGCTCGCCGTCGAGCAGGAAGTCGCGCTGCCCGACGGCGAACTCGCGTGGTTCCAAGATCTTCCTTCCTCACGTGCTCCTGATAGCCCTTACTTGCCGCTGGCGACGCTGAACCCTTCCTGGGTGCCGTAGGTCGCCGACTGCTGCTGCCACTGCTCCAGGCCCGCGTCGAGGGTGGACTTGCCGGTGTAGGCCTGGCCGACCGAGTTCGGGAAGATGCTGTTGGCGTAGACCTGGAACGGCAGGTAGGTCCAGCCGGGCACCACCGAGGACGCGGACTGCGCGAGCACCTTGTTGATCTGCTGCCCGCCGAAGTAAGCCGGGGCCTGGCTGAGGAAGGACGCGGAGTTGATGATCGTGTTGGACGACGGGAAGTCACCCGAGTTCGCCGAGATCTGCGCTCCGGGACCGGCGTTCATGAACTGCAGGAACCCGGCCGCCGCGAGCTGGTTCTTGCTGCTGGCCAGCACGGAGTCGGCGCTGCCGCCGTTCTCCGCGGTCGCCGCGGTTCCCGAGGTCCACTCCGGCATCGGCGCGACCCGCCAGTCGCCCTTGCCGCTGGGCACGCCGGTCTCCAGGTCGACGGGCATCCAGGCGCCGGTCACCAGGCTGGCGATGGTGCCGTTGGCCAGGCCGGTGTACCACTGGGTCGACCAGGACGCGATCGGCGCGAGCTGGCCGCCGGTGATCAGCGGTGACCACAGGTCGGCGAACTTCACCGCGCCGGGGTCCTGCAGGTTGATCGACACGTTCTTGGTGCCGGTCACCGTGTAGGGGTGGCCGCCGGCCGCCCAGATCATGCTGGTGACGAAGCCGGGGTCGCCGACGTCGTTGGCCAGGTACTCCTTCGGGTTGGCCGCGTGCAGCTTCTTGGCGTCCGCGGCATACTGCGCCCAGGTGGTCGGCACCGCGAGGTGGTACTTGGCGAAGACCGTCTTGTTGTAGAACAGCGCCATGGGGCCGGTGTCCTGCGGCAGCCCGACGAGCTTCCCGCCGATGTCGACGGAGTCCCACACCGCCGTGCTGAACTGGCTCTGCGTGCTGGTGAGGCCGTCGGACGACAGGTCGGCGAGCGCCCCCTGGAGCGCGAACTGGGGTAGCGCGTAGTACTCGATCTGGGCCAGGTCAGGCGCCCCGGATCCGGCCTTGATCGCGTTCTCCAGCTTGGTGTACTCGTCGGTCGAGGTGCCCGCGTTGACCAGGTTGATCGTGACCTTCGGGTACTTCGCCTCGAACGCCGCCACGATGTCCTTGGTCTGCGGCGCCCACGCCCACAGGGTCAGCGTGGTCGGCTTCTGCAGGGCCGCGGCGATGGCCGCCGCCCCGGTCGCCGCGGCCGACGGGTTGGCCGCGCCGGTGGCGTTACCGCCGCTGGTGCTGGCACTGCTGCTCGTGCCGCCTGAGCCGCACGCGGCCAGCGCGACGGTCAGGGCCAGGCCGGCGGCGGCGGCCGAGGCCGTGACGGCGGTCTTCCGCATGGTCCGGGTTCTCGTTCTCTTCCTGGGGATTGCGCGCATGACGGGCTCTTCCACTTCGTTGTCGTCGGGCAGGGGATTTTTGGATTTTTCTGCGAACGGACCGGGGCGACTGTGACGGGTCATTGCTTCACGCTGCCGGCGGCCAGGCCCGACCGCCAGTAGCGCTGCAGGATCAGGAAGGCGATCATGATCGGGATGACGGTGAGGAGCGACCCGGTGATGACCAGGTTGTAGATCGCCTGCCCGCCGGCCGTGTACGACTGGATGTTCCAGTCGTTGAGGCCGACGGTGAGCGGGTACCAGGTGGGCTGGCTCAGCATGATCAGCGGCAGGAAGTAGTTGTTCCAGGTCGCGACGATGGTGAACAGCAAGACGGTGACCACGCCGGGCGCGAGCAGCCGCAGCGAGATCCGGAAGAACGTGCGGAACTCGCCGGCGCCGTCGATGCGGGCGGCGTCGAGCAGCTCGGCGGGCACGGCGTCCTGCGCGTACACCCAGATCAGGTAGAGCCCGAACGGGCTGACCAGCGAGGGCAAGATGACCGCCCACGGCGTGTTGGTCAGGTGCAGGTCGGAGAAGAACAGGAAGGTCGGCACGGCGAGCGCGGTTCCCGGCACGGCGACCGCGCCGAGCACGACGGCGAACACCGCGCGCCGTCCCGGGAAGCGGTACTTCGCCAGGCCGTAGCCCGCGATCGTGGCCAGGAAGGTGGCGCCGCCCGCGCCGACGACCACGTAAAGCACGGTGTTCCCGAGCCAGCGCAGGAAGATGCCGTTGTCGTAGGTCAGCACCTGGTGGATGTTGGACCACAGGGAGAACCGCCCGCCGAACCACAGGCCGAAGGTGGTGAACAGGGCCTTCTGGCTCTTGGTGGAGTTGACGATCAGCCAGAACAGCGGCAGCACCGCGTACAGCAGCATCACCGTCATCAGCAGGTTCAGGGTCAGCGAGTGCCGCTGCCGCCTGCGGGCCCGGGTCGCCCTCATGCCGCTCGCCTCCGGCCGTACCACTGCACCGCGGACGCCGCGAGCACGGTGAGCACGCCCATGACCACGGCGATCGCGGCCGAGTAGTTGTACTCCTGGCCCGCGAACGACAGGTTGTAGGCGTACATGTTGGGCGTGAACGTGGAGGTGATCGTGTCCGGCGCCAGCTTCATCAAGACGTCGGGCTCGGTGAACAGCTGTAGGCTGCCGATGACCGAGAAGACCACCGCGACCACGCCCGCCGGGCGCAGCGCGGGCAGCTTGATGCTGCGGGCGATGCGCAGGCCGCCGGCGCCGTCGATCTCGGCCGCCTCGTACAGGTCGCCGGGGATCGCCCGCAGCGCGGCGTAGAAGATCAGCATGTTGTAGCCGGCGAACTCCCAGGTGACGATGTTGCCGACCGACGCGAGCACCCAGGTGCCGGACAGCGGGTCGGGCAGGCCGAGGTGCAGGGCGCTGCGCAGCCGCGCGACCAGGCCGAACTGCGAGCCGTACATGAACCCCCACATCAGCGAGGCGACGACGGCGGGCACGGCGTAGGGCAGGAAGATCGACAGCCGGTACAGCGGCGTCCACCGCAGCCGGGCGCTGTCCAGCGCGAGCGCGGCCAGCAGCGCGAGCACCAGCATGATCGGCACCTGCACCGCCAGGAAGACCGCCACCCGGCGCACCGAGCCCCAGAACTGGGGGTCGGTGAGCGCCTCCCGGTAGTTCGCGAACCAGACCAGCGTGTTGCCGCCGATCAGCTGCTGCCGGAACAGGCTGAGGTAGATCGCGTAGGCGATGGGCGCGACCAGCGCGAACCCGAAGACGGCCAGGAAGGGCCCGACGAAGGCCCATCCCGTCCACTTAACCCTCATTCGCGTTCCGTCCGCTCGTTGACCGAAGCCGTCCGCTGAGATCGGATGTTTACGTAAACATCCGGATGTTTACGTGAACATACGCTCGTCTAACATGGATGCGCAAGACTTGATGGGCGGGACGGGAGCGCGGAAGCTATGACGAGGACCAAGAGCACGGCGGCGGGCCCGCCGCGCCCCTCCATGGCCGATGTGGCCCGGCTCGCCGGGGTGTCGTCGCAGACGGTGTCGCGGGTGTCCAACGGCGCCGCGAACGTCGACGAGCAGACCCGGGCCCAGGTCATGCGGGCCATGCAGACGCTCGGGTACCGGCCGAACGGCGCCGCCCGCGCGCTCAAGAGCGGCCGCTTCCACACCATCGGCGTGATCATGACGACGCTGCGGACCTTCGGGAACATGCGCACGCTGGACGCGATCGCCCGCGAGGCCGCGCACGCCGACTACTCGGTCACCCTGCTGCCGATCTCCGATCCGACCCTGGGCCGGGTGTCAGGCGCCTATCAGCGGCTCAGCGCCCAGGCCGTCGACGGCGCGGTGATCGTGCTCGAGGCCCGCTTGCTCGACCAGGCGGAGTTCGCGCTGCCGCCCGGCATCCCGGTCGTGGTCATCGACTCGGGGGCGGGCGCCGGCTACACCGTGGTCGACACCGACCAGGCTCTCGGCGCCCGCCAGGCCACCGAGCACCTGCTCGGCCTCGGCCACCGCCAGGTCTGGCATGTGGCCGGCCCGGAGACCGCCTTCTCGGCCGAGCACCGGGCCGAGTCCTGGCGGCTGACGCTCGAGCGGGCGGGCATCACGCCGCCGCCGGTGCTGCGGGGCGACTGGACCTGCGAGTCCGGCTACCAGCACGGCCTGGAGCTCGGCCGGCGCGACGACGTCACCGCGATCTTCGCGGCCAACGACCAGATGGCCCTCGGGGTCATGCAGGCGCTGCACGAGCTCGGGCGCGAGATCCCCGGCGACATCTCCATCGTCGGCTTCGACGACATGGAGGAGGCCCGCTCGTTCTGGCCGCCGCTGACCACGATCAGGCAGGACTTCACCGCCGTCGGCCGCCTCAGCTTCCGCCACCTGCTGCGGAAGGTCTCCGGCGACCAGCCGGACAGCGACAAGACCACGGTGCCCACCCAGCTCATCGTCCGCAGCAGTACCGGCCGGATCGGGTAAATCGACAGTCCCGGGCGAAACTTCACCGCCGGGCGAGACGTCAGCGCGGGGCAAAACTTCAGTCACTA
>Ga0302314_10018287_pt1 | contig 11695 bp, 7 predicted proteins | sample III_Palsa_N2_3_FD_200533 | JGI IMG/M metagenome (GOLD analysis project Ga0302314, IMG submission 200533) | Peat permafrost microbial communities from Stordalen Mire near Abisko, Sweden - III_Palsa_N2_3 | ecosystem: Environmental > Terrestrial > Soil > Palsa > Peat permafrost | place: Sweden...
GGAAGTCAAAACTTCGTGGCATCCGAATCAGCGCTGGTAACACCGGTAATCACGCGCGCACATACAGGATATTGAAGCAACTTCTCATGCCCCATCGCTATCAGCCTCCCTTCCAGATTTCCACGACCGCACTCAACCTGGTCGCGCAGATCAGTGAGTTGCTGGGGCGCTGGTCGGTCTCAGCTGATGCTGCATTCGCGCCACAGTTGCGCCGCGACAATCGCATCCGCACCATCCAGGCATCGCTGGCGATCGAGAACAACAGTCTGAGCCTGGAACAGGTCACGGCGGTACTCGACGGCAAGCGTGTACTGGGGCAGCCGCGCGAGATCCAGGAGGTGCGCAATGCCTTTGCCGCGTATGAACACATGGCCGATTGGCAGCCGGAATCACGCAACGATCTGCTAAGTGCCCACGGGTTGCTGATGGCTGGGCTAATGGATGCGCCGGGGCGAATTCGCCATGGCGATGTCGGCATCTATCGTGGTGACAAGCTGGTGCACATGGCGCCGCCTGCCAGTCGTGTCGGCACTCTCGTCGATCAGTTGCTCGGCTGGCTGGATCGCACCGACACGCATCCGCTGATCGCCAGCTGCGTGTTCCACTACGAATTCGAATTCATCCATCCATTCGCCGATGGCAACGGGCGCATGGGTCGACTGTGGCAGACGCTCATGCTGGGTCGCTGGCAGCCGATGCTGGCGTATCTGCCGGTGGAAACGGTGATCCGTTCGCAGCAACAGGATTACTACGCAGCGCTGGCTGCATCGGACAAGGCATCCGATGCGACGCCGTTCGTGGAATTCATGCTGTGGACCCTGCATGCGGCCATGACGGAGGCCGTGCTGACAGGAGCGCCTGATCAGGTGTCGGGGAAAATGTCGGGCAAAGTGTCGGGGAAAATTCTGGCCGCCGTTCGCAGTAACCCGGACATCACGATCCCCGAATTGGCCAGACTGGCCGGCGTCAGCTCGCGAACGATCGAGCGGAACCTGCAGAAGCTGCAAAGACAAGGCCTGTTGCGACGCGTCGGCCCAGCCAAGGGCGGTCATTGGGAACTCGGCTGACTTCCGTATCAGATGGTTTGATCAATCTCGCCGCGTTCGTGCTGGACGATCCGTTTGCCTGATTGCTGTCGCTTTGGTGTTGAAGTCAAAAGAGCCCGTATCGAGGCTCTTTGTCGGTGGTAACAAAAGCAGCAGCGGCAACAGTCGGCGAATCCACAGTCGAAAGTAAATCAAATGTCTTGAAAGATAGACATTTGTATAGAAATGTCTGATATTACAGACATGAACACTCAAGCCTTAACGAGCGATATCGGCCAGCAGATTCGACTGTTGCGCAAGCGTCGTGGCCTCACTCAAGCCGCGCTGGCCGAGCGTGCGGGTATGGCGCGTTCGAAACTGGTGCTGTTGGAACAAGGCAGCGGTTCGGTGGCATTCGAGAGCTATGCACGCATCGCTGCAGCGCTGGATGCGGCGTTCCGGCTGGAGCCTGCGCAACGTCCGGCCTTCGAGGAACTCGCGGAGCATTACCGTGAGTAGGGGACCGGTCGCCGTCGTACAGGCGCAGGTGTTGACGCCGCAGGGCGTGAGCGGCGACCTGCACCACGAAGCTGGCCAGTACGAATTTCGTTATTCGGGCACCACACCAGACGTGGCGGTCAGCCTGACCATGCCAGTGCGACGCGATCAATATCGCGCCACGCAACTGCTGCCGATCTTCCAGCAAAGCCTGCCGGAAGGCTTTGTGCTGGAACAGTTGCGCCTGCGCCTGGCCAAGCTCACCCAGCTCGATCCCATGCTGCTGCTCGCGCTCACCGGGCACGATGGCGCGATCGGCCGTCTATGCGTGCAATCGCCCGAGGTCGAACGCCTGCTCGGCAACGCGCAGACAGAGGCGAAGGGTGAACGACTGTCCGAGATCCTCGCCTGGGACGGCACCGAAAACCTGTTCACCGAACTGGTGGAACGTTACCTGTTGCGCACCGGCGTTTCCGGCGTGCAGCCCAAGGTGCTGGTACCCGAGCGCGCTGAAGTGGGTGGATCAAACGCCACACTTGTTGCCGGCGATCTGATCGTGAAAAGCGGGCAGGCCCAATACCCGGGATTGGCCATCAACGAATTCGTCTGCATGTCGATCGCGCGTGCCGCGAACATTCCCGTACCCGAGTTTTTTCTATCCGACAAGCACGATCTGTTCGTGATGCGACGCTTCGATCGCGATGCGCAAGGCATGCCACTTGGCTTCGAGGAAATGGCTACGCTGATGGGCCTGGGTACGTCGCAGAAGTACGAAGGCAGCTACGAGCGCCTGGCCAAGGTCATCCGCAACAACTGCCCGGCCGAAAACGTACGGGCCGCACTGACCCAGTTGTTCGACATCGTGGCGCTGTCGGTGATCGTGGGCAACGGCGATGCCCACCTGAAGAACTTCGGTCTGCTCTATACCCATCCCGCCACGGCCGATTGCCGCATGGCGCCGGCCTACGACATCGTCAATACCACCGCGTACCTTCCCGACGATGCACTGGCGCTCACCCTCGGCGGCAGCAAGAGTTTTCAGTCGGCGCGCCTGAATCTGCTGGAGTTAGCCGAGCGCTGCGACATCGAGCAACCCCGCGAACGTGTGGGACACCTGCTGGTAGCCTGCGCGCAACAGCTGCAAACCCATGCCGACCTGCTCGATGAGGTGCCCGCCGTGAAGCAGGCATTGCACCACTGCATGCAGCGAATGGAAGCGGGGTTCAGTCGCCCGCTGGCAGCGCGTTGACTGCCGCAGATCGTGATGAATGATCCGTCTGCCCGATAGGCCGGAGGTGGAGAGCAGCACATCCCCACGAGCCGTCATTCCCGCGAAGGCGGGAATCGCAACTCAACGACGAAGCCGGTCATCCACCCGGACCTTGCTGCTCTAGCCGCAGCCACAAAAAGCCCCGCATCGCGGGGCTTTTTCATCTAGCAATTTATGCTTCATATGCAGCTTGTTTGAGAACAGCGTTATCGCAACGTTTTCTATATACATTCTGCGGAACATGCATACGTAACTGCACATTTCTATACATGTCATAAACCACGTGCGCAGTCAGCGAACAAACCTTTTCATTCCGTGCCTGCAGACCGAGGCAACGCCGCCGCAACCTCACGGAAAGAAGCCAGCGCTGCCTCCAGATGCTCGACGATCTCCAGCGCCAGCACATCTGGTGGTGGCAGATCGTCGAGATTGTCGAGGCTGTCGTCCTTGAGCCAGAAGATGTCGAGGCTGGCCTTGTCGCGGGCGGTCAGCGTCGCGTAGTCGAAGTACTTGAAGCGCTCCGTCTCGCTGCGCTCGTGCCGGTTCGACGGGTGATAGCAGTCGATGAAGTCCTGCAGGTCGTCACGTTTGAGCGTGCGGGTCTTGAGGGTGAAGTGCTTGTTGGTGCGCAGGTCGTAGATCCACACGCCCTTGGTGTGGAACTTGCCGTCTTTCGGTTTGTTGTCGAAGAACAGCACATTCGCCTTCACGCCCTGCGCGTAGAAAATGCCGGTGGGCAGGCGGAGCAGGGTGTGCACGTCGCAGGTGTCGAGCAGCTTGCGGCGAATCTTTTCGCCTGCGCCGCCCTCGAACAGCACGTTATCGGGCAGCACCACGGCGGCCTGACCGGTAACTTTCAGCATTGCCACGATGTGTTGCAGGAAGTTGAGCTGTTTGTTCGAGGTGGTCTGCCAGAAGTCCTGGCGCTCGTAGGTCAGCGCGTCGCGGTCTTCGTCGCCATCCTCGTTGGTGATGGTCATGCTGCTCTTCTTGCCGAAGGGCGGGTTGGCCAGCACGTAGTCGAAGTGTTTGTACGGCTCGGAGATCAGCGCATCGGAACGCTCCACCGCCGGCGCGCCGTCGATGTCGCCGATGTTGTGCAGAAACAGGTTCATCAGGCACATGCGGCGCGCACTGGGGACGATCTCGTTGCCGTGGAACGTGTCGTGGCGCAGGAACTTCGCCTGCGTCGGATTGAGCCGGCTGCCGGGGCGGGTCAGCCACTCATGTACGCCGAGAAAGAAACCGCCGGTGCCACAGGCGGGATCGGCCACGGTCTTCTTCGGCTCCGGCTGCACGCATTCCACCATCGCCTGGATCAGCGCACGCGGGGTGAAGTACTGGCCGGCGCCGCTCTTGGTGTCCTCGGCGTTCTTCTGCAATAGGCCTTCATACAGATCGCCCTTGACGTCGGTTTCCAGACTCAGCCAGTTCTCGGCGTCGATCATCTGCACCAACCGCGCCAGCTTGGCCGGGTCTTGGATCTTGTTCTGCGCCTTGAAGAAGATCGCGCCCAGCATGCCCGGCTCGTCACCAAGTTTGTGCAGCACGGTGAGGTAATGCGCTTCCAGCGGCTCGCCGGTCCTTGCCTTCAGGCTGTTCCAGTCGCAACTGCGCGGGATATGCGTGTCGCGGCTGTGCGGCGGCTGCGCATACTCGTGCGCCAGCTTGAGAAACAGCAAATAGGTCAGCTGTTCCAGATAGTCGCCATAGCCCACGCCGTCGTCGCGCAGCGTGTGACAGAAATTCCAGAGCTTCTGGACGAGGGTGTTGCTGTTCATGGCTTCTTCGGGCCTTTGGTTCTTTTGTTGGGTACGAGCTTGGCCGCGGCGGATTCCAGTTGCGTCAAATCGTCACTGGCTTCCTGATCGGCGGCCAGTCGCTCCTGTTCACGGCGGCGCGCATCGAACTCGTTAAAACGTTCGCTGAGGATGCTTTCCATCCGGTCATGCGAGACGCGGCCCGCGCCGCTCAGGATCGAGCGTTCGTTGAAGGTGAGAAAGCGGTCGGTCTGCGCGATCCATTCGCTCATGCGCGTTTCGATGCGGCGTATCGCGCGGTCTTCGGCAAAGTCGAGAAACATCGTCACCAGACGATTGAGCTGGTCGAGTTCGTCGGCCTGCAGGTAATTCTTGGACACCACCACATCGGCCTTGCGGATGCGCGGACCGGGCCAGTTGGTCAGCGCCATGTTGTCTGCCGTAGGGTCGGCGCGTGCCACGATCAGCTCGGAAGCGGTCTGCCCGGTGATGGCAAACACCAGCTTGTTCTGGATCGTGGCGAAAAACGTCTTGGCCGTCTGCGCGGTGCCGTCGTAGTCGCTGCTGCTGGCTTTGAACAGGTCGCGCAGCTTCTGATAGAAACGCTTCTCCGAACTGCGGATGTCGCGGATGCGCGCCAGCAGTTCCTCGAAGTAGTCGACCCGCTCGGCGTCCTTGAGCCGGGCGTCGTTCATCGCGAAGCCCTTGACCAGATATTCGGCGAGCACGGTGCCGGCCCAGCGGCGGAACTGGTTGCCGCGCGGCGAGCGCACGCGGAAGCCGACGGCCAGGATCATCTCCAAGCGGTAGTTTTTCAGGCTGCGGCGAACCTCGCGACCACCCTCGGTTTGAACTTGTAAGTAATCCTTACAAGTTGCCGCCTCGTCCAGCTCACCCTCGGTGTAGACGGCGCGGATGTGCTGGGTGATGTTCTGTGGTGTGGTATCGAACAGATCCGCCATCTCGGCCTGGCTCAACCACACGGTGCCGTCCACCGCGCGCAGCTGAATATCCGCAACTCCGTCCTCGGTGCGGTACAGGATCAAACCACCCTTGTCGTCGCTCATGCTTTCTCCCTGGGCTTTCTTCCAGTTTTACCCGAACGCTTCGCACCGCCTGCGACGCGCTCGGCGCGGATGCGTTCCAGCAGTGCGCTGGCCGGTTCGTCGTTGGGATCTTGCGGCACCAGTTGGCCGGCGAAGGCGGCTTTGAGAATGTTTTTGCGCTGGGCGGCCGAAAATCGAAGTCCCCGCGTGATTGCTTCGTTCTGCGAATCAAGCTCGTCAAGCTGCGCGGACAATGCTTCGACGATCGCTTTTTGTTCCTCAATCGGTGGGAGCGGTATCGGCAACTGCTTGAGGATTCCGAGGTTCAAGATTTCCATGGTCCCGCCATGCGATTCCCCCTTGAAGAACGTTCGGGTGATCGGGCTCTCAAGAAATACTTTGACGAAGTGGGGATCAACATGATTTTGCGTGACGCTTATCTTCAACAGGCGGGGATTGATGATGCCGGGCTCAGCATCGTCTGGAAGCACGAGAACCTTACCGGTAGTTCCGACCAGACTTACAAGCACGTCGCCGGGCTTGACCTCACACGATGAAAGCTGCTCGAACTTTTCCACCGATATGAAGTAGTCACCGTAGCTAGAGTCGCCACGAATTACCTGCTCCTGACCGTAAATTTTGTAACCTGACGGAACGTAAAATTCCTTTTTTAGGGCGCTCCCGAACGGTCCTGCCTTAAGGCTATGCGGTGAGCCATCAGCTATCTGCTCAAAGCCTGTTGTTACCCAGCCGAAGGGACACATCAAACCGACGGTATCCACAGGCGCCTCCGGCTCCTTGTACTTTGCCTGCCGGCCCTTGGGTGGGGTCTTGCCCTGCTCAGCGAACTTGGCGAGCTGGCTGGTCTCCCAGCGGGTGCGGCGTTCGGTGAGGATGCGTTGGAGTAGGGCGGCGCCGGTTTCCTGGGGCTCGCCGCTTTGGGCGCGGGTGTTGCGCCAGTCGGCGGTGAGGGCGCCTTCCACGGCTGCTTTCAGCAATGACTGGCGGTATTGCGCCAGCTTGCGCTGCGCAGCTTTCAGTTCGGCCACGCCGGCATCGAGATCGGACAGCAGCTCTTCGAGCTTTTCGACGATGCGGGTTTGTTCGTTAAAAGGTGCGAGTGGAAAAGGAAGATTTGCGACATCTGATTGACGAATAGATGGCACGACTGAAGCGCGAGCATCCACGTCGAATCTGGTAACGGTTGATAACCAATAGAGGTAATGAGGTTCAACGAGTCCATGATGTCCACGCATGCCCATTACGTTGTTGTCGACCAATGCGGGGCCCGCCAGCATAGCTCTTCGATTTAGTCGAAGAGCCTCGCCAATTTTTGCGAAAACGAGAGTATTTGAAGGGAAGGGGGTCGCTTTGATTGATGTTGCTTCGACGGCCGACAGTGTGTCGCTGTCCCCTGTCAGGAATTTTGATCCGGACTTCCAGGCTACGGAAATATCCTTGACCTTATAGAAAGGAATTTCTTGGCCGGCTTGCCCCTGCATGTGCTTTGGAAATCCGAAGCCTGCAGAGATGTCGCACACATCGCCGAAAGTGGTCATTACCCAACCTATAGGGAGGGATGCTTCTCGAATCAAACTCAAGCCACCAACTCCTCATTCATTTCCGCAAGCAACCCATCAAGCTGCTCGCCAAACACATTCCACGCCTTCTGCAGGCCGCCCTTGTCGGCCAGCTGCGCATAGTCGAAATCCTCGCGGCTGATCGAGCAGCTGCTGGCGATGTGATCCTTGATCAGGCGCAGCCACTGGGTCTGTTCGTCGGTGAACGCCGTGGCGCGCTGTGCATTGTGACGGAAGATCCACTCCTGGAAGCGTTTGTCGACGCTGTCGGCGAACGGTTTCAGCTCGTCGTCCAGCCCCAGCGCGAAGCGCACCAGCGCCACCAGGTCGGTGAGCTGGCGGCGCGTGTCGGCGCCCTTGACCTGGCTGGCCTGCACGCGAGCATAGGCCGACCACAGCCGTTCGGTGGTGAGCATCAGCGGCGGGCGTGACAGCGCGTCGTGCAATTCCTCGATCATCGCGAAGGTGAGCTGGCGGCGCTGATAGGGCTGCTGGTAGAAAAAATCCAGCGCGGCGATTTCATCCTTGTGCTCGCGCAGGTAGTCGGCGAAGGCTTGTACGGTGGTCTTGGCGTGTTCTTCGGCCTGCGCGCTGAAGCCGGCATAGGCGATCTTGTCGGTATTGATGTGGTCGATGATCTGCTCGCGTTCGCGGCGCACGGATTCGATCAGGTCGCGCAGTTTGGGATCGTCGAACGGCTGGCAGGCGGCGGTGATGCGTTGCAAGCGCACGGTGGCCAGTTCCTCGTCGGTCAGTGTGCTTTCGTTGCGGGTGATGCCGGCGGCCTTGGCGTTATCCAACGCGTCGGCAACGACGCGGTCGGGATCGAGCGCACTGACCAGACCGCGCGCCAGATCCTGCAAGGCCACGCCACCGGACATCTGCTTGATGCGCGCCAGCGCCTTGTCGTCCAGCTGCTTGGTGAGCCGCACGAGGCGATTACCTAGGGTGAGCACGGTGTCGTCATCACGGCCACCGACGGCCACGCTCTTGAGCAGGGCATCCAGCGAGACACCGGGTTTCTTTTCCAGCGGGCGGCTTTCGGTCTTGAGCGATTTCTCGACGCCAACCGCGTCGATCAGCACGAAGTGGGTCTTGGCGCTGTCGGCACTGTTGCTGACTTTCTTCAGCGACTCGGCATCGAGGCTGCGCACGCCGCGGCCTTTCATCTGTTCGTAGTAGCCCTTGCTGCGCACATCGCGCATGAACAGCAGCACTTCCAGCGGCTTCACGTCGGTGCCGGTGGCGATCATGTCCACGGTGACGGCCATGCGCGGGTAATAGTCGTTGCGGAAGTTGGACAGGATGGTGTCCGGATCTTCGTCGGCCTTGTAGGTGACCTTCTTGCAGAACGCGTTGCCTTCGCCGTAGACCTCGCGCACCAGCTTGATGATGTCGTCGGCGTGGCTGTCGGTCTTGGCAAAGATCAGCGTCTTGGGCACTTCCTGGCGGCCGGGGAAGATGCTGGTTTCCACGGCAGATTTCATCGCCTGGATCACCTGCCGAATCTGGCTGAGGTTCACCACCGAGCGATCCAGCTCCTTGCCGGTGTAAGCCAGATCCTCGTCGGTTTCGGCCCAGCGTTTCTTGCGGGTTTCGCGATCGCGGTGATCGACCCATTCCTTCGCCTTCAGCTCGGCGCCGGCCTTGGTGATCTGCGTTTCGATCTCGAACACGTCGTAGCCGACGTTGACGCCGTCGACCACAGATTGCTCGTAGCTGTATTCGGCCACCACGTTTTCATTGAAAAAACCATACGTGCGCTTGTCCGGCGTGGCGGTGAGGCCGATCAGGAAGGCATCGTAGTAATCCAGCACCTGCTTCCACAGGTTGTAGATGCTGCGATGGCACTCGTCGATGACGATGAAGTCGAACGTCTCGATGGGCACGGCCGGGTTGTAGCGCACCGGTTTGGCCTGCTTCTGTGTCTGTGGCAGTTCGGCGAGCGAGATGTCTTCGGCGGAGTCGTCGATGGGTTCGCCGGACAGGATCGAATACATGCGCTGGATGGTGCTGATGCATACCTGCGCGTGCGGATCGATATGGCTGCTGGACAGGCGCTGCACGTTGTACAGCTCGGTGAATTTGCGGCCATCGTCCGGTGGCGTATACGCCATGAACTCCTGATGCGCCTGCTTGCCAAGGTTGCGCGTATCGACCAGAAACATGATGCGCTTGGCGCCACCGAACTTGAGCAGACGGTAGATCGAGGTGATCGCGGTAAAGGTTTTGCCAGCGCCGGTGGCCATGTGCACCAGCGCGCGTGGCTTGCCCGATGCCAGCGATTTCTCCAGACCGGTGACGGCGCTGATCTGGCAGTCGCGCAGGTTGCGTTCGGGGAGCGGCGGCATCTGTTCGGCAAGCCGGGTGCGCAAGGTGTCTGGTTGCGCGGCCCAGGCGGCAAGCGTCTGCGGCTGAAAGAAGTGGAACAGATCGCGGGCGCGTGGGCGCGGGTCGCCGCCGTCGGTGAAGTGGATGATCTGGCCGGTACTCTCGTACAGGAAGCGCAGTGGTGGGCTGTCCTTGCGCCATTTCAGCCGGGCGCTGGCGTAGCGCTCGGTCTGTGCCTCGTGAGCGGTCAGGTTCTCACCGGCCTCGTCGCGCTTGGCCTCGATCACGCCGACTGGCTGGCGGTCGACGAACAGCAGGTAGTCGGCAGCGCCGGTCTCGGTGGGATATTCGCGAACAGCGACACCGGATGACGCCCCAAGATTGATGGCCTTGGTGTCCTGAATCATCCAGCCGGCATCTTCGAGCTTGCGGTCAATGCTCTGCCGGGCTTTGGCTTCTGGTGTCATCCGAGCTCCCTGCCGGCTAACGCAAAAGGCGATTAACCCAGCACAGGCGGCTAATTGCAAGGCTGATCAGCAGGAACGGGGGCTTTGCCGATTGTTCTGACGTGACGAAACCGGCTCACAACATGCAAATGCGAAGGCATTGACTTCGACTTCGCACAGTCAGGGCTACGGTTTAGTCCATACGCTGACCGCCAGCATCTAGCAGAAGCCACTTTTCTAAAAGGAACCACCCATGTCCGACGAACTTACCAAGAAGACTCCCGCCGACCATATCGGCGATACGGTGGCGCAGCTCAAGGAGATGCGGCACTACTCCAAGAACAATGTGGAAACGCTGACGGCGGAATGGCTGCTTTTCGACGGTGAGTTGTCCAAGCTGAAGCTGGCCGACAAGATTGCCGACCTGATGGATCGCCAGGGGCAGCTGCACGAGGCGCTGGAAACGGCGATCACCGATCTGGAAGAAGTGCTGGAGAAGATGAAGCCGGCGCCTGAGCCGGAGGCGTAGTTCTCTGCATCGTGGTTGCTGTCGAGGATACGGATTCGGCCAGAGTTTGATGTCCAGGCCACCATGACAAAGAGGCCCGCATTGCGGGCCTCTTTGTCTCGATCATCCTGCCGCGATTACGCCAGCGTGCGCAGCTTCGCCTCGCGATCCCATTGCCGCGTCTTGGCCGCTTTGATGAAGGCCTTGGTGTCGGCAGCACCAACGACGCCCGCATCCTTGGCAACGCCGCCGGCTTTCAGCACAGCTTGTGCGCCGGCATCGGCGGCGATGGCCTTGAGGTGGGCGTAGGCCTGACCGGCGAAGTCGACGGCGGCGGCTTCCTTGGCCAGCTGCTTGCCAGCTTCGTCGGACAGCACGATGGCGACGGCATCGAATACCAGCGATGGCGTGCCCAGCAGCTGACCATCGGCGTCGACGGATTTGCCATCGCTGAGCTTGATGTTGCCCAGGCGGGTGGCCACCAGCGTGGCGCTGGCACCGGCCGTTTCTACCGCCTTGCACAGCGACTTGATGGTGCCGGCATCGGAGCCGTCGTGGATCAGGATGCCGACGCTGCGACCCTCCAGCGTGTCCTTCATCTTGCCGATGATCTGCAGTGCAGGGGAGTTGGGCATGTCTTTGGCCTTGACCGCGGTGGGCGCGGCCGGCGGCAGCTTGGCCATGCCCAGGCCGTTGGCTACGCGCTGGGCCAGATCCTCGTCGATGTTGCGCAGGTGGCCGACGATGGCTTCACGCACGTGCGGGATTCCCACCTTGGAATTCTCGAACACGATGGACGAGGCGATATGCGCCTGTTCGTGTTTGGTTTGACTGCGATAAAACTGCCGCGCCTGGCTGTAGTGATCGGCGAAGCTTTCGGCGCGGATGCGACCCTTGGCGCCATCTTCGATGGGTACGGCGGCGCTGTGGAATCCAGCAGCGTTTTCACGCGCCGAGGTCGGGTCGAGCGAGCTCGGTTCGTAGTTCACGCGGCCCTTGGGCACTTGCATCTGCATGTGACCATCGCGTTGCTGGTTGGCGTACGGGCACTTGGGCGCGTTGATCGGCAGCTGGTGGAAGTTGGGCGAACCCAGTCGCGAGAGCTGCGTGTCGAGATAAGAGAACAGCCGGCCCTGCAGCAGCGGGTCGTTGGAGAAATCGATACCGGGCACGATGTGCGATGGACAGAACGCGACCTGCTCGGTTTCGGCGAAGAAATTGTCGGGCCAGA
>Ga0302314_10018289_pt1 | contig 11694 bp, 12 predicted proteins | sample III_Palsa_N2_3_FD_200533 | JGI IMG/M metagenome (GOLD analysis project Ga0302314, IMG submission 200533) | Peat permafrost microbial communities from Stordalen Mire near Abisko, Sweden - III_Palsa_N2_3 | ecosystem: Environmental > Terrestrial > Soil > Palsa > Peat permafrost | place: Sweden...
GCCTAACGCCGACCGGGCCTTAAAGCTTAGGGATGAAAGCCGGGCCGCTCCAAACCAGGAGCCGGCCCGGTCTTCGTCTGCGAAAACCCTGGTGGAGCCGAGCGGAATCGAACCGCTGACCTCTTCACAGGTTCGGCGCTCTCATAATGGTGGCGACGGAAGGGTTGGTAACGGTTTGACATACCTAAACGAATTGGACACAATGGCATGGCTTGATCCGTCGTTTCCTTGGTTTTCCTTGACGCCCTGCTTATCGATCGCTTATCAAGATTGAACCCCTGATTTGCGGCGAGCGCACGAATGGCGACCCTAAAACTGACTGACGGCCTGGTCGAAAACGAAGCGGTGAGCGCTAAGGACGTCTATCTCTGGGACACGGCGCTGCCGCGCTTTGGCGTTCGAATTACGCCGGCCGGCTCGCGGATATACCTGGTGCAGTACCGGGCCAAAGCGCCCAGCGGGCAGCCGTCCAAGACGCGGCGGATCCGCATCGGCGAACATGATGGCGACTTATGGACCACCACGAAGGCGCGCGCGGCGGCGCGCAAGCTGCTTGCGCCGGTCGACCTCGGCCGCGACCCGTTCGCCGAAGATGAGCGTGATCGGCGCGCTACGCTGGCGGCGGATGAAGCGGCGGCCAGGGAAGCCCAGGCCCGCGAGCGCGACCGGTTCGAGGCTGTAGTCGACCGCTATATCGACGCCTGTATGAAGGCCAATCGCAGCGGCGACGAGACCGCGCGCCTGTTGCGCTATGATCCCGTTCCGGCGTGGAAAGGCCGGCCAATTTCGGAGCTTCGCCGAACTGACGTCGCCGAGCTGCTGGACGATATCAAAAAGCGCTCGCCTGCAGTCGCTCGCGCCACCTTCGCGGCGTTGCGCGGCCTTTTTGGCTGGTGCATCGAGCGCGACATCATCGAATCGTCGCCTTGCGACCGTCTCCGCGCTCCAGCGCGCCCAGAGGCCCGTGATCGGGTGCTCGGCGATGACGAACTGCGCCTAATCTGGAAAGCCAGCGAGGGCCTCGGCGCGCCGTTCGCAACCGTCGTCAAGCTGCTCATGTTGACCGGCCAGCGCCGCCAGGAAGTCGCCGGCATGACCTGGGCGGAGATCGACCTCGACGCCGCAACATGGCGCATTCCGAAGGAGCGGACCAAGAACGCCAAGGCTCACGAACTCGACCTGTGTCCGCAGGCTTTGGAGCTGATCAAGGCCATCCGGCGCGATGGCCCGCATCTGTTTCCGGCGCGCACGGCGCCCAAGCGCGACGGGATCGCGCCGATCTCCATGGCCAAGGCCAAACCGGACGGCGCCGTGCGCGGATTTTCGGCGGTAAAGCGCCGGCTCGACCAGCTGGTCGAGGTCCAGCGACGTGAAGCCAAGATCGACGGGGAAATGACGCCCTGGCGGCTTCACGACCTCCGCCGCACGGCGGCGACAGGCATGGCCGGCATGAGTTTCCCGCCGCACGTGGTCGAGCGCGTCCTAAACCATATTTCGGGGTCTCAGGGCGGCCTCGTCGGGGTCTATCAGCGCCATGACTATCGGGCCGAGCGCAAGACCGCCATTTTGGCCTGGGCCAAGCACGTCGATGATCTCGTCAAGGGCGTTGAGCCGGCTTCGAACGTGCGCCAGCTGCGGCCGTGATCGCGTCCGTCGCCGCGCGCTCCGCATCCTCGCGGCTCATCCCGCCGTCGTATTCCAGGATCGCCATCCGCTCTTCAAGCTCTCCTTCGTCGGCCGGCGCGGACGTGCAATCGTCGTCATGCTGTTTTTCGGTGGGAACCGTGGGACCGGTGGGAACTCTCGTCGTAAACGATTGATCTAGCGGCGCATTTCCGGGTCCCACTTCGAGCCGCGGAGGTTCCCACTTCGGCGCTGGTGGGAACCGTGCCGCCGAGGCCGGCGACCACCGCTCATGGGCCGCCTTGATCGCTCGCCATAGCGGGTCGTCAGTCTCCAAGCGGCGCATCCAGGATGCTGTTTCGAACACAGTAGAGCCGGTAGCGCTCGCCCCGGATTTTGAAGCTCTTTTTCAACCGCTTTTTCTCGCCGTCGGTCTCCAGATAGCCGGCATTGGCGACGATGCGGGCGGCGTCCGCCAGATCGAAACCCTTGAAGACGTACTGCCAGCCGGCGTCGTGAAAGAGGTACTCGACGTCGGTTCCCCGGACCTTGCGAAAGCCGTAGGTCTTCATCTGACGCGCCTCGCCGTCCCGGCCGCCTTCGGTCGGCCTGGAATCATCCTCCGCATCGTCGTCGCCGAGCGACGAGAACGGTGCGAAGGCCGACCGCTCGCTCTGGATCACGTCGCGCAGCCGCCGCAGGACCTCGCGCTCTTCGTGCGGCGCGTCGCGGCCGAACGCCTCCGCCCAACGTCGATAGAGCGCCAACGCGGCCTTTGCGGCTTCGCCCGGCGCCCAGGGCACAATGCCCCATGTGATCGCCAGCTCGCCGGCGGCGGCCACATGGGCGAACCGGCGGCCGACGCGGTGGGCCTGACCGGAGTCTCCTGAGTGAGCGGCGGTTTCAAGGAACCCGCTGGCGATCGCCCGCGCCCTAATGGACGCCTCTTCGCGCTCGGCCGTCAGCCGTTCCAGGAAAGCTGGCCCCGCGTGGCCGTAGTGCGATCGGGCGGCCTTCTTCACGGCCTCCGAAAGCTGCGCCGCGCCGGGTGCGCCGTGCAGCGCTTCCCATATCCCCATGCCGGAACCAGCGTCGGATGGCACGTCCACCAGGCGCAGCTCCTGACCGGCCGCCGCCCGGCTTCCCTTGCCGCTGGACGCCATGTGGTCGGCGAGGGACAGCTCGCCGCTGGACAGGAAGAGCAGAAGCCACTCGGCGCGCTTGCGCAAGTTGCCATCGGCCTTCAGCCGCGCCTTGCCCTGGCCGTTGGCGAGAGCGTAGGCGGCGACGCCGGCCTCCGCCGGGTCGACCTGGGCGAACTCATCCAAGCAGAGCAGGGTGTCGTTATGCGCCAGCGCCAGGCTCTCCAGCGCGTTCGCGGTCGCGCGCCAAGCGTGCCCGAAACCGTGCTCCCCCTGGCTGCCGCCCCAAACCGACCCAGCCGCGACCAGCAAGGTGGATTTTCCGGATGAAGAGTGGCCCCGGAAGTGGAAGCCGCCGCCTTCACCGCCGAGGACGCGCAGCAACGGTGCCGCCAAGGCCGCCGAAATCGCGAAACACATGAGCGCGTTCCCGTCGCCCAAGGCCGCCACCTCGCGCCGCCAGGCCTCGAAGTCTCCTGCCTGCCCGTAGTTCAACGATGGGGCCTCGCCGGTGTAGAGGACAGCCTCGCCGCCGGGCGGCCCGATCGTGCGGGCGGGCAACACGAAACGGTCGCCGCACCATCCCGTCGCGGCCACCAGCGTGATCCGGCGTGTGGATTTGACCCGCATGAGGGCCGACGAGAGGCGGTCCATCTTGCCGCGCGCCGTGTCGAACACCAGGCCGGCGTCCGCCAGCGTAGATCGGGCTTCGCCGCCTCCGCTGGCGAGGCTTGCGCGGGCGATCGGCATGGTCCGCTCGCGCTGGTCGTGGTCGCGGAACCTGACCACGATCGACCAGCCCAGGCCGTCCGGCGCGCGGGCCTCACCCAGGACCTCGAAGGGTGCACAAAGCCAGTGAGGCACCGCGCCGCTGTCTTTCGGCTCATCGTAGAAAAGGCCGACCTTGGGGTCCATGCGGATGGCCAGCGGCCACTCCACTCCGGCCGGCGCAGCGCTTTCGCGCGCCTCTGCGATCAAGGCTGCAGCGTCGCCGGCGGAGAAAGCCGAGGGCCATGCGTCGGCCAGGTCCCACCCCTCCGGCAGGAAGCCAGGCAGGCGGACCACCCCGGCCGACAGCGCCCCGGCCGCTATGGCGGCCCGCGCAGCCGCCTGGGCGGCCTTCCGGCCGGGTTCGTCAGCGTCGGGCCACACAACCAAGTGACGGCCCGCCAGCGCCGAGAAATCGGCCTTGCCGATGGCGTTCGATCCGCCCGGCCAGGTCATCGCCACGAATTCGGGGAAACGGTCACCGGCGGCGTCCGCCGTCTTCTCGCCCTCCACCAAAAGCACTGGCGCAAGGATCCTGCTCGCCAGCCGGTCGAGGCCGTAGAGCGGCCGGGCGCCAGGCTCGGCGGCGAGCCGCCAGCGCGGCGGCTTGCTGGCCTTGTCGCGCCAAAGGGTAGCCGGCCGGATGTCCTTTTCGCCGTCTGATTTCCTGAAGCGCAGCGTCCATCGCAGGGTCCGGCCAAGGGCGTCGCGGTACTCCCATGCCCCCTCAGGCGATCCCAGGCTTTTCCACTCGCTCGGCAGCCCCGGCGCGTCGGTGGGCGCTGGCGCGATTTGGTCGCCAGCGTTTCGGGCAGCCGGCTTGCTGGCGCCCGGCGGCGAAGCCGCTGCACTGGCGGCGGCTTCTGCGACACGGGCGAACGGGTCGTTCTCGTGATCGCTCATCAATCCTCCGCGAACCCGGTTCGCGCCAAGGGACTGCGCGCTCGGTTGAAGCGGACGCCTTCACCCGCCCGATACTCAGCGACGGCGATCACGCCGACGTTGTTGAAAGCGGCGCCGAGCTGGACCAGATCGGGCGTGGAGAGCATTCCCTCGCCGCGTTCGTAAAGTTCGACCGCTTCCGGCTCGAGTCGCGCGACCACGGCGAGCACGTCCTGCGACCAATCCAGGAGGCCCCGCGCGGCCCGGCATTGCGCCGGCGAAAACGTCTGCCGCGCAGTCATGAGCCGCCCGCCACGAACGGATCTACGCCAAGGCTCTCGGCCAAGCGGATGGCGGCCTCGCGCTGGCTAACGCCGGCGACATAGGCGGCCAGGCTGACCAGGTCGCCGCCTTTGTCCGGCGTGGCGAAGTCGCCCCATTTCCCGGTGTTGAGGTTGATCTTGAAGCTGCCGGGCTTTCGATCCGGCCGCCGTGGATTACAGGCGACCCATTCAGCGCCCTCGCGGCGGCCATCCGGCAGCAACCCTCGCAAGACCGCGTCCGCGTTGCGCAGGGCGGCGGCGTTCACGCGGTCGAAGTCCACCAGGCCGTTACGTTCCCCGCTCACGGGCGCGCCTCGTGCTCGGCCGTCGAGTCGGCCGACGCGCCCTGCGCCCAGGCCTCAAGTTCCTCAAGCCGGTAACGGATGGCCCGGCCGAGCCGGATGAAACGCGGCCCGGTGCCCGTGAGCCGGGCCTTGTTGAGGAAGCTTTCGGAGACCTTCGCCCAGCGAGCGGCCTCCGATACCGTCATAAGTTCAGAAGACATTGCGTTTCCCTGCGATGGAGGGTCACCGTCTGACCCATGCAGGGAAATTGGTTTGTGTCGGCGACGGCGTAATCTTCGAAGGTTACCGCCGACGATTGCGCGCGGGCGCCAAAGTAAGGCCGGCGGCGATCGCCTCTTCCCTGATCATGGTTCCAACACGGTTGGAATCACCCGAGAGGCCTAGCGAGGCGAGCAGGCGCCCGAGCTCTGTTCGAGCGTCTCCAGTCCTCTGCGTCTCGGCGATCAGCTTTTGCGCCAGCACATAGGGCTTCAACGGCCCGTTCTCTTCCACCCATGTGGTCGCTACCTTCCTCAGAGCAGCGCGCAGCTCTGGCTTGCCCGGAAAGCGGCTTTTCTCACCGGCCCTCACGGCGTCAAGGACTGTGTATCGCCCCAATTCCTGGCCAAGCGTGAACCCCTGGGCGAAGGCGCGGCCCAGATGATCGGCTCCGCCGGTCTCCATTTGGCGACGCAGCTGCGCCAACGCCGGCATGAGGAACGCATCGGCGCTCCTGGCGACCGCAGCCTCCAAGAGTTCCCATTCGGGCATCTTCGCGAGGGGCAGCAGATAGTTGCGGACGACCTTTCGCCGTTCGACGTCGAGGTCCCGCAGAGCTTCTACGGCATCGAGCACCGAGAACGCCCAGTCCAGCGGGCCGCCCGGCCCCCCGAAATCCTCAATGAGGGTCGAGAGCGCTTCCGACCTTCGACTGTCCCGATTGTCCCGATCCATGAACCAGGCCCCGCGAAGGGCGTCCATGTCGTCTGCCCGGAGTTCGCGGGCCGGGTCAGGAAGCGCCCGCCACTGATCCTTGGCGGCGCGCCAGCACCAGGTCCTTTCAGCGAAGGGCGGCAGCCCGATCTGGCGAAGTATGTGACAGGCGGCGCGATAGGCGAAGGCAATCTGCGATGCATCCCAGGACTTCGGCAGCTGCTCGATAAGCAGCCATTCGCCGCCGTCCGAACCGGGCGTCCGCCGCCAGCGCATTAGATGCTCCCCGCCTAGCGGCGGATCACGCGGCAAAAACCTCGCGGGAACGGGGCTGGAATATTCCAGGCGCCGCTGGCGTGCCCGCCTGGAACCGCCGTATTCGACCTCGCGCGGGTCGCCGGCCGACTCGAGCAATGGTGCGAGGAGGTCCGCCGGCGGCGGTTCCGGCACGCGCCGCATGGTCAAGCCTTCGAGTTTGCGCCACTCTTCGGGCGCGACGAGTTCGCGCGGCGCTCCGTCGGCCCGGTAACGGTAGAGAGCTGGGAAATGAGACGCCCGGGCCACGTGGTCAGCGCCGCCTGGCGTATATCAGCACTGCGCCGGTCCGATCCTCGGCGCTCACGATCTCCACGCCCTTGGCTTCAAGCGCGGCGATGATTTTGGCGGCTGTGCCGCCGCGAGAGGCTGTGTCGCCCCCTTCCAGGCGATTGACCGCGCCGAGCGAGACGCCGGCGTGCTCTGCCAAGTCCCGCATCGACCAGCCAACGAGCGCACGGCCTGCGCGGCAAGCCTCCGGGGTTAGGGACATCCGCGAATCCTCTCCGTCCTACAGCATGAAACAGGATACACTTGTATCCATTAAATTGACAAGCAAGCGTCGTTAACGGATACATGCGTATCCATTGGAGATAGCGACAATGAATTTCCGAAAAAAAACCGACCCCCGCGCTGCGGCGCCGACATTGCCAAGCGAAACGTCTCACGCGCCCGTCGGCGATCACTCTGCATCAAAAGGAGACGCATCCATGTCCGTAGCTGACCACGCCATCCGCTGGACCCTTGAAGAGACCTCGGCGAACCCGGTTCGCGTGGCGCCGTTGGCGGGCACCCAGATGGAGGACGAAGATTGGAGCATTTCCGCGATCACGGCCCGGGCCGCCTCCGCGCCTGACGAGGTGCGGGTGATTGCAGGTCTCTACCACGCCGCGCGGCTAACGGCTGGCGGCGTGGGAGCCGAGTACGACAACGTTCAGATGGAAGCGCGCAGTCTATATCCGGAGCCGCCAGCGGAGATTTCAGATCCGGCAAAGTCTGGTTATAGATCGGCCCTATTGCCGCGACAGGACTGGCCGCAGTGGCGGCGCGAGATTTTCGAGCGCTGGGCTCGCCAATGCAGCCTCATCGAAAAGGCGTTAGGCGTCGACGCGGCCGAAGCAGCGTCGAAGAGTGCATGGCGCCTGATGGACGAGCTGGCCGACAGGGCGCTTGCCATCCCCGCCAAGTCGGTCAAAGACGTCCTGGAGAAGATCGGGGTTGTTAATTGGCAAGTGGAGGCAGAGGTCCTCGACGAGGGCGAGGCCGTGAAGGTGCTGCGCATTGTCGAGGCTGACCTCAAGCGGTTAGACGCGCGCGACGCCGCCTAATGAGCGAGATTACCGGCCGCCCGCCTCTCAAGCAGTACGGCGACCGGGCAGGCGAACGCCGTTCGCGTCTCGTGCGCGAACGGCGTCACGGAGCGCCGCCCTAATCCGCGTCCAACATTTTTCTTAGGATACCGTCGATCCCGTTCGCAAGCTCAGCGAGCTTGACCTTCATCGGCGAGTTTGGCGGCCCTTTGCCACGAAGGGCCTGAACATATTCGCCAGCATCCAAGCCGCCGCGGGCGTGAAGCATCAGAACCAGGTAGGCGATCGCCATAAGCGCCGCGCGCGTTTCCGCCTGCATCTCATTGTCGCGGTCTGAGAGGCCTTCGATGTGGGCCTCGATCGCCGTGAATGCCGCTTGATCGTCCATTTTCGTCACCTCGTCCTAGAATCGACCGCGCCGCTGCTGTTCGCGCATCCAGGCCAGCGCCTTGTGCCCCTGGTTTTCCAGAAGCTCCTCAAGGTCGGGGCTCGGAGCGTGAACCGTTGAATTATAGTGGTTGTTGATCGTCTGGTGAATTGTCTGGCCGCCGCCGTGCTGGCCGAGGTTGCCCCTGAGCGCATCCATTAGCTGCGCGTTATCCGCCCTCGGAATGATCCTCTCGCCCTGGTGGACCATGGCCGGCATGTCGCGGGGAACATAGTTCGTGCCGACGTCGAAGCTCGCCATGGCGCTGTAGGCCTCGATGGCCCCGAACGTGGCCGTGGCCGCCGCCGCCCCCAGCGCCGGGCCGATGATAGGCACGCCGGCCAGCGCTTTGTAGGCGTTGGCGGCGCCCACGGCGGCGGCGCCCCCCACCTCCTTGACGTTGCTGGCGCTGGCGATCGCGGCCGTCTGCATATCGCCGAGCGACGCTGCCGCCACCCGGGTCTGGGTTCCGGTCACGGTCGCGGCGGTCTTCATGAGTTCGCCAATCAGGTGGACGGCAAGTCCGCCTTTGGACGTCGCCTGGTCGGACGCGCCGACCTCAGCATTGAGCAGCAAATGCTCGGTCAGGTAATGCAAATCGTTCGCGATTTCCTTCTGCACCAAGTCCTTGCCGATGTTGAACGCGATCTGGCTCATGGACTCCTTGCCACTCAGTATCCCGGAAACCAGCTGGTCCTCGGCCGCCATGATCTCTTCGTTCGTCTGCTTCCAACCCTCTGCCGCCTTCTTCTGATCGGCCAACCTCTGGGCGGTCACCTGCCGGCTGCGGGCTTCAATCGCATCAGCGGCCTGATCGTCGGCCGCGACGATCTCATTGCCGGCGGACCTGGCGGCCGTCACCTGGTCACGCTGCGCCTCCTTGAACTGCGCGGTCCCCGCATCGGCCTTGGCCGCAATGAACGTGTCGGTGGCGGTCTTGATGGCCAGGATCGCATTGGCCGCGTCGGTCGCCGCCTTCTTCTCATCTGCGATGAGCGCCAGGATCTTATCCGTCGCGGCCTGGTGCGTAATCACGCCAGCCTTCTCGGCCTCTTCGACGTCCTTGATCTGCTGTTCGATAGCGTTCTTTTGCTTGGCGGCTCGCTGCTGGATGTCGGCGATGGCGTCTTCGTCGGCGTTTCGACGCGCGGCGAATTCCTCTTCGATCCCCTGCATGGCGACCTGGTGCGTCAGGTCGCCGACCTTTTCCCGGACCGTCGCCGCGTCCTTGGCCGTCAGCGCGCCGCCCTGGACGTTGGTTTTCACGTTGCTCCAATAGGCAAGCTCGGCGGCCAGCATATTGGTGATCATGGTGTTGTGGGCGTTCTGCTCCTGTTTAAACCTCTCCTCGAGCGCCTGCATGTCGCTTTCGTCGCCGGCGTCGCTGGATCCACCACCGGACCTGGACTTCTTGGGCTTGTCGGGGACCAGCTGCGGCGCAGCGGCGGCGCCCGCCGGGCCCGAACCGCTCGACTCCGCCGACGCAGCCTTATTGGCTTGGTTCCACTCGCGCAGCGCCGCTGTGTCAGCCTTCAGCTTCTTGGTCATCTCGTCAAACACTTCACGGTGCATGCCGATACCGCCCGGCCCAACGTGTGCGACCTGCATCAGATGATTGTAATCTTTCAGGTCATCCTTGGTCTTTTGCAGCGGCGAGAGTGTTCCGGTAACGGTGGCCAGGAAGTGCAGCGCCGCGATTTCAGCGCCGGCGAAGCCTTCCTTGACCTTGAGCAAGGTGCCGGCGAAGGCCGCCATGCCGATGTTCAACTTGGCCTGTGTGACTTGATCAACCTCGTTGAGCTTTTCCTTGGCCGCCTCAGACTGTTTGACCAGCGAGGCGTCCATGACGACGCCGAGATCTCGCGCCCTTTGGGTTAGCGTGTTGAAGCCTGCGCCGCCCTTGTCGAGCAGCGGAAGGAGCTGTTCGATCCCCAGTTTGCGAACGATCGCCGCGCGCTCGGCGGCGCTGCTGAGCGCCTTAATGCGATCGGCCAGCACTGGCAGCAGCTCGCCGGCGTCGCGGTAGCCGCGAAGCTGATCGGGGGTAAAGCCCAGCGCCTCAAAGGTCACGGCCAGCTGTTTGGCGCGCGGCAGGTTGGCCTGCACCGCGCCCAGGCTGGCGTTCAGCCCCTTCAAGCCGTCGTCTGCGGCGCCGACGTCGACTTCGGACTGCTTGGCGGCAAAATTGAATTCCTGCAGGAAGTCAGTGGTGACGCCGATGATCTTCGCGGTTCTGGCGATCTCCGCGCCGTAATCCACGGCGTGCTCTACGGCCTTCTGGATCTCATCAACGGCAAAGGCCGCGGCCGCCGCCTCGCCCAGGCCCATGACGGTTGCACGGATGGAGCCGAGCTGCGCGGCGGCGCCCTTGACGTCTTCAAGGCCCTTGGTGAGGCCCGCGAAGGGCGAGCCGGTCGTGGAGAGGCTCCGCACCTCCTTACTGAGGGAGGCGACCTGGAGACGGGCCTTTTCCGCCGCCCCGGTGGCCTTCTGCAGATCGGCTTGCAAGGCAGCGGTCATGTTGCCGGTATTGGCGACCTGGGCAAGCTTCCTGACCTCGGCGCTCGTGGTTTTCAGCGTGTCCTGCGCCAGGGCGAGCTTGACCTTAAGGTCGGAGACGTCGGCCGTGATCGAGACCGAGAGGCTATTCGACATGGTTCACCTCAAGAGTGGGCGCGCACGCCGTGCGCGAAATGGGAATGGCCCGGCGTCCGCGAACGCCGGGCCGGTTGTCCGTCGCGAGCGCAAGGAGATTACGCTCCACGGCCTGACGGGGTTTTCGGGACGCGCGCCCGGGCACTTTCCGTCTGATCCCACCGGCCGCATGCGGCCGGATTCCGTTACCGCGCGGCCAGGGTGACAAAGGGCGAGCGGGTGTTCGTGCCGTTCCAAGGCGTGATCGGAGAGGTGTAGGACGGCTTGCCGTCGACGCGGAACGTGAAGCGGAAGGCAAGTTCGTCCGTCAGAAAGGCCACGTCAGCGCTGACGGCGAACCCCGGCGCGCCCTGGACGATCCGGTACGACTGCAGGTCCGCGAGCACGATATCGCCCACCTGGCCGAGCGCCGACGCCTGCTCAACCTCAAGAACGGGCCGGCCCTTGAGGAGCGGGAACGCATTCCCGGCCACGCCGGCCGGAATGTAGGCGACGCCGTTGGCCATGGGCGATGCGCCAGGGGCCAGCGATGAAAGCTGTTCGTCGGCATCCTCGTTGACCAGCCACACGGCGCGGCGGCGTGACGGGCCGGGCATCCGCCTCCACATCTCGTTGACATTCTGGGCAACGATCGTCCCGGCGAGCTGCCCCGGCTGCTTCGCCACGGTGATCAGGGCGCCCGAATTCAGGATGCCCATCGGCGTGCCAGCGCCCGTCCCGGCCAGGATGGCCAGGTCGAGCTTGAATGACCCTTCCGCCTTCGCCGCGCGGCCGAAATGGGCCTCCAGCGGCCCGGCATCCTGGAACAGCTCCTCCGTCAGATAGGTGAGCACGATCAATTTGTGCGTACTGAATTCGTTCTGGCGATATTTTGGTTTGGACAACGGTATGGTCGCGGCTTCGGCAAGCCAGTAACCGAGGGTTCCACCCCATCGCGAGCCGTCTTGCCGGCTGATTTCGTCGAAGGCCGGCTCCTTGAAGGAAGCCAGGCCCTTCGTGGTCTCTGTGATATCGCAGAGGGGCGCGAGGACG
>Ga0302314_10018291_pt1 | contig 11693 bp, 8 predicted proteins | sample III_Palsa_N2_3_FD_200533 | JGI IMG/M metagenome (GOLD analysis project Ga0302314, IMG submission 200533) | Peat permafrost microbial communities from Stordalen Mire near Abisko, Sweden - III_Palsa_N2_3 | ecosystem: Environmental > Terrestrial > Soil > Palsa > Peat permafrost | place: Sweden...
CGGTGCTTGCCACCAGGGATGTCGCAATGGCGCCAAAGCCAGCATGGACACGACCTATCTTCCGCTCGCGGTTACGCAGGGTGCGGAAATCCGGTCTGGTTGCATGGTCCATGGATTGGATCGGGACGGGGCGGGGCGCATCACAGCGGTCGTATACCGGCAGGACGGGGTCGACCGACGCCAGCGCTGCGGCGCCGTCTTTCTATGCGCTGGCGGCGTCGAGAGTCCGCGGCTGCTACTGAACCTCGGGCTCGCAAATGCGAGCGGACAGGTCGGTCGAAACTATATGGCGCATGTCGCCACGCAGCTATGGGGTCGATTCGAGGCGGTGATGGGGATGAACCGCGGCTACCCGTCATCGCTGATCAGCGAAGACATGCTGCGTCCCGAAGGCGCGGACTTCGCGGGAGGCTATCTCGTTCAAAGCCTCGGCGTGCAACCGGTGACGCTCGCGACCAGCTTCACACGCGGGGCCGGGATGTGGGGCGACCGGCTGGTCGATCTCCTCGACGGCTATCTTCATCTCGCGGGGATCGGCATCAACGGCGAATGCCTGCCGAGCGAGAACAACCGCCTAGACTTGAGCGACGAGGTCGACGAGGTCGGTTTACGCAAGGCGAACGTGACATTCGGTCTTGGCGCCAATGAGAAGGCGATCGACGCGCACGCACGTGCGACATTGTCGGCGGTGTGGGAGGCGGCGGGCGCGCACGACCTGCTCGTCGTCCCACGCACCGCGCACACGATCGGGACCTGTCGCATGGGTCATGATGAAGATCATTCGGTGGTCGATCCCGATTGCCGCAGCCATGAGATCGCCAACCTTTGGATTTGCGACAATTCGGTGTTTCCCAGTTCTTTGGCGGCCAATCCCGCGCTGACGATCATGGGGCTGGCGCTCCGAACGGCGGAGAAGTTTCTGGCATCCTGACCGCCTCGCAGTGGTCAGCCGGGAGCGATCCGTCTCGTTCCTGGTAGTCTGCGGCTCGAAGGCAGATGCCGGTGACTCACCCGCACGGGACACAAGCTCGTCTATTCGCACGCGGGATCGAAGAGCGGACGGTCGTCTTGCCGCCGCCCATGCGTTCCGGCGGCGCGGCCGGACGCCTAAACCGGCCAGTGATCGAGATGTACGAACGACCGCTTCAGCGAAGCCCTGGAATCCTCCTGAATGGCAACTTCTGGGTCAGATCGGTTGCGGCAGCTGGCAACCAGCGTCAGTCGTTCAGCGGCGCCCGAGCGAATGTCAGCCCGCGGCGGAGGCTGCGGATCGAAGCGGACGATCTGCAATTCCTCCTTCGGGACAAGGCGGCGATGTGGGTCTATTTCAATCGTTCAACCAATCAGCCGTGATCTCGCCCCTATGCCCTTCCGGCGCCAGCGCGACGCGGAGGGCTTCCAGCAGAGGCGGCAGCGACTGCGTGAAGGCGTATGGCGGGTTGACGATGAAAAGACCTGCGCCGTTGTAGGCACCGGGCTGAACGCTATCGTACAGCCAATGCTCCACGCCCATGAATTTGGGGATGCCGAGATTGCGTAACTGCTCCTTCCACCGCCGATGCGTGGCGCGGTCTTTCAGCGGATACCAGATCACCGTCACGCCATGCACCCATTTGCGATGAGCGGCGGCGAGGGTGGCTGTGATACGGGCGCGTTCGTCCGTCTGCTCGTACGGCGGATCGACCACCACCACGCCGCGCCCGGTGCGGGTCGGGACCATCGCCAGCCAAAGCTCGTAGGCGTCGCGCTCATGCACGGCAGCCGCTGTGCCGCGCATCGCGCCGCGGAGGGCATTGGCGTCCTCGGGATGTTTTTCATTGAGGATCAGGGAATCCTGCGGGCGCAGAATCTGCGCCAGAATGCGCGGTGAGCCGGGATAGAGACGCGGCTCGGCCCCCACATTCACCGCCTGTACGGCGGCGCGGTAGTCGTTCAGCAGGGGATTCGGGTCGGCAAAGGCCCGCAGCACGCCCTGCGTGGCCTCGCCGGTACGCTGGGCCCGATCGTCGGCAAGGTCGTAGAGCCCGCAACCGGCATGGGTGTCGATCAGGGTCAGCGCGCCCTGTTTCAGCTGCAAGGCCCGGACGAGAGCGATCAGGAGGCTGTGCTTCACGACGTCGGCGCTGTTGCCGGCATGGAAGGAATGGCGATAATTCATTAGGATTTAGAACCTTGCCGGTTGGCCTTTGTACGAGCTGCTAGGCGAGGACCGCGAGCGTCATCGGTCATACGTGCCACTGGCAATTTCGCCCAGATTAGACAATTCCTCGAACTGGCCCGGCGCGATACCGGTGACAGCCCAGTCGCCGATCGACCAGCGCACCAGCCTTAGGGTGGGCAAGCCGACCGCCGCCGTCATACGGCGCACTTGCCGGTTGCGTCCCTCTCGGATGGTGATTTTCAGCCAGCTGTCGGGGATGAACCTGCGCTGGCGTATCGGCGGATCGCGCGGCCACAGGTCCGGCTCGTCAATGCGAGAGACATCGGACGGCAGGGTCATGCCATCCTTGAGCCTGACGCCCTGCCGCAAACGTTCCAAATCTCGCTCCTGCGGGTCGCCTTCGACCTGCACGAGGTAGGTCTTGGGCAGCTTGAAGCGTGGATCGGCAATTCGCGCCTGCAGCCGCCCGTCATCGCACAACAGCAGGAGGCCCTCGCTGTCGCGATCGAGCCTCCCGGCGGGATAGACGCCCTTCACCGCAATGAAGTCCGACAATGTCGACCGAACCGTCGGCGATCCGCAGTCGGTGAATTGCGACAGGACCCCGAAGGGTTTGTTGAACAGTAGAAGCCGAGCCATCCCGATTTCATATCGTCCGGTTGCGGCTATGTCTTCAGGCCCGTGCCGGCCCCGAACCGCCGTCAATCGACGATGGCAGTGAGCCGAAGTAAGGCGCGGCTCAACGCGCCGCGATCGGGCCGGTCAGCAAGCGCTGGCATCGCCTCCGCCTTGGGCGTGAAGCCGCATCTGTGCTTCGGCACGGTTGGCATGCTAGTGCCGACGATATGTCGAACGCCTCATTCAATGCCGGCACCGTAGATGTCGATGGCATATCGTACGACTGGCACCTTCAGCGCGAACCGCATCTGTCGGACGACGAAGGCTGGAAGGGAATGACGATTTCCATTCTCCAGCGGGATGCCAAGCGCGAAGCACTGCTGGAATTTCCGCCGCCGAAGCGGCTGTTGAAGGGGTTGCCGCGCGGTCGTCTTCAACTCGATGACGCCACGATCTCGAGGTGCGTGCGCGCCGCTATGTCGGCCGGTTGGGAGCCGATGTCGCGCGGCAGACCGATGGTGTTCATGGTCGATGCCGATGGCAATTGAGACGCTCGCCGCGAGGGCGGTCCGCATCCGACATGAACGTGATGTCGCTGACATCGAAATCTGAACGCACGCAGAAGTCGAAGAGCGGTCCCGGATCTCTGGAGGTACGCCAGTGGGTCCTTGCCTCATGCCCGATGTCATCGGCCACTCCGAAATCAGGTCGTCCTATATCTGGCTGATGCCGCGTTTCATCCATCCCAGGCTGGAGGATGTTCCGCTCGATCTGGCGCTTCGCGCGCTGCCGATCCCAATCGGCTGGGCATGATTCGACCAGCGCTTTCCCGGCCTGCTCGATGTGGTTCTCGCCAACCGGCTTGCCTGACGTGCACCGCGGCGTTGGCGTGGTCTCGGCCATGCCATGGGGGATGGGCCACGACGTCGGGCGATGGAACGCGTCAAGCGCGCGGCACTGGGCGAGACGGAGAGAACTGGCACCAGCGCTGCGGGCGCGCTAGACCTGACGGCTCCAGGGGAAGGAGCATCCGATCACGATGAAGCGTAGCGTCGATCTTCCGCTCACGATCCGCCCCGTCGTCGGGATGGTCGATGCCTATCCGGCAGGCTACATCGATCCGCTGCACAAGCATGATCGTTCGCAGCTCTGCTATGCGCTGACCGGCGTGATGTCGGTAGTGACCGAGGCGTCCACCTTCGTCCTCCCGGCGCACCGCGCGATCTGGCTGCCCGCCGGAACGATGCACCAGGTGGCATGCCGCGGCCCGGTCACCTTCAACATTCTCTATGTCGATCCCGATCAGCCGGGCCAGCCCGACGCCTGCCGCGTGTTCGATGCCTCGATGCTGGTTCGCGCGCTGGTCGAGGAGGTGCTGACCTTCGAACATGCCTATGACGAGACGGGGCGTGAAGGGCGGCTGGTCGCGCTGCTGCTCGACGAGATCGGGCGCATGCCGCCGATCCCGCTGTCCGCGCCGATGCCGCGCGATCGCCGGCTGCGGCGGGTGTGCGACCAGATCGTCGCCGATCCTGCCGACCAGCGCGACCTCGATCAACTGGCGAAGCTGGCGGGCATGGGCCGCCGCACCTTCACCCGCACCTTCCGCCAGGAAACCAGCATGGCGTTCGCGATGTGGCGGCAGCAGATCCGGCTGATGGCGGCGATCTCGATGCTGGGAGAAGGCAGGTCGATCACCAGCATCGCCTATGACGTCGGTTACGAAAGCCCCAGCTCGTTCACCGCGATGTTCCACCGCGTCCTGGGCGTGCCGCCGAGCCATTACGGGCGCGACGTCAACTGACCAAAGCGCCCGCGTGGCCCGATGGAAGCGTCCATCGGTCCGCGCACGACGGCTCCTCATCCTGTGCCGATGATAAAGGAGGCGTTCGCCCATAGGGGGCGCATGGCAGGGGACGTGATGATGGACAAGAACGTGCTGGATTCCGAGATCGCGGTCTTCCTTGAGACGATGGCACGCGGCTGGGCCGACTATCCGCCGTTCATGACGATGCCGCTCGCCGACGCGCGCGTCGCTGCCGGAAAGATACGCGAGCCCTGGACCCGGGGCGGACCGGTGATGGCGCGGATCCACGAGCGCCTGGTCCCGGTCGACGGTGGCGAGCTGCGCATCCGCGTCTATGATCCGGGACTGGCACCTGACGCGCCGATCCTGATCTATCTGCACGGCGGCGGCTTCGTGCTGTTCAGCGTCGATACGCACGACCGACTGATGCGCGAATATGCTGCGGCCGCCGGCGTCCTGGTCGTCGGCGTAGACTATCCGCTGTCTCCCGAAGTCCGCTATCCCGTCGCGCTCGACCAGATCGTCGATCTGATCGGCTGGCTCGGCGGGGACAATGCGGCGACCCTCGGTGGCGATCCGGCACGGATCGCGATCGGCGGGGATTCGGCGGGAGCCAATCTCTCGCTCGCCGCCGCGCTGCGCCTGCGCGACAGCGGCGCGCCGACCGTCCTGCGGGCGCTGCTGCTCAACTATGGCGGCTTCACCGGGCGCTGTTCCGACGAGGCAGAGGCATCCTATGGCGGTCCCGGATCGGTGATGGACCGCGCCGAAGTCGAATATTACTTCGCGAGCTATCTGGGCGATGGGCGGTTCGAGAGCGACGATCCCTATGCCTGCCAGGCTGCCGCCGATCTGGAAGGACTGCCGCCTGCTTTTCTCGTCATCCCGGAATGCGACATCCTGTCCGAACAGAGCTATGCGCTGCGGGAGCGGATGGCGGCGGCGGGGGTCGAGGTTTTGAGCGAGGTCTATCCCGGCGTGACGCACAGCTTCCTGGAAGCCATGTCGATCTCTGCAATGGCGCGTCGCGCAATCGCCGATGGTGCGGCGTGGCTGCGCGACAGGCTGGCCGAGCCCGTGAAGCGTCCGGCTGCGGCGCCTGCGGAGTAGGCGCGCCGGGTTCCGCCGGCGATCATCGACAGACGCGACACTTACTTCCCCTTCGAATCCGCGGTCACGCCCGCGAGATAATCCTTCGCGCTGGTCGGCCCGGATACGAACGTGTCCGTATGGCCCGCGATATACTGACGGATGGCGAGGAAGAAATCCGCACCCGAGGGCAGGCCGAGCTTGGTCCATGCGGCATCGAGCGCGGCCTGCTTGTCCTTGGGGGTCTCGGCGGGCTGGAGCAGCATGAAGTCCCAGTCGGCGCCGTCCTGATGCACGAACAGCTGGCGCGGCGGCAGGCCCGCGAGGCGATTGGCCTCGTCGCACCGATCGATGAAGCGCAGGAAGGCCGCCTGCTGCCCGGGCACGATGCGGTAGATCTCGACGACCTGCTTGCCGACCGGCGCGGGTGCCGCCTGCGCCGTCGCCGGCGCCGCCATGGCCAGCAGGATGGATAGCGTCAGAAATCGCTTCATCGCGGGTCTCCTGCGGGAAGCCAATGGGCGGCATGGTCGCCCTGCGCGAACCAGTCGGGCTTCGCGGTCATTGGCTGGGGCCAGATTTGGTCGAGCGTCGCGGCATCGTATAGCCGGCCGTCGCGCATCACCTGTGCGACGGCTCGCGCATTTCGGATGTCGGTGCGCGGGTCCTTATCGAGGATGACGAGGTCGGCGACCTTGCCAGGCTCGATGCTGCCGAGATCGGCCTTGCGCCCGATCGTCTCGGCCGAACCGATCGTCGCGGCGTGGAGGATCGCCATCGGCGTCATCCCGCCTTGCGCATGCGCCTCCATCTCATAGTGGAAGCCGATGCCCGGCGTCTCGCCGTGGCTGCCGATGCCGACCAGCCCGCCCGCCTGCTGCACCGCCGCCGCGTCCGCGGCGATCGACGGGAAGCGATATTCGGAGAGCGTTCGCCACGGCCGGCGCAGCATCATCTGGTCGATTGCGAAGCGCGGCCAGAAATGGTCGATCTTCGGATCGGCGTGGGGATCGTCCTGGTCGATCGACCAATCCTGGCCCGGCGGTCCCCCATTGGTGATCTCCAGCGTCGTCGTATAGCTGGTGCGCGTGAACGCCATCAGCTTGAGCACGTCCTCCTGCAGCGGCGAGGCGACCAGCGCATGCTCGTTGCCGGCATAGCCGTCGAGGATCTGCGTCAGGTCGAGCTTCATCGACAGCGCGCCCTCGGTGGTCGGCTGCATGCCGAGGATCCGGCACGCCTCGACCACCCATTGCCGCACGCGCCGGTCGCCGGTGCGATATTCCTTGATATTGTGCAGCCCGTAATCGTCGCGGTAGCGACGCATTACGGCCAGCACGTCGTCGAGCGACCGGAAGCGCTGCATCGAGAACAGCGCGATGCCGGTCTGCCGCAGCCGCGGCCCGGTCATCAGGCCGGCGTCGAGCAGGTCCTGATAGGCGAGCATGTCGATCGTCAGCGTCGAGGGATCGAAGCTGGTCGTGACGCCGTAAGCGAGCCGAGCGCGAAAACCCCAATCGTCGAGCCCCAGCACGTCGCGGCGGACCGTCGCGATATGGTCGTGCGTATCGATGAAGCCGGGCACGATCGTCTTGCCGGTCACGTCGCGGACCGCGGTGCCTGGCGGCAAAGCGAGGCTGCCGCGCGGCCCGACTGCGGCGAAGCGGCCGTCGGTGACGAGTATGTCGGCGTCGTCGATCGCGGTATCGCCGGCCGCCATCGTCAGCACGCGCGCGCCGCGGAGCAGCAGCGATCCGGTGGCGACCGCACGCGGCACCGTGACGTCGACATGATAGTCCTGCTCGTCCACCGCGGGCGTCTCGGCCGTCCAGTCCGGCTTGTCGTCGAGCGTGACGCGGTCGAGCAGGCGGGTGTGGAGGGTCGAGCCGGTCGACCAGTCGATCGTCCGGCCGTCTGCGGACCATTCGAAATAATCCGCGCCCGATGCGCTGATCCGGCGGTGCGGCGCGTGCGGCGCGGACAGATCGACCGTGCCGCCCGCCTGCGGCATCGCCACCACATGAAGCTGCTGCGCGACCTGCGCGAGCAGCCATTTGCCGTCGGGGCTGATCCGCATGTCGTCGACCGGCACCGCGCCATCCTGGAAATACCAGCCGGGGCCCTTCACCTGCGCGGCGAGGCTGCGCTTGCCGGACGTGGGATCGACCGCGTCGAGGCCATCGTCCGCGAGAATATAGACCTTGCCGTCGACAAACTGGGGACGGCCGCCGATCTTGCCGGCGACGACTATGCGCGGGGCGCCATCGGCAAGAGGCAGCGACACCAGCTCGCCGTCTCGCAGCTTGCCATATTCCATGTAGAGGTGGAGCCGCGCCTGCTGCGCCGACCGTATCACCAAGACCGAGCGGCCATCGGGCGCGAACACCGGATAGCTGTAATAGGCGGGCAGATCGCTCACCCTGACCGGCGGCGTCGATCCGTCGACGGGCGCGCGCCACACCGCACCGGCGCCCGATTCGCTCCACGTCACCCAGACGAGCTGCTTGCCGTCGGGGCTCCAGCTCGGCTCGAACGCGGGATCGCCGTCGCCGCCGAAACGCACGGGCGCGGATCGACCGTCGAGCGGCATCGTGTACAGCCGACCCAGCGCCGAGAAGGCCAGCGTCCGGCCGTCTGGCGATACGACCGGCGCCATGATCAGGTGGGCGTGCACGGGGCCGCCTGCGTCTCGGATATCCTGTCGGGTCGATGCACCGACCGGAATGTCGAGATGTGCCGAGAAGGGGATCGGTGTGATCGCCCCATCGGTCACGGAAACCCGCTCGATGCCGCCGCGCACGCTCAGCAGGATCGATCCGCCGTCGCGCGTGAAGGCGTAGCGCGGTATCAGGTCCTGCCACATCGAGGCCTGCACCTGATCATGCTCGATCGGAAAGGCGAGGCGCTTGTCCGCACCGGTGGTGAGGTCGCGCAGGCGGAGCTCGGTCTTGCCCTCGATACGGGCGGCATAGGCGAGCAGCCGTCCGTCGGGCGAGAGCGCGGGGCGGAAGACGGCGCCGGGGTTGAGCGCCGTCCGGGGTCCGTCGGGCTCGGCGACGATCGTGGTTTGCGCACCCGTGGCGAGATCGCGGCGCACGATCGTCCAATTGTCGATCTCGTCGAAATCGAGACCACCGACATGCTGCGCGGCGTAGAGATACCGGCCGTCGGACGATGCGACCGCGCCGAGCGTGCTGCGCCAGCCATCGCGCGGGCTGGTCGGCATGTCGCGGATCGGCACGACGAGCGTCTGTCGGCCGTCGATCGCGTATCGCCAGAGCTCGTAATTGTTGAGATCGGGGCGGTAGCGGCTGACGAAGACCGCCTTGCCGTCGGCGCTCCACGCTGGCGAGACGAGCACCGTGTCGTCGTCGCCGAAGCTGATCTGCCGCGCCGCCGATCCGTCGGGCCGCGCGATCCAGAGATTGTCCGCGCCCGATCGATCGCTGACATAGGCGATCCATTGGCCGTCGGGCGAATAGGTCGGCTGCGTGTCGAAGGGGACGCCGCCGGCGATACGCGCCGCGCGGCCACCGATGGCCGGCATGGTATAGAGATCGCCGAGGATGTCGAAGACGATCCGCTTGCCGCCGGGCGCGAGATCGAGCGACATCCAGGTGCCGTGGGTCACATCGGCCTGAAAGCGGCGGCCGGGGACGAGCGGCAGCGTCTGCCCCGCCGGTTGCGACGGCCGCGGCGAGTCCGGGGTCGCATTGGCGAATTCGGTTGGCGACATCAGCGGCAGCGGCAGGTTGCCTGCTTCCTGCGCGCAGGCCGGCACGGTCATCAGCACGCTGGCAAGTAGCGCAACGGCAAGCAGCGGCTGCCTCATCGATAGCTCGCAGGCAGGGCGTCATGTGCGTGCGACGGCGCGTACCGGTCGCGTAGCGCGGACTGGCGCGTCGCCAGCGACGCTTCCCGGCCCATCAGAAACACCGCGACGGGCGCGCTCGCCGGCTCGAGCGGGTCACCGTCCCAGATCACCAGATCGGCATCGCTTCCCGGTGCCAGCGTACCGGCGTGCTCCAGCCCCCAGATCACCGCCGGGCCGCGCGTGATCGCTTCCAGCGCGGTCGCGTATGGAAGCCCGTTGGCGACCGCCAGACCGGCCCCTTCGCGCATCGCCTCGCCCGCGTCATAGCTCAGATAGATGCCGTTGCCCGACACCGAGAAGGCGATCGTCACGCCCGCCTTGGCGAGCAGCGCCGCATTGTCGAGCCGCGCGCCGATCATGTCGAAATTCTGCGGCAGATCGTCCTCGGGGTCGAGGATGACGGGGATATGCGCCGCCGCCAGCGCCGGGGCCGCGCGCCACGCCTCGGCCCCGCCCAGAACGACGACGCGGACATGCTCGTCGGCGGCGAGGCGGACCGCGGCGCGGATGTCGCTCTCGCGCTCGGCTTCGATCGCGAGCGGCATCGTGCCAGCGACGACCGGGGCGAGCGCCTCGATGTCGGGCCGGTCGAGCAACTGATCGCGCGGGCCGTCGCCGCGTTTCGCCGCCGCATGGTGCCGCGCCTCGTCGATCGCGTTGCGCAAAAGCCCCCATTGCGCCGCGCGTGATCCGCCGGCGCGTGCGATCGTGTCTATGCCGACCGAGGCGAACATTGCCGCGCGCGGTCGCTCGACCATCTCGCCGTCGGGCAGCAGGTGGATCAGCGCGCCCATTCCGGCAAAGGGCGCGGTCGCAGCGCCGCCGGGGTAGCTCATCGCGCGTGTCAGCCCGTCTGCGCGCGCGACCGGGATCAGCGCCGAGTTGGGATTGAACGCATAGGAAACGTCGAACGCCGGCCCGAGCGGCCCCTTGTCGATCGAGCGATCGTCGGTGTCGCTGGCACCCGTGACTTCGGCCAGCCCAAGCTGGGTCGCGGCGTCGATCAGGCCCGGCGTCACGATCCGTCCGCCCGCATCGACAACGCGTGCGCCGATGGGCACTGCGCCGTGCGCGACCAGCGAGCGAACGCGTCCGTCCGCCAGCACGATCGTCGCATCGTCGAGCGGCGCGCTCGCGATCGGCATCGCCCGCGCGTGCACGATCGCGACCGTCTCGGCCGCTGCCGGACCGGACAGGCTCGCGAGCAGCATCAGCGCCATACGCCTCACCGCATCGCCTCGGGCATCCGGTCGAGTTCGAAGTCGGATCGCGGCTGGCGGTGGGGATCGGCACGGTCGAGGGCGAGTGCGCCGTCGATGAAGACCAGGTCGGCGTGCGCATAGACGCTGAACGGATCGCCCGACCAGATCACCGCGTCGGCATCCTTACCGGGTTCCAGACTGCCGACGCGATCCGCGATGCCCATCGCTTTCGCCGGGTTCATGGTCAGCCACTGGATGACATGCTCGGGCGGCAGTACCAGCCCCGCGCGCCGTCCCGACGCGGCGGCCTTTCCCGCCTCGATATTGAGCCATTGACCGAGCACGGGCGAGTCCGAATGCATCGTCACGCAGCCGCCCGCGGCGTCGATGAAGGCGGCATTCTCCCGGATGCCGTCGTTCGCCTCCATCTTATACCCCCACCAATCCGACCACACGACCGCGCAGATGCCGTTGCGCGCGAGCAGTGGCGCGATCTTGTAGCCTTCCACCGCGTGATGGAAGGCGGCGATGCGAAAGCCGATCTCGTGGCTGAGATCGATCATCACGGCCATCTCGTCCGCGCGGTAGCAGTGCATATGGACCGCGATGTCGCCGTGCAGCACCGCCGCCAGCGTATCGAGCTGCGCGTCGTCGATCGGGCGACGGTCGTCGGGTCCGTGACGATGGTCGTGATCGTCGCGGCCATGATCATCGTGGCCATGCCCGTGGCCGTGCTCATCGCCGCCCGAGAGATATTCGTCCCATTCCTGGCTATAGTGCCGAGCCCGCGCGAAGGCGTCGCGGATGAAGGCGATCTCGCCCTGTCGGCTGGTCGGCCCGTGCCCGGTTTCGGCATTCTCGCCCTTGGGATTTTCGCCACAGGCCATTTTCATGCCTTGTGGTGCACCCGGGAATTTCATCGCCTGCATCGTAGTCGCGGTG
>Ga0302314_10018292_pt1 | contig 11693 bp, 8 predicted proteins | sample III_Palsa_N2_3_FD_200533 | JGI IMG/M metagenome (GOLD analysis project Ga0302314, IMG submission 200533) | Peat permafrost microbial communities from Stordalen Mire near Abisko, Sweden - III_Palsa_N2_3 | ecosystem: Environmental > Terrestrial > Soil > Palsa > Peat permafrost | place: Sweden...
GGCGGCGCCGGTACCCAGATTGATCACCACCCCGTCGCCTTTCAGGTGCGGATAGCAGAGCCGCATCAGCCTGAGCGACGCGAGTGGACCGGAATCGAAGCCGCCGACGAATTCCTCGTCGGTTACCTCCAGCAGCGAACCCAAGGGCACCAGCTGGGCGTTGTTGACCAGGATATTGACCCCGCCGAAGGCCGCGACAACCTCACGCACATGGCGCTCCAGGTCGTCCTTCGAGGTCACCTCGCAATGGAAGGCCTGCGCCGTGCCGCCGCGGCGGCGGATTTCGGCGGCGGTGTCCTCGGCCTTGGACAGCGTTCGTCCGCTGACCGCGACCTTGGCGCCCTCCGATGCCAGGGCATAAGCGATTCCCTGACCTACGCCTTGGCCGGCGCCGGTAATGAGCGCAACTTTGCCTTCCAGAGTTCCCACGTACTTCCCCAGTTCGACTTGAATTTCACAGCGTCGGGGAACAAATTGGGCCCCCCGCCGGTTGCCCGGACAATGCCCGCTAATGCGTGCGGAGCCAACAGGATTTCGCCATTCTTCCGCCGCATAATCGCAGGAAGATTTCGCGGAATACGTTGTAGGGTTGGTCAAATTGAGCAGAAGTGCCGTGCCGGCGCCATGGCGCCAAACAGGCCGTACTGGTATGAAAATCCGTCCGGTAGAACGGCAAGCGAGAATAGTCACGACATGACGAGTACCCCTCACCCGACGGCGGGCAGGCCGCCATTTCAGCCGACGCGGCGATTCCAGCCCTGGGCCTTTACCCGGCGCAATAAATGGATCCTCCTCGGCGGGCTGCTGATCATCGTCATTCTGTTCGTGCTGATCCGCCATGGCACCCAGACTGCGACCGCGCCCGGCGGGCAGTTCGGTGCCGGTGCGCCGATGGCGATCAATGCTGCGAAGGTCGAACAGGGCGATGTCCAGGTCATATTGAACGCGCTCGGCACGGTCACGCCGCTGCAGACCGTCACCGTCCGCACCCAGATCAACGGCCAGTTGCAGCAGATCGCCTTTACCGAAGGCCAGATGGTCAAGAAGGGCGATTTTCTGGCCGAAGTCGATCCGCGCCCTTATCAGGCGGCGCTGGAGCAGGCGCAAGGCACCTTGATCAGGGATCAGGCTCTGCTGAAAAATGCTCAGCTCGACGCCGAGCGCTATGTCAAGCTGGTGCAGCAGGATTCGATCGCCTCGCAGACCCGCGACACGCAGCTAGCCCTGGTCCGGCAGGATGAGGGCATTGTCGCGACCGATCAGGCCGCGGTCGATACCGCCAAGCTGAACCTCGATTACTGCCATATCGTCTCCCCGGTCACCGGCCGGGTCGGCTTGCGCCAGGTCGACCAGGGCAATTACGTGACGCCCGGCGACACCAACGGCATCGTCGTGGTGACGCAGCTTCAGCCGATCTCGGTCCTATTCAGCCTGCCCGAGGACAATGTGCTGCAGGTGACCAGACCGGCGCATAGCGGCAAGACGCTGGCGACGGCGGCGTTTGCCAAGGACGACAACGTCAAAAGCGACGCCACGAAGCTGGCGACCGGCGCGCTGAGCAATATCGACAACCAGATCGACACGACGACCGGCCAGTTCAAATTGCGGGCGCAGTTCGACAATAGCGACGAAAGCCTGTTCCCCAACCAGTTCGTCAATATCCAGCTGCTGATCGATACGCTGCACGACCAGATGGTGGTGCCGACGGCGGCGATCCAGCGCGGCGCGCCGGGCACCTTCGTCTATACCGTCAATCCGGACAGCACGGTCTCGGTCAAGCCGGTAAAACTGGGCGTCGCCCAGGGCGAGCGCCAGGCGATCCTGTCTGGCATCGCTGTCGGCGACATGGTCGTCACCGACGGCGTCGACCGCCTGCGCGACGGCGCAAAGGTCGTGCTTCCGGGAGCGCAACCGTCCGGCGGTGGTGGCGGCGGCGGGAAGCACAAGCGTGGCGGCGGTTCACCGCCCCAGCAATGACGCATCTTCGTCCCGTGGCGGGTGAAAGTACGCTGCGATGAATCCGTCACGCATCTTTATCCTGCGGCCGGTCGCAACGACCCTGCTGATGATCGCCATCATGCTGGCCGGGCTGATGGGTTTCCAGTTCCTGCCGCTGTCGGCGCTGCCGGAGGTCGCCTATCCGACCATCCAGGTTCAGACCTTCTATCCCGGCGCCAGCCCGGAGGTGATGACATCGTCGGTCACCGCGCCGCTGGAGCGGCAGTTCGGCCAGATGCCCAGCCTGAATCAGATGTCGTCGACCAGCTCGGCGGGATCGTCGGTCATAACGCTGCAGTTCAGCCTGGACTTGACGCTGGACATCGCCGAGCAGGAGGTTCAGGCGGCAATCAACGCCGCCGGCAATTTGCTGCCGAGCGACCTGCCGGCGCCGCCGATCTATGCCAAGGTCAACCCGGCCGACGCACCGGTGTTGACTCTGGGCATCACGTCGAAGGTCATGCCGCTGACCAAGGTGCAAGACTTGGCCGACACGCGCGTCGCCCAGAAGATCTCGCAGCTGGCGGGCGTGGGCGTCGTCAGCATCAGCGGCGGTGAGCGCCCTGCCGTGCGGGTGCGCGCCAATCCGGCGGCGCTGGCCGCCTATGGCCTCAATATCGACGATCTGCGGACCACGATCAGCAACGCCAACGTCAATACGCCCAAGGGCAGCTTCGACGGCCCGACCCGCGCCTATACGATCAATTCGAACGACCAGCTGCAGAGCGCCGCCGAATACAAGAACATCATCGTCGCCTATAAGAACGGCGCGCCGGTCAGGCTCGGCGACGTCGCCGAACTGGTCGACGACGCCGAGAACACCAAGCTGGGCGCCTGGATGAACACTACCGGCGCGCTGATCCTGAACGTCCAGCGCCAGCCCGGCGCCAATGTCATCGGCGTGGTCGATTCGATCAAGGAGCTGCTGCCCGAGATCAAGGCGGCACTGCCCGCCGGGGTCGAGGTCACCGTGCTGACCGACCGCACCAACACCATCCGCGCCTCGGTCGACGACGTGGAGTTCGAGCTGGTGCTGGCGGTGGCACTTGTCGTGCTGGTGATCTTCCTGTTCCTGCGCAACGTCCGCGCCACCATCATCCCAAGTCTGTCGGTGCCGGTGTCGCTGGTCGGCACCTTCGCGGTCATGTACCTGCTGGGATTCAGCCTGAACAACCTGTCGCTGATGGCGCTCACCATCGCCACCGGTTTCGTCGTCGACGACGCGATCGTGATGATCGAGAACATCTCCCGTTATATCGAGGAGGGAGACGAGCCGCTCGAGGCGGCGCTGAAGGGTTCGAAGCAGATCGGCTTCACCATCATTTCGCTGACCGTGTCGCTGATCGCCGTACTGATCCCGCTGTTGTTCATGGGCGACGTGGTCGGCCGGCTGTTCCGCGAGTTCGCCATCACGCTGGCGGTCACCATCCTGATCTCCGCCGTCGTGTCGCTGACCATGGTGCCGATGCTGTGCGCGCTGCTGCTGAAGCAGAAGCAGGAAGAAAAGAAGCCGTCCGAATTCGGCCGCCGCAGCCAGGCGGTGTTCGACGGCGTCATGGACCGCTATGGCCGGATGCTGAACTGGGTGCTGGACCGGCAGGCGCTGACGCTCGCGGTCGCGGTCAGCACCCTCGTCTTCACCGCCTTGCTCTATATCCTGATCCCCAAGGGCTTCTTCCCGATTCAGGATACCGGGCTGATCCAGGGCATTTCGGAGGCCGGCGGCACTGTGTCCTATGCCGCGATGGCGGACCGGCAACAGGCGCTGGCGGCGGCGATCCTCAAGGACCCCGATGTCGACAGCCTGTCATCCTTCATCGGCGTCGACGGCAGCAACACCACGCTGAACAGCGGCCGTTTCCTGATCAACCTCAAGCCGCGCGACGACCGCGGCAATACGGCGACCGAGATCATCGCCAATCTGCAGCGGGAGGTCGCCGCGGTATCGGGCGTTTCGCTCTATATGCAGCCGGTCCAGGACCTGACGCTGGCCGATACGGTGAGCCGCACCCAGTACCAGTTCATCCTGGAAGACGCCAACCTGGACGAGCTCACGGCCTGGACGCCGAAGCTGGTGGACAAGCTCGCCCAACTGCCGGAAATCCAGGACGTCTCCAGCGACCAGGCCGGACAGGGCCTCGCCGCCTTCATCAATGTCGACCGGGACACCGCGGGCCGTTTCGGGATCACCGTCGGCACGGTCGACAACGCGCTCTACGACTCGTTCGGCCAGCGCATCGTTTCGACCATCTTCACCCAGTCGAACCAGTACCGGGTGATCCTCGAGGCCGATCCGACGCTGCAGAACTCGCTCGATTCGCTGTCGTCGATCTATCTGCCTTCGGCCGGCGGCGGCCAGGTTCCGCTGAACGCGGTGGCGAAGGTGACCCAGATGTCGGCGCCGCTGGTCGTCGGCCATCTTGGGCAGTTCCCGGCCGCGACCCTGTCGTTCAACTTGGCCGGCGACACCTCGCTGGGGGCGGCGGTCGACGCGATCCAGCAGGCGGAGAAGGATATCGGCCTGCCGTCCGGCGTGCAGACCAGCTTTCAGGGCGCGGCGCTGGCCTTCCAGAACAACCTGTCGAACGAGCTGCTGCTGATCCTGGCGGCGATCGTGACGATGTATATCGTGTTGGGCGTGCTCTATGAGAGCTTCATCCATCCGATCACCATCCTGTCGACCCTGCCGTCGGCGGGCATCGGCGCGCTGCTGGCGCTGATCCTGGTCGGCAGCGACCTGACGATCATCGCGCTGATCGGCATCATCCTGCTGATCGGCATCGTCAAGAAGAACGCGATCCTGATGATCGACTTCGCGCTGGATGCCGAGCGCCATGAGGGCAAGCCGCCGCGCGAGGCGATCTTCCAGGCCTGCATGCTGCGCTTCCGGCCGATCCTGATGACCACGATGGCCGCCCTGTTCGGCGCATTGCCGCTGATGCTGGGCACCGGCACGGGATCCGAGCTGCGCCATCCGCTGGGCGTCGCGATCGTCGGCGGACTGATGGTAAGCCAGGTGCTGACCCTGTTCACGACGCCGGTGATCTATCTCGCCTTCGACCGGCTGGCGACCCGGCTGGGCCAGAAGACCGCGCCACTGGAAGATGCGCCCGACGGCATGGGGCAGCCGGCGGAATGAGCCTGTCGTCGCCTTTCATCCAACGGCCGGTCGCCACCACACTGCTGACGCTGGGCATCGCGCTGGCCGGGATCATGGCCTTCCAGCTGCTGCCGGTGGCGCCGCTGCCGCCGATCGAGTTCCCCGCCATCGCGGTCAGCGCCTCGATGCCGGGCGCCAGCCCCGAGGTGATGGCGAGCACCGTCGCCACCCCGCTGGAGCGCCATCTCGGCACCATTGCCGACGTGACCGAGATGACGTCGACCAGCTCGCAGAACACGACCAGCATTCAGCTGATCTTCGGGCTGGACCGCGATATCGACGGCGCCGCCCGCGACGTGCAGGCAGCCATCGTCGCCGCCCGCGTCGACCTGCCGACTAACCTGCGCACCAACCCGACCTATCGCAAGTTCAATGCCGCCTCGGCCCCGGTCATCATCCTGTCGATGACGTCAGACACGCTCTCCCAGGGGCAGATCTATGACGCGGCGGCGACCGTCGTGCAGCAGAAGCTGTCGCAGCTCGAGGGCGTCGGCAATGTTGGCGTCCAGGGCAGCGCGCTGCCGGCGGTCCGTGTCGAGCTCAACCCGATGGCGCTGTTCAAATACGGCATCGGGCTGGAGGATGTGCGCGCGGCGCTGTCGGCCGCCAACGCCAACGCGCCCAAGGGGGCGATCGAAACCGACCGGCTGCATTTCCAGATCTACACCAACGACCAGGCCAACCTCGCGTCCCAGTACAAGCCGCTGATCATCGCCTATCGCGACGGCACCCCCGTGCGGCTCTCAGACATCGCCGCGGTGACCGACAAGTCCGACGGCGCGGTCGAGAATGTCCGCAATTACGGGCTCTATAACGGCAAGGCAGCGATCTCTGTGTTCGTGACCCAGCAGCCCGCGGCCAACATCATCGAGACGGTCGACCGGGTGAAGGCGATGATTCCGGAGCTGAGGGCGTCGATCCCCTCCAATATCGACCTGGAGGTCGCCAATGACCGCTCGGTTACCATCCGCGCCTCGCTGAAGCAGGTCGAACGCACGCTGGTCCTGGCGGTCGTCCTGGTCATCCTGGTGGTCTTCGTCTTCCTGCGCGACTGGCGCTCGACTCTCATTCCGGCGGTCGCGGTCCCGGTGTCGCTGATCGGCACGTTCGGGGCGATGTATCTGCTGGGCTTCAGCCTGGATAATTTCTCGCTGATGTCGCTGACCATCGCGACGGGGTTCGTCGTCGACGACGCCATCGTGGTGATGGAGAACACCACCCGCCATATCGAAGCCGGCATGCCGCGCATGAAGGCCGCCTTCGTCGGCGCCAGCGAGGTCGGCTTCACCGTGCTGTCGATGAGCCTGTCGCTGGTCGCGGTGTTCCTGCCGCTGCAGCTGATGGGCGGCATCGTCGGCCGGCTGTTCCACGAATTCACCATCACGTTGACCGTCGCGATCCTGATCTCGCTGGTCATCTCGCTGACCACCACGCCGATGATGTGCGCCCGCCTGCTCGGCCGCTCCGGTGACAAGAAACCTACCTCCTGGTTCTTCCGGATGAGCGAGGGCGGGTTCGAGCGGATGCGCGGCGGCTATGAGCGCTCGCTCGCCTGGGCGGTGGATCGCGGGCCGCTGATGATGGTGATACTGGCGGTGACTGTCGGTCTCAATATCTATCTGTTCGTCGTCATCCCCAAGGGCTTCTTCCCGCAGCAGGACACCGGGCATATGCGCGGCACCACCCGCGCGGACCAGAGCACCTCGTTCCAGTCGATGAAGCAGAAGCAGATCGCGATCGCCAAGATCATCCAGGATGATCCGGCGGTCGCGACCGTGGTCAGCAACATCAACAGCGGTGGTGGCGGCTTCGGACCCAGCGGCACGACCACCGCCAGCTACAACATCACGCTGAAACCGCTGGCCGAGCGCAAAATGTCGGTCGATGCGGTGATCGCCCGGCTGCGGCCCAAGTTCTTCCGGGTCAAGGGCACCCAGACCTTCCTGCAGGCCGACCAGGATATCCCGAGCGGCGGGCGCGCCGGCAACGCGCAATATCAATACACGCTGACCGGCAACGACTTGACCGACCTGCGCACCTGGTCGGAGAAATTGCGCCGGGCGCTGCAGAACGTGCCGGAAGTGACCGATGTCGATACCGACCAGCAGGTCGGCGGGCTGGAGACCGAGGTGGAGGTCGACCGCGATTCGGCCTACAGGCTGGGCCTGACCGAGAGCCAGATCGACGCCACCCTCTATGACGCCTTCGGCCAGCGCCTGGTCTCGACCATCTACAACCCGCTGAACCAGTATCACGTGGTGATGGAGGTCTCACCCGAATACTGGCAGAACCCCGAGATCCTGAAAGACATCTATGTCTCGACCTCGGGCGGCGCGGTGAGCGGGGTGCAATCGACCAACGCGGTCGCCGGCACGACGATCCTGACCAGCAGCGCGGCGCCGACCGCGGCTGCCGTCGCCAACGACACGGCGCGCAACGCGGCGGCCAATGCGCTCGCCAACACCACCAAGGGTGGGGCGTCGACCGGCGCGGCCATCAGCAGCGCGCAGGAAAGCATGATCCCGCTGGCCGCCTTCGCCCATTTCGGCAACGGCACGACGCCGACCACGGTCGCCCACCAGGGCACCTTCGCCGCCGTCACCATCGCCTTCAACCTGCCGATCGACGAATCGCTGGACGTCGCCACCGCCGCCATCGACCGGGCGACCGCGAGCATCGGCATGCCGACCACGATCCACGGCGAGTATGCCGGCACGGCGAAGAATTTCCGCCAGTATCAGGGGCAGATGCCGCTGATGCTGGTGGCGGGGCTGGCCGCCGTCTATATCGTGCTGGGCGTACTCTATGAGAGCTATCTCCACCCGATCACGATCTTGTCGACCCTGCCCTCGGCCGGGATCGGCGCCTTGCTGGCGCTGCTCGCGACCGGCAACCAGCTGACGCTGATCGCCTTCATCGGCATCCTGCTGCTGATCGGCATCGTCAAGAAGAACGCCATCATGATGGTCGACTTCGCGCTGGAGGCCGAGCGCATGGACGGGCTGGCGCCGCGCGCCGCGATCTTGCGCGCCTGCGCCCTGCGCTTCCGGCCGATCATGATGACCACGCTGGCCGCGATCTTCGGCGCGCTGCCGCTGGCGATCGCCTCAGGCGACGGCACCGAAATGCGCCGCCCGCTCGGCATCTCCATCGTCGGCGGCCTGCTCGTCAGCCAGGTGCTGACCCTCTACACCACGCCCGTCGTCTATCTTTACATCGAACGGTTCCGCCAATGGCGCAAACGCGTAACCGGCCGCAAAACCATGACACCGCTCCGCCCCCGGCCCGCGGAGGCGGGGATATGAGTTCATCAATGAAAAAAATAGCGCTCACCCTGCTGCTCGCCACCGCCTCCGCCTGCTCCGTCGGCCCCGACTACAAGAAGCCCGACGCCCCTACGGCGACGCAGTTCAAGGAGCAGGCCGGGTGGAAGGCGAGCGATCCGCAAGATGAAATCGATCGCGGCGCCTGGTGGTCGATCTACAAAGACCCCACGCTGGACGATCTGGAGAAGCAGATCGACATTTCGAACCAGACGCTGAAGCAGTCGGAGGCCGCCTATCGCCAAGCCCGCGCCGTGGTCGACCAGGCGCGCGCCAGCTTCTTCCCGACCGTTACCGGCAGCGGCTCGGCCCAGCGCTCATACGAGGGGCCGGCCGCGCGTGGCACCGGCGCGAGTGCGTTCGTCATTCCCGGCGTCACCAGCCGTACCGGCGGCACGGCTGTAGATTCCTTCGCATCCTCGGTCGGCGCAAGCTGGGACCTGGATGTCTGGGGCAAGATCCGCCGCACGGTCGAGGCCGATGTCGCCACCGCCCAGGCCAGCGCGGCCGACCTCGCCTCCGCCCGCCTGTCGGCGCAGAGCACGCTGGCGGTGGACTATCTGGAGCTGCGCTATCAGGAGGAGTTGAAGCGCCTGCTCGACACCGCCGCGACCGATTTCCAGCGCTCGCTCGAGATCACCGAGAACCAGTACACCGCCGGCGTCGCGGCGAAAGCCGACGTGCTGTCGGCGCGGACGCAGGTTCTGAACGCCCAGGCGGCGGCGATCAATTCCGGCGTGATGCGCGCGACGCTGGAGCATGCCATCGCCGTGCTGGTCGGCAAGCCGCCGGGCGATTTCGCGATCGCGCCGAGTAAGGAACTGACCGGCGCGGTGCCGGTAGTGCCGGTCGGCCTGCCCTCGACCCTGCTGGAGCGCCGGCCCGACATCGCCGCCGCCGAGCGGACGATGCAGGCATCCAACGCCCAGATCGGCGTCGCCATCGCCGCCTATTTCCCCGACATCACGCTGACCGGCTCGTTCGGCTCGCAGAGCGCGCAGTTCGCCAGCCTGTTCGCCTCGCCCACCTCGGTCTGGTCGGTCGGCGGCAGCGTCGCCGAGACCCTGCTCGATTTCGGCAGCCGCAGCGCCCAGGTCGAGCAGGCCCGCGCCACGTACGACCAGAATGTCGCCTCATATCGCCAGACCGTGCTGACCGGCTTCCAGCAGGTCGAGGACGAGCTGTCGACCCTGCGCATCCTGCAGCAGCAGGCCGTCGTCGAGGTCGAGGCGGTGAAAACGGCGCAGGAGGCGGCGCGCCTGACGCTCAACCAATACAAGGCCGGCACGGTGCCCTATAGCAGCGTGATCACCGCCCAGACGACCGCGCTTCAGGCCGAGGAGACCGCGCTGGGCGTCACCGAGAACCGGCTGACCGCCAGCGTCACCTTGATCGAAGCCGTCGGCGGCGGCTGGGACGCGAGCAAGCTGCCGGGCACCGACCAGGTCGAGGACGACACGTCGTTCCTGCACCTGATCCCGATCGCCACGGACCATCCGACGAGTTCGGACGGGAAGTAGTCCGATGCAAGGCGACGAGGAGGATCGAGCGTCTGAGCGCATGATATTCCGCGGAGCCATCGGCCTCGTTTTCGGAATCCAGATCGTGGGGATCGCCGTCACCGCCTATCAGGTCCATATGGGCCGCAAGGAACCGGCCGACCTTATCGTCCATATCGTCATCTTCTTCCTGGTCTTCGCCATCGCCTGGGGCCGGATCAGGGACCGGTGGTAGGACTGGCGGACGGTGCCGGCCGCAGCCGGAAGGACGCCGGAGCGCGGCATCGCCTCACCATGTCTCGCCTCGCCCAGTTCGAGCAGGGTAGTATGAACATCGATCAGCCAAATCAAATATTAAAAGGGAGTCCGTTCGATGTTGAAATCTACTGCCGTCGCCGCGGTCGCGGGCTTGTCGCTGTTTGTATTCGCGGCGCCTTTCGTATCGGCGGCCTCGCTGCCGCTCTTGTCCGGCTCTTATCTCTACACCAGCAGCAAATTCTGCCAGATGCCGGTGACGGTGCGCTATGGCGCTACCCCCCCCAAGTAAAGGCGCGGAATTCGTCACCCAGGTCATCAGCGGCAACGGCCCGAATACCGTGGAATTGGGCGGCGGCTCCTTAAGCTTTGTCCAGAGCGGCGGCGCCGGCAAGGGGATGGCGACGATCAACGGTTTTGAGGCGGATGGCTCACCGATACTGCTGACGGAAACCGGCGGGGGCGTCACACTCAAGACCGGCGGTGCGCCGCTGGAATCGTCACCGAATACGGGCAGCGCCCCCTTCACCCAGACGGCGACCGCCGTCACATTCAAGACCGGCGACGGTACCGATAATTTTCACATCTATTACGGCAAGGTTCGGTTGGGGATCGTTCAGAACGCGGTTATTGTCGGCATCGATCCCACGGGATGTGTTGAGCAGTATGCGCTGACGCATGGCTAGGGGCTAAGGGTAAACTGGCACCGTAATTCCCAACGAAACGGTTGGCGGATCGACCACGGGGAATGAGTATAGTGTTGTCCCTGAGTTCCCCAAATTGAAGCGCCCGCGCCAATAACTGGCAGAGTCGGACATACAATCAACTATGTGCCCGAAGAAACGTCACTTAATCCCTTTATCCAAGGGCTACTCAAAAAGCTTCCAGAGGAAGGAACTGAGTGGACAATTGACGCGCGGAAACGATGGCTTGAGACTGCCTCACACATTTTCAATCTGGTTTATGAGGGAAATGAAGCAGACAGATTCATTGAGGTGAAGATCGTCGAGATTTAGGAGGGGCTATGCTCCACTTCCTGCTTGTCCCGGTTGCCCTGGCGTTGAATGTTCCTGTCGTACAAACGTGTCTTCCATACGAGCCAGCCAAAGTGACCATAACGGGGGTTGTGTCGGTGGGACACGGCTATGGACCGCCAGGCTTTGGCGAGGACCCGAAGCATGATGCAAAGGAGACTTACCCGGTCCTCACATTATCTAAGCCGATCTGCGTTTCAGGCGGCGATGCAGATGGCATGGATGACCCTGTTTCATCGATCAGGGCCTTTCAGTTGGTTTCAAGTGAAAGGCACCACTTCGATCCGGGCTTGATTGGGGCGAGCGTGGCCGTAACCGGAACCCTATTTCATAGGGTGAGTGGCGGCCATACCGACGTGATGGTTATGTATACCGACGTGCGCAAAGCACCCTAGAACGCTACATTTATGGGGCGCAATCGGGG
>Ga0302314_10018293_pt1 | contig 11692 bp, 11 predicted proteins | sample III_Palsa_N2_3_FD_200533 | JGI IMG/M metagenome (GOLD analysis project Ga0302314, IMG submission 200533) | Peat permafrost microbial communities from Stordalen Mire near Abisko, Sweden - III_Palsa_N2_3 | ecosystem: Environmental > Terrestrial > Soil > Palsa > Peat permafrost | place: Sweden...
TCCAAGACCTGCTGGTCCAGCCGGACATCCTGGCTGGCGATTACAACATCCACTGGCTTGAGCAGTGGATCAAAGCCAACAGCTGACGTGTCGTCTGGGGGCGCCAACTTCACCGTCGACGACCTGATCGCCTGCTATGCGCGGGGGGTCTTCCCCATGGCCGACGCCCGGGACGACGACGAGATCTTCCTGATCGATCCCGAGGAGCGGGGGGTCATCCCGCTCGACGCGTTTCATGTGCCTCGCCGCCTGGCGCGAACCCTTCGCTCAGACCGATTTCAGGTGCGGATCAACGCCGACTTCGAGGCGGTCCTCGACGCCTGTGCGGAAGCGCGGCCCAACCGGCCGGAGACCTGGATCAGCGCCCCGATCAAGGGGCTCTACATGGAGCTTTACCGGCGCGGCTTCGCCCATAGTGTCGAGGCCTGGCTGGATGGACAGTTCGCTGGCGGCCTCTACGGGGTCAGCCTGGGCGCGGCCTTCTTCGGCGAGAGCATGGTCTCCTTCGCCCGGGACGCCAGCAAGGTCGCCCTGGCCCATCTGGTCGCGCGGTTGAAGGCGGGCCAGTACCGGCTGCTCGACGCCCAGTTCATGACCGATCACCTCGGCCAGTTCGGCGGCGTGACCCTGAGCCGGACGCAATATCGCAAGCGTCTCTCCGCCGCGATCGCGTCGGACTCGGACTTCTTCAGGCTAGAGGCCTACGCCGGCGGAAGCGCGGTCTTACAGGCGATCAGCCAGGCGTCGTAGATCGGGTGCTGCAGCAGGCTCACGCCAGGCGAATTGGCGTACATCCAACCCTTGAACACCTGCCGGGCGGGCGGCGCCGATCCTCCGTCCGGCGCCTTGGGCTGGGAGATGACCTCGACATGGGCCGCCGCGTCGATGGTGTCCTCATCGGAGGCCGTGGTCTCGCAGGCCTGCACCGTGAAGATCAGCGTCTTGTAGCGGATCGGCGTGTTGAGCGGCACTTCGAACCGCTCGGTCTCGGCCGTGACCTTGTCCAGCGCCTGGATGATGGCGACGCCGAACTTGGGCCGCTTGAGGGGAATGGGCGGCGGCTTCGGCGTGGCCGGCTTGGCGGGGGCGCTGGAGGCCGGCGCATCGTCATCGTTCTGATCGTCGGCGTCCGCCTTGGCGGAAGGCGCCAGGGGAAGGCTGGCCGGCTCGGGCGGCTTCAGCGGCGTAGCCTTGGGGATCGCCACGGGCTTGGGCGGCGGGGGCGTGTCATCGTCGTCCTGCGCCTGAACCAGGGTCGCCGCGCCAAGGACGACGGCGGCGGCCAGCACGCCCCGAAACACGCCACGCATGGCCTATTGCCCCTGAGCGGCGGCGGAGGCCGGCGCAGCGGCGGGCGCGGCGCTCGAAGCCGCAGGCTGTGGCCGCAAGAACTGGCCGACCAGGCCGAACAGGTCGACCGCGCCCTGGGTATTTGTGATTTCGCCGCCGGCCTTCAGATCATCCGGCGCGCCGCCCGGCTCGATCGTGACATGCTGACCGCCAAGCAGGCCGTCCGAGGTTATCTTGGCCGTCGAGTCCGAGGGAAGCTTGATCGTCGGATCCACATCCAGCTTGGCGACGGCCAGGAAGGTCTTGGGATCAAGGGTGATGCTGGTCACGGACCCAATCTTTACACCCGCGAGGCGGATATCAGCGCCGGGTTCGAGCGCGCCGACTTGGCCGAACTTGGCGGAGACCTGATAGCCAGCCGACGCCAGTCCCTTGCCGCCCGCGCCAAGCGCATAGGCAAAGAAGACGCCGGCGGCGATCAGCACCACCGCCCCCATTCCTGTTTCGGCAAGTTCCTGTCCGCGCGCCACGACCCGCCCCTATTCCGGACGCCAGGCTTGGTAGTCGCCCACGGCGTGAGGACGTTCGCCTTCACGCGAGATCGATCCCTTGGGCCGCCAGGCGTCAACGGTGCCGGTCAGGTTGGGCAGGTGATCCTTCTCCCAGTCGCGCCGCATCAGCGGCTCGACCGTCGGCGGTTCTTCGAAAGTATGGTGCAGCCAGCCATGCCATTCGGCCGGCACCTTGGAGGCCTCGGCATAGCCGGTGTAGATAACCCACCGGCGCTTGTGCTCATCGAAGCTGTCGCTGTTGTCGCGGGCCTCATAGTATTTGTTGCCGTAGTCGTCCTGGCCGACGAAGACGCCGCGCCGCCAGGCCGTGAAGCGGATGCCGATCGTGGCGCCATTCCACCAGGTGAAAATCGATTTTAGCACTGACGCCGCAAGCCTCTCGGATGTCTCGGTTCACCGCCAACTCGGCTGGCGTGACTATAGGCGGCGGCCCCTGTGGCGTCCAGCGTCAGCCCTGCCAATCGCATCAAAGCTCGACCACAAGATGTTGTGGATGAAAGGTCGTCAGCGCCCTACATCTATTGCAGGCGCTTCCGGCGCGCCCTAGGCTTCGTCAGGCGGCGGAGAGACGGCATGCGTTATGAGGCGGTGTTCGCGGCGCGCGAGGATTGCGCCCCGGAATTAGAGATTCGCCGGATCGAGCGGGCGAACGCGGTCGTCGATGTCCTCGCCCCTGTTCATTGGACCAACGCTCGCGTCGAGTCCTGGTTGGATTGGGCGGATACGGCGGACCTCGCCGACTATGAAGACGCCGAAGCCGCGCTGGCTGGCGCACCGAGCGCCTATGCCCAGCGGCTCGCCGCCGAGGGCATGGCGCGGGGCCATTTCGACACCCCCGCCGACGCCAGCCGATTTCGCGACGACCTGATCGCCGCCCTCCTCGCCGGCGTCGCCGCGCCCGCGGACGCGCCCGCCACCGCGTCCACAAACGCCCATGTGGTCGACCTCGCCGCCATCGAGTTCGACGCCGCGCTCGGCGCCCATCTGGCCATAAGCCGCCGCGACGCCACGACGGCCGCCGCCGTTGAGACCGCGGGCCTGCGCCTGCAGGCCGTTATCGATGCGGTTCGCCGCTGCGAAGGAGATGCGGACGCCTGCACCGATGTGGGCCGCAATATCGCCCTGGCCCGCGCCGCGCGCTCAGCCAGGGACGGCGGCGTAAGCGACCCTATGATCGCCCAGGCCATCACCCTTGCTCGGCGGGGCGAAACCGACTGGTCGGCGGCGCTGGCGGCGCCGCTGCAAACGCCTTTGCTCCTGTTGACCGCCGACCGTTCCATCGTAGAGGCCTGTGAGCCCGCCGCTGGGCGCGCCGCCTCCGCCGCCTGGGAAACCGGGCGAGTTGTGCTGGCATTCGATCCTCGTGACGCCGAGGCGGCTGGCCGGGCCGAGGCAGGCCGACGCGCGGCTGTTGATGTCAGCCGCTTCCAGTCCATCGACGCCTTCGACGTCAACGGCTTTGTCGGCGCGGTGCGGCTCTGGACGATCGCCCTGGACCTTGCGACGCCGGAAGACAGTTGGCGGCCCATCGGCCTGACGCTCGCCGGAGCGGCGGAGCTGCTGGTCATGCGCGGCTTGCCGTATGACAGCGACGCCGGCCGGGCGACGATGGCTGACATCACCGCCTTGGCCAGCGCCGCCGGCCTCGCCGCTTCCACCGAGTTGGCCGATCGCGGCGCCTATCCGGAATATGAGAACGACCGGGAGGCCCGACTGGCCGCCATCGAGGCGCGGGCACGCGCCTGTTCCCCGTCGCCTCTCGGCCGCGCCGCGGCCAAGCTGTTCAGCGTCGCGTTGAAGACCGCCAAGAAGCAGGGCCTGCGCAACGCCGAGGTCACCGCTGTTTTCAACGATCCGACGCTGAGCCTGAGGCTCGGCGGGCTGACGATCGGTGTATCGCCGTGGACGGGTCCCGTCACCCTGATGGAGACCGCCGACGGCGAAATCCTGCGCGCCCTGTCACCTGCGGCCATCGCCGGTTTGAGCGCCCTGGCCGCCGATATCGACGCCAGCACGCTGGACCTGCTGGGCCGGCGCGACCTTGAAGGCGCACCGCACATCCATCCCGCAGCCCTGCGCGAACGCGGGTTCACCGATCACGAGATCGACCAGATCCAGGCCGCCCTGCCCCTGGTCTCCAGCCTCCGCGAAGCCTTCGGCCTTGGCGTGCTCGACGCGGGGTTCGTCCGCGATGTGCTTGGCGCGCCGGTCGACGCTCTGGAAGACCCGGCGATCCACGTCCTTGCTCTGGCGGGCTTTTCCGCTGGCGAGATCGCCGAAGCCGAGACCTATCTGCTCGGAGAACCGGACGCGCCAAGCCGCCGGCTTCCCGCCGATATCGCCGCCGTGCTGGCCGACGCCAGCCAGATCAGCCCCGCCGCGATCATGGCGATGACCGCGGCGTCAGAAGCCTTCACCTGCACACCCGCCGCACCGCCGCTCACCTTGGCCTGGCGCGACGATCCCAATGCCGCGATCCGCCTGCAGGCCGCCGCGGCCCGCATTGGCCTACGTGTCATCAGGCTGGCGCGGTCCGCCGCCCCGGCCGACTTCGTCCTCGACCTGCCGGCCGCCGCCGCCGAAGACGCACCTCGCCGTCCGGCCCCCGCGCCAATCATATCCGAGCGGATCGTCGAGAAGGTGGTCGAGCGAGAACGTTCGCGCAAACGCCTGCCCGACCGCCGCAAGGGCTATATCCAGAAAGCCGCCGTGGGTGGCCACAAGGTCTATCTGCACACCGGTGAGTACGAGAACGGCGAGCTGGGCGAGGTCTTCATCGACATGCACAAGGAAGGCGCCGCCTTCCGCTCGCTGATGAACAATTTCGCCATCGCGGTGTCGATCGGCCTGCAATACGGCGTGCCGCTGGAGGAATTTGTCGACGCCTTCGTCTTTACCCGGTTCGAACCGGCGGGCCGGGTCAGCGGCAACGATTCCATCCGCTCGGCGACCTCGATCCTCGACTACATCTTCCGCGAACTGGGCGTCTCCTATCTGGATCGCGACGACCTCGCCAATGGCGACCCGGAGGAGTTCAACGCCGACGGTCTGGGCTCGGGCTCCTTTGAAGGCACGTTGAACGCCGAGGAAGAGGACGTCCTGCCTGCCGCCCGCTTCATATCCAAGGGCTTCTCGCGCGGGGCCGCGCCAGACAATCTGGTCTTCCTACCCACGGGTGGAAAGCGAAAGGGCGCCGCCAATGAGGTGGAGGCGGAGCATGATGTCTGCGCCTCCTGTGGCGACCTCTCACTGACCCGCAAAGGCGGGCGGCTGGTATGTGAAACCTGCGGTGTCGCGCCAGAGCGGCTGGGCTGATCTCAACACTTCGGCCATATCCGGCGCGGTAAGATTACCGCGAAACGTCAAATGACGCTGGATATGACGCCGATGAAGTCCGCCCTGATCGCCCTTGCCATCAGTCTCGCCGCGACCGCGCCCGCCATGGCGCAGAACGCGGCTCAGATCGCCAAGGTGCAGGCCGGCGGCGGTTGCCCCCACTGCAACCTGTTCCAGGCCGACTTCGGCAATAAGGTTCTGCGCAGCCGCAACCTGGCCGGCTCACGCCTGCGCCAGTCCGATATGAGCCTGTCGGTCCTGAACCATTCCGATATGGCGCACGCGGATCTGCGCGATGTGAACGGCTATGGCGCCCTGTTCAGCAGCGTGAATTTCGCCGGCGCCGACATGACCAACTCGACCTTCGTCGGGGCTTTTCTCGAAGGGGCGAATTTTCGCGGGGCCAAGCTCATGGGCGCCAACTTCTCCGGCGCGGAAATGGTCAAGGCGCTCGGCCTGACGCAGTCCCAGCTCAATGCCGCCTGCGGTGACGAGAAGACCACGCTTCCCCACGGCCTCCACATTCCCGCCTGCAAGTAGACCCATAAATCAGTGGCTTGGGGCGCGGAGACTCTGTAACAGGGCCCAACATGGCCCTGAGTCCTCGAGCGAAGCGCATCCGCAAATCCATCGCCAAATGGGGCGATCGGCGACGCGACGATGTGGAAGCCTGGCTGGGCCGTAAATCGCTGGTGGAATCCACCGAGCTGATGTCGACCAAGAACTTCCCTTGGATCGCCGAGCTTGAGTCCAACTGGCAGGTCATTCGGGATGAGCTAGCGGGCGTGATGCCTAACCGCGCCGGCTTGCCCGCGCTGCAGGACCTGTCGCCGCTGCAGAACACCATTACCAAGGAAAACGTCTGGAAGGTCTTCATCTTCGACGCCTATGGGATGAAGTCCGAGGCCAACCGCGAGCGCTGCCCCAAAACCGCCAAGCTGATCGATGCGATCCCGGACTTGGAGGTCGCCTTCTTCTCCGTGCTCGAGCCCGGCGCCCACCTGACCGCTCACCGCGGCGCCTACAAGGGCCTGATCCGCGCGCACCTGGGCCTGGTCGTCCCGGAGCCTAACGACAAGGTTCGCATGAATGTCGGCAAGGAAACCATCCACTGGCACGAGGGTGAAGTGGTTCTGTTCGACGACACCTATCGCCACGAGGTGTGGAATGACACCGACGGCGTCCGCGTGGTCCTGCTGATCGACGTTCCCCGCCCCTTCCCGCCCGTCCTGGCGGCCGTCAACAAGACCCTGCTGCGCCTGGCGCGGCTGACCCCTTTCGTCACCGACTCGGTGAAGAAATTTCGGGCCTGGGAAAAGGACTATTACGCGGCCGAAGCGGACCGCCCCGCAGCTTAAACCTTCCCCGCTTGTCGGCGAAGGAGGGGGAAGGTAAGTGGTCGCTTGTCTCCGCCGCGAAGGCGTGCACAAAACCTCTGAAACGGCCAAGGCGCCGGGGAGGAAGCCGCGATGACCGACCTCGTAAAAGTGACGGACCAGGGTCACGTCCGGACCATCCGGCTGAACCGGCCTGAGAAGAAGAACGCGCTCAGCACCGAACTGGCCTGGGCCATCGTCCAAGCCGTCGACGAGGCCGCCAAGGTGGACGACGTCTGGGTGGTGGCGATCACCGGCACCGGAGACGCCTTTTGCGCGGGGCTGGACCTGTCCGGCTCCGAGCGTACCTCGCCCTTCTCGGCACAAACCGCGCAGCTGGATGACCTTAGCTGGGTGGGCCATTTCCTGCTGGCGATCCGCAAGCGCTGCGACAAGCCGGTGGTGGGCGGGATCAACGGCGTCGCCGTCGGCGCGGGTCTTGGCCTGGCCATGGCCACCGATGTTCGCATCGTCGCCAAGAGCGCGCGGCTGATGGCTGGCTATACCCGCATCGGCGGCTCGCCGGACGCAGGCCTGACCATCACCCTGCCCCAGGCCATGGGCTACGAGCGGGCCATGCGTTTCATGATGGAGAACCGCACAGCCAATGGCGACGACGCCGTCGCCTGGGGCATGGCCGGTGAAGTGGTCGACGACGCCAAATTCGAAGCCCGTCTCGCGGAATATTGCCAGACCCTGTGCGAGTGGTCGCCGATCACCCTGCGGTTGCTCAAGCGCGGCATGGTCAAGTCGATGGAATCCACCGACATGGAGCAGCAACTGCGCTACGAGGTCTCCAACATCCGCATGGCCTTCTCAAGCGAGGACGCTCAGGAAGCGCGCAAGGCCTTCTTCGAGAAGCGTAAGCCGGTGTTCAGCGGGCGGTAGCCGCTGGCTCACGCGAAACATTCAGCGAGGCCAGCGCAGCCGGATCACGGTTGTAGATATCCGGCAGGATGCTGAGGCCGCCAGGTTCTGGCTGCGCCGTCAGATAGACGATGTAGACCGGAACCGGCTTGGGCAGGTCGACCCGCTGATCCGGCGCGCCGTGGGTGTCGGGGGTTTCTGGACGCCCAAACAGCCAGCCAGCCAGCTGAGCGGGGTTCTGCAACCGCACGCAGCCAGCGCTGTCGGTCCGAGACGCGTCGCCGAACAGGCCTCTCATTGGCGTGTCATGCAGATAGATGCCGAGCCGGTTGGGCAGCATGAACTTGACCGTGCCCATCATGTTGTGCGCGCCCGGAAGTTGCCGCACCCGCAGGATTTGCGCGCCCGACGCCACGGCCTTCCAGTCGATCTTGGCGGGATCGAGTACGACCGCATTGGGCTTGAAACCATCCAGCACCTGGAAGTGCTGATCCGTGAAATAGGCGATGCCTTGCGCGAGCGCCTTTGGCGCGATCTTGTCGCGCACTAGGTCCGGCGGCACGTTCCAATAGGGGTTGAACAGCGCATAGCGAACCAAGCCGATCATCGATGGCGTCGGCTCGGTCAGCTTGCCGACCACAACGCGCATCTGCCCCTGGCTCTGCCCGCCCGCATAGGTCCACAGCGTCTCAGCAGCAGGATTGACCAGGATGTACCGCTCTCCCAGATCGGGCGGCAGGGCGCGGGCGCGTTCCATGTTGATCCGGAGCAGGCGCGCGGTCTGATCCTCGCCGTGGCTCGCGCGGCGCGCGTTCCACGCATCTCGAAGACTGGCGTAGATCGGGTTGACCTTCGTCGCGCCCTGCAATGCATCATCCATCGACTGCGATCTCGCGGCCTGGTCCAGCACTCCGTAGGCGCCGAGCGGCGGCGTGCGCACAGCCGGATCGATGAAGGCCAGACGCGCCGCTGGCGCGGCCAGATGAAGGTCCCGCACATAGGCTGTATACGCTCGTGACAGGTCGAGTTCAGTCCGTGCAAGGGCCTCAGGGTCGTTACCCGAACCAGCTACCTCCTGGCTCAACTGCTGGAGGCGGTAGGCCGATGGATCAAGCCCATCCCGCTCCGACCCTCGCAGCCTCGCGATCAACTGGGCCGCCTCAGGCTTGAGGGTCTGTCCTGCGACCCATAGCGGCCGATACTGGTCGGAACGATAAAAGCGCCCGACTTCTCCATCAGCGGGGCCAAGCTGTGCCCGAAGCTCGCGCGATACGGGGCTTAGGGCGACTTTCCCCGTCAACCAAGGCGCCACGACCGGAGTCAGCAGTAGCCCGGCGATCGACCCGGCCAAAACGGCGACAGCGGCGCCGACCCCCTTGGGCAGACGCCGCCAATCGCTCAGCCGAGCGAGTTTAGCGGTCGGCCAAGCCGGTGTCAGCCGCGTTCACCGGCGCTGCTGGTGGCTGCGGCGTCAGAGCTGTTCTGATCGGCCGTGGTCGCGCTGGTGGTGTCGATTGCGTTCGACGGCGTGCTACCTTGATCGGCAGCAGCCGGCGTGGTCGCTGAGACGTTAGAGCCGTTCTGGTCCGCAGCGGGCGCAACCGGCGTCGGCTCGACGTTTTCGGGGCCTGGCTGGGTGGCGCCGCTATTCGGTGCGGCGGTCGTGCCAGTGTCAGGCGCGTCGCCAGATGCGGGCGCGGCGACAGCAGGACTGTTGGTCGTCGACGTTTGGGCGAATGCCGCCGATCCGATCACCAGCGCGGCTGCGGCGCCGGCCAGGGCGATTGTCTTGATCATGGGAAAATCCTCCACTGCTCCTCTTTGGGGCAGATAGGTAACACGGCGCGCGCTAGGGTCGTTCCCACCGTATGGGCAGAATACCGACATCAGTATAGCCAAGGCTGATGAGCCCGATTTACTCCCCCGTTACAGACAAGCTCGGCCGGCTGCCGGCGCCCGCGGATTGACGCCTCCACGGCTTTTTTTCGACCTTGGCTCAAAGCCTTGGAACAGACCGCGCTCACGCCAGTTTCGCGTCTGGGCTTTCCCGAAATCAAAGGAGCGGACCGTGGCTGGAGCAAGCATTAAAGACGTTAAGGCGGATGTGGTGGACGCTGTCGATGACCTGACGGATGCGGTTGACACCGAAGCCAAGAACAACCTGCACCAGTTCCAGACGAGCGCTCAGAACCTGCGCGACGCCGTGAACGACGCCATCGGCAAGGCGGCCGACAGTGTCGCGGCCGCCGCGGTGAAGATCGGCGATCAGGCGAAGGACGCCTACGGCACCGCCACCGACCGGGTGCAGCACGCCGCCGACACGGTCGACCCGCTGGTCAAGGAAAAGCCCTACGCAGCCGTAGCCATCGCCGGCGTCGCCGGGATCGTCCTCGGTCTGCTGATGAGCTCACGCGGGCCAAAGGTGATCTACGTCAAGCCACGGCAATACTAGGCCGCGATCACTGACTCTCCGCGTGGCTAAACCTTGATGGGTTGAACCACGCGGATGTTCAGCTCGCGCAGCTGTTTGTCCTGAACCTCGGACGGCGCATTCATCATCAGGTCCTGCGCCTGCTGGTTCAGCGGGAAGGCGATCACTTCGCGGATGTTGGTCGCCCCAGCGAGCAGCATGACGATCCGGTCGATGCCGGGCGCCATACCGGCGTGCGGCGGCGCGCCATAACGGAAGGCATTGAGCATGCCTCCGAACTGTTGCTCGACGGTCTCGGCGCCATAGCCGGCGATCTCAAAGGCCTTGAGCATGATTTCTGGCCGGTGGTTCCGCACAGCGCCGGAGCAGAGCTCCACGCCATTGACGACGATATCGTACTGGTAGGCCAGGATATCGAGGGGGTCCTTGGTGTTCAGCGCCTCGAACTCGCCTTGCGGCATCGAGAAGGGGTTGTGGCTGAAGTCTACCTTGCCCTCGTCGTTCAGCTCGAACATCGGGAAATCGACGATCCAGCAGAAATCGAATCGGCCCTCCGCGACGAGGCCAAGCTCGGTCCCGACCCGCGTGCGGGCCAGACCGGCAAATTTGTAGAAGCTGGACGGATCGCCAGCGACGAAGAAGGCCGCGTCGCCGACCTTCAGGTCCAGTTGCGCCCGAATGGCGTCGGCCTTTTCAGCACCGATGTTCTTGGCGATCGGGCCGGCGCCGCCCTCCTCGCCTTCGCGCCAGAAGATGTAGCCGAGACCGGGCTGACCCTCGCTCTGCGCCCAGCTGTTCATCCGGTCACAGAATGCACGACTACCACCGCCCGGCGCCGGAATGGCCCAGATGGCGTTCTTCGATTCGCCCAGGATTCGGGCGAACAGGCCAAAGCCGCCATCGCGAAAATGCTCGGACACATCCTGCATGATCAGCGGATTGCGTAGATCCGGCTTGTCGGTGCCGTACTTCGTGATGGCGTCGCGGTAGGCGATGCGCGGGAAGGGATAGGGCGTCACCGCCCGCCCATCCGCGAACTCCTCGAACACCCCGTGCAGCACCGGCTCCATGGTGGTGAAGACATCTTCCTGGGTGACGAAGCTCATTTCCAAGTCGAGCTGGTAGAATTCGCCGGGTGAGCGGTCGGCCCGAGCGTCTTCGTCGCGGAAGCAGGGCGCGATCTGGAAATAGCGGTCGAAGCCGGCGACCATGAGCAGCTGCTTGAACTGCTGCGGCGCCTGCGGCAGGGCGTAAAACTTGCCGGGGTGAACGCGGCTCGGCACCAGATAGTCGCGGGCGCCTTCGGGCGATGAAGCGGTCAGGATAGGCGTCTGAAACTCGGTGAAGCCCGCGCCCACCATCCGGCTGCGAATGGAATTGATCACCTTGGACCGCAGCACGATATTCTTGTGCAGGGTGTCGCGGCGCAGATCGAGGTAGCGGTAGCGGAGGCGGATATCCTCCGGATAGTCGGGCTCGCCGAACACCGGCAGCGGCAGCTCGGCCGCCTCTGACAGAACCTCGAGGCCCTTCACGCGAATCTCGATCTCACCTGTCGGCAGATTGGGGTTGAGGGCCTCGGCGTCGCGGGCCACCACCTCGCCATCAATGCGGATCACGCTCTCGGCGCGCAGCCGCTCGACGGCCGCAAACCCGGGGGTTTCCGGGCTGAGCACCAGCTGCGTCAGACCGTGGTGGTCACGCAGGTCGATGAACATCAGGCCGCCGTGATCGCGCTTGCGGTGAATCCAGCCCGACAGGCGCACATTATTGCCCGCATCCCCCAACCGGAGGTCGCCGCAGGTATGGGTGCGATAGGC